>Ga0070741_10002742_pt1 | contig 46040 bp, 39 predicted proteins | sample Coa_R1_4_FD_66440 | JGI IMG/M metagenome (GOLD analysis project Ga0070741, IMG submission 66440) | Surface soil microbial communities from Centralia Pennsylvania, which are recovering from an underground coalmine fire - Coalmine... | ecosystem: Environmental > Terrestrial > Soil > Unclassified ... | reverse complement strand
GGTGGACGTATCGTCGCGACCTGCGATCTGGAACACCGCCATCGTTGCGATGCGCGTGCCGCCCCCGCGCAGACTCTCCGCCACGACGTTGCGCTCGAGCGCTCGCGCGGTGGCCATTGCATAGACCTTCGCGATGGAAAAGTAGACGAAGCCAAGAAAGACCGGACCGGTGAGATTGAAGAAGAAGTTGCTGAAGTTGATCGACAGGTAAGAAATGACGAGCAGACCGATCTGGGACAAGCCGAACACCCGCGCGAACAGATCCGGCTCCACCGCGCGATAAAACGCGATCGCCGTGCCCCAGACGATGAGCAGCGCCACGACGAAGTAGGGCCACCGTGTAGCGGGCACGCGGATGAAGTCGTTATGGATGACGTTGTCGATCGCGGTGGCCACGATTTCCAGACCCGGGAACTGACGTGCCGTCGACGTCGGTTTGATGTCCCCCAGCCCCGCAGCAGTAGAGCCGATCAGCACGATCCTATCCGCGAACTCGTTCGGCGGTCGCGTCCTTTGCTTGTTCAGCGCGTCGAGGTATACGTCACTGAAGCTCACGTACTTGTAGCTGAACGCGGGGCCGCGCCAATTGAGCAGCGGGCTGTGACGCGCCGGCGGCGGAGCGCCTAGAGCTTGACCGACGCGCAATGGCAACGACGGCAGCTGCCATCCATAGGCTTCGAGCCAAATCGGGTACTTCCGAATGATGCCGTCAGCGTCGGGCTCGACATTGAACGTTCCCAACCGCCCGCCCGACAAGGCGGCTTTGAAATACGGCAGCACGACCGCGATCGTTCGATTGTCCTGCGCCGATTCGGTACGGAAAGCGCCCGGAATCATCTCGATCTTCAACTGGCTGAGAGCGTCGTCTTTGGACGGCAGACGCAGATACGGAAAGAATACGTTGGGCGTTCGAGCGATGACTTCATTGAAATAGGCGTCGCTGTCGACGTTGAATACATCGGGATCGCTGAATAGGATGTCGAATACGATCGCCTTCGGCTTCTGTTGCGCGACGTTTTCGACGAACTCGCCCAGCACTTGCCGGGGCCAAGGCCAGCGCCCGTACTCCTTGGCCATCGCCGCAAGGCTTTTCTCGTCGATGTCCACGATAACGAGGGACGGATCGGGCGCAGGCTTGACGATGCGGTTCTTCACCACCAGGTCGTACGTGGCCTGCCGCATATCGACGATCCGGTGCAGGAACAGCACGTCGAGCAGCACGAACAACGAGAACAGGCCGGCGAGGTGAAGGTAGAAGTTGTTACGCAGACGCCGGGCGAGAAAGCTCGAAGCACCGCGATAGGCCGCGGCGTAGGCGCGAAGAAATGCGACTCTAGGTCTCATCGATTCGGGCTCTTATCGATCTCGTCGGATCTCATCGATCTTGCCGGTCTCGTCGACTTCATGGGTTCGTGGTCTCGTTGCATCGGATCGATTCCGGAGCTCACCGGGCCTGGATAAAAATCATCCTCGCTCTCATCGAACCGTCGGGACGCAGCGAAGTGGTTTGCGGCCGACGGCGTGCTATCTTGATCTGCATGAAGACCTCGTACACCGAAATCAGCCCTTACACCACCAAGGACGGCTCGCAAATTCGCGAGCTGATGCATCCGGATCGCCACGCCAATCGCAATCAGAGCCTGGCCGAAGCGATCATCGCCGTGGGCCAGGAAACGCTGTTGCACAAGCATCTGCGCACCGAGGAGTTGTATCACATCACCGCGGGCCGGGGGAGGATGCGGCTAGCCGACAACGACTTCCCCGTGGGACCCGGTGATACCGTGCACATTCCGCCGGGCACCGCGCACGCTGTGCGCAACATCGGCGATGTGCCGCTTCGCATCCTGTGCTGTTGCGCACCGCCCTATTCGCACGACGACACCATCGTACTGACGGGCGAGGACGGCAGCGCTGTCGGCTAGGAACACTCGAACCTTACCTTAGGCTTTTCTCCAGGCACTGGCATAAAAGCTGCGCCACGGGTGCGTGTGCTGTTTCGGATTCACCCCTTTCGCATGCCCCTTTCCGTTGACCTTGGGCCGCGCCTCGCTGTGGGAGGCACGGCCGAGCTGTTCGCCTGGCAAGACAATCGAGTCGTGAAGTTGTACTGGGAAGGTGCCTCGATCGAGGCCGCCGAGCGAGAAGCCGCGCGCACCCGCGCCGCACGCGCTGCTGGCGCGCCGGCACCCGATGTGTTCGACCTTGTGTGCGTCGAGGAGCGCCCGGGTGTCGTATTCGAACGCTTGGACGGGGCGCTCATGCTCGATGTGCTCGGTCAACAGCCAAACCGGGTCGACGAGCTGGCGCGGCAGCTCGCTGACTTGCAAGCCGATCTCCATCAGCGTGAGAGCGATGACCTCCCACCTTTACGCGAGCACGTACTTCGCCGCGTGCATCTGGGCGCGCTACCCGCGCGCGTCAAGCCGATCGTCGTCGAAGCGCTCGACGACTTGCCGGACGAGCATGTCCTCTGTCACGGCGATCTGCATCCGGGTAATGTCATCCTCACGCGCGATGGCGCGCGTGTCATCGACTGGTTCGACGCAACCGCCGGCAGTCCCGCGGCTGATCTCGCCCGAACCTGCGTTCTCCTGCAATACGCCAGACTCAACAGCAGCGCGCAGACGAGCGCCTTTGCGCCGGTTCGCCAGCGCTTCGTCGAAGTGTTCCTCGAGCATTATCACCGCCGTTCGCCGAGCGTCGCTCAGGACCTGTCCAAGTGGTTCACCCCGATCGCCGCGGCGCGGACCGCGGAGCCGATCCTCGGGCACGAGCGCACCACCCTTCTACGCGTGATCGATACGCTCTTGGGCAGCGCTTGATTCCTCTTCGGGCTGATAATCCCACTTGAGGAGGCAGCGCGGCGTGATGTACAGGATCGGAATCGACCTCGGTGGCACCAAGACCGAGATCATCGTCTTGGCGGAGGACGGCAAGGAGGTGCTGCGACGGCGCGTGCCTTCGCCGGGCGGAAGCTATGAAGCGACGCTGACCAACATCGCACAGCTGGTGGAATCGGTCGAGGCGGAAGTGGGCGCGCGCTGCGCAATCGGAATCGGAACGCCTGGTGCCATCTCCCTGGCGACCGGCCGCTTGCGCAACTCCAACTCCACTTGGCTGAACGGTAAACCGCTGGGAGCCGATTTGCGCACACTGTTACGGCGCGAGGTTCGAATCGAAAACGACGCGAATTGCTTCGCGCTGGCCGAGGCGATCGACGGCGCCGCGCGCGGTCACGCGGTCGTGTTCGGCGTCATTCTGGGCACCGGAGTCGGCGGCGGCATCGTGATGGACGGGAAACTGTTGGTCGGTGCGAACCGCATTGCGGGCGAGTGGGGACACAACGCGCTGCCTTGGCCCGAAGGGAGCGAGCGACCCGGGCCGAAGTGCTACTGCGGACGCAGCGGCTGCATCGAGACTTTTCTATCGGGCTGGGGTCTGTCGCACGACCACGAAGGCATCACCGGCGTGTCGCTGGTTGCGGAGGAGATCGTGCGCGCCGCGCAGACCGGCGAGCTGTGCAGTCTGGCCACGCTCGAGCGCTACGAGCAACGGCTGGCGAAGGCGCTCGCGCATGTGATCAACATCCTCGACCCGCATGCCATCGTTCTCGGCGGTGGTTTGTCAAACATCGAGCGGCTGTACGAGACGGTGCCGCGGCTATGGAGAAGCTGGGTATTTTGCGATCGCGTCGATACGCTGCTGCTGCGCAATCTTCACGGTGATTCCGGCGGTGTGCGGGGTGCCGCGTGGCTTTGGTAGATCAGCCGAATTGCGCCCGCAGGGGCAGCTTCCAACATCCGATCAGACGAAGGGATCGACGCTCCAGCGCGCGAGCCAATCGCGCAGGTCCTCGCCGGCCATGGGATGGGCGATGAAGTAGCCCTGCACCATGTCCACGCCGAGCTCGTTGACCAGATCCCATTCGTCCGGGCTCTCGACACCTTCGGCGACTGCGGCGAGATTGAGCTCGCGGGCGATGTCGATGCTGTGTTCGAGCTGTTGGCGCAGCAGCGGCCGGCGCGAAGCCCCGGCGAGCATCATGCGGTCGATCTTCAGCTCGCTCGCGGGTACGCGCTCGAGTTGCGCACGGTCACAGTAGCCGGTGCCGTAGTCGTCGATCGCCACGCCACATCCTTTCACGCGCAGCTGTGTCAGCGTCTCGAGCACGTCGTCCGTCCCGCGCGCGATGGAAGATTCGGGCACTTCGATGATCAGTCGTTGCATCGGCACGCAGTGTTCGGTGACGATTGCGGCGATCCGATCGGGCAAGGTGGTGTCGTGGAGCAGATCGGGCGACATGTTCACGGAAATGATGATATCGAGGCCCTCTTTCTGCCATGCTCTGCTCTGCGCCACCGACTTCTCCAGCATGATGAAAGCCAATTCATCGAACAGAAAGTTGTCCGCGATCAAGGGTAGAAATGCACCTGCGCTAAGCACCCCGCGCTCGGGATGGCGCCAGCGCATCAACGCTTCGACGCCGACGGGCTCCATTCCGCGCAGCTTTACCTTCGGTTGGTAATATGGGAAAAACTGGTCGAGCTCGATCGCCCGCCAAATGTCCTCGAGCGTCAGGGACTTGTGCGACTGCGGGCCTTCTTGGTGGTGATTGTCGAGAGTGCCATGCTGGTGCATCGGTTCGCGTCCTTGTCGATCCGGAGCGTTCGACTCCGGGGCAATCGAGTCAATTTCGTCGTACTCGGCAAGCACTTGAGGCAGTCCGCGCGCATGCGCGTCTACAATTTGGCACTCCTGTCGACACGAGGCATCCATGCAACCGCTGAGCGGCATCCGCGTTATCGACTTCAGCACCCTACTACCCGGGCCCATGGCGACGTTGCTGCTCGCCGAGGCGGGCGCGGAAGTGATCAAGATCGAGCGCCCGGAGAGCGGCGAGGAGCTGCGTCATTACCTGCCGCGCTTTGGTGATGCAAGCGTCCCGTTTGCGATGCTCAATCGCGGCAAGCGCAGCATCGCGCTCGACCTAAAATGCGACGACGCAGTCGCGCAGCTCACACCGCTGCTCGCTTCAGCGGACGTGCTGGTCGAGCAGTTCCGGCCCGGCGTGATGCAGCGGCTGGGACTGGGCTACGAGGCGGTCAAAGCGCTCAACGCTCGCATCGTGTATTGCTCGATTACCGGGTACGGACAAGACGGGCCGAAGGCGCAAGTCGCAGGGCACGATTTGAACTACCAGGGCGACGCGGGCCTACTGAGCCTCGCCGCCGGTGCGGACGGCGCTCCGGTCGTACCTTCGGCCTTGATCGCCGACATCGCGGGCGGCGCTTATCCAGCGGTAATGAACATCCTGCTCGCGCTGCGCCAACGCGATGAGACCGGCGAGGGCTGCTATCTCGACGTGGCGATGACGGACGGCTTGCTGCCGTTCTTGTATTGGGGAATCGGGAACGGCGCCACGACCGGGCACTGGCCGAGGCCTGGGGGCGAGCTGCTGACCGGTGGCAGCCCGCGCTACCAGATCTATCGAACCGCCGACGGCCGCTTCCTCGCCGCCGCGCCGCTCGAGGACAAGTTCTGGGCGAACTTCTGCGCGGCAATCGAGCTGCCTCAGCCGCTGCGAGACGATCGCCGGGATCCGATGGCGACGATCCACGCCGTGCGCGAGACCATCGGCCGCGCGAGCGCGGCGGAGTGGATGCAGCGATTCGAGGGCAAGGACGTCTGCTGCACCGTCGTCAGAAGCGTAGATGAAGCCCTACGAGATCCGCAGTTTCGGGCCCGCGGCGTCTTCCGCCGCAGCGTGATCAGTGAGCAACACGATGGCCTGCCGGCCATCAGCGTGCCGATTGCCGAGGTGTTTCGCGACTCGCGCACGGAGCTCAAATATCCCGAGCTGGCCGAGGGGCAAGCCTTGTTGGACAGCAAAGCCTCCGGCTAAGGCTCGCTTATCTGGCGCACCGCCGCGACGAACTGCTCCGCAAGCTTGAGCACCGTAAGCGGCGCGCTGCCCTCGGCTTTATTGTTGGCGGTGATGAAGACGGGGTCACCGCGCCGCACGGCGGCGACCGCGAGCCGTGCGAGCGCTACGCGGTTGAGGATGTCTTCGTCGACCAGGCGGGCAAACGGGGCATAGCGCGCCTTCGCCTCTTCGTAGCCGAGCCCGGCATGCAGGTTCCAGCGCACCACCAGCGGGCCCCGATGATCGAGTCCGGTTTCGCGTGCCTGCTCGGAGGCTACGGGCATGCGCGGGTGCAAGCCCAAGCACGGGACAGCGCCGGAATCGCGTAGCGCATCCAGATAGGACGTCGTCAACAGGGCGTGGTCGCGGAGCTCCACGGCATACAGTGGACCGCGCGGGAGTGCTCGAATGAAATCGTGCAGCTTGGACGCGAACGACGCAGGCGCGCCAAGCAGCGCGCGCCCGAGCGGTGGAAACTGGAATACGAGTGCGCCCACCTTGCTACCGAGGCCCGCGAGGCAGGGGGAAACGAAGGCCTCGACAGCGAAGGCTGGGTCGAGAAAGCGTCGATTGGCGGCTTCTCGCTCATACGGATGGGCGCGCAGTACAGGGGCGGTGCAGGCCATCGGCGCCTTGACCAGGAATCGGAAATCGTTCGGTACCTGCTCGGCGTAGTGGTGGTAGTCGGCTTGGGGAATGGGTGCGTAAAAAGTCCGATCCAGACTCACGCAGCGCAGCAGCGGATGTTGCGCGTAGGCAGCCAATCCCTCGCGCGCGAGTGTGTGCGCATCGGCGACTCGGTCGTAGACCAGCCGCGCCCAACCCGGAAAATGCCAGGACGACGTGCCGAGCCGCACACCGCTCGGGATTTGCCCGGCGAGTGCGCGCACATGCTCGTCGACGGCGGCGGGATGGACGGCGTGGCCATCGATAGCCGGCGAGGCTGGCGGCTCGCCGAACAAGTCCATTTGGGGCGCCTGCTCTGTGCGCATGGTTCTCCGGTCCGCAGCCTCTCAGCGGTCAAAAAAATCTCTCGAAACCCCTTGAAACCGGCTTGGGGTTGCCCACATCTAGGCGCCGTTAGCACCGGGAAGCGCTGTGCACCTCCTTAAACGAGCGTTGCATCGAGCGCGATTCCGAGGGCTAGCAATCCATTTGCAAGACATAACCAGTAATAGCAATCAGCCAACGCACGTTTGAGGTGACTGATGAAGATTCGTCCTTTGCATGACCGCATTATCGTCAAGCGCTTGGAAGAGGAGCGCAAGACCGCTTCCGGCATCGTAATTCCCGACACGGCGGCCGAGAAGCCGGACCAAGGTGAAGTCCTCGCGATCGGCAACGGCAAGGTATTGGAGGACGGCAAAGTCCGCCCGCTCCAAGTCAAGGTCGGCGACAAGGTTCTATTCGGCAAGTACTCCGGCCAGACGGTCAAGGTGCAAGGCGAGGAAGTCCTCGTCATGCGCGAAGAAGACGTCATGGGCGTGATCGAGTAAGGCCGCAACCAGTTTCAGGAGGATCGAGTTATGGCAGCAAAAGAAGTACGGTTCCACGATTCCGCCCGCCACCGCATTGTGGCTGGCGTGAACATCCTGGCCGATGCAGTAAAGGTGACCCTGGGCCCGAAAGGGCGCAACGTTGTCTTGGAGAAGTCGTGGGGCGCGCCGACCGTCACGAAAGACGGCGTGTCAGTCGCCAAGGAGATCGAACTGAAGGATAAGTTCGAGAACATGGGCGCACAGATGGTCAAGGAAGTCGCTTCCAAGACCTCGGACGTGGCCGGTGACGGCACCACCACGGCGACAGTGCTGGCACAGTCGATCGTGCAGGAAGGCATGAAATACGTGGCCGCGGGCATGAACCCGATGGATCTCAAACGCGGCATCGACAAAGCGGTCGACTCAGTCGTTGCCGAGCTGAAGAAGATGTCCAAGCCCTGCTCGACCAGCAAGGAAATCGCGCAAGTGGGCGCCATCTCTGCGAACGCCGACGAGGCGATCGGCAAGATCATCGCCGATGCGATGGACAAGGTCGGCAAGGAAGGCGTCATTACCGTAGAAGACGGCAAGAGCCTCAACAACGAGCTGGACGTGGTCGAGGGGATGCAGTTTGATCGCGGCTATCTCTCCCCTTACTTCATCAACAATCCGGAACGGCAGATCGCCGTCCTGGAAGATCCCTACATCCTGTTCCACGACAAGAAGATCTCCAGCATTCGTGACCTGTTGCCCGTCCTCGAGCAGGTCGCCAAGGCCGGCAAGCCGCTGTTGATCGTGGCCGAAGAGGTGGAAGGCGAAGCGCTCGCCACGCTGGTGGTCAACACCATCCGCGGCATCCTGAAGACTTGTGCCGTCAAGGCGCCCGGCTTCGGTGATCGGCGCAAGGCCATGCTCGAAGACATGGCAATCCTGACCGGTGGCACGGTGATCAGCGAAGAGGTCGGCCTCAAGCTCGAGAACGTGTCGCTCAACGATCTGGGCCGCGCCAAGCGCGTGGAAGTCGAGAAGGAAAACACCACCATCATCGACGGCGCCGGAGAGAAGGCGCAGATCGAGGGCCGCATCAAGGCGATCCGCCAGCAGGTCGAGGAAACCACCTCGGACTATGACCGCGAGAAGCTGCAAGAGCGCGTGGCCAAGCTGGCTGGCGGTGTTGCGGTGGTGAAGGTCGGTGCTGCAACCGAAGTCGAAATGAAAGAGAAAAAGGCCCGCGTCGAAGATGCCCTGCATGCAACGCGTGCAGCCGTCGAGGAAGGCATCGTGCCCGGCGGCGGTGTCGCGCTGATCCGCGCGCGTACGGCGCTGAGCAACCTGAAGGGCACCAACCACGACCAAGACGCCGGCATCAAGATCGTGATGCGCGCCTTGGAAGAGCCGCTGCGTCAGATCGCTGCGAACACCGGCACCGAGTCTTCGGTGGTGGTGAACAAAGTGGTCGAGGGGAAGGGCAACTTCGGCTTCAATGCCGCCAACGAGACGTACGGCGACATGGTGGAGATGGGCGTGATCGACCCGACCAAGGTCGTGCGCACCGCTCTGCAGAACGCCGCTTCAGTCGCTGGTCTGATTCTGACCACCGACGCGATGGTGGCCGAGCTGCCGAAGAAAGAAGAACCCACGCCAATGCCTCCGGGCGGCGGTGGGATGGATTACTAAGACGTTCTTTAGCGTCTCGGTCTCCTAGTTTAGGAGCAGTATCGGTCTCCTAGTTTAGGAGCAGTAAGAGAAAGGCCCCGCGAAAGCGGGGCTTTTTGTTTTCGGTCCATGCTTTCCATCGGGCGGCTGCACGATAAATCAGTTAGCACCCTGGCGCTCGCGTCGGCTGACAGCTGATGCGCACTCCACCGGCGCGCCCCAGCAGACAAACATCGCCGGATCTCGTTCCAATTTTGCGAGGACATCGTCATTCTGCTAGTCCGGGAGACGCGCGCTTACCCGCCCACCCTGCGGGGAACGCGCTCGCCCGCCCCATCGTGATGGGGCAATAAGCACTCAGCGCAGCCGGTAGCGCTCCACCGCCTCCGGATCCCACTCCATCCCCACGCCAGGTCGCGTAGGCGGCGTGATGGTGCCGTTGACCAGCGGGAAGGACTCGCGCAGCATGGCGCCGACCGCGTCCATATGCTCGAGCCAGTGCGCGGTGGGCGTGGCACACAGCAGGTGAGCGCTCGCTTCGATGAAGGTGTGCGAAGACATCTCGACGGCATGCACCTGCGCCAGCGCAGCGGCCTCCAGCCAGCCGGTGACGCCGCGAATGAACTGCGCGTCCGGCATGACGTAGTCCGTCGCGCGCATCTCGAGCGCGCGGCGCATCTCCTCGGGGCCGTTGAAGTTCTCGCCCAGCTGGATCGGAGTGTCGATGGCCTGCGAAAGTGCAGCGTAGCTTGCGTAGTCATCGGCCAGGATCGGTTCCTCGATCCACTCGAGCCCCTCGCCGTCGAGCACCCGGCATCGGTGCATCGCCTCCGCGGGGGACAGCGACTGGTTGTAGTCGACCATCAGCGCGCGGCTACCGAGCACCTTCTTCGCCGCCCGCACCGCCGCCAGATCCTCCTCGACCGTAGGAAAACCGACTTTGATCTTGAGGCCAGGATACCCTTTGACGACTGCCTCCTCGGCGATCTCCACCACGGCTTTCGCGTCGTACAGGCCCACGCTGTAGTAAGGCTTCAGCGCGCGCGGCGCAGCACCGAGCGCAGCATAGAGCGGCGCGTTGCGCGAGCGCGCGTAGGCGTCCCAGATCGCCATATCCAGCGCGCCCATCGCCGTGCCGACTAGGTTCTTAACGCCCCACAACCGCAGGCGCTTGAGCAGATATGCATGAACATCGCGCGGCACCAGCTCACGGCCCTTGATCAGCTCTCCGAGCGCGCGCACCGTCGCCTCCAGTGCCGGCAGCAGCGCGGGGAGATACACCTGCGCGTAGGCGTGGCCCGTGATGCCGGCGTCGCTGACGACGTCGATCAGCACCAGCGGGAAGGCGGGGATGTCGCCCGATGCAGTGCGGATGGGCCGTTGTACTGGTGCAAGCACGCGCACTGTGTGGATCGCCTCGATAATCGGCATGGATTTCCTCGTCGATGTCAGGATGTCGGTACCGCGATTCTAGCCGCACGTTGTCTCGTGCGGCCGATCGGCCGCATATCCGAAGCGGCGAGAACGCCTTGCGGGCGGGCACCATGTTCTTGCCGAGCGCAGGAAACCGAGAAGGCCGCACCGGCGGCGGAGTGACCAAATCGCCGACGCGGGAAAATGCATGCTCTACTCTGGCCAGCTGTTCAGGCCTACAACCCTTGGCTGTGGTAGCGCTGCTGCACATCCTCGCACCAGTTGCCGACATTCCACGAACCATAGGCGCCCATACCGCCGCACGGGTCGTCACCGCCGTATACGGGCACGTGCACGAAGGACAGCCCAAGGTGCCGATACGCGCGTTCGAGCGCAACAGTCAGCTCACCCACGCTCGTTCCTCCTGGCAATGCATACACGCCCGTCACCGCATTGGCCATGGCAACGTAATCCACCACGACACCGTCGCTGGTCCGAAACGCCGCGCCGTACTGCGCCTTTTGCAGCGCACCGATTGCCGCCATGCTGCGGTTGTCGAACACGACGATCATGCCGCGCAGTCTGTGTTCGACGGCATCGATCAGCACCTGCGGGTTCATCGTGAAGGAGCCGTCGCCGCAGAACGCGATCGGGTAGCGGGGCGAATCGGCTAGGGCGCTCGCCAACATGGCGCTGACGGCGAAGCCCATGTACGAGGCGCCCGATTCGGTGATCGTGTCGAAGGGCGCGTCGTCTTCGACGATCTGGAAGCCGTTGGCCTGGACGTCGCCCGCGTCGAACAGTTTGAGGGCTCCGCGCGCTTTGGCGAAGGCCGCAACGGTGTGAATCGCCGCCGGCTGCGTGAGCACTTCGCGCCGCCAGACTTCGTCGTACAGCGGTGCCGCGCTGCACCGCTCGCGCTTGAATGCGGCCCACGCACGTTTGCGCTCGAGGCATTGCGCCAACCACTCCCGCCTGCCTGCATCGGGCTCGAAATCGCACAGCGCAGCGAGCAATCGTTCGAGCGTCGCCCCGATATCGCCTTGCAGCGCGAGCGTGTGGTTGTAATGGAAGACATCGTCGGCATCGCCGTTGAGGTTGATCACCTCACGCACCTGCGGGTAGCCGATTCCAGAGCAATCTGCCTGGCATACCGCGCGCGTGCCGATCGCGATCAGCAGCTCTGCGTTTTCCATTGCGAAGTTGCCGCTGCTCGTGCCTTTCGAGCCTCCGACATGCAGATTCTGTGGATGATCGTCGGGCAGCACACCGGTCGACCCAGGCGAGAGCACGACGACAGCGCCGATGCGCTCGGCGAGCGCGCGTAGCCCCGCCGCAAAGCGCCGAGCGCCGCCACCGGCCTTGATGACGATGCGATGGCGACGGCGGATTGCCTCGACCGCAGCGTCGAAAGGTTCATCGGCCGCGACGCGCACGGGCGCAAGACGTGGAGCGTCCGGCAACGCGGCTAAGTTTAGCTGCAGCACCGCCGGCTGCATGTTGATGGGCAGCAGCAGGTAGAACGGACCGGCCTTGTACGGGTGGTTCACGGTCACCGCACCTTCGCGTAGCGCCTCGCGCAAAGCCTGCGGCGTATGTAGCACGTAACTGCGCCCCATCAGCGCAGTCATACGGCCGTAGATGCCCTGCTCCGGCTTGGGCACTTGCTGCATGTTGTAGCCCTCGCCGTGCGTGGTCTCGTCGCCATAGATGTGGTACACGCCAACGCCGTTGCTCGCTGCGGCGAGGGAACCGGCCATCGCCTGCAGCGCCCCGGGCCCGATCGACGTCACCACGGCAGCCAGTTCGTTGTATTGCCAGCGCAGTGCCGTGGCGGCATGCGCCATCGCCACCTCGTTGCGGAAGTTGCAAGTACGCGTGACGCCGGCTGCATCGTAGACGCGCAGCACCTCGGCGAGGGCGGTCGATCCGTGACCGAAGATCGCTAAGACCTTGCGCACGCCTTGCTTGAGCAAACCCAGCACGAGGCCTTCGGCCAGCGTCACGTTCATCTGAGCGGGCCACTGACCGCTCGCAAGCGCCGCTGCCACGCCGCCCGCGCGGGCGATGAACGCAGCGCGTGCAGCAATCGCCTCGAGCGCACTCAAGCCCGGAGCCGCGCTCACTGCTCTTCCTCCACACGCACCGCACGACCCTCACGGGCAGAGCGTTGGGCCGCCAGACAGAAGCGCAGAATCTCGCGCCCTTGCTCGCCGGTGAGCACCGGTGTGCCACCGTCGAGCAGCGTGTCGATGTGATGGCGGGTGGCTTCGATGAAGCTCGACTCCCAGCCGCCAGCCATGTCGCTGAAGCCCCGTACTTCGCCATCGGCGTACAGCACAACAGGCGGCTGGTCGAACAGCCGGCCGTGGCCGCGCGTGATCCAGATCACACCCTTCGAGCCGGTGATCTCGATCGGATCGTGTTGCGCATAGTGCTCGGTCATCACCCGCAGCTTCGGCGAATACACGACCTCCAGGTTGCCGTAGCGCCCGCCTGCGAACTTCCACGAAATCATGGCGGGTGCGTCCAGTACCACTCCCGGCTCGATCTCGCGCCGCTCGATCCACGCGTGGACCTGCTCGGGCTTGCCCATGAAATGCCAGGCGATTGCGAACTTGTGGTGCCCATCATCGAAGGTCAATGGGCCGCCGCCCGACTTGACTGCGTCTTGGCGCCAAGCGCGAGCGGACTCCGGCACCGCCCACGCGGTAGACGGATCGCCCTTGTTGCACTTCACGCGGATGCTAAGCGGCTCCCCGATCGCACCGGCGTCGATCAGCGCCTTGGCGCGCTGCACCGGCGGATAAAACAGCGCGTTCTCGAACACGTGCAGCTGCAGCTTGGCGGCGCGCGCGGCGTCGATCACTTCGTCGGCGTCGCGCACGGACAAGGTCATCGGCTTCTGCACGCTGACGTGCTTGCCGGCGCGAATGGCCGCCAGCGCTACCGGGGCGTGCAGATGATGCGGTAGCAGGATCTCGACGAGATCGATGTCGCCGCAGGCGAGCAGCTCATGGTAATCGCTGAACACACGATCTTCCGGCACGCCCCAGCGCGCTGCCTGACGGCGGGCGATCTGCACGTCGAGGTCGCACACCGCCAAGAGCTGCGCGCGCGGGTTGCGTCGGTACTCGATTGCGTGCAGATCCGAGATCCGGCCTGCCCCGATGAAGCCCACGCGCACCCGGCTATCAGCCATCCGATCCTCCTGTGCACGGGTTCACCTCGGCGCAGCCCGCCGTGCGAAAGCGAGCGCGGGCGGCAGCCGCTTCCTCGCTGGCGGCCGCCAGGCTGAACTGATCGGCACCCGCGTGGGAGGCAAGATGCGCGAGTGCGTACGCCGTGGCATTGATTGTCTCCTTGCTCATGCGTACCGATGCTTGGGGCATTTCGAGTACCCGCCGTGCGACGCTGCGAGCTTCGTCCTCGGTCTGACCCTGCGCCACGACGTAGTCGACCAAGCCCATGTTCAAGGCATCGCCAGCGCCGATGCGCTCGCACAGAATGGTCAGGCGCTTGGCGCGGGCCGGACCTACCAGCGCGATGAGCCGCGGCAGAGTACCCCAGGTCAGCGGCAAGCCCAATCCAATTTCGGGGAGGCTGACGAAGGCGTCGCGTCCCATCACGCGCCAATCGCAGGCGAGTGCCAGCGCGAGACCGCCGCCTACGGCGTAACCTTCGATGGCGGCGATGCTGATCTGCGGCAACTGCTCCCAAGCTTGCGCCATGCGGTAGCCGGTTTGGTCGATCTCGCGCTGCTCGCGCAGCGACTTGGTGCCGATCGACCAACGCGCATCGTCCTTCAGGTCCGCTCCCGCCGAGAACCAATTCCGAGCACCGCCGAGCAGCACGACGTCGATGCTGGAATCGTCGCGCAATGACTCCGCTGTGCGAGTCAACGCACGCATGAAGTCGATGGATAGGGCGTTACGTCGTTCCGGGCGGTTCATGCGCACGACGGCGATGCGGTCTGCGCGCTCGATGAAAAGGTCGCTCATGAGTGTGTGAAGCGTTTCGAAAGTGAGCTACACGTTACCGCAACTGGGATGAGCAGGCCAGATGCGCAGATCAGACGACGTCTCGTTGGCGTATGCCCCAAGGGTTAGCGATACACTCGCCTCACACGCCTTGCTGGACGCCCGCGTTGAAATCTCCCGATCCGTATTGCGTCCGCGTTCGCCAAGCAGATGGTCGCTTGCCTGCTGAAGCTCTAGCACGCGTTCGCACCTAATCGCATAGGCGGAGTCTCAGAGCCAATCAAATAGACGAAAGACGGAGCGACCCGCGCCCTATACTCTCCTCCCGATGAACGTCATGCCCTCGATGCGACGCCTGCACGACGACGCGAAGCGCCACGGCCTGATGGTGCGCGCCGTAATCACGGCGAACGCCGATGATGGGCTGCCGCCGATCAACGAAGGCTTGCGCGCCCGCAGCCTCGTGCTGGTGGGCAACGTGGGTTCGTCTCTGTGGCCGGTCTTCAGCGCCTCGCCTGAGTTCCTCGACGGGCGAGAGGACCCGCTGGATCGCTGGAGTCGTCGCATCGGCGAGGAGATGGCGCGACGCTGGGCAGGCGTCGCGCTGTTTCCCTTCGGCGGCCCGCCTCATCACCCCTTCCAGCGCTGGGCGGTACGCAGCGGGGCGCTGTTCGCCTCCCCGGTCGGCCTACTGATCGATCCGAAGTACGGTCTTTGGCACGCGTTCCGTTTCGCCATCGCACTGCCCTTCGAGATCGAGGGGCGGCCTGTTTCGGCCGTCTCACCCTGCCTCGACTGCCGTGATCGGCCTTGCCTGGCCGCCTGCCCGGTCACGGCTTTCGTCCCAGGCGAATATCGCTATCGAGATTGCGCCGACCATCTGACCATGCATGGCGACGCGCAGTGTTGGCGCATCGGCTGCCTTGCCCGTCACGCTTGTCCCGTGGGGCAGCGCTACCGCTATCTGCCAGCGCAGGCGAGGTTCCACATGCGCGCGTTCGTTGCCAAGCGGCACCGCGTGTGAGCGAGCGTCAAGCGTCGACCTGCGCGGCTGTCATCGCATCGCCCGCCACGGTCGTTCGGCGCATGTCGCGCGGTTGCGTTTCATCGAAGCGGCGTACACGATGCATGGTCTGGCGGTTGTCCCACACCACCAGGTCGTATTGACGCCAGACATGCGCGTAGACGAACGCCCGCTGCGTGGCATGTTCGGTCAGATCGCGGATGAGATCGCGCGCCTCGGGCACCGGCCAGCCCACGATCGTCCCGATGTGCGAGGACAAGAACAACGACTTGCGCCCGGTCACCGGATGCGTGCGCACCAGCCGCTGGCGCACCGGCTTGAACAGCGCGCGTTCAGCCTCGGTGAATTCGGTAAAGCCCATCGATCCGCGCGAATAGAGCAGCGAATGCTCGCAGACGAGATCTTCGATCACCGCCTTCATCTGCTCGTCCAGCGCATCGTAGGCGGCACGCATGTCGGCGAACTCGGTATTGCCGCCCCGCTTGGCGATCGTGCGGGCCGACAACAGCGAATACTTGGCGGGGATCGCCCGATAGGAGCTGTCCGAATGCCAGAGCCGATTGCCCAGATTGAACATACGCCGACGGTCGTTTCGATCGAGCGTGTGACCGCCGCGATCCAGATTCGATACGTCGATCATCCCATCCTTGAGGCGATACTCGTGATCCTTGGTGATGTTGCCACCGCGCGCATGCTCGATGCCTCCAAAATTGCGCGTGAAGGCCATCTGCTCGTCGTCGCTGATGGGCTGGTCGTGAAAGACCAGGACCGCATAACGATCCATGCCCGCCTCGATGCCCGCCACCTCTTCTCTCGACAGCGGGGCGCGCAGATCGACGCCCGATACTTCGCCCGCAAACGTGGGGCTGATTGGCTGAATGCTGATCATCGGCTGTTGCGACTCGCTTCTCCGTTACTCGATGAAGACCGCCGGAAACCCAATTCTGTAGTCATCCTAACCAAAATCGGCCGATCGCGACGGAAGTCGCTCCATACAAGGCTTACGCTGGATCGCGAGTCGCGGGCGGTGCAGGGCTTAGGCCGCTAAAGCTGTAGCATTCGCCTATGCACATCTCGAACTCATTCGCTGCTGCACCATACCGCGTTGCCCTCGCCGGCTTGGGTGCGATTGGCCAGGCCATTGCCCGCCGTTTGGATGAAGGCATTCCAGGCTGCAGCCTCGCCGCCGTGGCGGCACGCGACGAGCGCAAGGCCAAGGCGTTTGTCGACCAGCTCGCGCATCCGCCGGCTTTGGCTCCGCTGCCGGCGCTCGCGCAGCACGCCGACATCGTCGTCGAGTGTGCGCCCGCCGCGCTGCTGGCGCAAATCGCCGAACCCGTTCTTAGCGCTGGGAAGCAGCTCGTCGTGCTTTCCGTTGGCGCACTGCTCGAACATCCTCAGCTCGAAAAACTCGCCGCGCGATATGGCGGCCGAATTCTCGTGCCCACCGGTGCGCTCATCGGGCTCGATGCCGTAGCAGCCGCGGCGCAGGGAACGATCTACTCGGTACGCATGGTCACCCGCAAGCCGATCGCTGGTCTGCTCGGCGCCCCGTTCCTGGGTGCGAACAACATCGACATCAAAGATCTCAAAGCACCGCTCAAGCTGTTCGAGGGCAGCGCGCGCGAGGCGGCCAAGGGCTTCCCGGCGAACCTCAACGTGGCCGTCGCCCTTTCCTTGGCCGGGATTGGTCCGGATCGCACGATGCTGGAAATTTGGGCCGACCCGGGTGTCACGCGCAACACGCATCGGATCGAAGTCGATGCGGATTCGGCGCGCTTCAGCATGACGATCGAGAATATTCCTTCGGAGAATCCGCGCACCGGTAGGATCACGGCGCTCAGCGTGATTGCGCTGCTGCGCAAGCTGAGCGCACCGCTTCGCATCGGCACCTAACGGCTACAGCGCTGCGACCCACTGCAGGGCACGCTGCATCGAGGCGTTGCGATCGGCGCCGACAAACATGATCGATAAAATAATCTCGTCGCAACCCGAGGTGCGCATGAAGGCTTCGAGTCTTTGCCGACATCGATTCTCGTCCCCGTGCAGCACGACCGCCTCCACCATCGTGTCCGACCAGCTGGCTTGCCGTGCCTCCGGATAACCGGCGGCGGCGAACATCTCCTGGTAATTGGTCATGCGCGGATAATGCGGCAAGAACTCGTTGACGCCCTGCTGCAATTCTTGCGGATCGGTGGTGAGCGCCAGGAAGGCGTGGGCGATGAGCGGTGGACGTTGCTTGCCTCGGTTCGCCGCGCCGCGCTGCAAGGCGGGCAAGGCGACATCGCGCAGGTAAGGTGCCGGACAAAGCCAGCTCACGGCGCCGTCGCTGATTTCGCCCGCGAGCTCGAACGAGCCCGCTCGCAACGCCGAGATGATGACTGGTACTTGCGCCCCGTAGTTGAGCTTGGCGTGCACCTTGAAATGCTCGCCTTCGAAATCCGTTTGATGGCCGCTGAGCAGTGCCTTCACGACCGCCACGTATTCGCGCAGATGCCCGAGCGGTTTCTTGTAGGGGATACCGTACCGACCTTCCATGATATTGGCGTGACTGGGCCCAAGTCCCAGCACGAAGCGGCCGTTCGCCATCTGGGCAATGTCGGCGCTCTGCTGCGCGACGACCAGCGGATGCCGTGGATAGGTCGGCACGATCGCGGTCCCCATCCTGATCGTGCGCGTCGTCGCAGCCGCGGCCGCAAAGATCGTGAGCGCGTCGGGACCCGAGCCCGTTGTCAGCCACACCTTCGTCACACCTGCAGCCTCGGCCTGCATGATCGTTTGCAGCATCGACGTAGCAGTGGGTTTATGGATCGCAACGCCGACTTCACTGCGTGCCATATCGCCTTCCTCCTTTGAATCGATTTCGTCCGCGCTCGCTCATGATACGCAGCCCTGCTCGATCGGGCGTGCAAGAGCCGCCTCGGCACCCGCAGGCCACGGGTGATGTCCTCGAGCGGTGTGACCCGCTCTAACAGCGTATCTTGGTCTACTCCAACGCCTGATACACGAGTGCCTTGAACATCTTGCGGTAGTACGCCCGCATCGCCCCCGGCGCCTGCGTCATGTAGACCGCGCACAGCTGCTCCTTCGGATCGCCGAAGAAATAGGTTCCGGCGTAACCGGCCCAGGTGAATTCGCCGGCAGAGCCCTGCACACCGGCGATGCCGTCGCTTTGCCGCACCGCGAAGCCGAGCCCGAACGTATAGCCCGGCGTTCCGAGCAGCAACTCGCTGGGTTGTACCGGCACCTCGATGCGCGAACCCAAGTGATCCGAAATCATCAGCTTCACCGTCGAGCGCGACAGCACGCGCGCGCCGTCTAATTCGCCGCCGTTCAGCATCGTTTGGCAGAAACGCAGATAGTCACCGGCGCTGCCGACCGCACCGGCACCGCCGGAATCGTTTTTTGGAATCGCGCTGACATCGATGAGCTTGTTCGCTTGTCCCGTCGCGGGATCGAGCGCGAACGGCTCCGCGAGGCGCGCGAACTTGTCCTTCGGCACCCAGAAACCGGTATCCGACATGTGCAGCGGCGCGAACATGCGCTCCTCCATGAACTGCGCCAGCCGCTTGCCGCTCACCGCCTCCACCACCCTGCCCTGCACGTCGACCGCGAGGCTGTAGTCCCAAACGGTACCGGGCTGATGCGCAAGCGGCGCCTTGCCGAGCCGCTCGACTTGTTCTTGCGGCGTCATGTCGCGCGAGTCGTAGTCGCGCACGCTTTGCCACAGACCCGCCTTCGCGTACGCCTCCTTCACCGGTCCATTCTGAGTGATCTCGCCGTAAGCCAGAGCCGCGGTGTGGCGCAGCAGGTCGTGGATCGTCATCTCGCGCACGACAGGTACAAGCGTGTACGTGACCTTCGCGGAAACCGGATCGAGGTGCGCGACGCTCACACGCTGGTCCTTGAAGGGCGGCAGAAACTTCGCCACGAGATCGGTGAGCTGCACCTTGCCGTCCTCGACCAGCTGCATCAGCGCGACCGACACCAGCGGTTTAGTCATCGAGTAGAGACGAAAGATCGCGTCTGACGTCATCGGCACGCCCTTCGCCTTGTCTTGCCAGCCGAACGCATCGGCATAAGCGAGTTTGCCCTTGCGCGCAACCATGAGCACGACGCCGGGAAGCCGGTTTTGCTCGACCTCCTGCTTGAGCACTGCACCGAGCTTCGCGAGACGTGGGCGCGACAGGCCAACCTCCTCGGGCTCGGCAATCGGAAGCGTCTGCGCCGACGTTAGTGCCGCGAGCAGCAAAGCGGCCCCCAGGCACGCTTTGGCGATCAAGGTGCAGCGCATGGTGATCTCTCCTCGTTCGTCTTCATTTAGGGCAGTGTCGCACGCGGGCAATGATACGAGGCACGCGCAGCGAATGGGCGAGTTGTTCGTCCAGCGGCGTGATAGCAGTTTACGCAGTATGCTTGCCGCGCGTAAGCATAAGTTAGAGAGATTCCGCATCATGCTCGATCAGATCAGCGAGGCAACGACGCTCCTGTTCTCGGCGCTCATGCTCGCGAGCACAACGTTCAAAGAACCGCATCGTCATGTCGCCGATGTGCACGTATGCCTGCGCCGGCGATGGATTGGCCACCGACTGGCATCTGGTGCATCTGGGTAAGCTTGCGCTGAGTGGGGCGGCAGTAGTGCGCGTGGAAGCAACCGCCGTGGCACCCGAGGGTCGCATCACCTATGGCGATCTGGGCAGTTGGTCGAAGCCCCGATCCTACCTTCGAGCAGTGGCCCGAAGCGTACGGCTGGTGGTTGGTGCGACGTGAAGCGCTGTTGAAGCAGATCGGCGAAGCGTAGCAGCTCGTCTCGTTCCGCAGTCGACCGAACCAAGATCATTTGCACATTGCGCCTCGCCTATACTTGGCTTCGGCGGCTTGCGATGCGGAAAGGCAAGATTAGAGGGAGACGACCACCAGACGGGGGCAACCATGAAGATCACCGATGTCACGCTTACGCTGTTCGCCTGGGACGACATCCCGCCCACGACCTACGGCACGCACACGGGACGCTTCGCCGGCAGCAGTGCGCTCGGGCTCCTACGTCTGGTGACCGACGAAGGCATCGAGGGCCATGCGTTCCTCGGCTCGGCGATGAACGCGGCGACCAACGACGGACAAGCGCTGATCACGCACCTCAAGCCCGTGCTGCTCGGTAAGAATCCGCTCGACCGTGAGCGCCTCAACCAACAAATCTGGACCCGCCAGCGCGCCGCCGGCGTGCGGCCGATCGGCGCGGTGGACGTCGCGCTCTGGGATCTGGCCGGCAAAGTGTACGGCCAGCCAATCCACCGGGTGCTTGGCACCTACCGCGACAGCATTGGCGCCTATGCGTCTTCGGCCGTCATGAATTCGCCCGAGGCGTACGCCGAGGAGGCGCTGCGCTTCAAGAGCAACGGTTGGGCGGCATACAAGATCCATCCGCCGACGCGCTGGCGAGAGGACATCAAAGTGTGCGAGGCGGTGCGCCGCGCCGTGGGCGACGACTACACCATCATGCTCGACTCGACCTGGAGCTACGACTTCCCTGCCGCCGTGCGTGTAGGCCTCGCCGTGCAGGAGATGGGCTATCACTGGTACGAGGATCCGCTCGCCGACCAGGACATCTACAACTACGTCAAGCTCAAGCAGAAGCTGCACATCCCGGTGATGGCCACCGAGTATCCGATCACCGGCTACGACAGCTACGCGCCCTGGATCATGCTGCAGGCCACCGACTATTTGCGCGGCGACGTCGCGGTCAAAGGCGGCATCATCACGCTGGTGAAAACCGCGCATCTCGCCGAAGCCTTCCGGATGAATTATGAGATTCATCACGGAGGCAACTCGCTCAACAACGTCGCCAACCTGCACGTCATCATGGCGATTCGCAACACCGAGTTCTTCGAAGTGCTGCTGCCCGATGGCGCGCAGAAGTACGGCCTGGTGGAGGACATCGCGGTAGGCAAAGACGGGTTGGTGCATGCGCCGACCAAACCCGGTCTGGGTTACGAGATCGACTTCGCGCTGATCGAGCGCAAGAAGCTGACCGTGCTCGAGTGAGGGCGCGAGAGAGCGACTGGAGACCGCACGATGCCGACAACCGTCACCCCAAGCGGCGAGCTGCTCGGCGCGAGCGTCGAGGGACTGGACCTCGCGCATTTCTCCGAGTCGGACATCGATGCGATCGTCCAAGCGCTGGGGCATTACGGCGTGCTGCGCTTCCCGCGCCAAACCCTATCGGCCGCGCAACTGAAAGCCTTCGCTTCTCAACTCGGCGAGCTCGAGATCAACGTCGTCAATACCTATCAGGCAGCGGGCCATCCCGAAGTCATGATTCTGTCGAACATCGTGGAGTACGGAAACCCGATCGGACTCGCCGACGCCGGTCAGAGTTGGCACACCGATATGTCGTACAGCAAGACCGTGGCCTTTGCCAACGTGTTGCACGCGCTCAGGGTCCCACAGCGCGACGGACGGCCCTTGGGCGCCACCGAGTTCTGCGACATGTGCGCCGCATACGACGACCTGCCCGATGCAATCAAGCAGAAGCTGGTAGGCAAGCGCGCGCTGCACGACTTCGAGAAGTTCTGGGAGATGATGCGCGCGCGGCCCGGCAACACGCGGCCGCCGCTCACGCAGGCGCAGCGTCAGGCCAGGCCGCCGGTCTCGCACCCCGTCGTGATCACACACCCGATCAACGGCCGCACGGCGCTCTACGCAAACCCGGGCTACACCGTGCGGATCGAACAACTGCCGCGAGCCGAAAGCGACGAGCTTCTCGAATTCCTATTCGCGCATCAGACGCAAGACAAGTACCGGTACGTCTTCCGCTGGACGCTGGGCGACGTGCTGGTGTGGGACAACTTGCGCGTGATCCACCAGGCCGTGGCCGATTACGCTCCAGACGAACATCGGCTGATGAAGCGCTGTCAGGTGATGGCCACGCGCTTCGCGCCGTTGTGAGGGCGAGATGCGGCTAATCACGTACCACAGTGGCGAAGGCGACTTGCACGCGGGCGTCGTGCTCGGCGAGCGGGTCGTCGATCTGACGCGTGTCATCGCCGATCTACCGCTGCCGGCATCGACCGCCGCGCGCGGCGTGAGCGTTCCCGCGGGCGGCTTGCTTCACCTGCTCTACGCAGGAGCCGGCGGCCTCGCCAGCGTGCGGCGCTTCCTCGATGAGACGAGCCAGTCCACCGCGCTCACCTGGCAGCCGCTGCTGCGCGACGTGCGCCTGGCCGCTCCCCTTCCGCGACCGGGCAAGATCATCGGCATCGGCCGCAACTATGCCGAGCACGCGAAGGAGACCGGCGCGTCCCTGTCGGAGCGCCCACGCATTTTCGCCAAGCTGCCTTCCAGTGTGGTCGGACCCGGAGCGATCGTGCGCGCCCGCCATGTCACCAAGCTGGATCTCGAAGCCGAGCTCGCCGTTGTCATCGGTGCGTTCGCTGTCGACGTTCCAGCCGCCGACGCCTTGCGCTACGTGGCTGGATATACAGCACTGAACGATGTCAGCGCGCGCGAGTTCCAGTTCGACGTCACGCCCGCGCAGACTTCGTTCGCCAAGAGCATGGACGGCTTCTGCCCGATGGGCCCATGGCTGGTGACGGCCGAGGAGATTCGCGATCCGCAGACGCTCGAAATCCGCAGCTTCCTCAACGACAAGTTGATGCAGCAAGGCAGCACGCGCGACATGCTGTTCCCGATCGCAGTCTTGATCGAATACCTCAGCCGCTACATGACGCTGGAGCCCGGCGATGTCATCGCGACTGGCACGCCGTCCGGCAGCGGCGCTTTCCGCAAGCCGCCGGTGTGGCTCAAGGCCGGGGATCGGGTGCGCATCGAGATCGATGACATCGGCACCCTCGAGCATGGCATCGGTTGACTGTTCACTGCGCGCCCTCGCGATGCTGGCGCTCGTCTGCTGCGCGCTCGCCTCGCATCCCGCGTGCGCGCAGCCCTATCCTAGTCAGCCGATCCGGCTCATCGTCCCCTTCGGCCCGGGGAGCGGCAGCGACATCGTCGCGCGTCGATTGGGTAGTGTTCTGCAGCAGCGCTGGAAGCAGCCGGTGGTGATCGACAACCGGCCCGGAGCGCAGGGCGTCATCGGCACCGAGGCGCTGCCTTACGATCCTGTGAAGGACTTCGCGCACATCGCGCTGATCGGCGTGGGCGGCTCGGTGGCTCTGGTCCCCAAAGACAGCCCGTTCAAGAGCGTGCCCGAGTTGGCTGCCTACGCGAAGGCCCATCCGGGCAAGGTGTTTTTCGGCCATGCCGACACCAGTTCGCAGGTGCCTGCAGAGTTGTTGCGCGCGGTGGCGAAGCTGCCGATCGAAGGCGTGGCCTACAAGGCGAGCGCCAACATCATCGTCGATCTCATCGGCGGGCAGATCCAATTCGCCTTCTTCAACACCATGACTGGCTCGGCGCAGGCCTCGACCGGTCGCCTCGTGCCCATCGCCATCACCGAAGCCCAGCGCAGTCCATGCTGGCCGGGCGTGCCCACCGTGGCGGAGACCTATCCAGGCTTCGAAGTCACCTTCTTCGTCGGTGTGTCCGCCCCACGCGGCGTGCCGCCGGACGTCGTCGCCAAGCTGCACGACGCAATTCGCGAGGCGCAGGACGACCCGAAGTTCAAGGCGCCGCTCGAGGGCGTGGGCCTCACTTTCGTGCGTCAGGGTCCGGGTCAATATGCCGACTTCATCGGCAAGGAAGCCCAGCGCTGGCGCGAGCAGATCAAGGCGGCCGGTTTGGTGGCGCAGTAGCCGCTCGACTTCCGACCGAACGCATCGATTCGATCGATCTGCAGGCAGTTGCAGGCTGCAAGCTCAGAATCTCTTGCGCCGGCGCCAACGGTGCGGGTTGTCACGCGGATAGGCGAGGCCGCTGACCGAGAGGTTCAGGTTGGCCAGCAGCTTGGCCATCTCGATCGCCGCCTGATAGCCTTCGAGCACCGGCACGTCCCAGCCCAAGTCGTTCAGACGACGCTCCAAATAGGGGGGCGCATCCAGAACAGCGCCGAGCAGCCAAGGATGATCGTTTCCGCACCGTCCTCCTCCACGGCCGCGACTGCCTCGGCCACGGCTGCCTCGAGCAGTTCGGACCGTGCACCGGCCAGAACCACCTGCTTCTCGGCTTGAACGTTACGTGCATTGGGATTGCACGGGCGCGGCAGCGGTGCGTTGATGTCGCGGATCGAGGCGCATTTTTCGGTGAAGCGGTACTGCACCACGAGACTGTAGATGTGCATGTTGTGCGCTTCGGAGACATCAACCACGCTGAAGCTGTTACCGAGCATCGCCGCGATGGTCATCTGCGCATGAGCGCACGCCGTGACCGGCATGTTGTAACGCTGGCCGATTTCGCGCGCCTCGGCGAAGCCCGGGTCGCCGCCGCCGAGCAGCACGATCGCGTCATACGCACCGCTCTCGCAGGCCTGGCGGACAAGCGGCAGACGGGCGGCGCCGACGACCGCGAATTCCTCGCGCGTCTCCACAAAGGAATCCCCGATCGGTGAGATCGGCCCGGGGTGAACCGCCCAGTCCATGTCGGCCAGCAGGTGCCCGTAGTCGTGAAAGTTGATCAGCTGCGACTCGCGCGCGGCATCGGGCGGGCGGACATACAGGGGCGAGGTCTCGGCGAAGCTGTAGGGCTGGATCAGCAGCAGGCGTTTGCGGTCGTGGGTCATCCGCTCTTCTTCCTCGATGCATGCAATCCCGTGACGCCTCCGATCTCACTCAGGGATAAGGGTAACGCGCTGAATCTCGTTGGGCGCGCCACACCTCCCCGGCATCACGCGTCGCTGCCCTCCACCTTCAAACCATAGCTGCGATAGGCAGTCTGGGCCGAGACCAGCCCGTCTCTGAGGTCCGCGCGCACCGCTTGCGGATTCCGCTCGCGGGGATCGCCAAAGCCGCCACCACCCGGCAGCTCGAGCCGCAGGCGCTCGCCCGGCCCGATGGTCTGCTGGCCCTTGCCGCGCAGCAACCTGCCCGATGCCAACGACACGCTGCCCGGTGCACCATCGTGCCCGCCCTCGCGTCCGCGCGCCGGATGCTCGATGCGCTCGAACATCGCGTAGACCGCGAAGGCTGCGTGCTCCGCACTCTCGATCTCGATCACCTGGCCGAGCCCGCCGCGCTGGCGACCCGCGCCGCCCGAGTCGACGCGATACTCCTTGCGCCAGACGATCACCGGCGCGATCGACTCGACGATCTCCACGGGCACGCTCTTCACGCCGCTTGGAAACGCCGTGGCCGACAGGCCGTCCTTGGTCGGGCGCGCGCCCATGCCTCCAGCATGGAAGGACAGCACGTTGAACGGCGTGCCGGAGGACGCCTGGTCGCTCACCCCATGGCCGCCGCGCAGCTGCGGAATCCACAGCGCGGAGGCCCCTTCGGCCGGCGCGCCGTCGGACATGGCTTGATGCAGGCAGCCGAACACGACATCGGGCAGCATCTGGCCGATGACGTGACGGATCGCCACCGCACAAGGACGCGGCGCATTGAGGATCGATCCTTCCGGTGCGCTCACCGTGATCGGCGACAGCGACCCGGCGTTGTTCGGAATGGCAGGCGCGACCAGGCACTTGACGCCGAACGCCGTGTAGGCGGTCGTGTACAGCAGGGGAACGTTGATGCCGTAGCTGCTGACGGGTGAGCTGCCGTCGAAGTCGACATGGATGCCGCTCGCCGAGATGGTAAGCGCCGCCTTGAGCTCGATCGCGTAGTCGTAGCCGTCGATCGTCACGCTGTTGTGGTACACGCCGGGCGGCAGCGCGGCGATGCGCTCGAGCGTCGCGGCACGCGAATGGGTGCAGATCTGATCGCTCAATTCCGCGAGACTATCGATGTCGAACTCGTCCATCATCCCGCGCAGTCGCTCGGCGCCCTTGTCGTTACACGCCATGAGCGAGAATAGATCGCCTTCCACCTGCACCGGCTCGCGCACGTTCGTGCGCACGATGTGAAGCAAGTCTTCGTTGACCTCGCCGGCGCGCGCGAGAGGCATGATCGGAACGCACAGGCCCTCTTCATAGACTTGCCGGCCATCGGGCCCGAAGCCGCGACCACCGACGTCGACGACGTGCACGGTGGAGGCGAACAAGGCGACGGGGCGATCCCCCATGGAACGCGGGCGAGACCAAAGTGAAGTCGTGCAGATGGCCGGTGCCGAGCCACGGATCGTTGGTGAGATAGTGATCGCCTGCACGCATCCGAGTGATGGGAAAGCGCGCCAGGAAATGGCCGACAGCGACGGCCATCGAGTTCACGTGCCCGGGTGTGCCCGTCACGGCCTGCGCCAACATTCGGCCATCGAGATCGAACACGCCCGCCGACAAGTCACCGGCTTCGCGCACGCTCGCGCTGAAGGCCGTGCGGATCAGGGTCTGCGCCTGCTCTTCGACCACGGCGCTCAGACGATTCCACATGATTTGGGCGCGGATGCGCGTGAGTGGTGATTGCTCAGTCATATGCGCATCTCGTCCCGTGCCGGAAGGGTCGAAACATGTGCTGGTCTCGAGCGGCAAAGCACGAGATACCCAGCGGCATTCACGACGGCCTCCCACCCAGCGCTCACTACGGTCGTCGTCTCGTCTTCGACAATCAACGCTGGCCCTCGGATGCGAACACCGAGCGCAAGGGCATCTCGGCGAAACACGGCAGCGTCGATCGGCTCCCCGCTCGCCGGGTCGATCACCTGCTGCCGACCGCTCGGCGCCGGCATCGTTTGCGCTAATGGTTCGGCCAGCCGGGGCGGTGCGTGCGTGGGCGTGGACACGCTGAGCGCCCAGCTCAGCACCTCGGCGTCGAGATCCGCGATGATGCGGCCGAACTGCGCGCGGTACTCGCGCTCGAACGCCGCCTGCAAAGTGCGACGATCGGATGCGTCGAGTGGGCGTACGTCGATCGGCACGGCGATCTCGTGTCCTTGACCGACGTAGCGCATGTATGCCGTGCGCGTTTCGATCAGGCTGGCTGCACCGGCGCTTCCTTCGACCACGCCATACGCCTCCTTGCGCATCGCCTCTAGCTGTGCGTTCACCGCTGCGGGATCGAGGGTGCGCACGCGCTGGTAGAGGCTGCGCGTGACCTCGTAAGCCATGGGCGCAGCCAGCATGCCAACCGCGGATCCCACACCGGCCCCGGAGGGAATGACGATCTGCGTGATGCCCAGCTTCTCGGCCACGCGCGCCGCGTGCAGCGGCGCAGCGCCGCCGAACGCCACGAGCGTGTACGCCGCCAAGTCCTGGCCGCGCTCGACTGCGTGCACGCGCGCTGCACTCGCCATGTTTTCGTCGACCATCTCGCTGATCGCCATCGCCCCGAACGGCGCCTCGAGCCCGAGCGGCTTGCCAATGGCGCAATCGATGGCGGTCTGCGCGGCGCCTGCATCGAGCGCAAGTCGGCCGCCCGCGAAAGCCAGCGGGTCGATCCGGCCGAGCGCGAGATCAGCATCGGTGACAGTGGCGTCCTTCCCGCTGCGGCCGTAACAAGCCGGCCCCGGCTCTGCGCCAGCGCTATCGGGACCTACGGCGACACGCTTCAGGGGATCGACACGGGCGATCGATCCACCGCCAGCACCGATCTCGACCATCTCGATGACGGGAATGCGCAGCGGCAGACCGCTACCCTTGAGGAAACGATAGGCGCGCGCCACTTCGAATGCGCGCGAGGTCTGCGGTCGACCGCCGTCGATCAAACAGATCTTCGCCGTGGTCCCGCCCATGTCGAATGACAGGACACGCTCCAGTGCGCATTCGAGCGCGATGCGGCTCGCAAGAATGGCACCCCCCGCAGGACCAGACTCCACCAGCCGAATGGGAAACGCTTTCGCCGCTTCCAAGCCGATGATGCCACCCCCCGACGTCATCAAAAGAAGCGCACCGGCAAAACCGGCGGCGCGCAAGGCGCTCTCGAGCCGCTCCAGATAGCCCGCCATCAAGGGCTGCACGTAGGCGTTGGCGCAGGTAGTGGACAAGCGCTCGTATTCACGCATCTCCGGCGACACTTCGCTCGACAGGCTCATGGGCAGCATGGGCAGACGCCCGCGCAGAATGTCGCGGATACGCTGCTCGTGGGCGGGGTTGGCGTAGCTGTGCAGCAAGCCGATGGCGATGCTCTCGATGTTCGCGTCTTGGAGGACGGGGACGAGGGTCTCCACGACGCATTCGTCGAGTCTACGCAGCACACTCGCGCATGCACTCATGCGCTCGGGGACGGTGTAGCGCAGGTGGCGCGGCACCAGTGGTGCTGCTTTCTCGAGATGGACGTCGTACTGTTCGAAGCGATTCTCGTAGCCGATCTCGAGCGAATCGCGAAACCCCTCCGTCGTGATGAGTGCCGTGCATGCGCCCTTGCGCTCGATCAGCGCGTTGGTGGCGAGCGTGGTGCCGTGAATGATGAGCTCGACATCGCGCAACGGCCGCTGCGCTTTCGCGCACACCGCGGCCAGCGCTTCCATGACAGCTCGCTCCGGCGCCTGCGGCGTGGTGAGGACTTTCGCGGTCAGGCGCTCCGTTGCCATAGCGAGCGCGACGTCGGTGAAGGTTCCACCGATGTCGACCGCCAGTCGTAGCGAAGGAAACGCGTTCATGGTCCTTCCCGGATTCCGAATGAAGGGTACAGCGTTTCCGCGCCGTTAGCCGGGCGGCTACAGTGCTGGTGAGTAGGAGTGGAAAATCAGCGCTCCCGCGTGTCGTTGCGCGCAGTCGAAGGAGCGCCCGCATTGAGCGCGGCGCTATGCGCGTGGCGCGCCGTTGACAACGTAGTGCTCGGAGGAGGCGATGTCAGCAGGCGATCCTGCTTCGATCTCGGACGCGAACGTCTGCCTGGCTTCGCGCATCGTCTCGATCGTGCCGATGCGGCCTTGGGCATCGTGCGTCACGCACAAGCATTTCTCGGTTTGCCAGCCGCGCACGGTGCTCTCCGGCGCGCCCAGCGTCTTCGCCAACCGAACGCTCGAGGGCTCGGCCACTGTCGAGACACGTCGCTCGCGGCCGGTGAAACGCACGCGGTTGTAAGTCGCCCATACGATGAGCGTTCCACCCATGATGGCGATGGTGATCAGATAGAAGGCCAGCACGTCACGCAAAGTCACCCAGCCATCCTGGACCAACATCACGTCGACGAAACGCTGCACGCCGAACGCCCAGCCCGCCAGCGTGATCAGCGGCAACCACAGGTAGATCCACACGGCCCAGAACACGACGGTCAGCGTCGCGTACAGGACCTTCTGTCCCGTCGTCTGCAGCTCGGGATCTTCGATGATCAGCTCTGAGGGCGCAGTCCGCGATCCGGGCTCGTCCATCGTGCTCGCTTTCCCTTGCCGCGCCACAAGACGCGCGGCACAGCCACGATCGTCGTGGCGACGTTGATCAACCAGTACAGCAGCGGATACCAGATCATCCAGAAGAGGTGCCGCTTCAGACTTCTGTCATAACGGCTATCGAGCGCGAGGCTGAGCGCCACTTGGAGCAAGCAGGTCGAGCCGACACCACGCCAGTCCACTGCGGCAGGATCGTCGGCACGTAATACGGCACGGGCAGACCGAGCACCGTGCCCCATAGCCAAAGCGCGATCATGGTGGCCATCGTATAGGCCCAAAGTACACTCGTCATGAACTCGATATAGACCGGCCACAAGCGGCGTTGGCGCCAATCGAGCATGCGGCGGAAATTGAGCATCAGCACCTGCGAGCCGCCCATGGCCCAACGCAGACGCTGCCGCCACAATCCGCGTAAGGTTTCGGGCATAAGGATCCAGCACAGCGCGCGCGGTTCGAAGCGCACGTCCCAATGCCGCGCCTGCAGCTTCCAGCTGATGTCGACGTCTTCGGTCAGCATGTCGGGGCTCCAGTAGCCGACATCGCGCAGGCCCTGCTGACGAAAGCAGCTCACTACACCGGAGACGGTGAACAGCCGGCCGTAGGTGCGCTGGGCGCGCTTGATCAGGCCGATGATCGAACTGAACTCGCCGACCTGGATACGCCCGAGCAGGGTCGAACGCGTGCGCACGCGCGGATTGCCGGTCACGGCGGCGACGCGCGGTGAGTCCATGTGCATCATCAACCAATCGAGGCTATAGGTGTCGAGAATGGCATCGCCGTCGATGCACACGACGAATTCGGCGTCGGTCAAGTGGCAGGCCGTGTTCAAGGCGATCGCTTTGCCTTGGTTCTTCGCGAGATGGATCACGCGCAGCCTCGGATGCAGCATGCTGAGCTTATCGAGCAGATCGCCGGTGCGATCGCGGCTGCCGTCGTTGACCGCCACCACATCGTAGTCGGGATAGTGCAAATCCATCAGCGCACCGATCACCTCCTCCACTTGCGCTTCTTCGTTGTAGCAGGGGATAACGATGCTGACCTTGGGATACTTGGCGAGCGGCGGCGGCTTGCTGACATCGCGAGTGGGCTTGCGCTCGTAGCGGAAGAAATAGTGGATGGCCCCCGTCATCCACAGGTAGGACATGAACAGTGGGTAATAGAACGAGAAATCGGACAGCAGACTCCAGGAGAGGTGGAAGAAGGCGAAGTCCATTCCTACCTCGGCCGGCTTTGCAACGACACGACCGGCCGCACCGCCTCGAGCGCGGGGCGATCATGCAGAAAATCATCGGGCGCGAAAGCAAGATCCGCGATACCCTGCAACTGCAACGCATGCAGCGTCCGATCGATGGCCGGCTCTGCCCCATCGAGTTCGACGACGAGTGCTGCTTTGCCGGCCGGAGCTTTGGCTACTGTCCGCGCCAGCTGCCTCGAGCGCGCTTTGTTCAAGACGATCCGCTGGGAGGCACGCAACACCAGCTGATCGTATTGCCCTCTCAACCGCGAGAACGCGGCCGCCGATTCGCGCGCGCCTGCTTCGGTCAGCAGGCTCGATAGCGGGATCGCGCGCGCGGTCCTCGGCGCGGGACGAAAGACCTCTACCGCGCGCAGCAGTTCCTGTGAAAACGCCGGCGCTTCTCGGTCGTCATCGGCGTTACCGCCCTCGTCGAAGAGCAGCCCGTCGAACGGAGCGTGGCGCGCGAGCTCCTGATACAGCTCGACGACGCGTCGGCGTGCACGCTGCTCGTCGTTGACGCCCGATGTGGCGCGCTCGTTCGGCCAACGGATGCCGCGAGTCGGCAACCATGCGAACACCCGAACGCCGGATCGCGTATGCAGTTGCCATGACACGCGGCCGAACAGATCGGCGCGCACCGGCAAGTGTTGCGATGGAAAGTAAACGGCGTCTGTCGCGCCATCGCCGTCGACATCCGCGCTGGCTCGCAGATAGACCGTGTTGATTCCCATCGCCGCAATGCGGTCGAGCAAGCGTGACAGCTTTGCCTCCTGCTGCGCGGCATCGGGGTCGAACACCTTGTCCAAATCGACGCGCACTGCGCGCACTGGATCAGGCTTGTACGGCCGCAGCAGTTCCTCGGCGAATTGACGCAGGCTGGGATTGCCCACGATGAGATTGCGCCCGAGGTGCAAACCGGGCGGTTGCGCCAAGGGCACAACGTCGTCGAGGCCGAGCGAAATCGCCATGCCGGCGTCGCTCGCGAGCCGGCGCGTGGTGGCGTTATAGCTGCCGTAGGGCCATACGATTGCGCGCGGCCGCACGCCGGTGCGCCGCTCGATGAGCTCGGCACCGCGCATCAGGTCCGAGCGGATCCGCTGCGCGTAGTCGGCATCGCTTTCGTAGCGTTTGGCGCCCGGATCGTACAGGCGGGTCGTGGCTGCTGCCAGTTCGTTGCCTTGTGGATTGGCATGGATGCCGTGATGCAGATCATGCGAGTGCGAAGCAACTTCCACCAGCCCCGACTCAGCCAATACCCGCACTTCATCCCAGCTCAACAAGGGCGAGTGCGCGGGAGCATTCAGGCGGCCAACTTCTGGCTCTTCTAGCCAGCGCCCGACTAGCGCGAGCAGTGCCGGATATTCGAACAGACGTAGCAAGGGGTAGACATGCGTATAGAAGCTGCGATAACCGTCGTCGAACGTGAGCAGCACCGGCTTGTGCGGCAAGCGTTCCTTGCCTGCCCGCGCCGCCACCACTTGTTGCAGGCTCACCACCGTGTAGCCGTGCTCCTTGAGCCAGGCGAACTGATTGACCAGCTCTCCCGCCTCCAGCACGTAGTCATCGCGAGTGACAGGTAAGGCCTCGCGCACGTCGTGATAACAGAGCACGATGAGATCTTTCAACGCGTCGGCTTCGGCCTGCGCGAAACAGGCGAAGCTGGAGAGCCAACCGAACAGGAGAAGGATTGCGCGGTGCATCGGCTCAGAACCTCCAATCCAGATCGAGCGTGAGATAGTTGCGCCCGGACTGCTGCCCGTCGTAAGGATGCAGGGTGCGTCCTAGTCCGTAGCGCAGGTAAAAGGCGTCGTTAAGCTGCCAACGGTGCGCATATTCAATGCCCCAGGTTGCGCCGGAGCCGAATCCCTTCTGCCAGTAGTTGCCGGCGGACAGGGTCAACTCCTGCACCAGCTCACGTTCATAGAAACGATAAATGCGCCACGCGCCTGTCAGGCTCAGTCCGGCCGACCAGTCGCGCGACGGGTTGAAGTACGGGGCATTCTCTCGGCTGTTGCGTGAGGCATAGAAATCGACTCGCCCAAACAAGGCGTAGCGCGGGCGCACCAGCAATCCCTCGCGCCAGACGAACTGAGCGGCGCGACGGCGGTTGTCGTCGGAGAAGTCGAGGCCAGTGAGCGCCACGACGAAGCTGCGCGTGTCGTGGATGCGGGCCTCGACCTCGAGGTGTGCGCGCTTGGCGTCGATATCGGCTTGGCGTGCTTGGAGCGGGAGATCGAGCGTCTTCGTGTCGGCTTCGGCCAGCACGCTCCAGATATCGCTGATCCACCAGCGGGCGCCGAGCAGCAGGCCGAGTCCACCGTCGTCATTCACACCCGCATGCGCTTCGCCGGTCAACCGCAGATCCGGCCCGCGATACTCCAAGCCAACGCCGGCGCGATTGTAGTGGGCGTAACCGCCGGCGAGATCGGCCTGCGCGTAGTGCCCATGAACGTAGGCGCGATAGCGCTGGCCCAGCGGCGCGCTGTATAGATAGGCATCGACGGTGTCGTCCCGCGTTCCGCTCGGCAGGTTCGCATCGTTCGAGCGGCCGAGGTTGGCTGCGACGAAGAGTTCGGGCCGCTCATGCAGTTGCCAGGCGCGACTCGCTCGACCGACAGCATTTGTGTCTGGTTGCCGCTGCTGTGCTTCACTCAACTGACGCTGCGCGTGCTCGAAACGATAGGAATCGAGCAGTGGGTAGACGCTTTCGGCATAGGCGTCGACGTCGTCGGGGTCCTGCAGCAGCTGCAGCTGCCATGTTTCCCACGCTTTCCGCGGCCAGCCGCGCGCGCGATAAACGGAAGCGCGCCCCGCGCGCACGGCTGCATTGGCCGGTGCTTCGCCTTGCAAGGCCTCCAATCGCCCCTGCGCCAAAGCCAGTTCGCCGGCATACTCGCGCGCACGCGCTTGCAGCACGCGCGCACTCCAATGCTGCGCTTTGGTGGCGGCATTGGGGCGCCGCGCCTGCGCGTCGGCCGCCGCGCGCGCCCACTCGTCGACCCAAGCATAAGCTTGCTCGTGCGCCTCGGCTTCGAGCAGTGAGAAGTAAAGGCCGACGCGTGCATCGGCATCCTCGGGATCGACTTTCAGGGCGCGCTCGTACAGCGCCTTCGCACGCACCGGTTGGCGCAGCTGCAGCATGCTATCGGCGACCGCACGCAGTGCGTAGTCAGGCACCGGCAGATTCCTGCTCACGAAGCGCTCGTACAAGCGCACCGCGTCACGCGCCCGTCGGCGCGTACCGAGCAGCACGATGCGGTCTTGCAACCACCTCAGCTGTGCCTCGGTCATCGGCTCGTTCTTGCGCAAAAACATCTCGACGAGCGCATCGCTTTGTGCGATTGCCGCGTCGAGCTGGGTTGTCCCTTCCCGATAGCGCCCAGGCAACGCGCGCAGCCGTTCGGCCCAGCGCGCATCCACCGCGACCCGGTTGCGCGCAAGCGTATCGCGCGCTTGCGCGTCGGCAGCCTCCGGATACTTCGAGAGGAGCCGCGTCGCTTGATGACCGGCGCCCAGCCGGGCGGCGATGCGAGTGACGGCGGCCTGCGCCGGCAGGTTATCGGGAGCGAGCTGCAGGATGTCCTGATTGCGTGACAGCGCCGGGTAGAACAACCCCTTGGCTTCCAGTTGCCTCGCCTCTGACTGCATGAGCCGCAGGCGATCGGCAGATGACAGACTGGGGCTCGCGTTCGTCTTGGCGGGGACCGCCCCCTCCACGGCAATCCGCTCTACCCTCGCGGCAGCCAAACCCTCACGGCTCTCTGCACGTCCGGCATAACGCGTAAGGACGTCCCCATACAAGCCTTCCGCCAAATCGAATCGATGCAAGGCCGTGGCTGCTGCACCGAGCGACTCCAACACGTAGGCTGGCGCGCTGCCGCGCTCGACTTGATCGAGCAGGTCGAGCGCCTCTTCGTGGCGGCTCGCACGCTCTAGGACGGAAACATAGTCGTACAGATACAGGCGCTCGGTCGGATAGCGCTGGATCAATTGCGCAAGCGCGTTGAGCGCAGCGTCGAATTCGCCACGACGCGCTTGGGCGATAGCGCTTTGATATGCAGGATCGGCGGCCGGGTCCGCGGCAGACCATGCGAAACCGATGACCAAACACAGCAATGCCGCGAAGCAGCACCGCGAACGCTTTTGCGTTCGTACTGGGAGCGCCGAAGTCGCCCGCGCCACCAGTGCTCGCATCCGCCGCTGCACGCGAAGCCGCGTGGCGCTGGGTCGTGCGCCCGCGCGCTTAGCGCTGCAACCTTCCAACTCTCGCCCGCTCAGCACCGATCTCCCGCGCGCGCATTCTTCTGGCTCTCGCCCTGGTTGTACATCCGTCTAGGTCAAAAAGGAGCGGTTCGAGGAAAAACCGCAAGGCAGGCCGTCGTGGCCGCTGGACGGAGCACCATATACACGAGCACGACGGCGGCATCAAGCCCGCGGACGTTTTTTTGCGTGCTAAGCAGGCGAATGTGGCAGCAAGCGGGAGACGTCGATGCCCTGCGCTGAAATGAAACAGCCGCTACGGCAACCGCAGGTTGGTCAAGATCTCGCACCGATCGGCCGATACAAGTGCTCGTCCTGGAACGGAGGTGAGTCGGACCCGAATGAACACGCCGCCCACCACAGAGTATCCGCCGCATCCGAGAACAATCGGCTGGATCGGAACCAGTGCGATGGCGATGGGCGGCAGCAATCAGAGCCTCTTCCTCATCACCGCGCTGTTCGTCGGTCAAGGCGACATTCTCGGGCAAGGCAGTTTCGCGGTTCCCCTTCTGATCGTCGGTCTGCTGTTGAGCTGGGCGGCCGCACCCGGATGGACAGAACTGATCCTCATGTGGCCGAATCGAGTCGGCGGTATCGCGGCAACATGCGGGGAAGCGTTTCGGCCTTACGCGCCAGTGTTGGCTAACCTCGCTGGAACCTGCTACTGGTGGGGATGGGTTCCCACCTGCGGTCTGACCGCAATTCTTTCGGCATCGGCGATCCACGAATGGTATCTGCCCGAGTTGCCCGTTCCGCTGCTCGCGTGCGCGCTCGTCGCGTTCTTCACCGCCGTCAATCTCGCCGGCATCCGACATGTGACGCGACTGGTTATCCCGATCGCGACGGCTTCCGCCCTCCTCGCCTTCCTGTCCGGGCTGCTGCCGATCTTCGCGGGTCAAGTCGACTGGCGGCAGGCAACGACCTTCCATCTGACGACGCCGTTCGACGGCTTGTTTGGGCAGCTGACCGCAATGATGGCGGGCCTCTACCTCATCGGCTTCGCCGCGCCGGCGTTCGAAGCAGCCGCATGCCATGTCGGGGAGACCGTCGATCCGAACAGGAACGTGCCGCGTGCGATGTTCGCTTCGGCGGCGATGGCAGCCGTCTACTTCGTGCTCCTTCCCGTAGTGTGGCTGGGCACGCTGGGACCCGAGCCGCTCGGCAAGGATCTCGCGTTGGTGCTCGGCCCCACCTTTGCGCCGCTATTCGGCTCGGCCGCGAAGGCCGCAGCAATCTGGTTCATGATGTTCAACATGTTCCACGGCACGGTGCAGCCATTGGCCGGCGCCGCTCGCACGCTCGCGCAGCTTGCCGAGGACGGACTGCTCCCGCGCCTGTTCGCGTGGCGATCACGCACTGATGCACCCTGGGTTGCCACAGTGCTCACCGCCGCGATGGCGATCCTGTTCTTGCTGATCGGCGATCCGGTTTGGCTGATCGCAGCCGCCAACTTCACTTACTTGATCGGAATCTGCCTACCGAGCGTTGCAGTGTGGCTGCTGCGACGCGATGCGCCGGACATGCATCGTCCCTATCGAGCGCCACGGGGGACGATCATGCTGGGAGTGGTCGCCGCCGGCGTGTGGATGCTCTCGGCAATTCTCGGTTTTCAACAGTTCGGTCTGCCGACCGTCTTGTTCGGATTAGTGTTCGCCTACTCCGGCGCAGCGCTCTATGCGTTGCGCATCGTCCTCGATCGCCGGGCGCAGGGCCTGCCGGTCATCACCGGCTCGCTGCACATCAAGCTCACCGGCGCGATGCTGGCTGTACTCGTGCTCGATGGAGCGGGCTATCTGCTTGCAGTGGGCAGCGTTCAGAATGGTCATACCAGTCTTATTGCGGTGCTCGAGGATATCTTCGTTGCAGTTGCCATTCTCACTATCAGCGTCGGCCTTATTCTGCCAGGCATGATCGCGCACTCGGCCGTGGAGGTTTCGAAGGCAGCCCAACGCCTTGCCAGCGGCACGGTGGCTGACTTCTCGCGTGCGATGCGCGCTCTGAGCGCGGGTGACATCGATGGTGCACACGCCCGCGTCGACGCTCTCCCCGTGCCAGTGCATTCGCGCGACGAGCTCGGTCAGATGGCGGCGAGCTTCAATCTGCTGCAGGACGAGATTGCAGTCGCCGCAGGCAGCATGGACGGTGCGCGAGAAGGATTGCGTAACGCCCGCCTCGCACTGAGCACCAGCCACGCGAAGTTGGAGGAGCGGGTGCGCGAGCTCGACGCCGCGCTGGAGCAGCAGCGCAGGACTGAGGAGCGCCTGGACCGCGCTCGCTTAGCTGCCGAAGAGGCCAATCGCGCGAAGTCGCGGTTCCTCGCGAACATGAGCCACGAAATCCGTACGCCCTTGAACGGCGTCCTCGGCATGTCGCACCTGTTACTGCAGTCTCCCCTCGACCCGGTGCAGCGCGCGCAGGTTGAAACGGTCAAGGAGTCAGGGGAGTCTCTGCTGGGGTTGCTCAACGATCTGCTGGACCTTTCGAAGATCGAAGCTGGCAAGCTGGAGTTGGAGAGCCTCGACATCGACCTGCGGCAGCTCACGCGCCAGGTCGTGGATATCGTGCGGCCTCAAGCAAACAAGAAAGGATTGATCATCTCTCTTTCGATCGCACCCCAAGTGCCGAGCAAGATCATCAGTGACCCACTCAGACTGAGGCAATTGCTTACCAACCTATTGGGCAACGCAGTGAAGTTCACCGAGCATGGCCGGGTCGATCTCGACGTCCGCTCGCGTGCGGTGGACGCGCAGGGCCTCGCGCACATGCTTCGATTCGAGGTCAAAGACACGGGAATCGGCATCGAGCCAGAGACCGTCCCCACTTTGTTTGCCCCCTTTACCCAAGCCGATGCATCGACCACCCGGCGCTACGGCGGGACAGGACTCGGGCTTGCGATCAGCAAGCAGCTCGTCGAGCTGATGGGCGGTGAGATCGGCGTCGAGAGTTCAGTCGGTGTGGGATCGCGTTTTTGGTTCACACTCCCGCAGCGGGAGCCGACCCAGGTGCCCGTCGCCGCCGAAGCCGCCCCGTCCGGCAACAAGGCATCCATATCGCTGAAGGGCCGACGCGTGCTGCTGGCGGAGGACAATCCGGTCAATCGCCAGGTCGCGCTCGCGATTCTCAAATCGCTCGATATCGAGGCCGAGGCGGTGGAAAACGGCAAGGCCGCGCTGGACGCCTTGGTGCATCGCAACTATGACTTGGTGCTGATGGACTGCCAGATGCCGCAAATGGACGGCTACGAAGCAACCGCGCGGATTCGGGCACAGGAAACGGAGCAGTGGAGCGATCAGACCCATCGACGGCGAATACCGATCATCGCACTCACCGCGAATGCGATGCGGGGAGATCAAGAGCGCTGCCTGGCGATCGGCATGGACGCCTATCTCGCCAAGCCGTTTACTCCTGAACAACTCAAGGCTGTGCTATGCGATTGGCTTCAGCCGTCGCCGCGCGCCATACCTCTCAACCCGGGGGACGCGCCTTCAACCGGTGGAGGTGTTCGTTCATCTGCCTCCTCCGAGACGGCGGTCGATTTGGAGATGCTCAACAGCATCAAGCTACTGCAGGATGACGACTCGGACATCGTTCGCGATGTCGCGCTGCTGTTCCGCAAGCAAGCCGAGCAGATCTGGGAGCAGCTCGAGCTCGCGCTTCGCGATGGCGATAAGAATGGCGTGCGAGCCGCTGCGCGTGCGTTAAGGATCCGCAGCACGAACGTGGGAGCTGCCAGACTGGCGGGGCTACTCATCGCGCTAGAACAGGCCGGCCTGGAAGATCGGATCTCGGACGCCCATCCGCTCTACCGAGCAGCGCGTGATGAAGTGGAGCGTGTAAATCAAGAGCTGGCCCGGGTGAGCTCGCCGACCAACTGAGTGTTGCGCTAGACGTCTCGCATATACTCGAGGCGCTCGTCCTGCGGGTGCAGAACCGACTCGAATTCTTCCTTAGACCAGGTGCGAGGCGCCGCGGAGAGCGCCTGCATATCGCCAACGCAGGCACTGCGATAGGTGAAGCCACGCTCGACGGTCGGCTTGACCACGGCGAAGTAAGGTGAGATGTCGAAATCGCGCGGCGTATAGATGCTGTAGTGACGGATGTACAGGATCTCCCGATTGTGTGCGGCGGCACCAGGATCACTGTATCGGCGACGCTTGGGCGGCAGGATCGGGTAACCGACCGAATGGAACGCCTGGGCGATGAGCGAGGAACAGATCGCCTTGGTCGGATCGCCGCTGCCCAGGGCCAACATGCGACGCCTCCAACGGCTCGGCAGCGGTGGCATCGGCATGAGGTAACGGGCCAAGTCGATCATGTTCTTCATGTCGTACTTGTGCCCCAGTCGGGAGATTGCATACTCGACGACCCGTTCGGCGTCCTCCGGCTTGAGGCCGACGGGCCGACAAATGCGGGTGTGAAAGGCAGCGTAGCGCGAAAGCGGGACGGCCCACACGCCATTCACTATATCGGCTTCGATAAGGACGCTAGCCTCCTCGCCCTGGTCGCTCTCGCCTAAGGCGTCGCCTATGTAAAGCGCGGCGTGAGACCAAGTCGACTGCGTCAAGTACTTGATGGCGGAGCTTACCCGGGTATTGCCCTCGACCAGAAGCACATCGCCAGGCCGCAACGTAGGGCCCAGCGTGTTCGGAGCGGAAGTCGTCAGTGGCCTGTAGCTTGGCACTGGCTCGTTGAGATAGCGCGCCAAGACGCGTCCCATCGATCGTCCAATTCGCTGCAGCATGCGATCTCGCCCCTTTCGCTTCCACCCAAACTTCAAGTAACGCCGGGCACCGCAACCGGTTCACCCGGGCGAAGGCTGATGCACAACTCAAGCCATCGGACAGCCGATCGATCGAGACTACTGTTACCATCCTCGCATTGCAAACGCCGCACAAGAGACAATTGCTGTCATGCCGCCGGGGCTCAGTCACGACTTCGCCGATCTGGGCGACGCGCTCGAGCGCAACGAGCGGGCGGTGATGGAAGTCCCAGCCCTAGTGCGGTTCGCGCTCAACGCCCCAAGTCTTTCGCAGTGACTCCGGCGATGCCCCAATTTTCCTTGGGCATGTCGTGAATCCAGACGCGTACCATCTCCTTCGGCGCACCGAGCGCCTCATGCAACGCCCGAGTCGCCTTCTCGATCACGGTACGCTTCTGGTCCTCGCTTCTACCTTCCAGCAAATAGATTTGGGCGAATGGCATCGTTTCTCCTTCAGACAAAGCGTACCGACACGCTGCCGAGGGCTTGCACGCGCAGATCGACGTGATCGCCGGCTTGCACGCCAACGGCTTCGGTGACGCCGCCGGCCAGGATCAGTGTGCCCGCGGGAATCTCCTGCCCGCGGGGGCCAAGAGGGTTGGCAAGCATCGCCACCGCGGCGGCGGCGGAGTGATCCAGCACGGCAGCACCCGCGCCGAGCAAGACGACTTTCCCGTTCTTCTCCAGGACGACACCGAGCGTGCGCAGGTCGACACAGCCGGCCGGTACGGCGCGGCCATCCACCGCGAAGCACGCGGCCGACGCGTTATCCGCGATTACGCTCTTCAAATCGAACTTGAAATCGCGATAGCGGCTGTCGATCACTTCGATGCCCGGTAGCCCGAAGTCGGTAGCGGCAAGCACAGCCGCGATGTGACAACCCGGCCCCTTCAACACACGCAACAAATTTCGGGCTCGACTTTCGGGTGGATCAATTCGCTCACCTTGATCTCGCCGCCGTCGGGCACTGCGAAGCTGCCCACGACGAAGCCGAAGACGGGCGTATCCACGCCCATCTGCCTCATCTTCGCATGCGAGGTTAGACCACACTTGAGCCCCGCAAGGCGCTCACCGCGCGAGAGCTTGAGACGCAGAATCTCGTGCTGAATCGCGTAGGCATCATCCCAGATCATGCGTGGTGATCAGTTATCGAGAGCTGCGGGTCGAGCACTTGAAATCGCATGATGGAGTCGGCGCAGGGACGCTGCGAGAAGCGATCACCGTCTGCTGAGCGATGCGCTACTCGAAGCCGAAGGACAACGCGGCTTCCGCTTTAGGCCGATCGCGCTCGAGGACTTGGAGGACATCACCAACTTGCGACTTTAGATCGAAATCGAGGCGCTGTGCTAGTCGATTCGCTACGGCAACGAGGGTTGGCGGGCACCGCTTCAGCAGGCTTCCGACGACGCTTCCGCGTTGGAGCAGCCAATCCGCCCCGAGCATCGCAAACGCTAGGAGTTGCTCAGTACTCGGTTTCACGAGGCATTGATCGCAGCCCGTGCCTCGCCGTGGACCATGAGAGTACTGCGCTTGCTCGCCCGCCATAGCGAACGCTATCGCCGCTATGCGATTGGTCTTCATGATTCGGGGCGCGAGGTGCACACCGAGCATCGGCAGATCTTAGAATTAGCAATGAGCGGCCAGGAAGCACGCGCCACTCGTGCTCGAAGCCCACATTCGCGCTACGCCGGACTTGCTTCTGCGCGCGTGGTGGCGCGCACGCCAAGTTCCAAGCTAAAGCGACCCGAGGGATAGCCGTCCCCGGCCAGCCACTTGAGCGAGTGGGAACTTAGGCGGGTGCTGCCGCCGAGAGCGTATCCAAATACGACCGATAGGCGAGCCGCAGGCCATCTTCCAATGGGGTCTTGGCGCGCCACCCCAGCGCCGTCAAGCGGCTCACGTCCATCACTTTACGCGGCGTCCCATCCGGCTTGCTCGCATCGAAAACGAACTCGCCCTCATAGCCAATTACGCGAGCCAGCGTTTCAGCCAACTCGCGAATAGTCACCTCAGTGCCCGTTCCGACGTTGAGGTGCATCGCATCGGAATAGCGCTGCATCATGAACACGAGCGCGTCGGCCAAGTCGTCCACGAACAGAAACTCGCGGCGCGGCGTGCCCGTTCCCCACACTTCGACGGCGCCTGCTCCGCTTTCCCTCGCCGCGTGAATCTTGACTTGCAGCGCTGCGACAACGTGACCTTGCTGCAAATCGTAGTTGTCGCCACTGCCGTAAAGGTTCGTGGGCATTGCCGAGATGAAATCGCATCCGTACTGCTTGCGATAGGCTTGACACAACTTGATTCCACCGATCTTCGCGATCGCGTACCACTCATTGGTCGGTTCCAAAGGCCCAGTGAGCAGATGCTCTTCACGCATAGGCTGCGGAGCAAGCCGCGGGTAGATGCAGGACGAGCCCAAGAACAGAAGCTTCTCAACTGCATAGCGCCAGGCGGCGTGAATGACGTTCGCTTCGATCATCAAGTTGTCATAAAGGAACTCGGCAGGCCGCGTGGAGTTAGCTATGATGCCCCCGACGGTCGCCGCGGCGACGAACACCACTTCCGGCCGGTTGCGAGCCATCCACGCCTCGACCGCGGCCTGATTGCGCAGGTCCAATTCCCCACGCGACGCGACCAAGATTTCGCAGCGCTCCTGAGCGAGCCGCCGCACGATCGCCGCCCCTGCCATACCGCGGTGGCCCGCGACCCAAACTCGCTTACCAGCCAGGTTATAACTCGCCATTACGTCCATCCCACGTAGCGGGCCGCGCAGCAGCGCGCTCAAGTCGCACTCTTCTGCCACCCCAATTCGACGAACCGCCCCGTCTTGGGATGATCGTCCGGTAGGTAGATTTTATTCACACTGTGCGGCCTGCGATAAACACCGTAGCCACGAAGCGCCACCGGCGTGTCCCGATTGCTAATCGCGATTTGAACGATGGGCCGGAACCGTTGAAGCGTCTGCACTGCGCCGGCAAGTACCTGCTCCTCTGCGCCGACCACATCAATCTTCAGATAATCCAGTCTCGTCAATCCCTCCCACTGACACAGATCGTCGAGCGCGACGACCAAAACAGAAGTACTGGGAGCATTGGAGACTTGCTTAACCAAGCTAAATCGGTTCGGTCTGTCGTCATTCAACCACAATGTCTGCACCTCGGTTCGCTCACCCAAACACAGGTTCCTCAGCCGGATATTGTTTATCCCATTGAATCGCGTGCTATAGGTCAAGACGCGCATCATCTCGATGCTCGGTTCCACCGCAATGACGTCGCCATCGCTTCCGACGCAGCGTGCCGCCTTCAGCGCAAACATCCCGGTGTTGGCGCCCACATCGATAAACACCTCATCCCTTTCCAGGATCCATTCGAGATGCTCGAGTTCAGGCTCGATGCGGTCTCCTTCGAGATAGATGCCGCGTCCTCCGTAACCGGAGATGTTCGGCCCAAACACGACAACGCCATTAGAAAGCTCACGCCGCAACAACCATGACCTAGGCGTGATCGCGATGCGAACCTTACGTAGGAGTGTTTGCATGAGTCGGCGCCTTCCGTCGGCTGAGACGAAGCGACGAGATATGCTGTGCACAATTCTCTTCGCATATGCCAACGGTACAAGCATCGCGTTTGGCATCAACAACAAATCTGCCTCAGCCCCCTCCAGAGCAGACTGCAGGACAGCAATCAGAATGCCGAGCGCCAGCAACCGGTTCATATGCTATTCGTGACGCGAGTAGGCGACATAGCCGTGACGCTTGACGAGTTCGTCACATCTGGCCTCTTCCAAGTCGGCATCCACCATCTCCTTCACTAGATCTTCGAAGCCGACGCTGGGTGTCCACCCCAACTTCTCCCGAGCCTTCGTCGCATCACCCAGTAAGGTATCGACTTCGGTCGGTCTGAAGTAGCGAGGATCCACCGCGACGAGGCAGCGACCGCGAGCGTCGTATGCCTTTTCATCTAACCCTTTTCCGCTCCATTCGAGCCCGATACCGAGCTGCTGCGCAGCAGCGTTAACGAAGTCTCGAATACTGTACTGACGACCGGTTGCGATTACGAAATCCTCTGCTTGCGGCTGTTGCAGGATGCGCCACATTGCCTCGACATAATCGCGTGCGTGCCCCCAGTCTCGTTTTGCATCCAGATTGCCAAGGTAAAGACAGTCCTGCAAGCCAAGCTTGGCGCGTGCGAGCGCGCGCGTGATTTTCCGCGTCACGAACGTCTCGCCCCGGACGGGCGACTCGTGATTGAACAGGATGCCGTTGCAGGCGTAGAAACCATAAGCCTCACGGTAGTTGACCGTGATCCAATACGCATACAGTTTCGCCACCGCGTACGGGGAGCGTGGATAGAACGGCGTGGTCTCGCTCTGCGGAGTCTCATGCACAAGGCCGTAGAGCTCCGAGGTCGAAGCCTGATAGAACCGGGTCTTGTGCTGCAGCCCCAGAATGCGAATGGCTTCCAACACCCGCAGGGTACCGAGCGCGTCCGAGTTCGCCGTGTACTCTGGCTCCTCGAAGGACACCGCGACGTGGCTTTGCGCGGCCAGATTGTAGACCTCGTCCGGTTGCACGCTCTGGATGACGCGTACCAGGCTGCTGGAGTCCGTCATGTCGCCGTAGTGCAAAATGAAGCGGCGCGACTTCTCGTGAGGATCTTGATACAGATGATCGATTCGGTCGGTATTGAACAACGAGGCGCGACGCTTGATCCCGTGCACTGCGTAACCCTTTTCGAGCAGCAGCTCTGCCAAATAGGCGCCGTCCTGGCCGGTGACGCCAGTGATCAATGCAGTTCTGTCAGCCTTGCCTGTCGTGTTTACACCACCACTCAATTTACTCACCCCTCTAGATGGAGTCATCCGTTGTGAACGATTCCTCTCTGTGGCAGACGCGCCGCAGTCAGCGCGGCGAATGGTTTTCGATGTTAGTCTAAAACACCGTGTAAAAGGCACCCGTTGCGGGTATCCTTAACAAAACTCGTGTTGCTCTTCAGCGACCGAATGAATCGCAACCCGCGTTGCCCGTCATATTTCCCATTGCAACGCACTCCTGCTTCGCATAATCTCATCGTTACGATTAGGTTTCGGCGCCGTCACATTTCCGTGACATTGCGGGGAGGTTGATCATCGATCTGCAATTGGGTGTCTTCGCTGTAATACAGGCTTCGACAATCAACCCGCCCAAGTTTGTAACAGCACTTTAAATCCTATAAACGTAGCTCGCCCCGACAAGAAGACCACAACGCAACAACAGCACAACAAAAAATAAGAACACAAGCCACTGAGTTCCACTTATGCGACGTAGTGCTGAAGCACCTAGTGCTGTACTTTTCAATCGGCTAATCGCCCCGCTTGTGGTGGCTATCAGCCTGTTTGGATTTGCTCAGCTTTATTGGGGTAATTTCGGCCGGCAGTACAGCGTCTTGGCGATCGCCACGTTGATCCTCTCGTCGCAGGTTTTTGCAGAGTTGAACCTGCTGCGCATAGGCGGCCACGACAAACCTGGCATCGACCTGCGCAAGTTGATCAAGGCATGGATGATTGTCGTCAGCGTCCTCCTATTCCTTGCCTATACATTCAAAGCCTCGGACTTGTTCTCGCGCCGCGTCCTCTTGAGCTGGATCGTGAGCGGACCATTCCTTCTATTCTTCTCGCAGCTCGCATATCGTGCAATTGTGTTGAAGTCCCGGGTGGGACGCGCAATGCGGCGAGCGGTGATCGTAGGTGCTGGCGAACTCGGATGGGAGTTTGCGCAGCGCTTGGCCATGAACGCGGCGGCCCCTCTTAAGATCGCCGGGTTCTTCGATGATCGCGGCGCGGACAGGTTGCCAGATACGAGCCGCGGCCGCCTGACGGGGACACTTCGTGAGCTCCCTGACTACGTCCGCTCCCACGTAAGCGGTAACTATCCGGCGTTCTTGTTCAGTCGCTGAGTTTATGCAAGGGCGAGCGTAGGGGATGCTCGGCGAAGTGCTGCTTCCACAGTCGTGGGGTGAGTTC
>Ga0070741_10002741_pt1 | contig 46053 bp, 44 predicted proteins | sample Coa_R1_4_FD_66440 | JGI IMG/M metagenome (GOLD analysis project Ga0070741, IMG submission 66440) | Surface soil microbial communities from Centralia Pennsylvania, which are recovering from an underground coalmine fire - Coalmine... | ecosystem: Environmental > Terrestrial > Soil > Unclassified ... | reverse complement strand
GCGACCAAGCAGTCGTCGGTGCTGGTGACCGGAGGAAGCGGGTACGTGGGAGCGGTGCTGGTTCCGAAGCTCCTGGCCCGCGGCTATCGGGTGCGCGTCATCGATCTCTTCCTGTTCGGCCCCGATGTCCTGCCGAAGCACCCCGCCCTGGAGTTGGTGAAGGCGGACATCCGCGATGAGCAAGCGCTCGCCCGAGTGGCGGCCGGGATGGAGTCGGTCATCCACCTCGCCTGCATCTCGAACGATCCGAGCTTCGAGCTGAACCCCGGGCTCAGCCGGTCGATCAACTACGACTGCTTCGAGCCGCTCGTGAGCATCTCGCGACGGGCGGGGGTCCGCCGCTTCGTCTACGCCTCGACCTCGAGCGTGTACGGAATCAGCGACGCGCCCGACGTGACCGAGGATCATCCGCTCGTCCCGTTGACCGACTACAACAAGTACAAGGGGATGTGCGAGCCCATCCTCCTCCGATACCAGGCGCCGGACTTCACCACCGTGATCATCCGCCCTGCCACCGTGTGCGGATTCTCTCCACGCCAACGATTGGACCTCACCGTGAACATCCTCACGAACCTCGCGGTGAATCAGAAGCGCATCACCGTATTCGGTGGAGCCCAGAAGCGACCGAACATCCACATCGAAGACATCAGTGATCTCTACGTCGAGCTGCTCGGGATGCCGGCGGAGATGATCGCGGGGAAGACGTTCAACGCCGCCTACCAGAACCACACGGTGGCTCAGCTGGGCGAGATGGTGCGGAGCATCGTGAGCCGGGAGATGCCGGAGCTGGGCTCGATCGCACTCGAGACAGTGCCGAGCACCGACACGCGCTCGTACCACGTCTCGTCGGAAAAGATCAAGCGCGAGCTCGGATGGGCGCCCCAGCGCACCATCGAAGACGCGGTGATCGACCTCTGCCGGGCCTTCAAGGCGGGGCGAATCCCGAATCCGATGAACGACATCCGCTACTACAACGTGAAAACCATCCAGGCGTCGGGCCTGGCCTGAGCGATGCCGCGCGCGATCGTCACCGGCGGAGCGGGCTTCATCGGCAGTCACATGGTCGACCTGCTGGTCGACCGGGGCTATTCGGTGGTGGTCATCGACAACCTGGCCACGGGGCGGGTCGAGAATCTCGCGCACCATCGGCGCGAGCCGCGGGTGGACTTCCAGCAGGTCGACATGTGCGACCTGCCCCCCGACTCGCGCCTCTTCCGGGGCGCCGACCACGTGTTCCACTTCGGCGGGATCGGGGACATCGTGCCTTCCATCGAGCGGCCGCTCGAGTACATGCGCGCCAACGTCAAGGGCACCCTCGCGGTGCTGGAGGCCTCCCGTCACGCGGGTGTGCGCAAATTCGTGTACGCTGCCTCGTCGTCCTGCTACGGGCTCGCCACCGAACTGCCCACGACCGAGCAGGCCCCGATCAGGCCGGAGTATCCCTACGCGCTCAGCAAGTACCTGGGGGAGAGCGCAGCGCTCCACTGGGCGAAGGTCTACCGGCTGCCGGTGATCTCGATCCGGATGTTCAACGTTTACGGTCCGCGGGTGCGCACCACCGGCGCCTACGGGGCGGTTTTCGGTGTATTCCTCGCCCAGAAGCTTCACGGCAAGCCGTTCACGGTGGTGGGCGACGGGACCCAGCGGCGCGATTTCGTCTATGTGACCGATGTGGCGCGCGCCTATCTGCTCGCCGCGGAATCCGGGGTTAGCGGGGAGATCTTCAACCTGGGGGCGGGCGATCCGCAACGGGTGAACCGTCTCGTCGAGCTGATGGGGGGCGACGTCGTCCACGTGCCAGAGCGCCCCGGGGAGCCCGATTGCACCTGGGCGGACATCAGCAAGATCCGGCGGATGCTGGGCTGGGAACCGGAGGTGTCGTTTCCCGACGGGGTCGAGGCGATGCTGCGCCACATCGACGACTGGCGCGGCGCGCCCCTCTGGACGCCGGAGAAGATCGAGGTCGCCACCCGCACCTGGTTCGAGCACCTCGCGCGATGAAGAGCGACTACCGGCACAAGGTGAAGACGCTGGAGGAGCTGGCCGCCGCGATCGGCCCGCGGCCGCGCGCCAAGACGGTGATCATGTGCCACGGGATGTTCGACATCGTGCATCCCGGCCATCTCCGGCATCTGATGTACGCCAAGGAGAAGGCAGACCTCCTGATCGCCAGCCTGACCGCCGACGTCCACGCGACGAAGGCCGCCTTCCGGCCCTACGTGCCCCAGGAGCTGCGAGCGTCGAATCTGGCGGCCCTCGAAATGGTTGACTTCGTCATCATCGATCCCAATCCCACACCGATCGAGCACATCAAGTATCTGCAGCCAGACTACTTCGCCAAGGGATACGAGTACTTCTCGGAGGGCATTCCGGCCAAGACCCAGGAAGAGATCGACACCCTCGAGAGCTATGGCGGTGAGATGGTGTTCACACCCGGCGACGTCGTCTATTCGTCTTCCCGCCTCATCGAGGCGAGCCCACCGAATCTGGGCGTCGAAAAGCTCCTGGCTCTCATGGAATCGGAAGGGTTCGGCTTCGACCGCCTGCGGGACGCGCTCCGCCAGATGCGGGGCCTGCGCGTGCACGTGGTGGGCGACACCATCGTCGACAGCTACAGCACCTGCTCGTTGCTCGGGGCCACCGCCAAGTCACCGACCTTCAGCGTCAAGCACGAGCGCACGGAGGTCTTCTCTGGCGGCGCTGCGGTGGTGGCGAAGCACGTGAAGGCGGCCGGCGCCCAGGTGACGTTCTCCACCGTGCTCGGCAATGACCAGGCGAAGGACTTCGTGCTCAAGGATCTCGACGAGGCGGGCATCGTGGTCCACGGCTATGTCGATCGCACCCGGCCCACGACCCAGAAGGAGCGCTTCATCGCGGACGGCTACAAGATGCTGCAGGTCGATCGGGTGGACAACCGAGCCGTCTCGGACAAGGCCCTGCGCTTTCTCGCCGACTCGATGGCCGAGAGCAAGCCGGAGATCGTGATCTTCAGCGATTTCCGTCACGGGATCTTTCGGCCTCGGAGCATCCGGATGCTGCGAGAGCGGGTGCCGGACGGGGCGATCAAGGTCGCGGACAGCCAGGTGTCGAACCGCTGGGGCAACATCCTGGAGTTCACCGACTTCGACCTCCTCACCCCGAACGAGCGCGAGGCCCGGTTCGCGTTGGGCGATCAGGATTCCGTGGTGCGGCCGCTCGCGCTACAGCTCTTCCGGCTGGCCCGTTGCAAGCACCTGATTCTCAAGATGGGCGAGCGCGGCATTCTCGGCTACCGCACGCCCGGCCACATGCCCCGGGAATTCTTCACGGTCGACAGTTTGGTGGACACACTGAAGGATCCGGTGGGCGCGGGCGACGCCCTGCTGAGCTACGCGGCGCTGGCCCTGGCGGTAACCGGCGACATCGTGGTGGCCTCGATCCTCGGGTCGGTGTCGGCCGCACTGGCCTGCGAGCACCAGGGCAACCGTCAGATCAGCCCCGAGGAAGTGGAAGAGAAGCTCTACCGCCTCGAGAAGCGGGCCCATTTCGAATGAGGTACCTGCTGGTCGGGCTCGGCAACATCGGAAGCAAGCGCCGCGCGGTCCTCGGCGAGCGCTGCGTGGCTACCGTCGATCCCTTCAATGCGGCCGCGGACTTCGGGCATCCCGAGGCGTGCCCGATGGACCGTTACGACGCGGCGATCCTCGCGGTGCCCAACGACGTCAAGGTCCGGCTCATGGAGTACTTCCTCTCTCGCGGGAAGCACGTGCTGGTGGAGAAGCCGCTGATCCTCGACGAGGAGAGCGCGGAGCAGCTGCGGCGGGCCGCGCGAGCCGGCAGCGCGATTTGGTACACCTCGTACAACTTCCGCTTCGAGCCCAACGTGCTTGCCCTCAAGCGCCACCTGGAGGCGGGGGACATCGGCCGTGTCTACCGCGTGCGCATGTTCTACGGCAACGGGACCGCCGGGAACATCGTGGGCACCTGGCGCGACAGCCCCCTCGGCGTCCTGGAGGACATGGCGTCGCACCTGATCGACCTCTCCGGCTTCGTGTTCGGCCGCTTCGGGACCGAGTTTCGGGTGTGGGAGCGGCGGAACTACGAGCTGAAAGGTTTCGACCACTGCCTGCTGGCGACCGCGGATCGGACCGTGACGATCGAATGCAGCTTCCTCTCCTGGAAGAACCGGTGGCGCATCGAGGTGGTGGGAGAGGAGGGGGCGCTCGAGATGAACGGCCTCACCAAGTGGGGCAGGAGCGAGCTGGTGATCCTGCGCCGCCGGCGTCCGAGTGGGATCCCGGACGAGCGCCGCGAGATCGCGAACGGCCCGGATCCCACGTGGGCCGCCGATATCCAGCACTTCGAGGCGATGGCGGCCACCGGTGTCACCTCGTGCGAGAACGACCTCTGGCTCTCCCGCACCGTGCAGGCAGCCGCGGCGGCCCGTTTGGAGGGATGCGCGTGAGCCGGCCCGCCGGCTTCCTGGGACTGTCTCATCTCGGCACTGTCTCGAGTATCGGCTGGGCGTCCCTCGGGTCGCCGGTGCTGGGCGTCGACTTGGATCCCGAACCGGTCGACCTGCTGAGTCGCGGTAAGCTACCGGTGCACGAACCCTCGCTTCCCGAGCTGTTCGCGGCTAGCCGCGAGCGCTTGATCTTCTCGACGGATCCCGCCGCGCTCGCCGAGTGCGACCTCGTCGTCGTCTCACGTGATGTCCCCACCGACAGCGAGAACGGCAGCGACCCGAGCGTGGTGGAGCGGCTCATCGAGGCGGCCATCCCCCATCTCCGACCGCACGCTACCCTCGTGCTGATGAGCCAGGTCTCACCGGGGGCGACCCGCTCCCTCGCGGCCCGGATCGAGGCTCGGCGCCCCGGGGTCGGGATCTCCGTCTACTACTGGGTGGAGACGCTGGTCTTCGGGAACGCGGTCGAGCGCTTCCTCAAGCCCGAGCGCATCATCGTGGGCGCCGCGAACCCGTCCAAGCCGCTCCCATCGGTGTTCGGCGCGGGACTTCGCCGCTTCGGCTGTCCGATTCTCCCGATGGCCTACGAGAGCGCGGAGCTGACCAAGACCGCGATCAACCTCTATCTCTTCGGTGCGGTAACCTACGCCAACACGCTCGCCGATCTGTGCGAGGCGGTCGGGGCGAACTGGTCGGAGATGGTGCCGGCGCTCCGGCTCGATCGGCGCATCGGCCCGGCCGCGTACATTCGCCCGAGCCTCGGGGTAGCGGGCGGCAATCTCGAGCGCGACCTCGTCACCCTACGCGGCCTCGGCCGGCGCCACGGCGTGGACGTGGCCTACGTCGACACCCTGCTCGCGCACAACGCCCGACGTTACCACTGGGTCCAGCGCCAGCTGGAGCGGCGGGTCCTGACCCGCGGCCAGCAGCCGGTGGTCGCGGTGTGGGGGCTCGCCTACAAGAAGAACACGCGCTCCACCAAGAACTCGATGGCCCTCCGGGTGATCGAGAGCTTGAACGGCAAGGCCGAGATCCGCGCCTACGACCCCCTCGTCAAAACTCCAGACCTGCGGGTTCCTGCCACCGTGGTGGAGAGCCGGGACGCGGCTCTGGTGGGGGCGGATTGCCTGCTGATCCTCACCGATTGGGACGAGTTCGCGACCGCTCCTGGAGATGGTTTTGGCTCGATGCGACGCCCGGTGGTGATCGATTGCGTGGGCGTGATGGACCCCGCCCAGGGTGGTCTGTCGCAGGTGGAGTTCGTGGCGATGGGCCGAGCCGACGGCCGATGAGCCTCCGGGCCGCGTTCCTCGATCGCGACGGAGTGCTGGTCGAGACGCTCGTCCGGGACGGCCGCGCGCACGCCGCGGTCACCCTCGCCGACTTCCGCATCAACCCCGACGCCCCGGAGCAGGTCGCGCGCCTGAAGGCAGCGGGTCTGCGGCCGATCGTGTTCACGAATCAGCCGGAGCTGGCCCGCGGCACTCTGAGTCCGGGCGTGCTGGACCGCATGCACGCGCGCCTGCGGGCGGCGGTGAAGATCGACGACATCCTGGTGTGCGGCCACGTGGACCGAGACGGCTGCGCGTGTCGGAAGCCACGGCCGGGGATGCTGGAGACCGCCGCGCGCCGCTGGGCGATCGATCTCTCGGCGTCTTTCGTCGTCGGCGACCGCTGGCGCGACGTAGACGCCGGACGTGCCGTCGGCTGCTACACCGTGCTTATCGAACGTCTCTACAGCCAGTGTCGCGAAGCCGACGCTCGGGTCGCCGACCTGCCCGCCGCGGTGGACGCGATCCTGGCCCGGGTAAAGGACAAACCATGAACTTCGTCGCCCAATACCTGGCGGAGGCCGCTCAAGTGGCCTCGCGCATCGACCACGAATCGGTCGCCCGGCTGGTAGATCTGCTCGTGGAAGCCCGCGACGGCGGCGGACGCCTCTTCGTGCTGGGCGTCGGTGGCAGTGCGGGAAATGCGTCCCACGCGGTGAACGACTTTCGCAAGATCGCTGGCTTCGAGGCCTACGCGCCCACCGACAACGTTTCGGAGCTCACCGCGCGCATCAACGACGACGGATGGGACACCTCGTTCGCCAACTGGCTCAAGGCGAGCCGTCTCGGGGTGCGCGACTGCCTTCTGGTGTTCTCGGTGGGGGGCGGCGACCTCGTGCGGAAGGTGAGCATCAACCTGGTGCGCGCGATCGAGCATGCCAAGACGGTTGGCGCCCGGGTCGGGGCGATCGTGGGCCGCGACGGGGGCTTCACCGCCACGGTGGCGGACGCGTGCGTGATCATCCCGACGGTCAGCCCCGAGCGGGTGACCGCGCACGTCGAGGCGTTCCAGGGGGTCGTCTGGCACATGCTGGTCGCGCATCCCCGGCTTCAGGCGGCCCCGATGCGATGGGAGAGCCTGGCGCGATGACGGGCCTCGCTCGGGTCGTGATCCTGGGAGCGAGCGGGTTCCTCGGCCGCGCGCTGGCGTCCGCCCTTTCTCGCGACGGGGTGGAAGTCGTGGGCCACTCCTCGCGCACGCTCGATCTGACACGCCCGGATTCCTTCGGAGTCCTCGATCCGCTCATGGCGCCGTCCACCGCCCTCGTCGTGGCGTCCGCGCTCACCCCGGATCGCGGGCAGACGCCTGTCACGTTCCTCGCCAACACCACGATGGCGGTCAACCTTGCGACGTACCTCGAGGGGCACCGGCCCGGATCCGTCGTGTACCTCGGCTCCGACGCGGTCTACGGGTTCACGGAGGCGCGGGTGACCGAGTCGACTCTGGTCGAGCCGGCCGGGTACTACGCGCTCGGCAAGTACGCTGCCGAGCGGGTGCTCGCCACCGCCGCCCAGGCCGCCTCCGTCCCCCTGCTGACGCTTCGGATGACCGGTGTGTACGGGCCCGGCGATTCTCACGCCTCCTATGGACCCAACGCCTTCGCCCGGTCTCTGGCCCGGGACCACTCGGTGCGGGTGTTCGGGGCCGGGGAGGAGGAGCGCGACCACATCTTCGTCGACGACGCGGCGGCGATTGCGGTCGGTCTGATCCGGGCCGGCGCCACCGGCGTCTACAACGTGGCGACCGGCCACAGTCATTCGTTCGCGGACGTGGTCAAGACCATCAGGGATCTGGTGCCTTACGAGGTGCAGGTGGTCAGCGTGCCCCGGAAAGGGCCGATCACCCACCGCCACTTCGACGTGGCTCGGCTCACCGCGGCCCTCCCGCGCGTCCGCTTCACGCCACTGTCGGCTGGCCTCGTTGCCACCCTCACCGCGTTCGGAGCGCTCGCTCGTGGCTGAGGTCAATCTGCTCGACCGTTACCCGCTCACCACCCGCGACATCACGGCTCGCGCGGCCGCCGTCCCGGCCCAGCGCGAGGTCGCGAAGCGATTCGAGCGGGAGTACTTCGACGGTGATCGCGGACAAGGCTACGGGGGCTACCGCTACGACGGCCGGTGGATTCCGGTGGCCCAGCGCTTCCGCGACTACTACCGACTCACCGCCGGACAGCGGGTCCTCGACGTCGGTTGCGCCAAGGGCTTCCTCTTGTACGACCTCCGCCAGACGGTGCCGGGCCTCGAGATCGCGGGTCTCGACATCTCCAGCTACGCGATCGCCCACGCGCTGGCCGACGTCCGCCCGTGGCTGATCCGCGGCTCAGCCGAGCGCCTCCCGTTCGCGGATCGAAGCTTCGACCTCGTGATCTCCATCAACACGGTCCACAACCTCGACCGCGCCGCCTGCGTGCGTGCCCTCGCCGAGATCGAACGGGTGAGTCGCGGGCACCGTTACGTGCAGGTCGACTCCTGGCTCGACCAATCGCAGCGAGAGAAGTTCGAGCGCTGGCAGCTCACCGCCCTGACATACTTCGACCCCGCCGGCTGGCGCCGGCTCTTCGCGGAGGCGGGCTATCGCGGCGACTACTACTGGACGGTTACGGAGTAGTCGGAGGGACCGGAGGGAGAGACCATGAAGATCTTTGTCGATTCGGCAAACCTGGTGGAGATCGAGGAGGCCCTCGAGCGGGGCTTCCCGGCAGGCATCACCACCAATCCTTCGATCCTGGCCAAGGAAGAGAAGGGCGACTTCCGCGACCACATCAACAAGATCATCGAGCTCGTCCAGCGGTACGGCTACGACATTCCGCTGAGCGTCGAGGTGTTCTCCACTCGGCCCGACGAGATGATCGCCCAGGCGGAAGACTTCGTCCGGCACTTCGGGCACTACCCTAAGCTGAACGTGAAGATCCCGGTGGGCTGGGACGAGCTGGCGGTGATCCGAGAGCTTCGCCTGCGTGGGATTCCGGTGAACTGCACGTGCTGCATGTCGTACGGGCAGGCCATGATGGCCGCCGCGGCGGGAGCCAACTTCGTGAGCCTCTTCTACGGGCGCATCCGTGACATCGGCTACGACGCGGCGTCGGTGGTGCGGGACGTGCGGGGCACGTTTCGCGAGCGCGCGTGTCCGTGCGAGATCATCGTGGGCAGCATCCGCCACATCGCGGACATCAGCGAGGCCTTCCAGAGCGGTGCCGACATCGTGACGGTGCCCCCCAAGTTCTTCCGGGCCATGGTGAGCCACCCCAAGACGGACGAAGCGGTGCGGCAGTTCGTCACCGACTTCCAGAAGTGGATGCAATAGATGAAGGGGCTTGTTCTTGCCGCGGTGGCGCTCGTCGCGCTCGTGATCGGGAGCGCGGCCGCCTTGCGGGTGTATGGAGGGAACAAGGAGTTCAAGGTGCTGCTCGGCGCGTTCGTGGGCGCGGTCGCCCTGTATTCGGCCGCATTCTGGCTCTCGCCGCCGGATCTCGGCTTCATCGCCCCCATGTGGCTCGAGGCATCCCCGACGGTGGACTTCGGGAACGGCCTGCTCTTTTTGGCGTTGATCTTCCACGGATACTGGTGCTTCGCATACTTTTCCTGCTTGAGTCCGTCGATGAGCGTGATGGTCGCCCTCCGGCGTCGGCGCGGCGAAGGGTTGACCCGGTCGGACGCGCTCGCCATCCAGGGCGGCGACGAGCCAGTGAACCTGATCTTCCTCCGGCGACTTCCCAAGCTGCTGGATGGCGGCTATGTCGCTGAGGAGGCCGGGGCCTACCGGCTGCTCCCGCGGGGGGGCCGGATCGCCACGTTGGGCTCGTTCCTGAAGCGACTGATCAACGCCAGCGTCGGCGTTTAGCCTAGCGCAGTGCTCAAGGGACTGCTGCTCAGCGGATGCCTCGTGAGCCTGTGGGTGGTGGCTCAGGGGGTGGTATTCCACGTCTGCGCGCCTCAGAAGGCGTTCGCCTCGATGCTGAAGTGGTTCGCGCCGACGGTGCCGCTCTACGTGGTCATCTTTCTGCTCACTCCCGCCGATCTGGGCGTGCTTTCGTCGCGCTTCGTGGGCGTGGATTGGCGGCTGTCGCTCCTGAACGGCCTTGGGGTGCACGTGCTCCTGTTCCTGACCGCGGGCCTCTGCTACTCGCACGCCGACCGGTCCATCACCGTACGACTGCTGATCGAGTTGGCGCGCGCTCCCCAGCAGCGTTTGACCCTTGACCAGATGCAGGCCATCTGCGGTGTCGAGGTGCTGATGCAGGACCGGCTGGACATCATGGTGCGGAACGGCTTCCTCGCTATCCGCGACGATCGGTTCGTGCTGACTTCGAAGGGGTGGATCGGCGGGGGCGTCGGTCTGCTCGCCCGAAGCGTCCTCCGCATGAAAGCCGTCTGAGGAGCGGAATGAGATGGAAGTGACCGAAGCGAGCCACGTGCCGGGTCTGGACGAGATGACGGTGGGGGCGCCCCGCTCGGCGCGAGAGGCGCTGCAGTCAGGCGCGATCAGCCTGGAGGACCTGCGCTCGGTCCATCGCATGAGGGACGGACGGAGCGCGCTGGACGTGTTCGGCGTGCTGATCTCCTTCGTGATGGTGCCACTGCTCTTCGGCCTGTATCCGCGCGGCTGGACAGCCGTCCTCGTCATGCTGTGGTCGATCCGGAACTTTAACTCCGCGGCGCAGCTGGTCCATGAGAGTGACCACGGAACCCTATTCCGCAACCCCCGCCTGAACCGCAGTCTGGGCAACGTGTTCGCATACCTTCTCGGGTACACGCGGTCCGGCCACCGGACCGCGCACATGGATCACCACCTGTATCTCAATACCGAGCGTGATCCGGACATCATCTTCAGTCAGCCGGGCGCGCCCGCCGTTATTGTCCTGCGGGGGCTCCTGGCCGACTTGTTCCTGCTCTCCGCGACCAAGCGACTGCTGCAGTATTCACAGCCGGCGGACCGCGCGACGTACTCGGTGTCGCCGTGGCGCCGACTCACCGTCCGGGGCGGCTTGACGATGGCGCGCTCGATGTGGCCGGTCATCCTCGCCCAGCTGGGATTGCTCGGGATCTTCACGGTGCTCGGCGGCCCGTGGGCCTACCTTCTTCTGCACGTGGTTCCCATTATGACGTTCTATCCGCTGCAGATCCGCGTGCGATCGATCGCCGAACACGGCTTCGAGGTCGGCTACGAGCCAGCGAGTCCGCAGGAGGCGTGGCTCACGCGGACCAGCCGCCTGAACCCGATCGAGCGGTGGATCGTCGCGCCGCTGGGCCAGTACCTGCACTATGAGCATCACGTCTTCCCGAGTATTCCGAACTACAACCTGCCGCGGGTTCACCGTTTGCTGGTCGCCGCGGGCATTCGGGTGCCGACGAACCGAAGCTACTTCGGGTTTGTGCTCCGCAAGCTGCGGACCGAGTGGCAGGAGCGGCGGGGCCCGGCCGCGTGAACACGGTGACGGGGCGCCCAGGGAGCCTCCCTCCCCTCACGTCGGAGTCGGGTCGAGACGTGCCAGCCAGATCGCGCTGGCAGCTGCTGATCGGGAGTCTCCTCGTCTTCGCAGTCCTTGCTGTCGCTCGCTCCGTCGTTGTCGAGCACTACGTGGGCACCGCCCAGCGCTGGGCCGAGCCGCTGGGCCCGCTCGGTCCGGTCGTCTACGGACTGGTCTACGTCGCCGCCACCCTCCTGGGTGCTCCCAGCATGCCGTTCACGGTCCTCGCCCCGGTGCTGTTCGGGGCCGCGACAGGCGTCTGCACTATGGTGGCGGCCAGCTCCACCTCGGCGGCCGGCGGGTTCTTGATCGCGCGGTATCTGGCCCGGGATCTGGTCGCCGCGCGCCTGGCCCACTCGGCTGCGTTCGTGCGGCTGGGCGCCCTGGTCGAGGAGCACGATTGGCTTCTGATCCCGGTGCTCCGGACATTCCCGATCGCGCCGTTCGTGGTGGTGAACTACGGATTCGGTCTCACCCGGATCGGGTTCGGCCGCTACTTCTGGTGGTCCGCGGTGGCAATGGTCCCGTCGAACGTCGTGCTGGTCCTAGGAGCGCGCGCGATATTCGACGCGATCACCCGTGGTGTCGTCAGCTGGCCAATCGTGGCGGGAACCATCGGGGCGGGGCTCATCTCCGGCGCGCTGGTGGTTCTGGTCAAGCGGGCCCGAGGTCGCTGAGCGCCATGGGCCTCCGCTATTCGACCGAACTCGGCCACCTTGACCGCGTAAAGAACGACCTCGCGTTCCGGGTGCGCCGGTCGGTGTTCGAGCGCTTCATGGTCGAGTTCAAGCCGGAGCCGCAGTCCCGGGTTGCGGATTTCGGTGTCTCCGGCAACCGGGAGCATCCGGCCCACTACTTCTTCGAAACTTTGTATCCGCATCAAGATCAACTCACGGTGATCGGCCGGGCTTCGGAAGACGCGGGCTGGTTCGCGGATGCCTTTCCGAGAGCCCGATATCTCGAAGCGGATCTGCGGTCGATTCCGCTTCCGGATGGCTACTTCGACTACGGGATCTGCAACGCGGTCGTCGAGCACGCCGGCCCGCGGGACCGGCAGATCGCCCTCGTCAGCGAGGTGTGCCGGGTGTGCCGGAACGTGCTCGTCACGACCCCGAACAAGCGGTTCCCGGTGGAGCTACACACGTTCCTGCCTCTGCTGCACTGGCTGCCCGACGCCGCCTACCGTGCGGCGCTCCGCCGCCTCGGATTCAGCTATTTCGCCGAGGTCGACAATCTCAACCTCCTCAGCGCGCCGACCTTCCTCTCGCTCTTTCCCACCCGGCGGCACAATCGCCTGGTCAGAGCCGGGATACCTTTGCTGCGCTCGAACCTGATCTGCGTGTCTCGGGAGGTCTCCGGAGACTAGCGCAGTCGCCGTCACCTCACCCGCCGGGCGGAAGCCCGAACGGAATTGCACCTCCCGGCCGGTCCACCGGAACGATCGCCGCGAAGGGCGGGCCCGCCACCAGAAGCAAGCGGAAGAGCCTCCGGTCCGGAAACCGCTCGCGCACGATTGCTTCGAGCCCGGGCAGGTCGTGGAGGATGACGAGGTCGTCCCGCAGATCTGGATGGGCTCGCCGCCATTCGAACACCCACGTACCGACGTGGGGGACCGAGGGCAGGTGGTTCCAGGTCGTGCCGAACTGAGGGGCGAGCAGGATGGCCTTCGGTCGCGAGGCCTCCGGGCGGATCCGCTCGACCCACTCGTAGACCGAGGCTTGGATCGCGGCCTGATCCTGCATCGCGGCCGCGTGCTTCAAGTTGAAGATTCCGAGGCCGAGCGTCAGCGTGACCACGATCGCGCTCGCGATAGGCCTGACGTCGAACCGATGCGCCCGGGCTCCCCGCAACAGATTGGCCAATCCATGGACGGCGATGATGGTCAGCGGGGTCGCGCACTCGGAGTAGTGGATGGGGCCGACGGAGTGCAGCCCCATGTTGGTGTGGAAAAGCGCGAGGGTCAGGGCGCTCACGATTCCGAACCCGAGCAGCCGAGTGAAGCGATCGGTCATCACTCCGACCGCGACGAGGATCACCCCGAGTGGACCAAGGAACCAGATGGCCAGCATGAAGACGTTGTAGGCCATGTTTGATCCAAATCGATACCAGAGCGCGCTGCTGATCGTGTCCTGTGGGACGGTCGGGTCGTCCAGGCGAGGGGGCACGAGGGGGTTTCCGGTGACGGCATAGGCGTGGGCCATCATCAGGAGCACCGGGATCATGCCTCCCAGCACCAGAGCGGGAATCGCGCGCGAGTAGCCGGTGGCGCGCCGAACGCTCTGAACGGCGGCCCAGCCGAGCAGCGGCAGGGAGAAGAAGATGATCTCGAGAGGACGGAAGAGGAACGCCAGACCCAGGACAAACCCGGTCAACATCCACAGCCGAACGCTGTCTCGCTGCTCCGCGAACCAATACGCGGTGAGCGCGACCGCCAGCATGGCGCGGGACCCGAGGTGCGCGTGCGAGGTCATGGACAGCATAAGGGCCATCGGAGAGCAGATGAAGATCGCGACCGCGGCGACGGCCCAGCCCACGCCGAGTCGCCGCCGCACGAGCACCGCAACCGCTGCCACCGGAATGGCGGCGAGCAGGGCCCACCAGAACGCCCCCGCACCCGTGAGCTCGCTCAGGGCCCATACCACCTGGGCGCCCGGCCAGTCCGCGCGTGAAACCAGGCCATTGTGATAGTAGAGGCCAAGGGTCGGAATGGCGTTCGGCGGCAGCAGCAGGGGAGCGGCGGCTCGACCGGTGGCGAAGATGTATCCCCCGAACTGGGTCGCGTACTCGTCGTCGGTGAATGGTAGGTCGTAGAAGAACAGGGCCCGTCCCACGCGCGCGATCGCCAGCGCGAGCAGGAACAGGCTGGCGGTCCCAAGAACCCGCTCCCGCGGGCCGAGTCGGCGCAGCTCATCATGCAGGCGGACCAGCGCGGGACCGATCCAGCCGGAGAGGCCGTAGCCGATCAGGCACGACGCGGGGAACACCAACAGCGCGTGGCCGAGCCAGAAATACACTTCGCCGGGGGAGCTCGCGGTCAGAGGCGGCCGGAAGGTGATTCGGAGCCCGGGCGCGGTCATCGCGAGGCCGTAGAAGCAGAGGATCAGCCACACGCCGATCGCCGCGCTGACAAGTTGCACAAGGCGGCTCGGGCTGCTGTCAATCATCGTGAGGGACCGTGCGGCGTCGACGGGCTCGCATCCAGGTACGACGAGACGAATGTCGTTCCGGCGGAGGCCGCCGCCGCGAAGCGTCCGAGACGGAACGGAGCCGCCGACACCGGCGGCCGCGCCCCGGTGATGAGCGCGGCCATCATCTCGCCCACCGCGGGTGACAGCTTGAACCCGTGTCCGGACATTCCCGCCGCGATGAAGAACCCCCGCACCGGCGACTCATCCAGGATCGGCATCCAGTCCGGGGTGATGTCGAACGCCCCCGCGTAGCCGCGGGCGAAGCGGGCGTCCGCGAGGGCCGGCAGCGCCCGCGCGGTGCGGGCGAGCACCGCCTCCGCCTCGTCGAAGCCGGCCTCGCTGCCCAGGAGCTCGGGATCCATCGGGTGCTGGGTCTCGTCGTCGGTGAGCGAGCCGGTCATGGTGAGCCCGCCCGTCTCGGGCCGCACGTAGCTGCCCCCGGCCAGGTCAAGATACACGGGGTGGTCGCGTCCGAAGGAGGCCTCGCGGGCGACCAGGAACACGGGGTGGCGTCCGATCACGATGGGCAGCTCCACGTGGGCCAGGCGCGCCACCTGTGGCGCCCACAAGCCGGCCGCATTGACCACGACGGGGGTGTCGATGCGCTCGCCGGCCGCGGTGTCGACACCGCGCACGCGGCCGGCCTCGGACCGGATCGCGGTCACCTCCGTGCCCTGCTCGATGACGACGCCCCGCCGCCGCGCCGCCGCCGCGAAGCCCGCGGTCACCGCGGAAGGGTCGCCGTAGCCGGAGCCGGGCTCCCACAGGACCGCGCCGAGGCCGGCGGGATCGATCCGGGGCTCGATGCGGCCGAGGTCCGCAGGCTCCACGATCTCGGCCCGGATCCCCACGTCGTGCTGCAACGCGAGGGTCCGCTCGAGCGTCGGCCGCATCGCGGGCGACACCCCGATGAGGGCGCCGGTCTGAACGAATCCGGCAGTGCCGCCCACCGCCTCGCCGAACCGCTCGAAAACGTGGAGCGAGCGCAGAACCATCTGGCTCGTCTCGCGGGTGGGATAGAGCTGTCGGATGATGCCGACCGAGCGGCCCGTTCCGCCGGCCCCGAGAAACTTTCGCTCCAGCACCACGACGCGCCCGACCCCGAGCCCGGCGAGGTGAAAGGCGATCGAGACACCGGTCACCCCGCCGCCGATGATCACCGCATCGGCGGTCCTCATCACGCCATCGCGAGGCGCCGCGTCTCGTCCCGCCGTAGGAGGCGAACGGGGTTCCCCGTCGCCAGCCGCCCCGCCCGGAGGACGCGCGCGTACACGCGGCTACTACCCGGATGGTGCGGTTGCGACACGCGGCGGACCTCGCCATCGCGGAACGAGCCGGTGATCTGCCGGCAGGGCGTGGTGTAGCCGGTGATCTGGACGACCACGTCCGCCCCGAGAGCCAGGCAGGAGCCGGGCACCACCGCGCCCCAGTCCACTCCCGCGAGGGTGAGGTTCTCCCCGACGCTCCCGGGCGTGATCGGGTGCCCTTCCGCTCGGAGCACGCGGATGCACTCGAGCGAGAAGAGACAGAGCGCCCGGTCGGGCCCGCCATGCAGGCGGCGGTTGCGCTGGACGTCTCCCTCGAGCCCGAGGGCGGTGACCCGGGCCGCCGGCACCGGCCGCTTCGGCACGCCCCCGGAGGAGATGTTGATCTGCGCGATGCGGGGACGTTCCGCCACCGGAGAACTCACGCGGCCGCGCGCTTGATCATCCGCTTCACGGTGGCCTCCAGCACGACCTCGCCGCGCTGGTTGGTCACCTCGTGCCGGTAGGTGACGATGCCCCGGTCGGGCTTCTTGGTTTCCCGCTTGTCGGTGATGGTGACGCTGACGCGGAGCGTGTCGCCCTCGAGCACCGGCGCCACGATCCGGATCTCGCCTCCCAGGTACGACATGCCGGTGCCGTGGATGAGGCCGGTCTGCATGATGAGCCCCTCGGAGAGCGCGAAGGTCATGGCGCCCGGCGCGGCCCGCCGCTTGAATACCGACTCCTTGGCCACGTACTCCATGTCCATGAAGAGCGGCTCGTTGAAGCCGCACAGGTTCACGAACGCGCAGATGTCGGCTTCCGAGACGGTGCGGCCCAGGGTCTGATAGGTGGCGCCCACCGTGTGTTCCTCGTAGTTGAGTCCGCGTGTCTTCACGGCTCCTCCGGATCAGGCCTCGCCCAGGTAGGCGCGGCGCACTTCGGGGTTGTCGGCCAGCTCGCGGGCGGCGCCCTGCAGGGGGAGGCGACCGGTCTCCAGCACGTAGCCGCGCTCCGCGATCGACAGCGCCATGGCCGCGTTCTGCTCCACCAGGAGGATCGTGACCCCCTCGCGGTTGATGGCGAGCACGGTCTCGAAGATCTGCTCCACGAGGACGGGAGCCAGCCCCATGGACGGCTCGTCCAGGAGGAGCAGGCGAGGCCGCGCCATCAGCGCGCGCCCGATCGCGAGCATCTGCTGCTCTCCACCCGAGAGCGTCCCGGCCACCTGCGAGCGGCGCTCCTTGAGCCGCGGGAAGATGGTGAACACGTGGTCCATGTCCCGGGCCACCTCCGCGTCGCTCCGGGTGTAGGCGCCCATCTCGAGGTTCTCCACCACGGTCAGGCGATTGAAGATCCGCCGTCCCTCCGGTACGTGGGTGATGCCCTTCAACACGATGTCGTGGGCCGCGACCCCGGCCAGAGAGTGGCCCTCGAAGCGCACGTCCCCCTGACGAGGGGAGAGGAGGCCGGACACCGTCCGCAGCGTGGTCGTCTTGCCGGCGCCGTTGTTGCCGAGCAAGGTCACGATCTCGCCCTTGCGCACCTCGAACGAGATGCCCTTCAGCGCGTGAATCTCGCCGTAGTAGACGTGGAGATCGGTGATCTCAAGCATGGTCGCTCCCGACCACGCCGGCGTCCGCGGTCCACTTGCGGCGCCCGAGGTAGGCCTCGACCACGCGTGGATTCCGCTGGACGTCCGCCGGCCGTCCTTCCGCGATCTTCTCGCCGTAGTCGAGCACGGTGACGCGGTCCGAGATCTCCATCACCACCCGCATGTTGTGCTCGATGAGGAGCAGGGTGAGATGGCGTTCTTCCACGAGGCGCCGGAGCAGGGCCATGAGGCTCCGCGCCTCGCCCTGGGTCATGCCCGCGGTCGGCTCGTCCAGCAGCAGCAGCGAAGGGTTCGAGGCGAGGGCCCGGGCCAGCTCGAGGCGCCGCTGCTCGCCGTAGGGCAGGTTGCGGGCCAGCTCGTTGGCCTTGTCGCGCAGACCCGCGACTCCCAGCAGTTCGGCCCCTTGCTCCCACTGGCGCCGCTCGTGCTCGCGCCAGCGCGCGTTGCGCGTGATCACGTCCCAGAAGGTGAGGGGCACCCGGCTGTGCATGCCCACCATCACGTTCTCGATCGCGGTCATGCGCGAGAAGAGGCGAATGTTCTGAAAGGTGCGGCAGATGCCCAGCGCGGTGATCTGGTCGGGCCGGCGTCCCTGCACCGGGATCCCGCGGAACAGGACCGTGCCCTCTTCCGGGACGTAGATGCCGGTGAACACGTTGAAGAAGGTGGTCTTGCCCGCTCCGTTCGGCCCGATGATGGACGCGATGTGTCTTTCCTCGAGGACGAAATCGACCGCGTTCAGGGCGGTGAGGCCGCCGAAGCGCTTGCTGACCCCGCGCGCCTCGAGCAGGGCCATCAGCGCTCTTTCTCGAGCTCCCGGTGCCGGCGTTGCGCGGGCAGGATGCCCTGCGGCCGGAAGATCATCATGAGGACGAGGATGAGGCCGAAGATCATCCGCTCGTACTTGGCCGGCTCCAGCTGGGTGGGCAGGTTGCCGAGGTTGTACCCGAGAATGACGGTGCCCGCGTTGCGCAGCTCGTTGAGCCAGAGCGAAAGGCCCTTCAGGACCTGGAGGTTCAGGATGGTGACCACCGCGGCGCCGAGGATCGCCCCCGGGATCGAGCCCATTCCCCCGAGGATGATCATGGCCAGCACCCCGATCGACTCCATGAACGTGAACGACTCGGGGTTGATGAAGATCTGCTTGGCGGAGAAGAGCACCCCCACCGTGCCCGCGAACGAGGCGCCGCAGGCGAAGGCGAGGAGCTTCATCCGCACGAGCGGGATCCCCATCGCCTGGGCCGCGGTCTGGTCCTCCCGGATCGCCTCCCACGCCCGGCCGATGTGGGAGTCCTCGAGCCGCCGGTTGGCCAGGATGGTGGCGCCCACGATCAGCAGCACGAGCCCGTAGAGGTAGAGCGGATAGATGACGTTGGGATTCGGATCGATCCCCAGAGCCTGCAGGAGCGGCGCGAAGAAGATGGGCGGACGGTTGATGGGGGTGATGCCCTTGGGACCGTTGGTGAAGTTGATCGGCTTGTCCAGGTTGTTGGCGAGAACGCGGATCACCTCGCCGAAGCCGAGAGTCACCAGCGCCAGGTAGTCGCCGTGGAGCCGCAGGACCGGTAGCCCCAGGAGGATGCCGGCCCCCGCGGCCACCGCCACCCCGACGAGCAGGAACACGAAGAACCACCATGGCCCGAGCGGGAAGAAGTTGCCGCCGAAGATCAGGTTGGCCTGCGGCGACCCGAAGATGGCCCAGGAGTACGCGCCGACCGCGAAGAACGCCACGTAGCCCAGGTCCAGCAGGCCGGCGAGGCCGACCACGATGTTGAGTCCAAGCGCGAGGGCCACGAAGATCCCGACCTGGATCACGATCTCCATGTAGTAGGCATTGATGGTGCCGAGCACCGGCATCAGGACGCCGAGGGCGAGCAGGGTCACGGCCGCCTTCACCGGCGCGGGCATCCGCGCGAAGTACAGGAGCAGGAGCGATCCCTGGAACATCATGAAGACCACGATGGACCGGGGGCTCTGGCTCACGCCCCACGCGGTCACCAGCAGCAGCGCGACCACCAGGATCGTGGCGGGCAGGGGGCGGTCGAGGAGCCGCGCGATCATGCTCGCTCGCGCACGATCTCACCCAGGAGGCCTTTCGGCCGGAAGATCAGGATGAGGATCAGGATGGAGAACGCGAAGATGTCCTTGTACTCGGCCCCGAAGGCGCCCCCGGTGAGGAGCGACAGGTAAGAGGCCGCGAAGGCCTCCAGAAGCCCCAGGACCAGTCCACCCAGCATCGCGCCCGGAACGTTGCCGATCCCGCCGAGCACCGCGGCGGTGAAGGCCTTGAGCCCGGGGATGAAGCCGGTGTACGGGTTGATCAGGCTGTACTGCACGCCGAAGAGCACGCCCGCCCCGCCCCCCATCGCTCCGCCGATGAGGAAGGTCAGGGAAATGATGCGGTTGACGTTGATGCCCATCAGGGACGCCGCGGCCTGGTCTTCGGCCACCGCGCGCATGGCCTTGCCCACCTTGGTGCGATTCACCAGCGTGTACAGGCCCCAGAGCATCAGGAGCGCGGCCACGATCACCACCAGCGACTTCACCGATACGTCGATCGTTTCCGTGAGCTCGAAGCGCTGGTTCAGGACCTCCAGGGTCGGATACACGAGGTTGAAGGAATTCCGCCAGAGAGACTCGAACAGCCGGATGACGTCCTGGAGGAAGAACGACACGCCGATGGCGGAGATCAGCGGGATCAGCCGCGGGGCGTGTCGCAGCGGGCGGTAGGCGGTGCGCTCGATCACCATCGCCACCACGCCGCTTACCGTCATGCCCGCGACCATGATGATCAGGAGGACCAGGGCCCACGGCAGCACGTCGAGCCACCCCGCCGACTTGAACGACAGGAGGATCTCCACCCCGACGAAGGCGCCGATGATGAAGATCTCCGAGTGCGCGAAATTGATGAACTCGAGCACGCCGTACACCATGGTGTAGCCGAGGGCGAGAAGGGCGTACATGAAACCGAGGATGATGCCGTCCAGCAAGACCTGCGGGAGGATGCCGATCAGGAGCTCAACGTCCATCGGCAACTCGGGGGGAAGCGGAGAAGAGCGGGAGGGGCGCCGGTATCGCGCCCCTCCCGGGATTGATCGCGTGCGTGGCGGTTACTTGGCCGCGGGGGGCGCGATCGTGAGCTGCTTGACGATCTTGTTCTCCCCCCACTTCTCGGGGTTGTCGCTCACCACCGTCAGCACGAAGTACTGGGCCTTCAGCCGGTCGCCCTTGCTGTCGAACGCGATGTCTCCGGTGATCCCGGAGAGCTTGACCTTGCGAATCGCGGTGGACACCGATTCCCGGCTCATCTTGCCGGTCTTGGCCACGTCTTCGAGCGCCTTGATCGCGATGGTGGTGGAGTCGTAGGACTCGGCCGCGTACGGCTCCGGGTTCTTGCCGAACTTCTTCTTGAACTCCTCCACGAAGGCCTTCGCCTTGGGCAGCGCCGAGGCGGGCCCGGCCGCGGAGGTGTAGTTCATGCCCACGACCGCCTTGCCCGCGATCTTGGTCAGGTCCGAGGAGTCCATGCCGTCGGGGCCCATGAACTTGGCCTTGATGCCCTTTTCCCTCGCCTGCTTGAAGAAGGGAGCGCCCTGGTCGTAGATGCCGCCGAAGTAGATCAGGTCGGGGTTCTTGGCCTTGATCGGGGTGAGCAACGGGTCGAAGTTGGACTTCTCCTCGGTGCCCTCGAAGCCCAGGACCTTCACACCCTTCTTCTCGGACTCGGCCTTGAAGAACTCGGCGATGCTCTGCCCGTACTGGGTCTTGTCGTGCACGATGTACACGCTCTTGACTTTCAGGGTGCCGTGCGCGAACTCGGCGCCCACCACGCCCTGCACGTCGTCGCGGCCGCACACCCGGCTGATGTTGGGGTAGTTGCGGTCCGTGACCACCGGGTTGGTGTTGGCGGGGGAGATCATGGCGAGGCTGGCTTCCTTGTAGACCTCGGAGGACGGGATCGCCACCCCCGAGTTCAGGTGCCCGATGACCACCATGATGTCCTTGTCGGCGATGATGTTCTTGGCGTTCGCCACGCCCACGTCGGGCTTGGCCTGGTCGTCGAAGGGCACGAACTCGACCTTGTAGCCCATCTTCTCCAGGTTGCCCTTCATCTTCTCGATCGCCAGCTGCGCTCCGAGCTTGATGCCTTCCCCGAGGACGGCCTGACCGCCCGACAGCGGACTCTGGGAGGCGATCTTGATCGTGCCCTTGGACTGGGCATCGCTGGCCGGCGCCAACGAGAGCACCAGCGCCAGAGCGGCGATCGAGGCGAACACCAGGCGTAGTCGCGGGTTTCTCATCGGCGCTTCCTCCTTGAGCGACGCGAACGGGTAGGTTCGAGCGCGGCCATTATAGCGATTTCTCCACATCGGTCAATGTACGGCGAGGCGTCCGGCGGCCACCGGATCGATACGGCGCAGCGCTTCCAGCGACTCCCGGGCTCGCTCCCGCTGGCCGGTGGCCGCGTAGGCCTGGACCAGCCACGCGCGGGGGGCGACTGCGTCCGGGGCGAGGGCCTGCGCGGCCTCGAGCGGCAGCAGCGCCCGGGCCGCCTGGCCCTGCCGTACCAGGGCCTCCCCCAGGTATTGCAGGTCTTCTCCGCGCCCGCCCATCAGTCGGACCGCCTCGGCCAGGTCGGGATCACCCGCACCCGCCGCCGCCCTCGTGCCGGGCTCCATGGCGGGCAGGCGGTCCAGCTCGCGCGCGCGGCGCAGCAACGGGATCGCTTCCGCGGTCCGGCCCTGGACCAGGTAGATGAGCGCGAGGCGCGCGGGGCCCTGGCCGAGGGTGGGGGCGAGCTGCACGTACCGCTTCAGGCTGGCCTCCGCCTCCGCGTACCGGCCCCGCGCCATCTGGATCGTCCCCAGCTTGTAGTGCGCCAGCGCCAGTTCGGGCCGCAGGCTGACGGCCTGCCGCACGTACTCTTCTCCCTCGGCGAGTCGAGCCGGCCCGCTGGGACTGTCGAACACGATGGCTTCCGCGAGGGCGGCGTGGCAGATCGCACAGGTCGGTTCCTGGTCGACGGCCCAACGCCACAGCGTTTCCGAGTCGCGCCACACACCGCTCTGCTCCCGGGTGCTGAGCAGGAGCAGGCCGACCAGCAGCGCAGCGCCGAGGCACCCGACCGCCGTCGCCGGAGCGCTCACCCGGCCCTGGCGTCGCAGACCCGCGGCCCGGGCGATCGCGCCTCCGGCGAGGAGGGCCCATCCCAGCGCCGCGAGATAGCTGTAGCGATCGGCCACCAGCTGGCTTCCCGAGAGGGCGATGCCGCTGACCGGGGCGACGACCACTGCCGAGTGAATCCAGGCCGCGAGCAGGCCGGGCCAGCGTCGGTGGAGCCACAGCAGGAGTGCGGTCACGGTCAACAGCCCGAGGAGCGGTCCCAGGAACCGCCATTGCGTGAAGCTCGGATCCGGCGGCACCTCGTGAAGGGGCGTGAGCCCCACCGGCCACAGAGTGGTCATCGGGTAGAACCAGAAGCCGTATGCCGCGAAGGCGAGACGGGCGCCGAGTCCGAAGGTCGCGTACGGGCTCCATTCCGCGCCCTGATCTCTGGCGAACAGGATGACCGCCGCCCCCAGCGCCGCGACCGCGAAGTATGGGGTCTTCTCGCGGACCACCGCTCCCCAGCGGCCGCTCGCCCGGCGCAACGGGTAGACGTCGAGGATCAACAGGCTGAGCGGCAAGCTGATCACCATGCCCTTGGCCAGGAGCGCCGCCGCGAAGGCCGCTACCGACATTCCGCCCCACGTCCATTGCAGGCGGTTGCCCTCGACGGCGCGCAGGTACGCGAGCACCGCCATGAGGTAGAGCGCGCCGCTCACGAGCGTGCCGCGGTCTGTCACCCACGCCACCGATTCGACGCGCTGGGGATGGAGGGCGAAGACCAGTGCGGCCATTGCGGCCCCCGCGGTGAGGCCGATAGGCTCGTGTTCTTCATCGTCGCCATCCCCGGGTGTTGCCAGAGCGCGCCGCAGCAGCCGCCGAGCCACCAGGTAGAACAGGACCGCGTTGGCCGAGTGAAGAACGATGGCGGCGAGGTGATAGCCCCATGGGGCCATGCCACCCAGCCGGTAGTTCAGACCGAGGGTGAGCCAGGTCAGGGGAATGTAGTGCCCCCCGAGCGTCGTGGTGAACATCCACCGCAGTTGCGCGGGGCCCAGCCCTCGGAATGCCAGGTTCTTCGTGAAGAGAGTGTCGTCGTCCCAGTTCAGGAAACGCCCATCGAGGGAGGGGGCGAATGCGACGATGACCAGTGCCGCGATCGCTCCCGGTACCAGCAGCCGAGCCCAACGTCGGGACCGGAGGTTCAATGGAGTGGAATCCGCGCGGCAGCCCCGGGATCGACCCGCTCGATCTTTCCCAGCTCCTCGCGGGCCAGATCCGGCTGTCCGGTCTTGCGATATGCCTGGACCAGGATCGTGTGAGCCGCCGTAGTGCCCGGGGCAAGGGCCACGGCCCGACGGAGGGCCTTCACCGCCTCCAACGGGTGCCCCTGCTCGAGCAGTACCTGACCCAAGAGCGAGAGCGTGCCTGGATCGTCCTCCACGAGATCGACGGCAGCCGAAAGCGCGTCCCGGGGATCAATGGTCGAGGCAGGTTCCGCCGCGGACGGAGCGCCTCGAGCCCGCGTCAGCAGGGAGATGGCTTCGACGTGCCTCCCCTGGAGGAGGGCCAGGAGGCCGAGCCGTGCCATGCCCCGGGTCGAATACGGCGCGAGCCGCCCGTATGTCTCGAATTCGGCTGCGGCCTCCGCGTACTGACGCCTGATCATGAACAGGTTCCCCAGGTTGAAATGGGGAACTGGACTATCGGGTCGGAGCGCCAGCGCTCGCCGCAGGTGGGTGTCGGCTTCCTCGAGGCGCGCGCTCCCCGTCGGGCTGTTGGTGATGGCCGCGCCGAGGTTGCCGTGGCAAAGCGCACAAGCCGGATCCATGTCGACCGCCCATCGCCAGAGCGTCTCCGAATCCCGCCAGGCGTGGGCCTGCGTCGACGCGGTGAACCCCAGGAACACGACCGTCAGGGCGGCGGCCCCTCGTAGAGCCACCGCGGTGGGCATGGATATGCGGCCACGTTCTCGCAGCCGGAGGCCCGACCACAGGGCGGCGCCGCCCAGGAGCGCAAAGCCGATCCCGGAGAGATAGCTGTATCGGTCATTCGTGAGCTGGCTCCCCGAATGCACCACTCCGCTGATCGGCAAAACCATCAGCGCCGAATAGACCCACGCCGCCAGCATGGACGGCCAGCGGCGCCGCGCGAGCACCAGGAGCGCGGTTGCCGCCACCACGCCGATCAGGGCGGCCCCGAACGGCCACGCGTCGAGCGTCACCCGAGCCGGCAGCTCGTACATGGGGGACAGATGTACCGGCCACACGAACGAGATCGGGTAGAAGAGCAGGCTGTAGGACACCATGCCCAGCCGCGCGCCTGCTCCGTAGTGATCGTACGAGGTCACGGTGGCACCCCGCCGGAGGGCGATCAGCGCGACCGCGGCGGTCGCGAGAGCGAGGGCCATGTAGGGCACCTTCTCGTAGACGAGGCGTTTCCAGCCCGCGTGAAGCCGTCGAAGCGGGTAGATGTCCAGCAAGAGGAGCACCGCCGGCATCGGCATCGCGGCCGCTTTCGATAGCAGGGCGGCCGCGAACGCGGCCAGCGACATCCATCGTGGGGGCGAGTTCATCCCACGGACGTCCTCGACACTCTTGAGGTATGCGAGGACGCTGAGGAGGAAGAACAGCCCGCAGAGCACGTCGCGACGTTCCGTGATCCACGCCACCGATTCGACGCGGAGCGGATGGACTCCGAAGAGCAGGGCGGCGAATGCGCTACTCCAGGTGAGGGCCGCGCCCGACTGTGCGTCCTGCCTGGCTCGCGCCGTGGCCGCCGCGATGAGCCGGCGCGCGATCAGATAGACGAGCACCGCGTTCGCGGCATGGAGAAGCAGGTTGCCCAGGTGGTAGCCCCAGGGGTTCATCCCCCCGACCACGTAGTTGAGGCCGAGGCTCATCCACGTGAGGGGGATGTAGTGTCCCATGAGGGTCGTGGAGAACATCCATCGGATCTGGGGCCAGCCGAGACCGCGGTAGTGGGGGTTGCTCGAGAAGTTGACCGAGTCGTCCCAGTCCAGGAATTGCCCGTCCAGGGCAGGCAGGAACGGCATGGCGACGATCGCGGCGATCACTACCGGTACCAGCGCCCGGATGCCGCGCGGCTCTGTCATGGTCTCGGCCCGCCCACGATGGGCGGAGTGGCCGCTCGAGTCCCCGCCTCACGGCCGGAGGGGAGGGCGCCGAGCCTCCGCGCTTCGGCGGTGAGCCGGTCCGACTCATCCAGTCGCCCCTCGGCGCGCAGTTGCTGGGACGCTCCTTCGAGGGCCTTGGCCAGATACCCACGGAGGTCCTCTGAATCGGTCTTCTGGGAGAAAGCTCTCCTCAGAAGCGGAACCGCCTCGGTGGGACGGCCCTGGAGCAGGTACACCAGGCCCAGACGCTCCGGGCCGCTGGCCGCCCCGGGCATTCGCACCATGTACTCGCGCAGCGGCTCCTCAGCCTCGCGGTACCGGCCCTGCAGAGTCAGCGCCGTGCCGAGATTGAAGTACGCGTCCGGCAGGTCGGGGCGCAGATCGATGGCACGTCGGAAGAGCCGCTCTGCCTCGGCCACACGCGTGATTCCTTCCGGGCCGGCGAACAGGCTCTCGCCGAGCTTGCCGTGGCAGACACTGCATTGCGGGTCGACGTCGACCGCCCAGCGCCACAGGCTCTCGGAATCCGCCCAGACCGCGCTCAGGTTCCAGGAGGCTACCCCGAGCGCGACCAGAATGACCACGCCGCACACGGTCACCAGCCACGTCACCGTCCTGCTCACCGACTGTCGGTGCGCCAGGCGGATGGCGGCAGCGCCTCCGCCGCCGACCAGCACCGCGTAGCCGAGACCGGAAAGGTAGGTGTAGCGATCGGGCGCGAGGTCCACACCTCGGCGAAGCGCGAGACTCGTGGGTAGCAGCATGAGCGCGGAGAAGATCCAGGCCACGAGGCCACCCGGCCAGACACGCCACAGCGCGACCAGCGCGATGGTGATGGCCAGCGCGCCTCCGACCGCGAGGGCGAACGGCCCATCGGCGAGGCTGATCCGCTCCGGCATCTCGTGCAAGGGAGAGAGCGCGGCGGGCCAGACGAACCGGAACAGGGAAAGCGCGAAGCTGTACGTGGCCGCGGTCGCGCGGGCCAGGGGCGCCACATCGGCCATGGGGGTCAGCACCGCGCCGGTCCGCACCGCCTGAACGACGACGAGCGCGCCCGCGACCGCCATGAGGAACAGAGGAATCTTCTCCCGGAGGAGAGGAGCCCACCCGAGAGCGCGCAGCCGGTGCAGCGGATAGACATCCAGGAGCAGGAAGGCCACCGGGAGTGGCAAGGCTCCGCCCTTGGACAGGACCGCCAGGGAAAAACAGGCGGTCGACGCGAGCAGCCAGCCGGGTCGCGCCGGGCCTGCACGGTCAACGCCCGTGAGGTAGGTCCACGTGGCGAGCAGGACGAACAGCGTACAGAGCAGGTCTGCTCGACCGGTGATCCAGCTCACCGGCTCGGTCCGCAGCGGGTGCATCCCGAACACCAGCGCCGTCACCACCGCACCGGCCACGATGTCCCCGCGCCGCCGTTCCGCCTGGTCGCCCGCGGCGCCGGCGGCGGCCAGCAGCCGTCGCGCCACGAGGTACACCATGACCGCGTTGACCGCGTGCACGAGGAGGTTCGCGAGGTGGTAACCCCAGGGGTTCAGACCCCCGACGGCCCGGTTGAGAGCCCAGCTGAGACGCGTCACCGGGATGTAGTGCCCGAACAGGGTGCTGGCCAGCGCCCAATGGATCGCGCCGGCCGCCGATCCGCGAAAGTCGGGATTCTCGACGAAGTTCAGGTTGTCGTCCCAGTTCAGGAAACCGCCCGAGAGCGCAGGGAGGAAGCAGGCGGCACTCAGGACCGCGATGCCGAGCGGCGCGAGCCCTCGAGCGCTCATCGGGGCGTCGGCCCCGACTGGGTCCGGTACCGGGCGAGGAGCTCACGGGTTTGCTCGTCCGGCTTGAGCGCGACCGCCTTCTCCAGGTGCTGCACGGCCTCCTCGTGGCGGCCTTCCTGCCAGAGGATCAGTCCGAGATTGCGATGGACGTCGGCGTCATCCGGCGCGATCCGGAGCGCTTCGTCGAAGAGCGCGATGGCCTCCGCGCGGCGTCCGCCGCCCGCGAGGATCATCCCCTGCTCGCGGAGCGCCTGCCCGAGATTGCCGCGGATCCACGCCGCCTCCCGGTCCCTGGCCCAGGCCATCCGCAGCAGCGGCAGCGCCTCCTCGTACCGCCCCGCTCGCGCGTACGTCGCTCCCAGGTTCGCGACGGCGGCGGCGCGCCGCGGAGCCAGCCGCATCGCCTCGCGAAAGGCCTGCTCCGCGCCACGAAGGTCCTGGCGGGCGGCGAGGATCGTGCCGAGAGTGGTGTAGGCGCTATCGTAGGCGGGGTTCGTCTGGAGCGCTCGGCGGGCGAGCGCTTCGGCCTCGGCGAGCACGTCCGGCGTTCGGGACGGCCGAGCGAGGAGCACGGCGGCGAGATTGTTGGCGCACACCGCGCAGCGCGGATCGGCCTCCAGCGCCCAGCGCCAGAGCGTCTCCGAATCGGTCCAGATGCGGCTCTGCTGCCAGGTTCCGACGCCGAGCGCGGTGAGAGCCAGGACCACCGCCGCCGCGGAGGCCGCGAGCACCGGACGGCCGACGCGCCGGGCGCGCGCCGCGCCCACGAGCCACGCCACCGCTCCGCCGCCCAGCAGGGCGAAGCCGAGGCCGGACAGGTAGGTGTAGCGATCGTGGGCGAGCTGGAAGCCGGAGTGCACCACGCCGCTGATTGGCAAGACCATGATCGCCGAGTAGACCCAGGCCGCGAGCCCGGCCGGCCAGCGGCGCCGAAGGAGCCAGAGCGCCACGCTCACGGCGACGACACCGACCGCCGGCCCCAGGAACCGCCACGCCAGGGGATCCACCGAGGCCGGCAGCTCGTAGAGGGGCGAGAGGCGAACCGGCCAGACCCAGGCCGCCGGGTAGAACCAGAGGCTGTAGGCCACCATCGCCAGGCGCGCCGCCGGACCGTAGATCCCGTAGCTGGTGATCCGGAGTCCCGAGACCTCGAGGGCCACCAGCGCGCCGAGCGCACCGGCGGCACCAACCACCCAGTGGCCTCCCTTCTCCAGCACGAGGCGGCGCCAGGTGAACGCGCCTCGCCGGAGCGGGTAGACGTCGAGGAGCACCAGCACCGCGGGCAGCGCCATGATGGAGGCCTTCGACAGGAGGCCCGCCGCAAAGAGGCCGAGCGAGCCCGCCATCCATCCGGGCGCCGGCCGCTCGCGCCCCTCCACCGCGCGCAGATAGGCAAGCACCGCGCTCAGGAAGAAGATGCCGCTCAGCACGTCACGGCGCTCGGTGACCCAGGCGACGGACTCGGCGCGGAGCGGGTGGATCGCGAAGAGCAGCGCGGCGACCAACGCCCCCCAGACGATCGCTGCGTCGGTACGCCCGGCCTGCCGGCCGTCGTCGCGCGCGGCGGCGAGGAGTCGCCGGGCCACGAAGTAGAAGACGATCGAAATGGCCGCGTGGACGAGCAGATTGACCAGGTGGTAGCCACGGGGATCCATGGCGCCGACCGCGTAGTTCGCCGAGAAGCTGAGCCACGTGATCGGGATGTAGTGGCCCATCCGCACGTTGCTGAACGCCCACCGGATCTGCGGCCAGCCGAGCCCTCGGTAGTGCTCGTTGTTCACGAGGTTCACGTCGTCGTCCCACGCGAGAAATTCCCCGGAGAGCGCGGGCAGGAACGCCACGAAGGCGAGCAGCCCGATCAGCAAGGGGGCCAGCCGGCGCACGGCCGCGCTAGGGCGAGGAACTCGCCGGCCCCGGGGTGATCCGGGCGAGGAAGCTCCGGGTCGCCATCTCGGGGTTCGGCGCCGCGCAGATCGCGGAAATCACCGCCACCGCGTCGGCTCCCGCGCTCAGCACTGCCGGCGCGTTGTCCGCGGTGATGCCGCCGATGCCGACCAGGGGCACCGGCACCTCGGGCCTCACGCGACGGATCAGTTCGGGGCCGACGAGCTGGAAGGCCGCCTTGGTGGCGGTCGGGAAGATGCTGCCCACCGCCACGTAGTCGGCCCCGTCACGCACCGCCCGACGGGCCTGCTCCGGATCGTGCGTCGACACCCCCAGGATCATCCCGGGTCGCAGGAGCCTCCGGGCGTGAGCCGCGGGCAGGTCGTCCTGACCCACGTGCAGCCCGTGAGCGTCGATCGCGAGCGCCAGATCGGCACGGTCGTTCACGATGAGCGCGGCGCCGACCTCCCGGCAGCGGCGCACGACCTGCTGGGCGATCGGCAGCAGCTCCGCGAGGGGCATGGTCTTCTCGCGGAGCTGCACCAGGCGGCCGCCCCCCGCCAGGACGGCCTCGAGCAGCTCCGGCAGCGTGCGGCCCCGAGCGACCGAGCGGTCGAGGATCGCGTAGAGGGGCGAAGGCAGCCGCACGCGCGGCGCGCTACACGCTGTGCTCGAGCCGGGCCAGCGTGGACTCGCCCGCCACGAACGCCGGGTCGGCCAGCAGCTTGAGGTGGTAGGGGATCGTGGTCTTCACGCCTTCCACGATCGTCTCGGAAAGTGCCCGCTGCATGCGCGCGATGGCCTCGTTGCGGTCGTTGGCGTGCACGATGATCTTGGCGATCAGGGAGTCGTAGTGCGGCGGCACCGTGTAGCCGGCCATCAGATGGCTGTCGACCCGTACCCCGGGCCCTCCGGGCGGGACCCAGGCGGTGACGCGGCCGGGAGACGGGACGAAGTGCTCGGGATCCTCGGCGTTGATGCGGCATTCGATCGCGTGGCCCGTGAATCGCACCGCGTTCTGTCGATATCCGAGTGGCTCGCCACTCGCGATGCGGATCTGTTCGCGGACGAGGTCGATGCCGGTGACCATCTCGGTGACCGGATGCTCGACCTGGATGCGGGTGTTCATTTCGATGAAGTAGAACTGATCTCGGCGGTCCACCAGGAACTCGACCGTGCCCGCCGAGACGTAGTTCACCGAGTTCGCCACCGCGAGTGCGGCCTTGTAGAGGCCGGCCCGCGTTTCCGGCGCGAGATTGGGACCCGGCGACTCTTCCAGCAACTTCTGGTGACGACGCTGCACCGAGCAGTCGCGCTCGCCGAGATGCAGGCGCATGCCGTTCTTGTCTCCCAGCACCTGGACCTCGACGTGGCGCGCCTCCTCCACGAACTTCTCCAGGTAGAGCTCGGAGGAGCCGAAGGCGGCTCCCGCTTCCGCCTGGCAGGTCGCGTACGCACGGGCCAGCCCTTCCCGTTCACGGACGATCCGCATCCCGCGCCCACCGCCGCCCGCGGCGGCCTTGACGATGACCGGATACCCGATCGAGTCGGCCAGGCTCTGCGCTTCGTCGAGCCCCGCGAGCGGGCCCTCGCTGCCCGGGACGACCGGCGCCCCCGCGTGCTTCGCCATCTCGCGGGCCTGGGCCTTGTCACCCATGAGGCGGATCGCCTCCGGCGAGGGGCCGATGAAGGTGATGCCGCAGGCCCGGCAGATCTCCGCGAAGGCCGGGTTCTCGGAGAGCAGGCCGTAGCCGGGATGAATCGCCTCGCTGTCGGTGATGGCGGCGGCGGAGATGATGCTGGGGATGTTGAGATAGCTCGCGCGGGCTTCGGGGGGACCGATGCACACCGACTCGTCGGCGAGTCGCACCGGCAGCGAGGCCGCATCCGCGGTGGAGTGCGCGATGACGGTGCGGATACCCATCTCGCGGCAGGCCCGGATGATCCGGAGGGCGATCTCGCCCCGATTCGCGATGAGGATCTTGTGAAACATCAGCCCCGGATCAGCGGAGCGGCTCGAGCAGGAACAGCGACTGACCGAACTCCACCGGCTGGCCGTTCTCGACCAGGATCTTGACGATGCGCCCCGCGGCCTTGGCTTCGATCTCGTTCATCAGCTTCATCGCCTCGACGATGCAGAGGACTTGCCCCTCCTTCACCACGTCGCCTTCGTTGACGAAGGGTGGCGCGTCGGGCTTCGGCGCCCGGTAGAAAGTGCCCACCATGGGAGCCTCCACCGGGACCAGATGAGCAGTGGATTCGACGGCGGGCGTCGACGCGGACTGGGCGGGGGAAGCGGTGGCGGCCCCCGACTCCACGCGAGGAGCCGGGCCCGCCGCGGGCGCGTGCTCGCGCACCACGCGGATACGGGTGCCGCCCGTCTCCACCTCGATCTCGGCGAGGTTGTGGCGCACGGCGAGATCCACGACCTGATCTACGGTCGGCGGCGACGCGCTCTCCGGTGCCCGGGCCGATCGCCGGGCCGCCACTAGCCGGCCGCCGCGACGCGCCCGAGATACTCTCCGCTGCGCGTGTCGACCTTCACCACGTCACCCTCGTTCAGGAAGAGCGGAACCTGCACGACCGCGCCGGTCTCCAGCGTGGCCGGCTTCGAGCCGCCGGAGGCGGTGTCACCGCGGATACCCGGGTCGGTCTTGACGATCTGCAGCTCGATGAAGTTGGGCAGCTCGACCGAGACCGGGCTGTCGTTGATGAACAGGATCTCCACCTCGGTGTTCTCCTTGAGGAAGTCCCGCGCCTCGCCGACCTCCTCGGCCGAGAGCGAAATCTGGTCGTAGGTGTCGAGGTCCATGAAGTGGAAGCGGTCGTCGTGGTAGAGGTACTGCATCCGCTTCTCGTCGAAGTCGACCAGCTCCACCTTCTCTCCGGCCCGGAAGGTATTGTCGATGACCCGTCCGAGCCGCATGTGCTTCAGCTTGGTGCGCACGAAGGCGCCGCCCTTGCCCGGCTTGACGTGCTGGAAGTCCACGATGCTGTACGGCTCGCCGTCGAACCGGATTTTCAGCCCCTTCTTGAAATCCGCGGTAGACACCTGCATGAGGTCAGGACCCTTTCCGTCGTTGAGTCGTCTTGAGTCGTAGCGCCTCTTCGAGACCTGCGCGCGCACCGGCGTGGCGCAGATCGCGTCCGAGGAGGCGAAGGAAGATCTGGGCCGCCTCGTCGATCAGACCCTGCTCGAGACAGACGCGGCCGAAGCTCATGGTGACGAAGGTGTCGTCCGCGAGCAGTTGCTTGAGCGCGGAGCCGTCGGAGACCGAGCCTCCCGCCCCCAGCACGTCGAGCAGCGCGCGCGATTCCCGGTCTCCCGGATCCAGGCGCACCGCCTGCTCGAGGTGGCCGACCGCGATGCTCAGCGCGCCAGCCCGACGGTGGAGGTCCGCGGCCAGGCGATGGGCCTGGGCCTCGTGGGGGCTCGCTTCCAGGATCGCCTGCACCTCGCTCAGGGCTGCGTCCGGGTCGCCTTCGTCGAGGAGGGCCTTCGCCAGGATCAGCCGCGCCGTGACGTACTGGGGAAAGCGCTCGAGCCCCTCCCGGCAAAGACGGATCGCCTCCTGGACGCGCCCGGTCTTGCGGTAGGCATCGGCCAGGGGGGCGAAGGCCAGCGAGGTCGGATCCCGGGCCAGGCGCTCCTCATACCGGCGTATGGCGCTGAGGGTGGCTGGATCATCGGGCGCCAAGGTCCCACCGACCGGAGAGACCGGGTTAGCCATTCACGAGGCAGTCTACGCAGCAAACGAAGTTTAGTCAATATTTCTCATATCCTGCGGCGACTTGGCCTTGGTCGAAAAGGGCTCCAGATGCGAGACTTGAAGGTGATGAACAATGCCATCCCGCACCCGATGACCCGCAGCCTGCGGTGGCTCGTTCCGACGCTGCTCTCCCTCCTGACAGTGGCTGCGCTCGTGCGGGCTTTGGCCGGCGAGTTCCAGCAATGGGACGACGTGGCCCTGCTGGTCGAGAACCCGCGCTTCCGAGGACTGGGCGGCGCCCAGCTGTATTGGATGTTCACGACCCACCTGATGGGTCACTACATGCCGGTGACATGGATCACCTATGGCCTCGACTACCTCGTGTGGGGCCTCGACCCGTTCGGCTTCCATCTAACCAACATCGCGGTGCACGCCGCGAACGTGGGCCTGCTGTACGTACTGGCGAGGCGACTGCTGGATCTGGCGTGGCGCCCCCGGGTGATGGACCAGGCGAGTCTCCACGTCGGCGCCGCGTTCGCGGCGTTGGCCTTCGGCCTTCACCCGCTGCGGGTGGAGTCGGTCGCCTGGATCACCGAGCGCCGCGACGTGCTGTGCGGGTTCTTCTACCTCCTGGCGGTCCTGCTGTACCTCCGGTACGCGACCGCGGAGCCCGGGACCCGAGCGCGGCGGCTCGCGTACGGGACGGCGGTGGGCTGTTTCGTGCTCGCGCTCCTCTCGAAATCGATGGCGGTGACGTTGCCGGCGGCGCTGCTGATTCTCGACGCGTATCCGCTGCGCCGACTTCACGTGCAGACGTCCCGCGAGGCCTTCGCGCAGGCCGGACGGCTTCTGCGCGAAAAGGCCCCGTTCCTGGTGGCCGCCGTCGCGGTGAGCGTCGCCGCTTTCCTGGCGTTGTGGAGCGGGGCTTCGGCCACGCCCTGGCAACGTCTCGGTCTCCTGGAGCGGCTGGCCCTCTCCGCATACTCGGTGGCGTTCTATCTCTGGAAGACGATCCTGCCGACCGGTCTCTCGCCGCTCTACGCGCTCATTCTCCCCGTACACGCGCTCGAGTGGCGTTTCGTCGCGAGCGCGGTCTGCGTGCTTTCGATCACGCTGATCGCGCTCGCCCTCCGTACCCGATGTCCCGCGTTCCTCACCGTCTGGATGGCCTACCTGGCCATGCTGACCCCGGTCGCGGGCCTCTTTCACAACGGTCACCAGATCGCGGCTGATCGCTACACCTATCTTCCATCCATCGGCTGGGCGCTGCTCGTGGGAGGACTGGTCGGGATCGCCTGGTCCACGATGCGGGACGCACGGGCCTGGCGACGCCATGTGGGGAGGGCGGGGGTGCTGGCCGCGAGCGTCGTGGTCGTGGCACTGGGCGTCGCCACGTGGCACCAGACCGCCATCTGGCTGAACGACGAGACGTTGTGGCGCCAGGCGAGCCGACTCGATCCGCGATCCCCGGTCGCGGCGGAGAACCTGGGGGCGGCGCTGCGGATGCGCGGCCGATTGGCCGAAGGGATCGAGCAGTCCCGGCGGGCGATTGCGCTCCGTCCCGCGTACGCGGAGGCCTACTTCAATCTGGCTCTCGCCAAGCGCGAACAGGGCGACCCGGCAGCTGCCGAGCTCGACCTACGTCGTGCCATCTCGATTCGTCCCACCTTTTCCAGGGCCCACGCCGCGCTCGGCGCCTTGCTGGATGCGCAGGGCAGGGGGGATGAGGCGCTCCAGCACTTCCGGTCGGCGCTGGCCAGCGATCCTGAGTCGGCCTTTGCACACAACGATCTCGGAGTGGCCCTGGCTCGCAGTGGTCGCCTCGAGGAAGCGATCGACCACTTCTCGGAGGCCGTTCGAATCGATCCCAACTACGCTCACGCCCAGAACAACCTGGGACTGGCCCTGGTCAACTCGAACCGCCTTCCAGAGGCCGCGGCGCACTTTCGCGCGGCGCTCCGGGCGCAACCCGACTTCGCAGACGCCGCCCGGAATCTGGCTGAAACGCTCCGGCACCTCAATCGTCGGGGCTAATTAGCGAAGCCCGGCGAGGACGTCCAGCAGCGGCTCCACCGGCACCCGATTCACTATTCGGAACGAACCGATCTCGGGCGCCACCACGAACGAGACCTGGCCGTCGCGCCGCTTCTTGTCGCGAGTGAGGGCCTCGATCACCGCCGCCGGCTCTACCCCGAGCCCACGCACCGGGAGGCCGACCCGCTGGAGGAGCCGCGTCTGCCGCTCCGTCGTGGCGGTGTCCGCCAGCTTCAGCCGTTCCGCCAGGCGAGCCTCGGCCACCATTCCGAGCGACACCGCCTCTCCGTGGGCCCAGACCTTGAACCCGGTCGCCGCCTCGAGAGCGTGCCCGACGGTATGGCCGTAGTTCAGGACCCAGCGCAGCTCGGCCTCCTGCTCGTCGCGCTCGACTACCCGGGCCTTTAGGCGGCAAGAACCGGCCACGACCGTTTCGAGCGTCGGTAGATCTCGGGCGAGGAGTGCGGGAACGCAATTCTCCAGTTCCCGGAAATAGCTCGCGTCCAGCACGATGCCGTGCTTGATGACCTCCGCCAGCCCGGAGCGGAACTCGCGCTCGGGGAGCGTGGTGAGAGTCCGCGGATCGACGATCACCATGCGGGGCTGATGGAAAGCGCCGATCAGGTTCTTGCCTCTCGGGTGGTCGATCGCGGTCTTGCCCCCGATCGACGCGTCCACCTGGGCGAGAAGGGTGGTAGGAACCTGGACGAAGTTCATGCCGCGCATGTAGGTTGCGGCCACGAAGCCGGCCAGGTCACCCGCGGCGCCCCCGCCGAGCGCCACCACGGTGGAGCTCCGGTCGCAGCCCAGGTCAAGCAGGCGGTCCCACAGGGCGCTGGCCACCTCAAGTCGTTTCGCCTGTTCTCCCTCCGGGATGTCAACCGGGGCGACCTCGAAGCCAGCCTCGGCCAGGCTCTGCCGCACCGGTTCTGCATGGAGACGAGAGACGGCCGCATCGGTGATGAGTACGACACGGCGGCCCACGCCGCGCTTGGCCAGCTGGGGACCGACCGAGGACAGCGCTCCCGCCCCGACCAGGATCGGGTACGAGCGGGCGCCAAGGCTGACGAGAATCTCGATCAAGGGCGGACCAGTACGGCCGAGACTACCAGCCTTTGAGGTAGTCCAGATATGCCTGATGATTGCGGCGGATCTCGTCGACGCTGTCACCGCCGAACTTTTCAAGGAACGCGTCCGCGAGGACGATCGCCATCATCGCCTCGCCCACGACCCCGGCGGCCGGCACCGCGCAGACGTCGCTGCGTTCGACGACCGCCTCCACGGCTTCCCGGGTGTCCAGGTCCACCGAGCGGAGCGGCTTGCGCAGGGTCGAGATCGGCTTCATGGCGGCGCGCACGACCACCGGCTGGCCGTTGGTCACGCCACCTTCCAGGCCTCCTGCACTGTTCGAGCCCCGGTGGAAGCCCGCTTCCTTGTCGAAGAGGATCTCGTCGTGGACCTGGGAGCCCGGCCGGCGCGCGGCCTCGAATCCCATGCCGATCTCCGCGCCCTTGATGGCGTGTATCGAGCAGAAGGCTCGGGCCAGCAGGCCATCCAGTTTCCGATCCCACTGTACGTAGGAGCCGAGCCCGACCGGGCAGCCAAGCGCGACAACCTCGAACACGCCGCCGAGAGTGTCGCCCGCCGCCTTCGCGCGGTCGATCGCCTCGATCATGCCTGCCTCGGCCTGAGGATCCGCGCAGCGGACCTCGCTCGCCTCGGCGCGCTGCCGGATCACCTCCCACGGAGCCTCCAGTGCTCCGATATGGACGCCACCGATCTCGGTGACGTGGCTCAGGATGGTGATACCGAACTCCGAGAGGAGCCGCTTCGCCACGCCAGCCACCGCAACCCGCGCGGTCGTCTCGCGGGCGCTGGAGCGCTCGAGCACATTTCGAATGTCGTGGTGGCCGTATTTCATGGCCCCCGCCAAATCGGCATGGCCGGGGCGGGGCCGAGTCACCATCTTGGGAGCGGCGCCGGCGGGAGGGGACCCCACCGACATGGTCTGTTGCCAGTTCTCCCAGTCCCGGTTGCGGATGGTGAGCGTGATGGGACTGCCGAGGGTGAGGCCCCATCGGACGCCGGCCGAGATGTGGGCCTGGTCCTGCTCGATCTTCATGCGGCCACCCCGGCCGTAGCCACGTTGGCGACGGCCGAGGTCGCCGTTGATGTCCGATTCGGTGAGGGGAAGGCCCGCCGGAATCCCGTCGATGACGGCGGTCAGCGCCTCACCGTGAGATTCACCGGCGGTGAGGAAGCGGAACCGCCCGGCCACCTACCTTCCAGCGACGGGCTGCGCGCCGTCCGTGCGCAAGATGGTCGGGGTCAGGAAGACAACCAGCTCGCGTCCGGTCTCGAAGTCTTCGCGCTGCTTGAAGAGCCAGCCGAGCACCGGGATGTCGCCCATCAGGGGGACCTTGCGGATGGTCTTTTGCTGCACGTTCTGGGTCACCCCGCCGATCACGAGTCGATCACCTTCCCGCACCAGGACCTGGGTTTCCGCCTTCCGCTTGTTGATGATCGGCACCGCCGTATCGGCGCCGAACGCGATCAGGTCTCCTCGCGAGTTGTTCTCCACTATCACCGCCATCTTGACCTTCCGCAGCTCACGGCCGTTGATAGTCTCACGGATGACGGTCGGAGTCACCTCCAGCCGCAGGACCGCCTCCTTGAACTGGACCTGGGTCCCGGCCGAGCTCACGGTCGCATACGGGATTTCCTCGCCCAGGCTGAACGTGGCCTTGTTGTTCTCCACGGTCACGATCTCGGGGTGGGCCAACGTCCGGGTCTTGCCCAGCTGGGCCAGCGCCTGCAGGGCCAGATTGATGTTGAGCCGAGTCCCGACGATGCCGAAGGCGATGCCGCCCGCCGGAGTGTTGGTGACCGAGTTCGGCAGCGCGCTGAACGGTAGGTTGACGATGTTGCCACCCGTCGACAGGCCGGTCCCGGCTGCGATCGGCAGCAGGGAACCCAGCGTCAGATTGGGGTTCACCGGGGTGAAGTTGCTCGGCGCGATGCCGCTGCGGAGTGCGTCCGCTGACGATCCGAATCCCTGGCCGACGATCGTGTTGCTGCCCACGTTCTTGGCCGCGGCGCCTCCCCACTGCACGCCAATCGCCTCGAGCGAGTTGCGATCGAGGATCTCCATGCGGGCCTCGATCTTGATCTGAGGCAGCGGGACGTCGAGCTGCTCGCGGATCAACTTCTTGATCCGCTCGAGGTCGGCCTCGTAGTGCCGAATGAAGATACTGTTCGTCGCCTTGTTGGCCCGGACCGTGATGCCCTTGGCCAGCACGTCCTGGCTCACCGAGACCACCGGCTGGGTCGTTCCGGGGGCGTACGGAGGCGGGTACGGGGCGTTCGGCGGAGGGACCCGTCCCAGTGCCGGATTCGGCGGGCCGCCCAACGACGGAACCACGGTTGGCTCGGCGGGGACGCTGGGGATGATGGTGGCGGGGACTGCCTGCGTGCCCTCGGGCGGGATACCCAGAATGCCCTGGAGGGTGCGGGCTACGTCTTCCGGATCCGCGTACGAGAGCCGGATGACTTCTTCACGAAGCGGGCCCCGCGCGGCCTGCTCGGCGGCCGCCGCGTCGGCGGCCAGCTTCTTTTGCGCGAGCTCGGTCTCCTTCAGCTGCGCCTCGGCGAGCTTGGTACGGGTCTCGATCTCTGCATTCCGTCGAGCGGCCTCGACGCGGGCCTGGGCCTCCTTTTCCTTCGTCAACTGCTCCAGGGAGACGACACGGATCACGCCGTCCTTCTCGACCTTTGCGAGGCCTCTGACCTCCAGGATCGTGTCCAGCGCCTGTTCCCACGTCACGTTCTTGAGCGAGATCGACACGCGGCCCTTGACGTCATCTCCGGCCACGATGTTCCGCCCGCTCTCCGCGGCGAGGATGCGGAGCAGGTTCACGACATCGGCGTCCTTGAAGTCGAGCGAGATCAGCTTCTCACCCGAGGCCGGCGCAGAGGCGGGCGGCGGCGGGGGAGTGCTCGGCGTCGCCTGGGCCAGCATCTGGCGGGCCGGTGCCGCGGGGACCGGGGAGCTGACCGCCGGCACCGGGACGGGCACCGCGGCCGCGGCGGTCACGATGGGCGTTGGGGCCGGAGAAGACACGGTCGAAATGGGAGTCGGCTTGTCGGCGGACTTGGTCGTGGCTGGTGCCTTGTCGATGGCCTTGGGACCTTCCGACGAGGCGGCGGGCGCCGCAGCCGGCTTGGGCGTGGCGATGGGCTTCGCGGCCACCTTCGGCGCTTCGGATACCGCGGAGGCGGTCTTCGGAGACTCCGACTTGGTCCCTTGGGAAGCGGAGGCGGGGTGACCACCATCGACGGCGATCACGAGGCCGGTCGGCGTCTCATCGATGTGATACCCGACAGACTTCTGGGTCATCTCGACCACGACCCGCGCGATTCCCTTCCGGAACTGGCTGGCCCGTACCTCCTTGACCGGTTCGACCCCGGAGGTCCAGCGCGCCCTGACGGGCGCGTACGTGGCACCCGTGACGTCGATGACGAGGCGGGTCGGCGTATCGATGAGCCTGGCCTCGTACTGAGCCGGCCCGCTGGTCTTGACCGTGACGGAAGCACCATCCGACGCCCGATCGATGCTGATGTCCGTGAGCTGGATCGGAGAATCGGCTGTCTGGCTCGAGCCGATCCCGGTCACCGCGAGAGACAGTGCCACGACAAGACCGGCTATCCGCGCGCTTCTCATCAGGTCGGTCCCCCTCCTCATACCTTTACTGGTTCTCTGGCAGACGCAGCGTCAGGCTTGAGGCGCCCTGCGAGCCCCGGGCCTGGACGGCGAACGTGACCGAGTTCGGTGTGATCCCAGTGACGCGCCCGTCGCCCAGGGCATCCCCGGGCTTGAGGATGTATCCGATGCCGTCCGGGGCCTCGACGAGGGCGGTCAGACCGGCTGGGGCCCCCACGATTCCCGTCAGCTTCACCGCACTAACCGAAAGACCAGCGTTGTCCTTCCCCAGGAAGATCGGGGTGAAGGGATCGCGACGGCCCTTTGGCTCGTACGCGATGGGCTGAAGCGTCTTCCCGGCGTCCGGTTCCTTGGGTCGCACCACGGGGGCCGGGGTCGCCGGCGCCACCGCCACCGGAGGCGGTGTGGGCGGCGTCCCACCTCCACAGCCCGCGAGCAGGACGACCGTCGTAGCGACGAGAACGGAGCGCTTCGAGACCTTCGGTATCGTGCTCATCGATTCGCCCCCGCCGGCTGTCCGGGCGTCCCGGCCTTCTTCGGTGGCGGTGCGCCCTCGGGCCGGAAGATGTAGGTCATCAAGGTGACCTCGGCTCGAATGGTGCCGGTAGGTCGATCGATGCCGAGCAGCCGCCAGTCGGCGAGATTCACGATCCGAGGCATGCGGCCCATGCGCGCCAGGAAATTGCCGAACTGATGGTAGCTACCCTCTGCATTGACCGTGATGGGGACGTCGAAGAAGATTTCCTTTTCCTCCGGAGCTCTCGGCGTGAAGACCGCCAGCGCAAGCCCGGACTGGAATGCGAGGTCCGAGATCTGCCGGTACAGTGCGGGCATCTCCTTCTCGGTGGGCAGGCGCTCCTGAGCCGCCTCGAGCTTCTTGCGAAGCACCTCCGCCTGAGCCTTGAACCCGCGCAGGCTGGCTTCCAGGGCCTGAGCCTGGGCAAGCTCGGCACGAACCTGCTCGCTCTGCTGCCGAAGCGCGTCGCGTTCGACCTGCTTGGGGGAGAGGAGGAGGAAATATCCCAGAGCGGCGACGACGACGCACGCCATCACGCCGAGCGCGATCTTCTGGTTCTTGGGCGCGTTTGTGATGGGATCGAGCAGGGCCATGGGCTAGATCTCGAAGCGGCACGTCACCTCGAAGGTGATCGTCCGCGGTGACTTGCTGAGGTCCTGCTTCGCATCCAACAGGTCTACCTCCTTGAAGCGCCCCGAAGCTTTGAGATTGGCCATGAAGTCCGAGAGCGCCACCGAGGAGTAGGTCGTACCCGCGATTCGCAAGCTCGGCCCGCGCTCTTCGAGGCGAGTCAGCCAGAGGTCGGGAGGCAGCGTATCGGCCATCGTATCGAGGAGATAGACCGGCCGGGCCTGATTCCGGGCAACGGTCTCGATGGCGTTCAACCGCTTCTCGAGCTCGTCCCGCTCCCTGCGATAGCGCTGACCCGCCGCGATGATCGGCTTGAGGCGCTCCAGCTCGCGGCGGTTGTTCTCGATCTCGGCGGTCAATCGGCGGTCTTCCAGAGACATGGCGAGCCACCAGCCACCGATGATCAGGATCAGGACCGCCAGGATGCCCCCGAAGAGGACTCCGAGGTTGAGCTCGGGACCCCCGACGGCGGCCCGGCGAGGACGTTTGGTCGTAGGAGGGGCGAGGTTGACCTTGATCATGCCGGCTTGTCTCCCGGGCGGCGGAGGGCGAGCCCGACCGCTACCGCTAGGACGGGTCCGATCTGCTCCGGATCTTCGTCGGCGAACTGAGCGGCATCGTGCTCGATGCCTTGGAAGGGGCGGGCCAACTCGACCGGCACGCCCCAGGACGAGCCCAAGAAGTCGTCGAGGCCCGTCAGCTTCGAGCAGCCTCCGGACAGGACGATCTTGCCGATCCGCTCCGACTCCGCGGTGGAGGCGAAGTAGTCGAACGTGCGCTGCACCTCGAGGGACAGCTCTCGGGAGACCGCCTCCAGGGCCGGGACTAGGTCGTCCCAGTTGACACCGACCTCACGGCCCTGCTTGGCGGCCTCGGCCATCTCGGTGGAGATGCCGAGGCGCTGCGCAATCGCATCGGTGTAGTTGTTTCCTCCGAACGGAACGTCACGGGCGAAGATGCAGGCTCCGCCGTGAATCACGTTCGTCTTCATGACGCTGGCGCCGATGTCGATGAGGGCGACCGCGTCGTTCCCATCACCCGGGGTGCTCTGCTCGAACTGATTCTGGATGGCGAAGGCATCGAGATCGACAACCACCGCATCCAGCCCCGCGGCTTCCACCGCGGCGACGTACTCGAGCACCTTGACCTTCTTCGTGGCCACCAGGACGACCGACATGGAGTTGGCGGACTGGCTTACCACCTGGTAGTCGAGGAAAACGTCGTCGATGGCGAACGGGATGTGATGTTCCGCTTCGAGCTGAATCGCATCCCCTAGCTCCTTGGCGGTGACCTTGGGAAGCGGAACCCGCTTCACGATTGCCTCGCGTCCTGAGACCGAAATGACCGCGTTCGTTCCTGCGACTCCCGCCTTCTCCACGCATTCTTTGATCGCATCCGACACGACCTGCGGCTCGCGGATCGTGCCCTCTGCGATGACATCTCGGGGAAGGGGTACGCTCGCGAAGGACTTCAGGGCGAGGCCTCCCTTGGTCTGGGCGAGCTCGACCAGCTTGACCGCACTGGTGCCTATGTCGAGGCCAAACGTCGTCGGCTTCCTACCGAATCCAAACAGCGCCATATTCGGCTCCCGGCCTTCTCCTGACTCCGATTTCGCAACCGTCGCCGCGAATCAGCTGTCAGCCCGGTGCTTTGTGGAAGGAAACTACCTATCGTGATGACAGTTTATAACGGTGCCCTATTTATACTGTCAACACTTCTTGCGCCAGATGATGCGGTTTCGGCCTCCCCGGACCCCGACCTATTGGGGTCCTCGATCTGGTGACGGGTACCCACCCGCGCCGTGATTGGCACCCCGGCTACGCCTCCGCTTCCCGGTAGGTACCGGGCTTGATGAGCCATCGTTGTAGGATGCTTCCCCCGCCCGTCCTGGCCGTTTCGCAGTTCCAGGCCAGAGCGGGCGCGGCCTCTGGACGCGCCTCGATCAGGCTCGGGGACGTGCTTCGAATATGGCCGGCAAGGGCGGCACCCCGGATCTGAGCGCGGCCGGACTGGGTGAATCGGTCGGCCGCGAACGCCAGACCTTCGAGGACCACCTCCCCCTCCAAGGCCAGACTGCCGTTGACGACGATCCACCCCCGAAGCCGCCCATCGGGGCTCGGCGCGGCCCCGTCGCGGATGGTCACCGCGGCAAGATCGGTGTCCGGAGTGGCGGGCGAGATGGCCTGGCCGCTGGCAGTGTCAATGAAGACGAGCCCGCCGGGCAGAGGCCGGGTTGAATCGAAGGTGACGGACCCGCGATAGTAGGTGCCCCGAGCCCGCGCCAGAGCCTTGAGCGCGCTCAACTCGGCGCTATCAAAGACGATTGCGTCGAAGGAGGCGGGATCCTGGGCTTGGCGGACGTCGGCGGTCCCGCTTGGACTGCCCGAGAGCCCACGGACCTGGCTGCCCGTGCCCAGGGTGGTGATCCCGCTGGACCAGGTGCCGGCGGGGCTGCCACATGATGCGTCGCCCGCTGCATCGATGATCACGCCCGGCCCCACCTGCAGGTCACCTCGGACCGTGACCCCGGCCGGGACGGCGGGAAGGCGAAGGCGCACCGCCGTTGCACTGATTCCACGCCGGGCTTGCCCCAGCGCGCCAGAAACCGATGGGGCGAATCCGGTGACCAGGACCTGGCGCTGGCGATCGCCGGTACCGCTGATCGTCAGGCGAAAGGCTCCCAGCGACCGCCCGTCCACCGCTACGTCGATCGTGGCGCTTCCGTCGTACGGGGAGACGGCCAGCTCAGACCATACCACGCCGTCGGGCGCCCCGGGATTGCTGAGAGCCCAGAGTGCCCGATCCAATCCGGCCTCCGCGAGAGCCTGCGCCTGCGCGAGAAGCATATGGTTCCGTGCCGAGAGCGGCTCTTGGCCCGTCAGTGAAGCCAGTCCGAGGAGCGCGACCGAAAGCAGGAGCAGAATCACCATCGCCAAGGGCAAGACCGCCCCACACTGGCTGCCCCGAGCGGCCGAGAAGAAGGATTTCATCGGGCGGAGACGTAGGTGGCCAGGATTACGGTACCGCGGACCGCTGCGAACCCCTCGGCGGCCGTGGCGGGATAGCCCACCGTCACGAGTACCTCGCGAAGGCCGGCGGTTTGGGCGCCGGAGCACCCTGGAGGCAGGCCACAATCCACGACCCGAACCGACCGGTTGAACTCGGTATCGGGCGCAGACAGGGTCGGCTCGTCCGGGAAGGCCGTCGCGGCTACCGCAAGCGGGTCGGTGTCCAACCCCGAGCGCCCGACCGCATGGCGCACCTGCTCAAGGCGCTGCGACGCGAGAAATATCGCGCGCGAGCGATTGTGGCCTTCACGAATTCCAGAAGCCGCGGATGGGAGCAGGGAGATCATTGCGACAAGACCGAGGGAGAGCAGGGCGAGCGCGGGAAGCAGCTCCGCGAGCGTCAGTCCTCGCTCCCCAACCAGGAGCGATCGCGTCGGCACGGCTATGGGCCGATCGTGACCCGACCGGATCCGGCTACGGTCACCGTCAGGGTCCGGCTGCTGATCGCGTCGGTCACCGTGTACGAGCCACCCAGGTTGGCGTTGCCGAGGCTACCAAAGACGACCCTGCTGTCGCTGACCGTGACATTCTCGGGCAGCCGGATGTTGTGGCTGGAATCTGCGAGTCCGGTCGGCGCGATGACCGTGCCGTTGCACGTCGTGCCGGAGGCTGTTCTGAACTGCATCGTGTTTTCGGATGCGCGGGCCACGCAAACGGCCACGTTGTTCCGGATCGCGAGTTGCCGGGCCGCGCCCAAGTACGCGCTTACCATCTGTGCGCCCGCCCGAACGCGCGCGCTCCGGTAGTAGTTGAGGAATGACGGCATGGCCCAGCTCGTGAGAACGAGAATGAGCCCCACCGTGATGACCAGCTCCGCAAGCGAGTAGCCTGCGTGCAGGGCCGGAGTCGGAGCGGGAAGTCGATGATGCGGAAGCATCGCGAGGACCGGTCACAGCAAGAAGGAGACCAGAACGCTCGATCGGGTGGGGGCCGACTCGTGACGAGACGGGTGAGGTCGTTTTCTCGTACGGCACCAGCGCTTCCAGAAGCCACCCACTATTCAATGGCTTTGCGCCACCTACGTGGACGGGCGGTCAACGGCAACGAAGGTGACTGAACCTGTCATCGATCTGGGTTGAGTCGGCCGTACTGGAGAGGTGCTTGTTGTCAGGCGGGACAGATTGACGTCACGTCTGCGACGGATGAGTCACTCGCTGAGGAACTGTCCGAAATACCAAGCCAGGAGCGCCTCCCCCCAGAAGAGGCTGATCATCCCGCCCAACGCCAGAAATGGCCCGAAGGGCACCGGATCCTTCCTGGCTTTGCGGCCAGTGGCGAGAAGGATGGCTGCCAACGGGCCTCCAATGAGGACGGAGAGCAGGATGCTGAGCAGCACCAGCTTCCAACCGAGGAACGCGCCGAGCATGGCTCCGAGTTTCACGTCGCCGATGCCCATGCCGGGTTGGCCAATTGCCAGGGAGCTCCCGACGATGATGAGGACGAAGAGCCCCCCTCCGACCATCGTTCCCGCCACTGCATCCCTCCATCCAATGCCGCCCGGGCCAACGCTCAAGAGCAACCCCACGGCAATGCTTGGAAGACTCAGCACATCGGGGATGATCTGATGGTCCAGATCAATCCACGTGATGGCGACGAGCACCGCCAAGAGGATCAGGGCCGCCACGAGTCTTGGGCTCAACCCGAAATAGAGATACGCCAGCGCGAACAACGCCCCACACAGGAGCTCGATCGCGGGATAGCGCCAGGAAATCGGCGCCCGGCATGAGCGACAGCGCGCTCCGAGTAGGGCATACGACAGCACGGGGATGTTGTCGTACCACGCAATGCCCTTTTCGCACCGGGGGCACGCGGATCCCGGCGTGACGATACTGCGCCCCACCGGAAGACGTGCGACGACCACGTTCAGGAAGCTGCCCACACAGAGGCCGAAGAGGATTGTGAAAACGATGACCACGGGCAGGGGCATCATTCCGGCCTGCCTACTCTCCTGTGCATGCCTGTCTCGATGATACCCGCCCCAGTAGGCACTTCAGTAGCAATCCGATAAGCAATTCGGGGGAGGCGGCTCGAGTCCGCCTCCCCCGGGTTCGACGCGGGCAACCGTGCTCTCTACGGGACGGAGACGCTGGTGCTGTCGCCGCTGTTGCTGATGGTGAACGTCCCGGACGTGGTGTTGGCGCTGTAGCTGTACGTGCTGGCCCAGCCGGCCGGCCCCGTCGGGATGCTGG
>Ga0070741_10002740_pt1 | contig 46057 bp, 59 predicted proteins | sample Coa_R1_4_FD_66440 | JGI IMG/M metagenome (GOLD analysis project Ga0070741, IMG submission 66440) | Surface soil microbial communities from Centralia Pennsylvania, which are recovering from an underground coalmine fire - Coalmine... | ecosystem: Environmental > Terrestrial > Soil > Unclassified ... | reverse complement strand
CCGATGATTCCCTCTAACTGATCTAGACCCGTTGTCTTAAATGGATTTGGAAAACCTGCCATTAGAATATCCCCAATTGACTCAATAGATTATATATTCCCTTCGACAACAGCCCCCCACCGCGGTTCCCATCCGTTGGGTATCCAAAAGCTCCCGTAGCGAGACCGCTCCAAATATCCTGACCAAATGAACTCTGGGCTAAATCTCCTTGAGCTACGCGACTTGCGTCCGTGCCCAAATTCAAGAGAGAGTTAAGAAGTTGGATTTTACGTTGATTAATTTGTTGCTGTGCCTGTGCAACCGCCCCCGCTGCGCCTTTTGCATACGCGGCGCCCAAATTGGTGTAGAGTTCAGGCACAGCACCAGTATTCATCAACCCCCTTCTCGCGATATCTGCAATCCCCTGTGATTCGTCACTTGTGTATTGATCAGAGAGTTGATCAAAACCCGCCGTCGCCGCGCCTGGAAAAGGAGTCGACAATAAGCGGTCTAGAACTCCCTGTGCTTGTGGAATGTAATTCGACCCTGGCACAACTCACCTCGCTGCAAACTTAGACGTATAACGTAAAATACCCCGACTCAAAAGTGCGGGCACGGTTGTCGGATTTGAATCGTGGACAAATCTCACAACCATCGTGAGTCCTGATTGCCCACACGGGGTACGAAAGTTCAGAGGAATCAATGGAGTAAAGGGCTCGTCGTCAACTGAATAACTTACCTTCCATCCAGACATGTCTTGTCCAATCATCGAGACCGATTGAAAAACCTTCCAAACATCAATGTCTTCAAGAGGGAGTTCTTGAGTCTCTAAGGTCGCCACCAAGGATCCCACTAGGGGAGAGTTCTTTGAATAGACACGATAAATTTGTCGATCAGCCCCAGAGAATAATACATCTTTCGACCCATCACTAAACTCCAATTCCCTCAACGTTACGACCTCGGTCGAAAGACCATTAATTGTCGTAAACGGACTTTCAGGACTTCGACTTAGATCGACCAAGATAATTTGATCGTTGTAAGTGAGTCCATTAATCTGAACCCCGAACATCAATATCCCCCGTGTGGAATCGATCTCCATGTCAATAATGTTCAAGAGAGCAGATTTTTTAATTGAGTCAGTAAGTGGTTTGATCTTATCTCCAAGAAACGGCGGACCCGCGTTTGCGAACGCAAGTCTCGCAAGACTCTGAGCCGTCAACAAATACACCTGATCCCCATCATGAACCGACGCCCGACGCCCCAAACACCCCCTTCGCATATCAATCGGCACTTCGACGAAGCTCGAAAAGTCTGTCCCCGTAATTTGCCTTGCTGTATTCTTACCGAAGACAATCATTCGATCGCTCAACGACTCAATCGAAGTCACCGTGTCGAGAATGTCATTTGAGAAATCAAAGAAGTTGTTGACTCCAAAGGACTGAAAATCCCCAATTTGAGAGAACCACAAACGTCGACCACTAGAATCGAGAAGCCAAAGACGACCTTGATAGACCGCTCCCCAAATCGCGTCTGGTGGAGGATCGTGAGATCCAATTTCTGGAGCTCCACCAGGAGGATTGACCAATTCTTGGTCCTGAGTCGGGGCTAGAGCACTTGCGTCGACGCCGTCATAGACCGTTGTGGTACCCCCCTGAATAAGGACCGAATTGTTTCCATCAGATAGATTGACACCACCAGCATCATAGACTTTAGGGAGGAGATAAAATGTAGCTCCACCATCGCGGGTTCGATAGATACGAATGCGAGTGTATCCAGACCCGATTGCCGGTGCCGGAGTCGGAATGTCTATCTTTACCTGAGTGATATAAGGTTTGTCCGGAGGAGGTTGATTACTTGTTGGAGAGACAATAGCCGTTTTATCAACAGGACTTGGTGAACTTTCGTGCAGAGTATTGGGATTGAAGTATGTCCATAAATATTGAATCCCCACCTGCATTAAATACGCATGGGCATTAGTCGCCGAAGCCGTGACTGTTACAACAGCAGACTCATCAGCGGGACTTACGCCTATTGGAGAGACCCCACCTACCGACTCCCACTTAACTGGCGGCCCGCCATTCGTCGTACAGATTAGATAAAAGACCTTGTCTGACCCTCCGGCAGTTCCTGTCATCAAGGCAACAAATGGATTCGATATTGAACCAAGAGTTGCAAGATCGGCCTTTGTAGAGAGGTTATAAAGATGACCGTTCGATCCGATACCTAAGAGAAGAAGTGATGATGTCGAGTCCCGAAGATACGAAAGCATCTCCACAATGACCGATGGCATCGCGGTCTGAAAAATTTCAGGACCAACAATCTTTCTTACCGAACCTGGGACAAATAGGTCACAATTCTCGATTCTTCGCCATGTATTTGGAGGACGAGACAAGACATCAGGCTGAAGGTCAAGACCAAGAAACTCATCCCAAGTTACTTTCAGGACGTCGGTCTTAGTATCTCTTGCTAGTTTTGTGGCCATTTCATTATGCAATCTGCATATCTTCTCATACCCTAACGGCCAGCAAAAGTATTCTTCACCAACCCAGGACCTTTCATGATCATTGTTGGTGGTTTATATTCATTACGAACCAAGATTTCGAGTTGTTGATTCCAATACGCCAACTCTTTCTCGATTCCCGACGTGTCGACGACTTCATCCTGAGTGCGAATACAACTCAGAGTTGTATCCCACACTACACATTCTTGAGAAAATCGGGCGTAGGGGAAGTCAAGGACATCAGAATCTTCGGTTAAATAAGTATTGGTCCGTACATACCGAAGCCAAATCCCCTGTTCGTTGACGTTCTTGGAAAAATTCCCTGGATTTTGGTTTAACACAATGGTGTTGCCAACAATTCGCCAACTCGGTCGGCCTACCTGACCCCCGAAATCATCGGGGTTTTGAATCTCGTCCTGATAGGACATTAAATTATAGTCCCCAGGGTCAAAATCCTGTCCCGACAGTGTTGGATCTCTCCACCAAAGACCCCGAATTTCACACATATCCGCCGGAATGCCGTACTGAAATTGATCCGGAATGGCGTCGTAGAACACTTCTTGCGAAAAGACTCGTTCATTCTCTGCGGTGATCAAGAGGGCAGTCTTAGTCGCCGAGGCGTTTAGACGAAGATTAAGGGTCTGTTGACTGAACTGTACATTCAGACCCAGTTGTGGAGTTCCACTCTCAATACCCGTTGTGGAGTCCACAGACTGGGCCCGAAATGTCGTCAAGTTTCGTAGGACATACTCCCGCATCTCGGCGAGGGAATATCGCCCAAATTTATCAGGCATTTTTCTTCCCTACCCCCGCAGGTGTAGTAGAGACTCCTACATAAGTTGCCACCCCAATGGCGATGTGTAACCACCACTTCTGATCATCCGTGAGACGTGAAATGAAGATAGGGTCGGTAGAGAAGAAGACCAAAATCCCCAACCCGAGGCCAATGAGATGTGACATCTTATTTTGTAATAAGACAGAATTCATCGGCTTGTCTCCAAGAAAGCATTTACCAACCCCGCCTCAAGTGGGTCTGTTGAAATACGGAGATAATCAATAGGTTCATCCACAACGACCGACCCACCTCCGGCATTCACAGTACCGAGTGCACTGGAACAACTCCCATCAGACTCCGGAGCCTTCTCCACTGTCACGGTCTGTAAATTATCGCAAACCGTAACTCTCATGGGCATAATCTTTGACCCAACCGACCTAACATCCAGCCAGGGGCTTGCGCCCCCAGCCGTGATGCTAGTAGCAATTTTCATTGCCATTTTTCTACTCCTTGATCAATCAAGTCCACTACCGTCAACAACACCGACAGTGTCGAAATTCCCTGGGAAGGTGAAGCCGGTGCCGACAATTTTGACCTGAGTATTGGCGACGATCGCATCACAACAGAAAAAATTCCCCTCAATCGTCCCCGTTTGGTCCGCAGCTGCTCCACCATTTGTCGTGGTGAAGTCAATATAACAAGCCTTGTTCTTGTCGGCGAATGTGTTGCGTGGCCCGATATATCCATTCTTGATAGAATAGACTCCACCACCTTGGTCTTTCGTCACGATGTCGATTCCTGCGTTTCCTTGAAAGATACTGTCTCTAACTTGGAAATCTGTAACACCAACTCCGACTGCAGGCGCGGCTCCGGTATCGAGGATAATGCCGAACCCCCCGCTGCCTCTCAGAAGGCACTCACGGAGATAACCTTCAGAGGCCGTAAAGGAGTCGTCAGTGTCTGATGGTAGGGCATGAAATAGCCCATCCGCGACACCATTTCCGTCACCATCTAAGACACAATCATCATACCCATACCCATTGCCTCTCTGGATGACTACATCATCGTCTTTAGAGGCAAAACGCATATGAATCGCCTTAAATCCTTGAGCGTTGACCACCAATGCGGGCCCAGTTAGAGGGACAATATCGGGTCTTTCATACCCCCCAGGGAACTGCCCTATTAGGGTCACGCCATCGGAATTGACGGTGATGGTCTCAACATACGACCCAGGAGTCCCAAAGACTGTATCTCCATGACCTCCACCACGGGCATCGATCTTCGCCATCGCCTGTGACCAAGTTCGAAGGGCTGTTGATGGAGTCAAGCCGTCATTTCCATCATTTCCGTTAGTCCCGTCGACATACCAAAAATGTCCCATCTTATCAGGGACTGAATTAAAAATCCCTGGTGAGACAACTGCAAGTTGTGTGTTTGGTCCAAGATCAGGCATTTTTCATCACCTCCATTAGACCGGATTCGTACCGAGCCAGCCAAGCCAGCCTGACCAACCCTGAGAATAGGCAAAAGCTGCTTGGACCCAATTGGTTTCAGTATCTTCGTCTGTATAGGTTGAGATTGACAACGTCCGACGCCAGAACATTTTGATTCGATTGTACTGCTGGGTTGGACCCACGAACCAATTGTTTATGTCGGTGAGATAGTCATAGGGGACAATCTCAAGAGCCCCTTTGACGACGTTGACCGCGCGATTCGCGGTGTCGGGCCGGTCGGACGACTTGACTATCTCCTGAGCATTATACCATTCCTCAGGAGGAACGACAAGCATGGCAGGGTCAACCTGAATCCGCCTTACCCCCGTTTCATCAAAGAACCTTCGATACTGCGTCAGAGCCTGTCTCAGAGAGAGGACAGACAAAGTCGCCGGCGTCGGCGTCAACCCACCAAGAAGATTGCTCTGAACACCCGACCCTCGATAATTGGGGTGTGCGGCAGAAAAGAGCGGGACTCCGTCATAACCGTTCACGGTGAAGCCGTTGTTCCAAATGTCCGCGAACAAGACCTCGACAGTTTGACGTGCCGAAAAGCCCAGATCCTTTGCACGATCACTTGCGAGATTGACCAACATATCCCGAATGGCCTGTTCGCTAAAACCAATCCTCAACTTGAAGTCGTTGACGGTATAACGAATCGACAGACCAGGAGTGAATTGATCACTCGACGCAGGGAGACCTTCTGGAGTTTGAACAAATAGTCCGACTCCCGAAGCAGTGAAGTCTTCCTCAAAAGCCTTCGACGAAGTCCCCACCTTTCCCACTTTGGAAAACTGTTGCATCTTCTCATTGAAGGAATTCATGATCACAGATTTAATTCCTGGAAAGAGAAGTCTCTGGAATTGTGCACGACTATTCATGATTTATTCACCTCCCCCCTACACCACTTGGGCCAGCCGGACCACGACCTTGGCGAAAGCGCCATAGGCATTGTCCGCTGGACTGTTCTTGATGTCAATGGCCCTGAACTGAGTTCCCGCTCCACCAGAGACATTAAGAGACTGTCGGCTCTGGCGAAATAGGGTTGACGGGGCCACAGTATCGAGGAGATTAAACAACCCCAACTGATTTGATTCTGCAAAGGTGTCAGCTTGGACAACGAAGTCGACATTTTCGTCCTCGATGCCAAGAATTGCACCGCTCATAGCCGCAGTCAGTTGGTCCACCGATACAGGACCATTTGCATTCATGATCGTCGGGTCGGCTTCAAGTTCGATTGCCTCGACAATTCCTTGCACCCGATCCGCCGGCCCCGCATGTTTTGCGTGACCATTGGCATCAACCGTATAGGCATCTCCGACCGACAAGATAGCCGTTGATGCACTTGCGGTTGCGGCACGATTTGCATCCACTACCCGACGTTTCCTCTTTGGGCTCTTAATCCCTTCAAGACCAATAGGAATAAATCCATTGGGTGAATTCACATTCGCGTAAGGCATTTTACCCTACTCCTTCTTCTTAAGAGAGGACTCTTCCTCTCCATCAGTTGAATACTCCTTGAAATGCGACGGTGTCACAATGGGTTGCCCCATAACCGCCTGACTATTCTTGGAGCGATATTCGACTTCCGATTTCTCCACGGGTCTTCCCAAGTGCCGTGGGATCGTAATGTCGACTTTAGCCGCGTCGGCTCTTAGTTTCTTTGCCTTAAGAGCCCTCTTGGCCAGCACTTCTGGGCACATGACTAAATTCAAATTGCCCACTTTGTGGTGAGACACAGGACTTACGCCGATAGCAGCGTTCGCACTGGTCTGCGTGACCCCAGGGGGAGGGAGACCCACTGAAGTCGGATCCACAAGTTTGAAGCCGCCGGACAAATACTCATTCAACTGGTCATCCCTTACGTATTGGTAGTAAAAACCAGGTTCTGGCTCAGGGATTCCCAATATATTGCGAAATGCAAACTCATCAGCACTCACATTGTCGTCATCAGCGGGGACTGACCAAACTCGGCCGGCCTTATCCCTGATTTCGACCATCTTTACGCCACCTACCTCGACACTTTTCACATCGAGGTTTCCATCATTATCGAGGGTTGTGTTCATTGTTCACCTATTCATTATTCCCGAAATCACCCTCCATAAATTGACCAGTTGCGGGTCGGGGGGTGTTAGCGTTCGTGTATCGAGTAGTGGACCAGTAGGATCCTCTTGGAGACCACGGAGGTGAAGCATTAAGCGTTCGTCACCAAGACCTTTGAAGCGCGATTCTCCATGAGCTGTTGGGTCTTTGACCCTGTCGGGAAGGCGACCAACTAAGAATGCAGCTCTTGCGTCCCAGGTTGGGTCATTGACTTCATCCAACAACCCTTTTGCTCTTGCTTCTTGTTGAAATCGCATCTCTTGACTTGGATCAAGTGCTGTCCGTCTCGCAAAGCCAGCACGAATTCGATCCTCCGCGCCAGGACCCATGTCCTGTATCTGACGAAGCAATTCCTCTACCGTCGCCACGAGGGGTTAACCAAAGTTCGGATTCTCGGTCTTCTCCGCAATGAAATTCTTAACCCACTCCTTCTCCGACACTCCCATTTTCTTCGCAGCAGCCCGTGCCGCCGCCTTCTCACTCGGTTTCAAGTATCTATCAGGGATGTCAGCAATAGACCTCACATTCGCGAAAGAGTTAGTATTGGCCTCGATACCAGCATCAGACTCTCTCGCCGCCCGTACCTCGCGTACTCCATTCTTCGACCGACCCGCAGCATTTTTTGCCTTCTGTTTCTCTATGATAGTCCGCGCAGTCGCGGCGGCGGTGTAAAGAGAGTCTTTGACGTAATGTCCGGCTGCTTGATTGATGTTCTTGAATATCCGCTCCATTAGAGGAACAAAGACCGTACGGTCTTCCAGTTCCTCACTAAAGTCCGCAAGAACCGCGGTGCGGTCCGCGTCTTTGGCCGCGGCAACGGCAGCACTATCTCGCACCATCGTACTTGTGCGAGACTCAGCATCCTTGAACTTCCTATCTGCAATTTTCTCGGCGAGATCAACAACTGCCTTCGCCGCGACCTTTGGGTCTTGATGTGTGAGCTGTTTCGCAAGGTCCTCTATGTCGTAAAGAGGTTCGTCTTTTGCCGACGTCTTAGGCTCATTGCGCTTCGACAACTCCTGACGATAAAAGAGAATCTCAGCGTCTTTCTCAGCGAGTTTAGACTCTAGAGCCTCCAGTCGAGCACTGAGACTCTCATCGTCATCTCCGTCCCCGTCCTCGCTGTCATCGTCATCGTCATCGTCTTTATCTTTCTCTCCCTCTTTGTCACCTTTGTCGTCATCGTCATCAGACTCATCTGAATCGTCATCCTCTGGAAGTTCACTTCCTTCCTTGATGAGTTTGTTCAGTCCATCGGAATCGTCATCATCATCGGAGTCGTCTTCCTTCTCAACACCCCCCGAAATAGGATGACTCAACAACCACCGCCACTTTTGATCACTAAAGAGTTCTCTGAAAGTCATTGGTCTGTCTCCCTTAACGCAGCACTTAGTGCCGGAATATTTTTATACTCAGCGATCATTCGCACAGCTTCAGCCCTTCCCCGCGCCCGTGCGACCTCCTCTAGAGTCTTTGCATTCAACGCCTCTTCACACGAATCTTGATACATCCTCTGCATAAATACAAGAATGTGTCTCCAGACTGGATTATTGTCAAAAAGCTCGATTGCGTCTTTGAGTTCTGACTTCTCTACCTTGTTCATCGATCTTCTCGATATGCAATTTTCATATCCTAAGCAGCTTCAGGCTCTGCACCACTAACACCTTCCTCTGCCGTTCCAGGTTTGGCTTGATCACCAACCTGTTGTCCCCCCGCCATTCCAGGCCGGATACCCATCGACGCCATATTCTTCGCCATTGCTACTGCCTGTAAAGATTCTTGCTGTCTTAGATAAACAGCAATCTGCTGGAGACGTTGGGTCTCTTGAATGTGTTTTAACACTCGTTGAGCCACCAAGGGAGTAATCATTGATCGAGTCTCTTCGTCAATGAGAAATTTTTGGTGGGCCATTAGATGTTCGTTGAAATTTTCATCTAAATGTGGTTGAACATCCTGGCCAGCCACCATCATTTTGTTCTCAATATTCGGATTAGGACTCGTCTCTGGATAATCAGGTTTAAAAAGTTTCACCCCTTTATAATTCATGGCCTTCGCCACATGGGTGATGGCCTCATAAATAGTTCGAGGTTTGACAATCCCCACCTGAATCATAATCTGATTCATTAACAACGAAAGCATATTAACTGCCACATCTCGTTGAAGTTGGGGATTTATCTGGTCTAAATTACCCGTAAGACGGAGTAGAAGTTTCCCCTGAAGGCGGTCGGTCTTGAATCTCTTAACAACTCTAAGCCCATCTTCTCCACCCACCTGAAATATACGTTCGGGAGGAGCAAATTGTTGGTACAAACCTACAATTTTATAGAGCAATTCACGAAGTGAGCGAAGATAGCCGTTGATGATTTGTTCAGAACGAAGGTCTACAGCATTAGCTGTTCCCATGTACTCAGAAGCGCTCTGTCTTTTTGAGATGAATGATCCTAGTTGTGAATCACCAAGACCAGATAATTCATTTCCGTATTTGCGAACGAGGGCCTCGTCGTTGAAATTCCACGTGGGATTGCCATTCGGGCGAGGAAAGTTTACCGACGCCGGATCGGGAGTTGGGTATAATTTACCTGGAATTATGTCTAAAACATCCCGACTCATACCTGCAAGGGGTTTGTAGAACCCAAAAGGCATGACCAACAACGTTGCAGCATCGATACGGAGGTTATGGATTCCACTAAGTTCGGCCTGGACATGACGAAGCCACTCGACTATACCAATAGGCAGAAAACGATTCATTCTCTCGATGAAGCCAAATTTGACCGGACTCCGTTTTCCGTCTTTATTGAGTTCCTCGAGACGACAAATGCGAATGAGTTCCTTAGCCATTGGGACAATCCAGGCTGCTACCTGAACCGCCGGTTCTAAGACTCGTGCCGCACTCTCCTCACCCTGACTGTCAATATTGGTATTTTCCGGATGAATCCACCCTTCCCAACGGTAGATTTCGATAAAACGACGTTCATAAGTCACTGCCTGAGAATCGGTCGAGTCTGTACCTTCTTCAACATCTTGGAGTTGGGTATATTCAATGGGGACAATCTGTGGAGTCTTATTACGTCCCGTTGCGAGAATGCGGCCATTTCGTTCATCCCCAAGGTCCATCCAACGGCCAGACTGAAGACCTTCTCGATATGACTCAGCGTCCTCCCAGATTCGGAAACCCACAAATGGGAGACGTTCGAGATCTGGATGGGTGTTGATGAAACACATATCTTCTGTATTATGTATCTCAATTTTGACACCCTCAAAGATCGTCTCCACCTTATCGACCTTCACTGAAAGTCGATTATTACGAATAGCAAAGGCAATCTTTGCCCGATCGGGTTTGTCTTCATTTGGGTCTTTGACAGATAGATTATAAATCCCAGGACTCGGTTGTGATGTGACCTCGACCTCCTTACCGTCAAAGATGAGATCGATCACAGTCTGGATTTGGTCAAGGATTGGCTTTGAGGGATCGTAGGTAAAGTCATGGAATTCCAACAACTGACGTCTCTCTTTTTTCCAATACGGTACAGGGAGAGAGATCCCTGCTATTAGGGTCTGTTGAACAATACGTTCGATTGCATGACGAAAATCAACGACCTCATCAAGCTCCCACTGAAACCACTGATTTGCCTCGTCAAGAGCCTCTTGATCAAGACTCTCATCAAGGGCTTCAAAGGTCGTGACTTTATCCCCACCAATAAGCGCCTTTACAATACGGGCGGCGTGTTGTTGGGTTTGGCTTGACGTAAATGGGACTTGAATATTGGCAGCATCTTCGTAGGGAAATTTCTTCGGCTCGACGATCATTTCCCAATTTTTGACCAACTCTACCTGATTGTCATACCAACCCGACAGAGCACTTACTCCGTCATTGAAGTCACGAACTATTCTCTCGACTAAGTCTTCGACATTCTCTGGCGACAGATCGACGGTCTTCCACGGTTGCCGGCCTCTAGAAATGAGACTCGCAAGAAGAGCGTCGTCATTCAAAAGGGGTTCTGGAGTCTGGTTTTCCTCGACCGGCATTATAGTCCTGCCCGAATACCCATTCTATAGGTCTGTGTCAGATCGACCATCGTTCTTACCTTTGGTGCATAACGTAGAGAGTCGTAGTCGAGATCTGCCATACAGAAATAACGAATGATATCGGCGAAGTCTTTGTTAAGATCCTTGGGTTTCTCCTTCACCGATTTCTCACTATAACCCCGTGACCTTGCCCAATTGTCCCAAGCATAACGAAGAAGTGAATAAACCGGCCCGCCCTTTCCGCGACAATTTTCGGTGAATCGGAGTCGCGGCTTAGGTTTGGCTTGGAGGTATGTATGAACCATTGTGTGACCGATTTTCAAATCGTCATTTCCAAGTAGGACTTGAAAACCCCACTCTTCATAGACCTGTTCCCAAGACTGTTCATTAATCTGCTTAGCCCGTCCTCGATTTGGGTCCATGACCACGAGACGAGAAGGAGCCCAATGTCTGGACTCTATAGCTTCAAGTTCAGCCTTTATGGTGTTGAGGTCGCCCTTCAAGAGGGCCCAGTCGAAAATTATCAACTCATTATCGGGCGTGATCGTGGTCCAGAGATGATAACAGGGTTTACGTTCGTGTGGGTCGAGACCCATGACAATGGGCCATTCTGAGTTGAATTCCTGTTCGGGGATAATGAATGGAGGTTGATCTTGGAATTCTTTATAAATGACCCCAACCAAGGAGATGGGCTTTCCACTAACGCGAACGTCGCGTTCTTCGTCATTTAGTGTGGAGATGAGATCATCCCGTGCCGCGGTTGAGATCCAAGAGTTATCGAATATGGTCCCCTGAAATATCCTGACAAAAGGTTTGTCGGCCTCATCAAACAACCACGTCTCTTTTAATAGAGTCGCAGTGATCATGAGAAGACCATCAAGTGTGACAAGTCCTCGAAAGATCGCCGTGTAAATAGATCGTGGGGGAGGTTCGTCACACCATACAATATGCCAATCCTTCCCCTCACTCTTGTCCGATCCCTGATCGTAGGTGCGAAAGAAGAGAATTGAGCCATTGGTGTGTTCAATACGAACTACATGCCCGGCTGGGTTTCTCACTATGTTCTTGATGTATTTCTTCGGACACCACGATAAATAAGCAGGAAGGGTGACTTCGGTGTGAGAGTCAAAGTCCTCGGCGAAGACACAACCATATCTAGGAGTGGGGAATGAAATTGGCTTTCTCCAATCATGACCCCACAGCATAGTGCCAGTCATGGCCTCAGCCATTCGTATGGCACCTGCCGTAGTCTTTCCTGATTTATTCCCTGCCAGGAACATCAAGACACGAATAGTGGGGTCGTCGAGGGTCATGAAGTCCCACTGCCCACCAGGATTTGGTTTATAGAAGCGAACGGGGTCGGCCTTGATTAGGCGACGATACTCGGTGATCTTTTTGTGAAGGGCAATGAGTTGGGCTTGGTCTAGTCTCTGTATCTCAACTTCCGATGGAAGGAGACGAGAAATAGTCGCCTCGACATAATTGGCGGGGATTTTTGAGACAAAAGCCCTGTTTGAAGTCGTACCCATTTTCTACTTAGTCATCGAGACTTTAGCATGGGCTCCCTCGACGAGCTTATTGGCGGTGCCGCGATTGACATGTTGAGCGCTCATGACCTGATTACTCGCGTGGAGTAGTTGAGCAACCCAAGGCTCGGCCTTCAAGAGGCCGTCGATGTCTCCGTAGAGAGTCTTGACGAAATCGACGGCTCCAGGTAGATTATCTGCGACCGATTTGACTATATACTCAGCTTCCTGCATAGCGTCTTCCAACTTGACGGCCGCAGATTGACCAAAAAGTTCTTGGAAGACTGAAGCGATGTAAGTGCCAAGGTCAGAAAGAAGTCTCTCGATCAGGGGGGCGGCCGTCTCGGCTACTCCCAGAATGTTTAGAATCGTTAATATCCATCCAGGCATTGTCTTGTCTCCTTTAGTTTAAGAGTGAACCATCAGGACCCTTTTCGGGCACTGCTTGATCTTTGAGTTTGAGCAACTCCTGACGGAGTTGATCGGCAGTCTTGTCTTTGTACTTTTCTTCGAGCGGGTCAGGGCGTTCAATCGAGACCCTATGTATAGGAACATGGCCAGCAATGTTTAGGAGATCGGTGCAGTTTTTTGTCCGAATCCTTTCGTCATTGGAGTGAAGGGCAAGTTGGATTTTTTCTCTAATGACTTCAGGCGCAACCGCCTGTGCCTCGTTCATTACTTCGAGCATTGAGTCAAAGGTCTTTGACTCAAGTTGCGAGAGAATCTCCTTCCCCCGATCGCTGTTTATGACATTAGAGACGAGACCCGCACTACAACCCACACGAGCCGCGATGTCGACCTGAGTCTCTCCCATCCAGTAGAGACGAAGAATTCGGAGGTAAATGGGTTTCCATACGAGTGGGTTCCAAGAATTGGAGCCTGATCCCGATCCGAACATGGACATAGACTTCTCCCTATGAGATGATTATAGCAAGCAGCGCGGGGCGCGGAGAAGGGGCGCGGAGTTGCTCCCTTAAGCAAATCTCGGCGAGGATAGCAATCCCCACCCCTTACCCTCTCACACCCCCCTTCTAACAAACCCCACCTCATTATGCAATTTGCATATCGAATTCATCTGAGTCATAGATATGAGACCGAATGAGTAGTCTAGAAAATTTGGGCGGAGGGGACAGTGAGTGTTCACAGCAAGAGTCATGCCAGGGGGTTGGGACCCACCTCCCCCCATTAGACCTTCTAATGAGGTTTTGCATTAGAAAAAATAATTGCCATTTGGAAATAGTTTCCAACTGGAAATAGTTTCCATCTGGAAACATTTTCCGAAATCGGGGCCGCGAAATCGGGGATTAGGGTAACTAATCCTCGCAACATTTCAGATTAGAATTTCAGGACCAATTCTCTATTGCAATCCGGCTCCCTAGTGCCTATATTGCTCAATAGAAAGATTGTGCATTTGGGTAGCGCGCTGGAGAAATGGCGCGCCACAAGGCCTGAAAGAGCGGGCCGGATGAGCGGATTAAAACACGCCATACCTTATCCCAACGATTTTTCCTGATGCCTCGAATCGATCTAAGATGGTGTTTCACGCCATGATCGCGCAATTCGGCGCAAGATCGGAGCATCGGAAACATGCGGAGAGTTTCTATCTAGGGAAGCCGTTCCCACCACTTCTCTACCCAAGGCAAGAGGCAAAAGGCAAAGAAAAAAAGAGAAAGCGAACAATGAAACGACATCGACCCGCGAAACGATGAGAAGCCGCATTAGAAAAATTCATCTCAAAAATCCTTGACCTAGGCGAGAGAAGTGAGATAGGCTCTTAGATAGAGACAATTCGCAATTAAGCGGAGTCTAGAAAAATGGCAGGAGAGAAGAAAGTGGCTAGTAACAATGCAGTAGTCCTTAAGGAAGGCGCCCGAATCCTCGTTCAGATAACAGTGTTCGAGGATAAGGAAAAAGGCCGGACTCTGAAAGAAGGGAAGTATCCCATCCGCACACGAGCGGACGACGGAAAGCGGTACATTCAAAGAAGCCTCGTTTACCCATTTCCAATGGGGCTGATCGAGGACCCGTTTACCAAGAAGCCCGCCGTCGACATGACTCCAGATCAGCTTGCCGCATCGGTTGCCCAGTGGAGCAAGGACATCGAAGCCCTCAGGCAATCAGGTGGTGCCGTTCAGACGACTAATGCCGACGGCAAGGTCGTCTCCGGCGTCGTGCCTGTCGACGTCATCCCCAGTATTTCCAACATCTTTGATAAGGGCTTCAAGTTGGAAGTACAGGGACCGGTCAATGCCCAGATGGTGCGTGACCAAGTGGTCACGACGGGCAAACGCGCCCCGATCTCCAAGGCGGCTAAGACCTTGGAGACCATCGGCTAGGCCCAAAAAGCCGGCTTCTCAAAAAACCCAAAGAAGACCGGTGGGGACTGGGGTTCGTCAAAGAACCTCAGTCCCCTATTTTTTTGTCTCCAATTTCGGAATTAGTTTCGTAGGTCAACAATTTTTCCTCTTTTGAGAAGGCTCTTTAGGGGGTTTTTATGAGGTTGATCAAGACTCCCTTAGAGCGATCGCCTAGGCATGTCATAAACATGTCATCAACTTCTTTCTCTCCCCCTTCGGCCCTCATCCCAGATTCAGGTCTCTCTCCGTATGACGCTCCCTTCTTGTCTCTTATATTGTTTATATATATGTATATATATAAGTATATATATAAAGTAATATATATAAACATATATATAAAGACAGAGGCCCCAAACCAACGCCCTAGGCCCGCCGCCAAGAGGGGGAAAGAGATTTTTATGACATGTAAATGCAGTCGCTTAGCGACTTGGCTTAGAGCGTCTTTTCTAAGTCGATAAGAGGATGCTTAGAAGGTCGTAAATGGATTATCTCTATTAGAAGCAAATTTTTCTATTCCAAGCAATTGACCTCTCCCTTTCATCCTGCTACCCTCATCCCATCTCCATCCACCGACAAAAAGGAGAAAAGAAATGCCCATAAAAAAGGTTCAGCCAAAGAAACAGTTTCCCGTCTATTTCACCAGTCCCGAACGAGCCCGAATCCGCCTTGCCGCCGATCGTGAACAGTTATCGGTCAGCGAGTGGATCCGAGCCCAAGTACTTCAGAGTCCGAGTTATCGATCGATCGGACAGATCATCGATCAGGCCCCAGGTCTTGAAGAACGTCTCGTTCGAGTTGGCGTCGTGACGTCGGGTGGAATGTTTGGTGATGGGTCGGAGGATTAGACATGAAACTTCGTCCACTCTTTATCTCATTATGCATTTTGCATATCTTCTCATTCCCAGACTTCGCCTTCGGTCCCACCGACTCCTCTCTCACAATTTTTGACTCGAATAACAACCAAATAACCAACATTCTCTCACTTCCCTCTGGTCAATTCTCTACCAACGAAGAATCCCTTGATCTTCCCACCGGTCAAATGCTCCTTGACCAAAATCATAACTATCTCGGGCAACAACTCCTGACCCTTCCCCGCGATCCGCTTCTCGACGACGACTTAAACAACGATCTAAATTAAAGACGTCAAACCTAGAGGAAGACAAAAAATGATCAAAAAAGGTGCTGATGAAAACGACTCACAATTCGACATTCTTTCTTTCTGTTCCCTCCGTTCGCCTTATAACAACAAGGCAAACCTCGATCCTACCCTAGGCCGCCTTTTTCTCTCCGTTCTCCAAAGTGCAATCTTCGATCTTACTCTCGCCCCCACTCACCGATTCGGCATCGCGGCTAGGGACTGGATTCTCTGTGACTACCCCGACACCCCATTTTCCTTCTCCTGGATCTGTCTCGCCCTCGGCTTTGATCCAAAGATCATTCGTCACCGGCTCCTCACCGCGTCTAACGAAGAACTCCATTCTTGGTCTATCAAAATGGACTTCAATCGAGGTCTCTCACTTTTTCCAGAAATAGACCGATATAAGATTCCCTAATACAAAGAGCCCATCTTCCATTAGCGCCCCTTCTATGCTAAGCTCTTTCCCATGGGCAGGAACCAACGATTGAGAAACGAAAAGAGAGGAGTCAAAGAAATGAAACCCTGTAGTGCGTGCAGTCGAATTTCCATCGAACTCTACGATCAGAAGTGTGAATCCTGTTTCAACAAACTGGTCATCACGCCTCTGATCAAACTTCGCGAGGCCACATTCAAGGAGATTTCCCGTATCGACGCGGAGCTTACGGCCAAGCTTGAACTTCTCTCCCACTACTCCCACAACAATCTTAATCTCTTCCACATATGTGTCTGTGGGGAGAGGTTCAAGACCGGCCTCGCCATGATTTCACATCTCCCCGACTGCCCTGGCCCCACGGCGAAGAAGACAAGTCGGAATGGTCAAGATAAACGCTTCGTCAAAGTCGAGGCCAACGAAATCGAAGAGATTGGGTAAAATGACCAGAAAACAAGCTCGTCAACTGTGGATCGACGCATTACATTCAGGGAACTACGAGCAAGGTCATGGGTATTTACATGATCAATCCAGAGAACCTACTTTCTGTTGTCTGGGCGTCGCGTGTGACCTATTCATTTACGACTTGGTCGAATATGACGTCGGTACCCAAGTTATGACATATCTCGGTGAGGGCGGATCGATGCCACCACAACTCGCTGAGATACTCGGTCTAGACCAGAAAAAAATCAGTATTCTAATATGTCTCAACGACAAAGAAAAACTGACCTTCGGACAAATCGCTTATCTACTCGAGACGGGGCTATTCTGGAGTGACGCTCCGGAAGACGTCGACATCGCCCCACTTCTTGAAGACCTGAAAGCACAAGCAAAAAAGAACAAAAACGAAAAAGAGGAAGAAAACAATGAGTAAAAACGAAGTCACACTTCGAAACTCGATCATCAAGACCTCCGATGGTCAACTCCTCTCTCGCGAACAGCGAGCCTTGATGACCAAGATCACCCCGAAAGGGGCCGATCTCGTCTTAGCCGACGTCTCTTATTCAATGGCCGGCCCCGCCAAGGATGGGCGTCGGTGTATTGACTGTCTCCGCGATGCCCTTGCCCCACTCGTGGGTCAGATCCATGTTCTAGCCTTCGACTCCAATTGGGAAGAAGTCGACGCTGACCTCATTCCCGAACCCCGTGGTGGCACCCGTCTCGACAAAGCCCTCATTCGGGCGAAGGAGCTCGAACCCATCCATGTACTCGTAATTTCTGACGGAGAGTCTGATGGGGGTTTCGAGCGAATCTTAAGACCGGCAAAGGCCCTTGCTGAAGATTGTGTCATTGACACAATGTTCATCGGAGACTCAAATGCAGTTCGAGCCAAAGATCTAATGCGCGAACTCGCGAACATCGGGGGCGGGCGATATGTTGAATATGACATCGCCCAAAACAATCCTCTTCTCCTCGGTGGCAAGATCAACCAATTACTTTCCCTGCCCGCGCCGACGAAGAACGTCATCACCTTGGGTTGAAGATGACTCATTATACAAACTTTTTAGACGATCAGACAGTCGTCAGACTCATTCGGGAAAAATATCTTTCGTTATCTTTATCTCGTCTGGACGTTAAATCTGCCCGCGATAAACTCAGCACAGCCCAACGTTTAGTCATCGCTGCGGAGAGAGAGTTTAATGAACAGTCCATTCTTCACAAAGAACTCGCTTCATCTTTCCACGACCTTCGACGAGACTTAAAGACTCAAGGGATCGAGTTCAAAATTGAGGACGAAAATAATGGTTCATTCAAGGTCTTCCTCAAACGCACCCCTCAATCTTCTCAATCCTCGACCTCGACAACTCCCCTTTCTGAACCTTTGAAACATCGCCCCAATTGTTCGACAAACTTCTTCTCAAGTGAATTCGACGACAATTGCCCTCGTTGTAAGAAGATAAAAATAATCATCCACCTGAGGAGACGTAACCAGAAAAACGGTTCTAGTCCAGAGGAAGAACAGATTGCCTTTGCCAAGGCGAACCAACTCATGATCCAATACGGGATCAAGAGAGCAGAAGTACTCGATCGTCTCTTTGGAGAAATCGAGACTCCTCAAGCAAGTTATAAACCAACAAGCGATCCGGCTTGGAGAAATTGGAAGACACCTCCTCCACCGCCTCCACCACCCCCACAATATGCCTCGAACACTGTGAACTTCTCCAACGCAACTCCCCCAAAAGGTTCCCGAATGAGGGCTAATTACCCAAGAGGGAGAATTCGTAAAGATGCCAATGATCTTGACGAAATTGGATGATCGCGAGGTGAGAAATGCCACTTTTCACCCCTGAACAATATCGCGAATTTCTTCGAACCCACGAGCCTACCCCGACCTACGTAGACAGGCTCTTGAACGAAGCCAAGGACATGCTCCGTCTTTGGATCGAGGCCCTTGGGGAAGAGTCACTTCATCTCTACTGTCAAAGAGAGGGGATTCTCCAACCGACTCAAGAACAAATCAAGGCGGTCTTTCTCGTATATCTTGATTGCGTCAAACGACGTAATTCTATGATTAATCACTTGAGTAAAAGACATGAAAAGTAAATTCTTCCACTCCACAACCCTCGCCAAGCCCTCTGGTCCCTGCACCCAGTTCTGCGGCAAAATGGGGTTTGACGAGACTTCGGGGATGTGTCCCGATCATTATTACCAATTCGTAATCACCCCCCTTGAATCCGGACTTAGAGAGTCCAATCAAAGATGGCGGGCCGCTGTCGAGGCAGAACACCAATTGAAGGAAATTTATTACTGTACCTGCGGTTTTCGGGGTGATTATTTTGCCCGCGACAAGCACTTCGTAGTCATGGGCGAAGGACATCAACCACGATCAAAACCTACTTTTTCTGAGACAAAGAGTAAATCGTCGTCAATAGACGCGAATAAAATAGAGGAGATTGGTTGAGATGAAAAACGGCACTGCCCCTCACGTAGATTTGTCGATAGAGTTGCGGCCGGAGAGTCTATCAGCTCTCTACAAAATCGCAAACGAATTTGACTTCTCCATTGAAGAAATGTCCGAGGTCCGGACCCTGGCCTGGCTCCTCGAACTTGTCAAACACCTCAAAGACTCATCCCGTAACTTTCCCCACGGGAAATGGACAATGGTCAAAACTCTTGAACAGATCCTTGCACGGTCCGCACAAAAGACCGTGCAAATTTATTATGGGAATGTCTAAAAACGACCTGAAGGAGGAAAAAGGGAGTAAATTATGACTAGAAGAGAGGCGCGTCAAAAGTGGATTGAGGGACTTAGGCATGGACCATACCGACAGGGAGTTGGTTATCTACACCTTCTTCATGGAGAAGGAAAAGAACGACAGGAAGCATTTTGTTGTATGGGGGTTGCATGCCATATACTACTTCCAGACGAAGCTCAAGAGTTTGTCTCTTCTATAGACGCCGTATCATATCTCGACGAACTCTACCAACTTCCCGAGGTGCTGAAAACCGCCCTCGGACTGAAAAAGGGTTCGTGTGACATCCTCGGCACGGCAAATGACACACATAAACTAACCTTTGACCAAATAGCTTTCCTTCTCGAAACCGGAATATTCTGGGACGAAGAAAGCGACGAGGATGAGGTCATTGACGATCTTCTTGCTTGAGTGGAGCACAGGTATGAGGGGCGAAATTTTTCACGGGATAATGGAAATGGTCCGTAAGCACAAACCACCTGTCTCAGTGTTTGAGAATGTGGCGCAAGTTTTAGTTTTGCTGCCCGACGACTTTGATTATCTTCCTGAATTTACTGCTCTGTGCGACGATCTGGCAAGTGATCACATGACGTTGAAGTGGTCCCTTGCCAAAACCGATTTGGTTCTGAATGTTTGGTCCCGAGAGACTCTAGTCATTCTTGGGTTTCCTTCGTGCTCTCCTCTACGTTTGATAACCATGCTAAATCCAAACTTGGACGATCTTCGTTGGCTCGTAGGTAAATGGACTAATGAGGTTCGGAATAATGTATTATGACATGATAACCGAATATCCAAAAACAAATCACAGATTCAGTGGTTGGCCAGGAGCGTGGTGTTTGGATTGTGGCTCTCCGGACCTGACTGAAGAATGTCTTGCGGGTAACCACGTATACCCACATTACTTCAGTCAAGTCTGCGAGAATTCAAAATGTCCGGAGTCAGAGGGATTAAGACAGATGGGTACATTGACAATTACGCAAGTAATAAAGTGGCAACAGGCAGCCGATGCCGAAACAGGTCTCGCGGTCAGTTTCGACAGCAGCGAACCAGTATCGACCCTGATTGTGGTGCAGCGAGGAAAGCTCGCGACGTACCCGACCGGCAAGGATGCCGTGCGGACAATCTGGTTGTCGGAAGCCGAGGCGCGCGCACTAAACACACAATTAACACAAATGTTCGCCGATATAGACGCGGCACGAAAGGCTGTGTCTGACAGATAATTGCTTCACACCAAATAAGAAGGTCAAAAAGATGAAAACAAACTCAGCATTAAAAAATCTCCTCATAACACATGAAGGAATCCGTCGATTTCCTTATACCGACACCAAAGGCTTCATAACTATCGGCGTAGGGCATAATCTCTCAATCCACGGTCTTCCTTCCCCTATTATAGATTCTCTCCTTGAGAGTGACCTTGCCGAGGTCGAGCGCCAGCTTTGGAAGCGTGATTGGTTTGTCGAGATGTTATACTACGCAACTGAAGCTCAATGTGATGCCATACGAGACTTGGCATTCAATCTCGGGACAGCAGGTCTTGACAAATTCGTCGAGACGATCAAGGCGATTCAACAGAAAGACTGGGAAAAGGCGGCTAGGGAAATACGCAATTCGCAGTGGGCTCAAGAAGTACAACCTACTAGGGTCGACGACATAGCCCACATGATATCCACCGGTGAATATCCTGGGTTCAAAGAATGAAACTTTTCGAGGTCATCATCAACGAACGTTTCCGTTGTTGGCTTCTTCTCTCGACAATAGAGAGACTTGAATCCCTAGGACAAGTCACTGTCAAAAAAACAGGAAATTGGAGGTGGTCATGAAGAAACAAGAAAAGAGTCAAAAGATCAACAAACAAAAAGAGACTTCTGAATTCTGGATGGTCTGGAGTGGGGACCCTAATACAGTCCTCAAAGTTAGAAAAGTGGGGAGAGTATCAGAAATTTCGTTCCTTCGAAGATGCAAAAACCCTCGCCGAAAATTTGGTCGCGAAAAGAAAGTTCAAAGAGAGAAGGAGTCTTGAACATGAGATATAGAGCAGTCTTCAGTGACGGGACATTATTCGAATACGAGGCCCGATCCCGACTTCAGGCTTCACGTGTTGTCTCCCAACTCACAATTTTTGGGGGATATAAACTCAAATCTCTTCGAGTCATTAACAAACGCTCCAACCTAACCGACGTCGCTCGCGATCTACTCCGAGTCCGAATACGTCTCAAGACCCTCTTAGAAACCGACGGCTTTTGCGGCCTTCCCCCGACCATCGAGACCTCACTTCGAGAACTTGATGGGTTGGTTCATGAATTGGGCGCTCTCGTCAACAGACGAGACAGAAAGAGGTAAAAACAGATGTCAAAACCAAACTCATTTCTCTTTTCCGCGATCGACATAAACTCTCTCCCACCCTCAGAAATGAGGTACAATACGGTCGCTGATTGGGTCGTCACCACAGACGAGAAAGAAGAAAAAACCCTTCACCTTTATTACCCTGATCTCCCCTTCGTACATGAACGTCCTGATCTTCTCTTTCTCCTTCTAACTCACGAACAAATCGAGGCTGAGATATGTCTTCATATGGGTATTAGTCAACAAGATGTCGACGAATTCGACATGGAGTTTGAAAAAAATCGTCAATTTGGTGACAATGGCGAACCTGGAGATCACCTTGCCGCTCCATACTACGTCGCCCACCAGCTCGCAGAGGCTGTCGAGAAGACCCTTGCCCTGAAAATGAAGATTGACTGGAACTTCTACGGAAAATGGGTCGACTTGATCTTTTCTCAAGTCTGTCAAGCACGAAGTACGAAGAAGTAATTTATAAGAAGGGAGAATTTGAGTTTATGAAAATGAGTGAAGCTCTTCAACAACATCTTCTTGGTCCTGCAATCGACCTAAGAGATGGTCGAATAGTGCGGGGCCGGATAGGGCAAACCCACGCAGACCTCATCAATAACCTCTCTGAGGTGGATAAGAAAATTCCTAATATTGGTCATGGTTTCATAGACCACTCCGACAACTATCACTCCCGCGAGCAAGCCCGTGCCTTCGTTCGCTCTCGTGGTGTCAACCTACCCGACCGCGCCGGCGAGGGACCGTCGAGTGAAATGCTCCGAGGTGATTTTGATGCTGAATATGGAGACCTGGACAAACTGGACAAAGGGGTGAAAAAGGGAGTGGAAAATGAGACGTGGTGGCAATCACGTAATGGCAAACATCGTATCTACCGTTTCGAAAACGGATTCGGGGCTTCAGTCGTCGACCAAGACGGCAAGATACAATTCGCCCCGATCAAATTTGAATCCCCTACCCGTCCTTATTTCTTCATTCACTACGCGACTCCAGCAGGGGTTCCTCGCGACATAAAGGAAGAAGACCTCTCTTCTCTACTGAACGAGATTCAGTCTTTCACAGCGGAAGAGGTTGACAACTACGGTAAGCAACTTTTTAAGACCAAAGGAGAGTCAGAAAAATGAAGTCAATACAAGAAATTCAGGCTGAAAATGCTTCATGGGTACAGGCTAACTTTCCTCATCACAACACCGATCACCCACTTCTCGGAGTCATCGAGGAAGTCGGTGAACTTTGTCATGCCGTTCTCAAGAGAAAACAGAATATTCGTACAGAAGAAGACCACATCGAAAAGGAACGTGATGCAATTGGGGATATAGTCATATTCCTCATGGACTATTGCACTTGTCGAGGATACGATCTCACGACCGTGGTCAATGAGGTATGGGAGAAGGTTCGATTGCGAGACTGGAGAAAAGATCCTTCTGGGGTGGGAAAGGTGTAGGGGGGTGTCATGCCAATAAACAATCTCTTTTGGGGAGAATGGATAGTTCCTGGTTCTCAACCCGTCCTGGTTTTCCCCATTACTCATAATCGAATAAAGGCAAATGTCAATCTCGACGTCGAACTAAACTCCAGTGGCTCGGGTTCGGGGAGTATTAGTTGCGAGAGCGGAACTCAAGACTTTACCTTCTCCGATTCCGAGTCTGGGACTGCAATTGGGACAATTGGAAACGCTTTTGGCCATTTCGGGGTTGATGGGTATATGATAGACACTCCGATTAGTGGTCAATTGGGAAACCTTCAGGTTAATGTCTCAAAAGACGGTGGACCTTTCGTTGCCGGAGCCGGCGTGTTGGCTGAGATCGGAAATGGCTATTACTCTTACATCCCCGCCACGACTGAGACTGAACAAGCAGGACAATGGCTTTCGTCGAACACCGGAGCCCTTTTCATTCGAGTCAACCCTATCGACCCTCTAACTGACTCCGATTTCTATATCCAGGAGACCGCAATTTATTGTCGAATAAAACCCACGGGAAATATCCCCGTTAATATCCCACCCAACAATGCTGCGTCTTTCACCGAACTCCTCCAACCACAGACCGACGAACTCAAAGCTTTTATCCAAAGCGCGATTCGTGATTTGTTGGGTAATCAACTCACGACCAAACCTACTTTAAGGAGAGACTAAGTAATGAAAGACCCCGAAATTACCATGTATTGGCTAGACAAGCTTGTAATCGGCATTGCCGATGCCGCCGCGTGGCAGGCGGTCTTTGAGGTCGGACTTCTTACATATCAGAACAACATCTTACGACATGAAAGAGACATTCTCGAAGTGAAAATGAATTTTCTGAAAAAAGACTGGTCTGATCGTCTCGAACGGTCTATGGACCTTCTGAAGAAATGTGCTGTGGCTCTTCATAAAAGATCCTTGTATTACTCATTGAATGATGCCGAAAGGCATCTTCTCGAAGTGGGCAAGGAGGTCGATAATTATTTACGGTCTATTAATGTCCTGGGTTATGGAGGGAATGTAAAATGATCATGTTCTGTTCTCGCTGTCATAGACTTCTAGACTCACTAACCAACGACTATTTAAGTCCTTGCTGTCTAAGACCAATCGAGACATCTAGCGGAGCCGGCCTCCGCCCTGAGGACTTTCTTCTTAGTCAAGAAGACCTCATCTTATGCAAATTGCATATCGAATCGGTAGATGTTGGATTTTTTGAGTCTCGCTTGAAGAAGTATTAGAATTTCTAATTTGCCTAGGGCAAGCAAATTTTGCTAATCTCATAGATAAGGAGCCAAGGAACAATGTCTCGACTATCAAGCACTTCGACCGGCACTGACATCACGGTCGAACCCAAACTCATTTCACGTCCCGTTTCCGAACTCACCGACGACGAACTCCTTGCCGAGATTGAAAAACTTCGCGGAGCCCGTGGTACCACGACTACAGCCCCACGAAAGAGGTCTTCGAGTACATCATCGGGACCGGTTAACATCGACGAGATCGGTTAACTGGAGAAAATCCAAAGATGGACATTTTGATTATTCGTCCCTACGACCCGCCCAAGTGGCCAACTCCTGTAAAACGCTGTCTCAACGCTTTCTGTTCTACCACTCCAGCATGGTTCATTGATGTCCCAGGAGAGATCGCGGAGTATGCTTGTACTAATCATGTAGTAGATTGGGTCTCTGGGCTCATTTGGGGGTATGAAAAGCAAAATGAGAAAAAGCAACTACGTATATATAGATGATGTCTCTGTCGTCGGGGAGACCGAAAAGGCCATTCTTTGTCAGATTGAGGATCGTAAGGTGTGGATTCCCAAATCGCAAATTCACGAGGACAGTGAGGTCTATGAAGGTGGCGATACGGGGACACTTGTTATAACCGAGTGGATTGCAAAGCAAAAAGAACTCGACGACTACCATGAGTATCATTAAATTTAGACCTCTCGGTCCTAGAGTATTGGTCAAACGCTGGCCTGAAGTCGAGGCACGGGAGTCGGGACTTATCCTCCCAGCCCGTGCCCGTGAACTCCCCCAGATTGGTCGAGTTCTCGCTGTTGGACCAGGTTACAGAAACCGCAAGACTCGTCTCTTTTCCCCTCTCGACATAGAAGTGGGTGATGATGTTGTCTTTGAAAAATTCGTAGCCGTCGACCACAAACTCTATCTCGACGGAGAAGAATTCTTACTCATTCCCTACGACCAACTATACCTCGTCCAAAAGAGTGGGGAGGCTTTCAAAGATGTCATTGTCTGACTTCATTCGCGACAAAGAATGGTATGACAATGCATTCCTCGATCTCGTCCTTTCTTGTCCAAGAAAAGCCTTCTACTCCCGCGTCTACAATCTCTCGATGGGAGTCGGGCCAGGTGCTGACTTTGGCTCCTGTATTCATGCAGGGATTGCTAGTTATTATCTCTGGTGGAATAAGTGTCCAGAAGAAAAACGCCGACTCAAAGCCTTTCGAGCATTTCTTTCCCTACACGAGAAACTATTCAAAGGTCCCAGAGCTGAAGAACTCGACAACAAACACTCTCGGGATGCTGGGGTTTTGATGCTCGACCATTACTTCGACACCCATTTCGCCGAAGACGAACTTCTCCAACCTGTCGAGATCGAACTGGCCGGAGCCATTGAAATCAAACCCCAACCCACTGACCCTTTCCATTTCAAACCCTTCTGGTACACCTTTCGAATCGACGGAATTCACAAGCGTCTTCGTTATGGAGACTTTTGGATTCGAGAGACAAAGACAACAAGTGGTGGGGCAAGTCGAGAACTTAAGAAACTCAAGCTCTCTCGTCAACCCACTGGCTATCTTTGGTGTGCGCGTCAATTTCCAGGGGTCATCGCTGCAGGTGTTATACCTGACGTCGTCAGTGTCGCAGCCAAAACGAGAGAGGCTCTTAGAGATTTTTATTTCAAGTCTCAAAAACAGACTGAAGATTGGAGACTCCAAACCATCAACATCGTAGAATATTGGCGTCAACTTGTACGTTTGGGGGTTATAGAACGTGACGAAGACTACAACCCCATCAAGGTCGACCTCAATCAATTCTACCAGAACACGAAAGAGTGTACCACTTACGGGCTTTGTGCCTACTATGCCCTTTGTGACTTCGGCATCAACTCCACTACCCTGAGAGCCTTTCAACCAAATACATGGAATCCTCTCGCAAACGTCGATGAAATCCCCGATGAAGTACAGAAACAAACGGTCCAAGAGGAGGACCGGATAAAGGAGAGTATAAAACTGTGAAGATCGTCATGACTCAGAAGAAACTAACTCCAGGCACAGTGGTCTACACCACCGATACAAGCCCTTATTGCAAGTCAATATATATAGCAAAGGGCACTTGGACCCCAATGCCTCAAGCAATCGAGGTCACAATTGAACCTACAACTGTATCTCCTCAACCAATTGTCGAGGTCGATGAGCTTGGGTGAAAAGTGATGCAATTCTCTACTACCGAATTAGACAAACTCAAATACACCTCCTTTGCCATAGTCGGTCCCCCAAAGACCGGCAAGACTCGCTCTCTTGCAACCCTTCATAAACTCCGTAATCGACCTTGGGTTCAAGGGACCAAACTCTATGTCTACGACTTCGATCGCGGTTGTCAACCTCTAATCCGTATCGCCGAACAAGAAGGCTGGGCCGAAGAAGTCAGAATTGTTCGTTTTGACCGTGCCTCCGGTAACAGACTCTCGAATCAAGCTTCCAAACCAACAGGTACAGATCGCTTTCTCGAATTCATGAATCACGTCAACCACTTCTACGACATGCTCGAACCTGACGGCACGACATGGTCTCCCAACTATCTCGACGAAGCCCCCTATGCCCTCGTTGTCGACAGCGCTACCACGTTCAAAGATATTGTCCTCGAATTTACTTTGGGGACGAGAAATAAAGTCCTTGGTGGAGTAGGAGTTGACGGTAGGGCCGAATTCGGGGCTCAAATGGAGAAGTTGATTGAGTGCGTACGATCGATGGTATCTCTCCCCTGTTTCACCGTCTGGCTCTTTCATCAACAACTTTCAATGGGAACAGTAAGAATGCCAGCCCAACCAAAGGGTGGACGGGCCATCGACCCACAGATCACTGGTGTGATCGCAGCCCTTCCCGTCATTACGGGACAACTGGCATTTACGATCGGGGCGGAATTTGGGGCCATTCTTTATACAAATGTTGAGTCCATCTCGACCAACGAACGCAAATACCAATGGTGTACCTCTCCCGATGGAGCGTATATCCAAAGTGCTGGGACTCGGCTAAAAGAGGGTCTACCTCTTTACATCGACCAAGATTTCGACCTGGTTGTGGAATGAATTATTCACTTCATGATTAGAAGCAAATTTTTCTATTCCAGGATTTTTTGAGTCTCGCTTGAAGAAGTATTAGAATTTCTAATTTGCCTAGGGCAAGCAAATTTTGCTAATCTCATAGATAAGAAAGGAGAAGGACAAGAACAAAAAGTGGGCTGCAAGCAAGAGCGCCGACGGTACGTAAGCCGTCAATGAGACCGCGTGAGCGGGGAGAAAATAAGTGTCTAGAATAAAGAGTGATGCCTCTGCAACCGAACTGACAACCGCTTTTTCCAGCGACGAGTTCTTCATGTCCCACGTCAGTGGGATTAAGTTGACGAACTCAAAGACAAACGACGACGGCACGGGAAATAATCCCATGTTCGTGGTCGAGTTCGAGATTGACGAGGGGCCTTACAAAGGTCGTCGGATCGGAAATCTCGAACGAAACATCGGTCATATCTTGATGATCGGAGGGAAAACGAAAGAGGGCAAGGACATGCCTATTCGTGCTCTCCTCGAATTCATCGATGCGCTGAAACTCCCTTGGACCGCGACCCCGAATGGTAAGCTAGTCAGTCGACCGTTCAAGCGGGTCAATCAGGGAGGATCGATGATCTTCGTCGATCCCGACACCAATCAGCGCATCGCCAACATCGAATACGATCCTGGCGAGGCCCCGAATTTTAGTTTGTGGGTTGGGAAGAGGTGCAAGGTTCGGTATGGAGTGAGAAAGTTCAACGACCGTGATTACAACGAGGTCGTTGCATTGGCACCGCTGTAAAGGAGGCGTGATAATAACGCGCGAGAATTACTTCGCACTTAGCTCACCTGCCTTTGCCCTATCGTCGGGCGGTTGATGCTAACGCGCCGCAGTGCTGAAACCACTGCAAGAGAGGGTGCCGTAAGGACGGATTTCCTCTGTGAGGTTGCTTTTGGCTAGACGTAAAATCCAAGGCTTAATTCCCGTCGTGCGCCCTGGGCGGGAGCCCAACATTTCGGGCACGGGTATGAGGTAATGCGACAGGTCACTAAGAAACCTGCGAGGGTCCACCTCTCCCCTAGATCGAACACCTCTCCCGTGCCCTCTTTCAAAGACACAAAGCAAGAAAATATGCAATTTGCATAATGAGCTGAGGTGAGGTTAGGGAGATGAAGTGTCCAAATCCCGTCTGTCAATCCATGCGAATTATCAACCTCAATACCTACCAACACGATCACCCAGCAGGGATTCCAGCCGAGTTCAAGGGCCTTAACATAATCCGTCGTAGACGGAAGTGTGTGGCTTGTAATGAAATTTTCCACTCAATCGAACTCGTCGAAGAAGAATTCAAACACCTCCGTCGAAAGACGGGCCGACTTGAAGTTAGTCAACCCACCCTGCGACCTTGAACCAAGATTATGTCGATTTACAAAAATCGTTGGGATATTTGGCTAGAAATCCTCACAATATCGATATTCGTTATTATGACACTCTACTCCATCATTACTCATCAACGACCTCACAACGATCTTGCTGGTCGAAGATCTTTACCCGACGAACTTACAGTCCTCAACGAATTAGAGACAGACAGAGATACGTGTGTAATTTCCACTATTTTGTCTACAACCTCTAATCTCACAGAGGCCATACAACACGCACTACTCCAAGCGGGGCAAGAAAATTGTTCAATACTCTTACCACCACATACACTCATCAAACTCGATCATCCCCTAACGATACCGCCAAATGTCGGTATTTTTGGTGGGTTTCTGGAATGTCCAGATGCATCACCATGTCTTATCTTTTCATCACCAAATTGAACAAGGTAGATAATTTATGTCTGACGAAAAAATTCTTCCAGAAATGCAGATAATAGTCGACCGACTTCAGCGCCAACTAGGAACAAATTATATCATCACACTCAGGGTAGAAAACCCATTTTCAGGTATAGATCTAACAGTCAAAAGTACTCCTGAGACGAGGTAGATGTCTACATTAATGTCTTATGACGAATTTAAGACCGGCCTTTCTTTTCGAGAAGTATACTACATGATCTGGGGTCGGAAATGGAAACGCCGCCACGGAGTCCTTGGAAAATGGCACGAACTCAAAAAGGCAATGTATTTGGAGTACTTAAATGATGAACTTTCACGACGTCCTACTCCGCGAAATAAAGGTCGGCGAACGGTTTAGAAAAGACTATGGTGACATCGAGGCCCTCAAAGAATCGATCACTAGATATGACGGTTGTCTTGAACCCATTCTTCTGGACCGTGACAACAACCTTCTTGCTGGCGGCCGCCGTTTTCGCGCACATCAAGAACTTAATCGACCTCGTATACATGCTCTTTACATCGACGAAGTCGACGAAATCAAGGCCAGAGAAATTGAACTCGAAGAAAACATCCAACGAAAAGATCTAGAGTGGGACGAACGTGTCCGTCTGACTGAGGAAATTCACAAACTCAAACTCGCCAGATACGCCAATCAAACCGAGCCCGCACTCCCCTCGACTTCACACAACTTCACAGGCACCATTACCGAAGATGGAGTCGAAGGTCGTATTCTCCCCATTCGAGAAGTTCCAGTTTGGAACCAAACCAAGACCGCAGAACTTCTTGGTGTCGATCAATCACGTGTGAGTCGCGATCTCGCTCTTGCAGCGTGTCTTGACATAATGCCTGAACTCAAAGAGTGTGATAGCGTCTCTGACGCTTTTCGACGTATCGATCGCCGTCTAGAGGAGCTCGAACGTGAATGGGACATGCGCCGTCTTAAGAAAGCCGGACATGTCGAAGATCGTGGACAGATCATTCATGGTGACTGTCTTGTCGAACTCGAAAAACTCCCCGATAAATTTGCTGACTGTATCATCATTGACCCGCCATATGGTGTTCTCCAACCTGGGGGAATAGGTCGGTATGAAAACCTTCACTTCGACGACGATCCTGTTGCCGCGATGGCGCACCTTCGTCTCGTAGCCAAGGAATTACAAAGAGTCGCAAAAGACAATGCACATATTTACGTCTTCTTCGGTATCAAAATGTGGGTCGAGACAAAAGGAATATTCGACAGTCTCGGTTTTGACGTCGATCCAATTCCACTTGTTTGGGTCAAAAATACTGGTTCCGTTGTTGATTGGGACTTCCGTTATGCTAATCAATGGGAGCCCATCTTGTTTATCTCAAACCGGACGAGACGTCTTAATCAAAAGCGTTCTGGAGGGAATGTTTTTATCTACGATTCCGTGCCGTCTTCGGCGCGGACGAATATCGCGGAGAAGCCTATTGAACTCATTAAAGAACTAATCGAACTCTCGACGGTTCCAGGGGAGTTAGTTTTGGACTGCTATGCGGGGTCGGGAGTAGTGGCGGCCGCAGCCAAATCTCTAGGACGAAAATTTTGGGTTTGTGAGAAAGACCAAGATCAATGGAATGGGATTAACGTCCGCTTGGCAAAAGTGCACTCTCCAAATTCTACAAACTCCAATGTGATTGTCGAAGAGATAGGTTAATTTATGTGTCACTGGCCATTTTTCAAATGTCGTCTCTTTGGGTGGAGTACAGTCCCTGTTCCACTCTGCAGACATCATAGTCGTCTCATTAATAAATGGTTTAGACAATGAAACATGCACAAGGTCAACCCGAATACGACATTCAAAAACATCGTTTCTCGATTAAATACGTCTGTCCATATTGTGGACGTGTTCAGCATCTACCCTGGGATGGTTTAGGTGGTTGGCCCTTGCCCCGAACCGCCAACTGTGATGATTGTAAAAATGAAGTGCGATTGGAGAATACTCCACGATGACCTATTATGTCGGCCCTGAAGGGCCTAAAACCGCAAAACTTGCTTTCGTAGGAATGAAGGGTGGAGTGGAGGAGGTCGCACAAGGGCGTCCTTTCGTTGGCCCAACAGGCCAGATGCTTATGCGGTATCTGGCGAGGAATGGACTTAGAAGAGAAGATGTCTATCTCACCAACGCAATTCACGCCTTCTCTCATCACAACGACCCATCCGACTCCGAACTTCGAGCCGAACAGCCTCGTCTTTTCAGAGAACTTTCCAATCTCCCTAACCTCAACTGTATAGTCCCTCTCGGAAACCATGCCCTAATCAGTCTCAGTAATTTCCACTACAACGATATAACCCACCGAAGGGGCTCCAAACTTCAATCTTTTATCCGAAAAAAGATGATTCCCACTTTCCACCCCTCTTACGTCATTCAGGGAAACTGGGAAATGTCTCCTGTCGTCGAATTTGACATCGCACGGGCAAAACGCGAGAGTGAATTTCCAGAAATTCATCGTCCCCTTCGTCACTACAACATCCTTCCTTCCTTCCAAGAGGCTTGTGATTGGATTCGCCATCTCGAAAAGGGAGAATGGCTCTCTTTTGATATTGAGACCCGTCGAGGCGGACCTCACATGAACTGGATTCCCACCGTTATTTCTTTCTCCTCTGATCCCAAAGAGGGTTTCTGTATCCCCTTCGCACGTCAAGACCGTACTTCTTACTGGTCTCTTGAACAAGAAGCGATCCTTTGGAGACGTATTCAACGTCTCCTTTCTTTGGAGTATAAGAGATATGTCACCCAAAATGGACTCTTTGATACTTGGCATCTATACCGTAATGGTATTATCTGCCCCTACATGGCCAAGGGCTTTGATACCATGTATGCTCATCGCTACTTGGCTGCTGACCTTCCTCACGCTCTCGATTTCCTCGTCTCCATCTACACAGAAGAAGAATACTACAAAGATGAGTCTGGTAAACACGAATCAGAAGAGCGGGTCTCGGATGAACAATTCCAGGTCTACGGATGTAAAGACGCGGCCCTCACACTTGAAGTTGCTTGGGCCGAGATCGAAGACCTGAAAGAATTGGGGATGTATGACTACTACATGTCTGAAAAACAGAGTCAGTGGGATGTACTCTTCAACATGCGAAAAGAGGGTTTTCGAGTTGACAAGAAGAAAAAGGCCATTTTAATCTCTCGTTTTGAGAGTGTTATTAATCAAAGTGAAGACGAAATTAGGGCGGAACTTGGTTGGGTACCTAATACGAAATCCCCAATAGACATGCTACGGGTCTTCGATCGCTACAACATCAAACCCTCTATAACTCCGATAAGTAAAAAACCCCAAATTACTGAAGAAAAACTCCTCTCCTACGCCCACAAGTGGCCTGAATCTCAAGGGGTTATTACCAACTGTATTGCCATAACCCAACAACGAACCCTCTTATCAACCTTCACCCAACTGACAACAGACCCCCAAGGTTTTTATCATGCATCCTACGATCTCTCTAAAGCGAAAACGGGTCGTCTTGCTTCCGAAGGAGCAGATGAAGGACATTTGCTCAAACCCAAGAAAAAGGCCGGCCCACAAATGCAGAACATACCCAGAAATCTCCGGTCTATGTTCATACCTAATAACTCAGAAACAGACGAGCTTACCAACTTCGATTTTACTCAGGCTGAACCTCACGTCGTCGCGTGGGACTCCAACGACCTCTTTTACATCTCCGCGCTTCTTTCGGGCAAGGATGTTCACCGTATTGCTGCTTGTGTTATTTTCCGTGGATATAATACTGCTCTTGGTCTACCTCCTGACGAATTAATCAATTCGATTCCGAAACTTTGTCAAAAATGTCTCGCCCTCGGGGAGCAGGAATGTGTCCACTCCGAACGGTATCTCGCAAAACGGTGTAAAAACGGCTTCTCCTACAAAATGGGTGCTCGCAAACTTTGCATGGTGCTTCGGGCCGAGAACATCTTCTTAACCGAAGCCCAAGCAAAACAAATTGAGTCTCGTGTCATAACTCCCCCTTTAAGAGAGTGGTGGGATAGAACTGATTTCGAGCTCAAGAAAGGACGTTGGTTAACAAATATCTATGGAACCAAAAAAGAATTCTTTGGTCTCCACAACGAAGACATGCTCCGAGAAGCCCTCTCGTGGAAAGCACAAAGCGCCGTTACTCACCTTACATGTCATGCAATGCGATTTCTGCACGACCATTTTACTCGGACCGGAATGCCTGCTTCTATCAAGACCCAAACGCATGACTCTATTACGATCTCGCATCGCCGTATTGACCGCGCCGAGGTCACAGACCTCATTAAAAGAGCGACTTACCTTCCGGTTATGGTTCATGGGCGTGAACTCGTCATCCCTCACGAAATCACACATGGCCCGTCTTGGGGTGAACAGTACAAACCAGCTGAATGGGCAAGACTCGGTCTGAAGTGGAGTTAATTGAGTGACATTAATAAGTCAAATCATCAACCTCTTTTTACAGGGTCTTGTAATATCTCATACTCTAACATCAACCCCCATGAAAATACCTACACCAACACCTACAGCAACTCCAACACAAACAAGTCAATATATCGACAACCAAACATTAGAACTCCCCTCTCAAATAACTCATTAACAAAGAGAGGTCAGTCGTGGGATGGATTGAGGACTATCTCTCCTACAATGAAAGACAGGAGAGTCCTGAAATCTTTCACTACTGGAGTGCGATAACAACCGTAGCCGCGGTTTTGAACCGTCAAGTTTGGCTCCCCAAAATTAGCGACGGTATTCTCCGTTACACCATCTACCCAGGTCAGATAATGACTTGGCTTGTCGCTCGAAGTGCAATAGACCGTAAATCAACTTCCCTTCACCTTCCTTCTAGTCTATTGCAATTAGCTGGAGTAGAAGTTCTTCACGGCACGTGTAGTCCAGAAGAACTCCAGGCTACTCTTGGTGCTCACGGGACACATAATAAAAAAGGTATTTTGACGATCTTATCAGGTGAATTATCGGTCTTTTATTCAACCCAGCAATATAACTCCAAACTAATTGATATAATCACCGACATGTCCGACGCCCCTGATAAACGTGACTATCGTACAAGAGGCGGGGGTAAGATAACCATTAGAGATGCCTGTCTCACATTTCTTGGCTGTACAACACCGTCGTCAATAGCCGAAGCAATACCTGCCCGAGCCCACGCACACGGCTTCACCAGTCGTCACATCGTCGTCTACCCTCCCCCAAACCGTAAACGCCGAATTGAGTCCCTTGTCGAGACAAAAATCGACCCCGTGAGGGTTCAGTGGGCTCGAGACTTAAAACAAAAACTTCTTGAAGGGCTTCTTCGTTATCGACAACTTCGAGGGTCTTTTGACTACACCCCCGAAGCCGCTGCTTGGTACGATGATTGGTACCACGACTACATCAACAAATATGGTGACGAAGCAGAAGGCTGGCTCGGAAGGAAACAGGATCATCTATTGCGGGTCGGGATGGTTCTTCAAGTCTGTAAAAACGAGAGTCTTACACTCGAACGTTCCACCCTAGAAAAGGCCCTCGCAGATTTGAATAAGACTGAAGAAACAAGAGACGAAGCTTTTGCCCAAATTGGAGTTCACTCAAACACGGCTGGCGTCGACCGTATTCTAGCGATTTTCAAAAAACACAGTGGAGTTGTGGACAACTTCACCATTCTCGAACAGGCAATGAGATATTTCCCCGACTTTCAAAGTCTCAAGAGAGTAATGAGTGACATGCTTGCACTTAAGTGGATTGAACGTATCAAGTACGACGCGGATACAGGTCTCGAAGTTTATTCTCTTGTTCGTCCCGATCAACGTCATCCGACATTTCCCCCTTCTCCGAAACCGAACACACATGCCCAATCCCAGGCTCAGAAGCAATCTCAGTCTTCTGATATTGTCGACGACATTTTGGACAATATGCGAGGAGTAAAATAGTCACTTCAATTCACCTCTTAAGAGAGAGTATTTAGAACTCAGACTAATCATGTTGTTATCAAGGTCAGAGAGAAAACTCTTACATTCCTGTTGCATAAGCGGCGTCCGGCCAGCAACCTTACAGGTTTCTAGAGACATAAGCATCAACTTATGATGCTGTGTATGAGTAAAAGACCTAAACTCGACTAACTCACTCTCTATTCGATGTAGTTCATCCTTTTCAGCATTCACAGACTCCCTAAGAAGATCGATTGTCTGTTGTGTCTGTTGTTGTGCGATAGACAATTGAGTCTGTGACCGGTCGAGTTGATCCTGTTGTCGTCTAAGATAAGCAAGGCCAGCTATCACGACCAAGACAGAAATCAAACTTGGTACTCCCACCTTCACAATTGCATCAAGTATTCGGTCCAAGTTCATCTTTCAACTCCCCTTGCCGTAGGAATATTGAACCACGAGATGGGCCTTTAATCCAACTGGTCTCTAAGAGATCACCATATTCTTTTTGAATTTCAAAATCAAGGTCTGTACGGTATCTCATTAGCGGAATTTTGAAATCTTTCGTAGGTAAACACTTCTTCATTGCCTCCTCTGGACTCCGACCTTCGGCACTTAGAACAAACACATACCCTTCCCCCGCGGTCTCGGGTTGACCTCGTGAGTCAAGCCTCACTTCACAAGGTGAAATTGACCTCTGTACTCGCGAAGGGTCAAAACCGAAGATTGGTACCCCCTCTGCGCGTCCATTAGTCCCTTCTGGATACGGGGGTATGTGAATTCGAAGCGCACCTGCAAAACGATCGGTCTTTACCTGTCCACGCCAAGTACGACCCATCGCGGTGTCTGCCAATAACCCTGCTAAGTCATTTTCTATTAAATGACTCAGTGCAAAAATCGCGTCATAACCAAATCGAGGTGTGAATTCGAGAAATATGGGTAATTGAGACTCATCTTCGATAATGGCATTGACGTCAATCGGTCCTCGATATTTATCCTTCAACTCCTGCGCTAGAGGTTTGAGAAGCTCTCCAAATAAAGGGCAATCTGTGAGTTCTGGATAAACCCAAACGACATTTCCCGCACACCCAGTTTTTTCACCTAGGTCTTTATTGAAAAAACGATTTTTTTCAATGGTATTATTCGCGAGGAAGAAATTTTGTCCATCAAACCAGGCTTCGGTCGAGACTTCTTTACCCTCAATTTTGGGGGTCAAAATGAATTCCGGTAGTTGTTTCTCCCTCAAATAGAGAGTCTCAAAATACTCTAACATTCTCAACATCTCAGGAATAGTCGATGCTACGTAAGTAGGTGCTACATCTCCTTCTCCATCAGGTTTCCAAACCCAACCTTCATCTTCGTCACAGTCTGCCAAGAACTGTCGGGCCTTGATCCAGGCTTCTTTACCTGAGAAGCGTTTGAAGTCATTTACCTCAAGTCTATGACGTCTAGCTATACTCGCGGCGAGCTGACGATCTTTCTCCAACCTTCCCGACAGTTCACTCGCCCCGACGACATTCTTCCCTGCAAGACGAAGTTTCTCGGCCTCAGAAGGCATGTCGAATGTATTGGAGTCAAAAACAATGACATCTGCCCAAGAAACAGAACCAAGAAAGTCCTTTGTCTTTGGAATTAATCCCTGCCCCACGGTCTGAACCGTTGACTCAATAATTGAAAATCGGACTAAATTCCCCTCTGCCTCAACCCGACGGGCAAGGGCCAAAGACTCTCCCCAACCACTTCTAAATAGAAATTTCACGATTAAAGTCCTGTCTCTTTCCAGGCACTACCAGTACACTCCATCAAGCAAACATTGGCTCCACCTGTAGTACATGTGCCTCCGTTGGTACATGCAGCATTACAATCAGTTGCAGAATAAGTAAAGCCACGTACTGCACTAGTACAAGAGGGTATACTACCTATTGTACCACTTCCAGCATCTCCATGTAAAGTCGAGGTAATTGTAGGTAAAGTCCATGATGGAGTTCCAGTTGCAGCTGGGACTTGGAGAATACCAGTACCGCTGGATGATCCACGAAGATTTATAGAACTCAGAAAAGAATTCGTGGTATCCAGAAACCAAGTATTAGTGGTCTTATCGCGATGAGAGAGGATATTGCCATTGGCTTGGGCTTGGGCAAGTGTCTCAAAACCACCACCACCGGAAAGAAAGTTGGTATCAGTCGAATCCATATCGATTGAAATTCTGTCGTTTTGTGCGTTGTAACCCGCCGCACCTAGACCAAGCTGAAGCAGTATAGCGGTAACGGTATTGCGCGCAATAAAGTTACTGATTTGATTCCCACCATCAACAGGATATTTACCCCAATAAGTCCAAACACAAGTACCACCACCTGCGTTGTCGTTGGTGACACAACCAGTCTGATTATAAGCGAAAGCCCCCGCTGTGCCATTACAAGTCACCCATGCCGGTTCGACATTTCCGCTGGTACATCCACCAACCGACTCCTCACAAAACATGTCACCATTATCGACAGATCGCGCAACGCATGTGCCTCCATTTGATCCAAATAGATGACTGGCTTGCCAGTTTAAGCCTTGCGGGAGGTGCGCACTAATACTGAGCCCAGTCGCAGAGGCTTGCTCACTTCTATTATCCACAAATTCAGAGTTTGTAACACCACGCAATACGAACGCAGTCGATGTCGAACCGACTACGTTGTCCGCGATATGGTTATTAGTAGAATCAATTATTGCGAAGGCGTTTCCTCCTGAGCCCGATATATTACAACGATGCTTCCAGTGTGCAATTACATTACGGTTAGAACCATATTCAAATCCCACAGTTGCATGGAGTATTGGACCAGCAGGGCAAGATATAGTATTGTCCACGTCGTAAGACTCAACTTCCTCAGTCTCGACAATGTTTGCAATATAGTCCCCTGACGGAGGAGTCATGTACGTATTATGTTGAAAAACACCATGCCAGGTAAGTGCGTTCAAGAAGGCTTTTAACGTCGTGCTTGATCCCTGAAGTGTGATGTTCTCGACGGTTGGATAGAACACGTTATTCATGTATAGAACGGACCAACCACCTGAAGTGGTAATCTTTCCTCCTCCGCCGATATACACATGATCAAGACTGTGCGGCAGAACCATCCAAGTACCAGCCGCCGTCACGTTTAGAGGATAAATAAATGCCGGTGATACATTGACCGTAGTACCTACCACGGAAGTGACATATTCATATTGCGTACGCCGACTATCCGGCCCGAAATCGGTAGGACCGGCCTGTAAATCTCGCATTACAAGCAAAGTGCCTGGCGACAGGCCAGCGGCTGTTATGTCACTAGCGTTGGCCGTAAAGCTCGAACCTCCGACCGCTGGCTGGTTGGTAATTGCATACGGACCCAAAAAGCCGCCCCCACCAAACTCATTCACGCATCCGTTGGTGGATATATTGGAACAATTAATCGATCCACCTGCTGGAATGATCAATGAAATCCCTGTCTTTGGCGAGCCCAAATCGGAAAAGGTATTAAACGGCACGCCTGACTGCATCGTCAGCGCTTTTGCGGGCATTTTCCAAATCGTTCCCGACCGCGAAAGCCAGTTCACTGATACCGACCCATTAATCGAGTTATCCAGATTGCTTCCGTCGATGATGCAGGTGCCAGAAGCCGGACATGCCGCTACTGCATTGTTCAGTTTGACGGCAAAATCTGCTCCCGGTTGTGTGTCTGCAAAAATAACAACACCATTAAGGCTATTAATGGTGCGTCCAGTTAAATCAAGGTTGAATCCTGAAATTTTCCCATCTGGACAAGTCGATCGAAGCGAATCAAAGCGCATTGAAGTACCCGTACACTGGGCACCCACCGAGGTTGCAAACAACATCAATACAATGAAGAATAGAAAAAACCGTTTCATCGCAACTCTCCTAATCCGCCACGACTGACGTCGCGCGCCAAGTTCCATTCGAATCAATCGCTACATACTCTGCAGGTAACCCTGGTACAGGAGGGGTAACCCAATATCGCGTGCCTTGTGGGACGACAAGTCCGTTTGGAGGCGGGCTCGGCCCGAAGACGACCATTAGTAAATTGGTCACGACAACAACCGGAGGCCCACCCCCAGGTGCAGGATCGTCGGCCACGACCTCCGTAACATGCCATCCATTGACAGTCCCATCTACATTAACCCAAGCACATGGATCTCCAGGCGAAGCGTCGATGTCCCAAAAACGGGCACCGATCATCATCGGCATAACTCCGCCCTGTGGTGAACCATGCCCGACTTGTAAAAAGGGTTCAGAAGGTGGAAGATTTTGAGCAGGGGTCACCAAGTTAAGAGGGGCGTCTGTGATCATTGGTTGGAATTGTATATAGCCTTGTTCGACGGTATAAATGTCTCCACTTGGGGTCACCTGAACCTTGATGTCGTAATAATAAAGTGGTCCTGCTTTCAGACGTGCAGTCTGGCCGGCCTTTAAGTTGAACACACAAAGAGACCCCACTATTTGTCCAAATGACGTAGGTGAGAGTCCAATAGGCACTTGGGCTCCGGATATGTCTTGTTGAGCAGGAGAGGTCTTGATAGTCAACCAGGCCGCGATCGGGGCGTCGGGAGCTATGAGACCCACAACTGTCCGTTGGAATTGAACATCATTCCCAATGACGAAATTCGTCTTCTCAACAAGGAGATCGGGATTAGAAGCGTCTACCGTCGCTATATCTGTCGAAGGCACTTTCTGACCCCCTTATTAATCCTGCATTTGACGGAGCATACGTTCTTTGTCCACATGGGACATCGACTTTTTTCCCTTCTTTCGTCGTTTTTTCTTCATATCACGTCTATGTTTACGTTCCATTTCCCGTCCCTTTGCGGTCTCTTTATTCCCCCGCATGGCCCCCATTTTATTCATAATCTTGTACGGTATACTAGAGTCGGCTCCATACCGTTCTTTGAGTTTCTTTTCTAAAAATTTAGGCATTTGACTAAATCTCCCTCGATATGCAAATTGCATAATCTAGCGAATTAATGACTCTGGATCAGCCTCAACTCTCGCAGCCTGACGGCGTAGTTGTTTAATTCTAGACCGGATTTCTCTCAAGTCTTTTGGTCCAAACACAACCCCTTTATCCCGTGCTTGGGTAAATAATTTTTGGGCTGTCTCTGGATGACCTGCATTCAACGCCGTGATGATGTCCTCTTTAAACTGAAACCTTTGGGATTTGATTGAAGGACTCAAATCGAGACCTCTAATGATAATATTAGACGGTTGTCGAAGTGCAAGCAGTTGCCCTGCCGGACTCCTTACTCCGCCCTGTCTAAACTCCTCTAATGCGTCGATCGACGCCCTTAGTTGAGGGCTTATGGCACTTAAGACGGCCTTTGCTTCTTTACCCGAATCCCCCCTTGAATTATCCCAATCTTTCCACAAGTCATATATCGACCCAACCATTGGCCCCGCGATCCAAGGAAGGACTTCATCTCTCGACCGAGGAAGCCCTATCGGGTCTCGTAGGGACATAATGTCGACATCCTCAAGTGATCCACCTACCCCAAGTTGATTAGCAACGATCTGCCAACCAGTCTCCTTTGGAAGTATATAACCGAATTTAAGAAGTTCACTCCGGAGGACATTATACATCAACTCCCCTCCTGACAGGGCCGTCGCGCCTCCAAAAAACCACATTGCTCCAACCATTCTCCCAATCATTGCAGGGTCTTTACTACGCAGTATATTCTTGTAAAGTGCAGCTAGATTAACCGGCCACTGCTTGAACTGCCCCATACTCCTACGGAGAGTCCCCCCGACAAATGCCTGTGCTTTACCTTCGGCTCGAAGCCGGAATTGAGTCACGTCCGTGGCGGCACGGGCATAATCTCTCGACATTTGAATCAAATTCCGACCAGGAACATCCTTCACGAAAGTCTTCACAACACTATTCGGCTTAAATCCAGGTTCAAGTGCCTGAAGTCGAAAAGTGTGATAGCTCACGGTCTTGCGAAAATAATCTGCATACTTCGACCCTGCTTGCCAGAGACGCAGGAATTTCCCTGACGCCGTCGGTTTTATCTCATCCAAGGCCCCAATAAACTCCGAATCTCTCTCTATAACCCCCTGAGCCATTGCCTCTAAAACGGCCAATTTAGGCTTGGCCAAGAAATATGACAAGCCTTTCACCAAAGCTTTCGTCCCAGACACGGGCCACGTCGTCATTCCCGTATGAGTCATCAAGACAAGAGGAAATCGAATCGGCGTCAAGCCAAGTTTGAGAAAATTTGTCAACTGCATTAACGAACCAACAAATCTCCTCACCTCTTTGACTGACACTCTCGTTGCCCGTCCCGCCTTTTCATTGACTGCATTAATGAACGCAACAAGCCCACTATCTTCTCTAAACCCCCTTACTCCACGAAGGTTGTTGATGAAATTGACATTATAATCTCTTACCGAAGGCGGTAGTTGATTCTTGACTTTATCGAATTCACTCAGGACTTGATCAAAAAACCTCTTAGACACAATTCCATCTATATAACGTCCCGCGATTGTCGGAATATCTTTGTCGACCAAAATCTCGGCCGCTCCAGGGTGGTCTTTTATATTCATTGGTCCAAAGAACTGCTTCTTTGGAACCACATCGCGGGCGGGAAGACTCTTTATTTTCTGTTGCGCGAGTTGAACCTCAATTTCGGTCAATCTCTTAATCCGTTCTTGGCGAAGGGCCTGACCCGCTGGATCGGCATATCCAGTCTCCTTTGCTATCCGATCAACCTGAGCTATTTGATCAAGTAACTCCGCACGCTCATTTGCTATAGGCTGATGGGTAATATATCCGTCAATAAACTCATTCCTGAAGTCATGGCTTTCGTCGAAATTCAACATTCCTTCAAGTCGCTTGGCTGCAGTAAACTCATTCGCCAACGGATTCTTGACCACCCCTCTTTGCCCTAGTTGGATGAGTTTAATCCTCATCCACTGTTTCGGACTATCTTCCAATCCGAGGTCTCTCAAAATTGCTGGAGCTTTTCTGTCGATTCCTGTAATATACTCATAAGCCCTATCGTAGATTTGTTCGCGAAGTTGAACTGCCGCCTTTGCCGTTTTCTCGTCAAGCCCCGTAATTGTCTGTGTGAGAGTCCCGTCTGGCATCCGGCGCAACCCTTCAACTGCCTCCCACAAATTGTCGTAATTATTGTCCTTCGCCCCATAATCCCTCAATATCTTTCCAAGACGTTTGTTGAATAACTCCGTGACCCGAACCCTCTCATTTGCCAATTCATTGACTCTTGAAATAAACTGAAGATGTGCGGGGTGGTCTGAAACATCATACGGGGGCCGAAATTGATTACCGAATTTAATTCCATATCTCGACATCTGGTCGAGAAGGTCTTTCACTGCTGGATCGAGAACTTTATCAGGTGCAGTCCATGTACCTAAAGGTAGAGACCGTGATTCATTGTCGAAAAGATCCATATCTTCCGGTGTCAACTCAGGAGCTTTTCGAGCAAAATACTCTGTCGACGAAATACCCTTCAACTGGTTGACCTTACGTACTACATAAGGTCTCATGACTCTGCGACTTTGAACTATAGACTCCAAAAATACCCGATCTTTAACCTCATCAGGCAGTTTGCTCACCACCCGTTGTAATTCCCGATGAGACATGAAGAAATCTTGTAGACTCAAAGCCCTCACTTCTGCTTGGAATTCCGACTTAGCAACCTCAAGAGGTTCTTCACTAGTCATATCAGGCACATGAAAAGTACGCCTCAAACCTCTTGCATGAGCCCAAAACTGAGCCACGTGTGTAAGTTCATGTTCGAGAGTCGTGGCCATATACTCGCGACCTTCGGTCTTTGGGTCGAAACCTAACTTTCTTGCAATAACTTCCCCTTTTGGAGAAGTAGGAAAGAAAGCAGGATTGAACTCAAGAATTGCCCTTCCCTGATGAACATAAGTGCGGGCAATAGAGTTTACATCATCTCCTACAAACAGTCGAACTTTTACTTCACCAATAAGATCCATCAGTCTCGGGAAGCGATCAGTAAAGGTTTGTAGAACCGCATGAAGGTCTGGAAATTCCTGTCTGAAAGATGCGCTCGACTGTCCCTCGATCATACCACCTTCCGGACTTTCCCAAGAAAACGTCTGAATCATTGGGAGAAGTAATTTCTTACCCCCAGCCCGCAACATTTCAAAAGGTGACATCTCGTGAGCTTTTATTGCCGTAGTCAGGTCCTTAACATTATCAAACCCAAAGTCTCTCGCGACTTCTTCGAGAGTTCGAACTCCGAAAGGAAGTTCTTGCTGTTTTGACATCACCTCTGGTGATATTTTTCGGGCAAAGATTGATTTTGGAGGTTGTGACTTTTGTACCTCAAGTGACAGTCCTTTAGACAATCCCTTTGTTGGTTGAGACTCAAAGCCCTTGAAATCGAGGATTATATCATTTCGTGGGTCTTTTGACCTCAAGATGACCGAATCATAACCCTTTCTCTTCGCAAATCTCCCCAACACTTCTCGAGCTATTTCATTGGGTGTTTCTGATTGGTCATATAAATTGAGTAAATTTGGCGAGTTGGGAAAGACCTGCTCTAAAGCATCTCGGTATGGAGTGTCATGTACATTAAGAACCATGGGATTCTGTACATCAACTGCCCCAGGAGTACCTAGTTCCGCGTGAGGAGAGTCAGCGTTGACATAAACCCGCCCCCGATTTTCTTGTAATAAAACAGTCTTAGTACCGGAGAAGGGCTGACCCGTTCTTACATGTTGAGTACCTACAAATTGCCCTTCCTCAGGTTTAATAATCGGAGTCGACTTTCCTCTCAAAACATTCATTGCCGCTTCGAGAGTTTCGCTCGCCGATGTAGGTGTTGGACCTAAAATAGTTCTTTGAGCCCTTTCTAATAAGTCACTTGGTGAAGTGGTCTCAGGCTCTGATTCGGGCTCAGGTCGTGTACCAATTTGAGGCTCTGCATCCAAGTTTGTCGTTGGTTCATCAACAAGACCTTTTTCAGGTAATTCTGGGACTTCATATGAAGGTCTACCCAAGATTGATTGAGGAGTAACGTCAGAAATGTCAACCTCTGGAAAGCGAATCGACGGAAGGCTCTCTCCAATCTTAGCCCCAAGTCTTGCAGCATAATGACCCGCAAGACCTAAAGCAGTCTCAATTACTGGAGGTAAAAATGCTCCACCTAAAGCACCACCCGTGACTCCACGTAAAGTCCCAGTATCAACTCCTCCAAGTATTCCACCTGCCACAGCCCTTCTTAACATAGGCGAGACTGCAAGCTGTGGGACAGCAGTAAGGGCTTCTTCAGTTAAACCAAAAGGTAAAGCCGAACCAAGTATCTCACCTAGACCTTCGACGTAGGGAGTGGTTTCAGTCTCGGATTCAGCAAAAGACCTTGCCCTCTCCGATAACATTGGTTGGTCTGGAGAAAACCCTTCTTCAAACCCTCTTCCAGGTGTGAAGGCTAACTCTTCACCCATCGTAAGTCCACGACGAAGGGGCGTTCCGATCGTGGGAAATTCTCGTTCAAGAAGTCGGGCTCCGGCCTCTAGAGGACCCAAGGTCCCAGTCAAAATCCCCGCACCTCCACGAGCGAGAATCGACTTACCACGAACTTTATTGAGACCTTCTTCTAAACCCGAAATGTTTTCTAACTCAGGGTCTTTTTCTTCATACGCCAAGTGAAGTCGGTCAAGGGCTTCATTACGACTAAGTCCTAGAGAGGATTGAAGACGGTCTACAGCTTCGTCAAAAGAAATCACTTAAATATCCCGCGAGGAAGTCCCGACTTAGAGGTCTCAGCCGGAGCCGAGGAGGTTGGTATGGACGTTAATAACTTTCTCAAATCTTCTTCTTTTGACGACGTTCCTATACCCATAGTGAGACGATCTATCTCGGCCTCGGTCTTCGAAATTAAATCATCAAAATACTTAGCCTGTTTTTCAGCTCCAGGCATGGTCTCATCAATCCGCCCTCTTGCATCCTGATACCGCAAGAGTCGTTGATTAAGACTAGCCAATCGTCCTTGAATCGCACTCCTCACAGGGGCAGATTCAAACTGAGACTCTCGACGACTTTCTGCCTCATTACGTAAATCAAGTAATTGTTGAGCACGTTCAACCGCTCCTCTATTTTGCGCGTCACGTATTTGGAGTGCCAATTCCTGATTCGCCAATTTTTGTTGCTGAATGTCATTTGACATCAACATCTGTCGAAGTTTCAAGTCCTGAGCGGTCATTGCCAATTCGCCCGTCCCGCGGACGTCGGTCGGAATGGCCTTCCCCAATTCTGGTGCACCCAAAGCCGTGGCTACATCTTGGCCAGCTTTGCCTCCAAATCTAGTCGAGAAATCCTGAATGGCTCGCAAAGTCTCTAGAGCCTCTTGTCGACTCTGCTGATCTCGTATAGTCTTTGCAAGACTCATACGGTCTCGTAGTTCTGGACTTACGTCTTGGAATTTCGAACGTAGACCTATTCCCTGTAAGAGAGATCCAATTGGACCTCCTGAAGGTGTTGGTATTGCAGTAGGTTCTTGCCCAGTTTGAAGATAATGAATAATTGCGTCGATCTGTGGACCTCGAGTATCAATGCCAACATCGGGTCTGAAAATGTCAGACGAATACCCTGACCCAGGTGACCTAAGACTTTCATTCAACAACGATCCAAGAAAATCTGTGGGCATTGTTCTAAACACC
>Ga0070741_10002739_pt1 | contig 46128 bp, 35 predicted proteins | sample Coa_R1_4_FD_66440 | JGI IMG/M metagenome (GOLD analysis project Ga0070741, IMG submission 66440) | Surface soil microbial communities from Centralia Pennsylvania, which are recovering from an underground coalmine fire - Coalmine... | ecosystem: Environmental > Terrestrial > Soil > Unclassified ... | reverse complement strand
AATTATCTGCAACGCGGCTTTAAGAGCCTGACGGTTTCCTTTGGGTGCACAGGCGGACAACATCGCTCTGTGTATCTGGCGGAGGCACTGGCAAAGCATTTCCAAAGCTGGGCAGGCGTTGAGGTCAGGTTGCGGCATTTGGAACTGGAGAAGCTCGCCCAATGAAAGCCATGATTCTGGCTGCCGGGCTGGGTACGCGCCTGCGTCCGCTGACCAATGACCGGCCTAAGGCGTTGGTAGAAGTGGCGGGACACACGCTGCTTGAGATCACCATTGCCCGCTTGCGCCAGTTCGGCGTGCGCGAAGTCATCATCAATGCGCATCATTTCTCCGGCCTCATCATGGATTACCTGAAGTTAAAGAACAACTTCAACATCCGGGTGGAGATTTCACGGGAAGATGCATTACTTGATACGGGCGGCGGGCTCAAGAAAGCATCCTGGTTTTTTCTTGAGGACAGTCGTCCTGCATCCTTCATCCTTCATAACGTTGATGTAATAAGCACGATAGATCTTGGACTGATGTTGGAATCTCATCAACAAAACAAAGCCATGGCAACATTGGCAGTGCAGCAGCGCGAAACCTCACGATATCTGCTATTCGACGAGCAAATGCAACTTTGCGGACGACGGATAATTAAAGAGCAGAAAACCGAGATGGTGAAACCTGTAGAACAGCCCAAAGAACTGGCGTTCACGGGTATTCACATCATCTCGCCGCGGCTGCTCGAAATGATGAGTGAAGACGGCGTTTTTTCTATCATTGAGTCTTATCTTCGGCTAGCTGGACAGGGCGAAAAAATCCTTGGCTATCACGCAGAAGGCGCTTACTGGCGCGATTTGGGCAAGGCAGAAAATATCAAGGCCGCTGTGCAAGATTTAAAGGACCACGCTTTCAAGATCGATCAAGCTTTGTGATGGGCTGTGACCCAGGCAACCTCAGTGGGATCAACAAGCGGATAGCCCAGCTCTTTCCAATGGTGAAAGCCGCCCTGCAGAGGACGCACGCGCTTGATCCCTAATTTTTGCAATTGTTGTGCCACCCGGGCACTCGTAGCTTCATTAGGTCAAGTGCAGTAGAGGATGATCTCCTCGTCCTTGGGTAAGGTGCTGGCGCGACTGGTCACCTCTTCCGGCAAAACGCGGATTGCGCCCGGCAGAGTACGAGGATCGTTGACGGAATCCAGAGGATGGCGCAGATCGAGGATCACGAGGTTCTCACCGGAATCCAACATCTGCTTGACCTCTTCTGGAGTGATGCGTGATTTGTAGAGCTCTTTAAGGAAGCGATGCCGCTGCCAGTACTTGATGCCAACGTTTCCAGCCAACACAGCCAGGCTGGCTTCAAAAATCACCGGAGCCACAGCCGATGCCACATGAATTCGCTCTACCGGTAGATAACCGGCAAGCATTAGCAGTACAACCCATACCGCCGAACCGCCAAGGTTTGTAAGAAAGAAATGCTGGCGATCAACACCGGAAAGACCAGCCACAGCCGGCACTACATGAGACACACCAGGGAGCCATTTGGAAAAAAACAGAGTGCGATTGGAGCCCTTTTCAAAAAAGATCTTGGAACGGCGCACGCAGCTATCAGGCTCAAAAGAGATGCGGCAGAGCGTGGAAAGCACAGAGTTCCCTTTCTTTCTGCCCAGCTCAAACCACAAGGCATCACCGACTATACAAGTGAAAAGAGCGATCCAGAGCGCAATATCGAAGCGTAGCTGTCCAGCAGCGGCCAGGGCCCCAGCAGCTACCAAAACCGGCGAAAACAACAGCGGCGCGCCAACCCGCTCTAACATACCGGAGATCAACAATACAAAATAAGGATGGCTTACCAACAGATGCAATGTGGCTTTCACATATCCCCTTGGCTGGTCTGAACCGTAATTAGCTCCAGTTCTCCCCGCATGTTAGATAATCTAATGGTTGCGGAGATTCCCTGGTGCTAAAAATTTTTGCCGTAATCGGCGGTGTTCTGCTCATCCTGACGGTGCTATGGGAGACGTTTGAAACCATTGTACTTCCGCGTCGCGTCACGCGGATGTTCCGTCTTACCCGGCTTTTTTATCGGGTCACTTGGCGGCCATGGGTCGTACTGGCGGAACAGCGCAAAACTCGCAAGAAACGCGATTCCCTGCTCAGCTATTACGGGCCACTGTCATTGCTCCTTTTGCTGGCTCTCTGGGCGCTGGCGCTGGTCCTGGGCTTTGGATTGCTGCACTATGGCCTGCATGACAAGCTGGCAGGCTCGCTTGGTGCCAGCGATTTTGGCAATGCATTGTATTTGAGCGGCACCACGTTGTTTACGCTCGGCCTGGGAGACATATTGCCAGCTTCGCCGCTAGGCCGCTTTGTTACCGTGTTGGAAGCAGGCATCGGTTTCGGATTTCTGGCTCTGGTGATTGGCTATTTACCGGTGCTTTATCAGGCATTTTCACGACGAGAAGTGACCATTTCCCTGCTTGATGCGCGAGCAGGTTCGCCGCCAACCGCAGCAGAGCTGCTGCGCCGCCAAAACGGCGTGCATGGCATGGAAGCGTTGACTGAACTGTTGGCAGACTGGGAGGAATGGTCGGCGGAACTGATGGAGAGCCATCTTTCTTACCCGGCGCTGGCGTACTTTCGCTCGCAGCACGATAACCAATCATGGATCGCTTCGTTAACGGCAATCCTGGACGTCTGTTCGCTTGCGATGGTGGGATTGGAAGGCATGTGCCAGTATCAGGCGAGGATGACGTTTGCCATCGCGCGACATGCTCTGGTTGACCTGAGCCAGGTTTTTGCCGCACCGCCAACAAAAGATGATCAACTCAATCGTCTGCCGGAGGAAGTTTTTGCTGAGCTGCGCAAAGCGATCGCGGCTTCAGGGTTTGTACTCGCTGAAGGCGACGCCGCCACCACTGAACTATACCGTCTGCGCGGATTGTATGAGCCGTATGCGCTTTCCCTGGCTGAATATTTGCGGCTGAACTTGCCTCCGTGGATTAAAGGTGGAACCGCCAAAGACAATTGGCAAACCACCGCATGGCAGCTAAGCCAGGCAAAAGATCCCATGAAAGTACCAGCGCATGACGAGCATGGATGAGAGATCGCTCAGGCCGATGTAAAATTTTCTTATGGCTACCGTATCCTTGGACACCAGCACTCATACAGAAGCTGCGCGGCGGATATTGCGGCCGGAAGACTGCGCGCTGGCCGTTATCGACATTCAAGAGAAGCTTCTATCCGCGATCTTTGAAAAAGAACGGCTGGTGCGCAATGCACGACTTCTGGTGCGCCTGGCAGATATTCTTTCCCTACCAATTATCGTCAGCACGCAATATGAAAAAGGCCTGGGCAAGACAATTGACGAGATCAGCATGATGCTGCCAACGATGAAACCAGTGGACAAGCTGGAGTTCGGCTGCTTTGGCAACAGTGATTACTGTTCAGCGGTAGGCAAACTGGAAAACCGAAACACGCTTCTGCTCTGCGGCATGGAGAGCCATATCTGCGTAACGCAGACTACGCTGGGCGCCTTAAACCAGGGCTTGAACGTTCATGTGGCAGCAGATGCAGTGAGTTCCCGCACCGAAATGAATTGGAAGATTGGCTTGAACCGCATGCAGGCGGCTGGAGCAGTGATCTCATCAACTGAAATGATGATCTATGAATTGCTGGGCAAGTCAGGGACGCCAGCGTTTAAAGAGATGTTGAAACACTTAAAGTAGAACATCAGCTTTTAGCCGTTAGCTCTTAGCCTTCAACTCTTAACAGCTAACACATCAGAAAATGAATATTCTCACCCTGAGCACATCCGTTGCTCACAATCGCTATCCTGCCTCTTCGCTCTCTTCGATCATCCGCTGGCCTTTGACGCGGGTTTCACCGCCAACAAGTTCTAATGTAATCGGCGCTTCCCCGGAAAATTTTTCTATCAGCTCAGCCAAACGGTGGGAATGGGTGACCACCCAAAGTTGTGAAAATTTGCCGGCATTCACAAGTTGCCGCGCGAGGGGCTCAAGCAGATCGGGATGCAGGCTGCTCTCCGGTTCGTTGAAGGCCAGCAGTGACGGTGGTTGGGGGCTGAGTAGCGCGGCCAACATGCAGAGATAGCGCAGAGTTCCATCGGAAAGCTCACGAGCGCGCAGCGGACGACGAAGTCCCGGCATGCGTAGCAGAACGGCAAACATGCCGTTATCTTCGTCATGCTCGATCTCAAGGGAGGCACCCGGAAATGCCTGGCGCACGGCTTCATGCAGGTCTTGTGACTGGCCAACTTCATTGATGGTCTGCAGGGCCGCGGCAAGATCTCGACCATCATGGGCCAAGACCGGCGTTCGCACGCCTACCTGCGGATGGCGAAGCGGAGAATCAGCATCGGTGCGGAAATGGTGATAGAAACGCCAGCGATTCATCTCTGTGCGCAAAGATGAAAGCTCTGGATACAAATGCGGCTCGCGCAACTGTGAAAGCACAGACTCTGTGGGCAGGAGCTCACCAGTGTAGTCGGCAAGGCGTTCGTCGTTATCAAGTATCCATGCGCCTTTGGGTGAACGCTCAAAAAAGGTGACTTTTAATCCATGGGGAGCGTCCATCCATACTCTTTCTTCTTTGACCTCAGGATCAAGAGAGAAGGCAGAGCGATCAACCGGGCCGCCCAGCTTAGGCAGCCCACAAACCAATTCATAGGAAAATGGATCTGTTTTTATGCCCAGGCTCATTCGCACCGGTTCCATGCGAATGGAGCCCACAGATCTGCTCTTCCGGGTCCCGGCCCAAAGCACAGACGGCATACCGCCCTCTTCGGCAATCACCTGGGCAAAGCCGCCAACCGCCGCCTTCGCCAGCAGAAAAACGGAGTTATACAGATTGGTTTTGCCGGTTGCATTCGCGCCGGTGATTACGTTGATCTGGCTCAAATGCAGCCTAAGGTCTCGTACTGACCGGTATCCGCTGACATGAATTTCACGTATAGCCACGATGGAATATTAAATGAAAGCCGCCCAACCGTGACAGATTCAGTTTCATCACGCGGAATATTTTTTGAAGATTATTTTAGATGGCAGCAAGTTGCCAAATGCTCCCACTCTACGCTTAAAATGCTTTGATGCCTCGCCAGAATCCAGCTCCGCGACTGCTGCATGATGACACTTTTCGCCGTCTCTGCCGGGCACGCGATCTTCTGGCTGCGGAATACCAATCTCCAGTCTCGCTTCACCAGGCAGCCTGTGTAGCCTGTCTTTCGCCATTCCATTTCCATCGCCTGTTTCGTGCGACCTTTGGAGAAACACCGCATGACTTTCTTACAGGCCAGCGCATGGACCGCGCACGCCGTCTGCTGGCTTCAGGTGAAATGACCGTGACCGAGGTCTGTTTTGACGTGGATACTCCAGCCTGGGATCTTTTTCTACAAAGTTTCAATCTCTGGTTGGGCGCGCGCCCAGCGAGTACCAGCGCGAAGTGCGCCGCGTTTTTGGTTTCCAAAAACCGTGGAATATTATTCTGGTTCCCGTCTGTTATTTTTCCGCGTATGGCGGAGCAGTCTAAAAGAAAAGCAAGAACTAAGAAGCATAGTTTTGCTTTCGTCAGCTAACATCCCTCTGACCAGCTAACGTGTTGCTGAAGGAGATTTCTATGATCCAACGCATGTCACATTCTGCGATTTTTGTGATCGACCAGGACGTAGCCAAAGATTTTTACGTTAACAAGCTGGGCTTTGAAGTAAAGATGGACGAATCAATGCCCAACGGCTTTCGCTGGCTTACGGTCTCGCCGAAAGGCCAGCCTGACCTGGAAATCATTTTGATGAAAGTTGCGCCTTTCACCATTTGACGGCGCTGGCGTGCAGAGAATCCAGACTAAAGATGTGGATACTATCCGTGAACTGATGAAGAAAGGCGCATTCGGCGCAGGAGTCTTCCAAACTGCTGATTGCCGCAAGACCTATGAAGAGATGAAGGCCAAGGGCGTTGAGTTTGTATCGCCGCCCAAAGAACAGTTTTATGGCGTAGAAGCAGTCTTCAAAGACCCATTTGGCAACTGGTTCAGCATGACCCAGCCAAAATGATCGGCTGTGATAACCGGCGGATCTCGATCTCCAAAATGCCTTCTTTATTAAATTTGCTGCTCGCGCTGTTGCGAGCAGCAACGACATTTCGCGGCAATTCTCCTTTGCCGTTCCTTGCCATTTGATGGCCATCCCCCTGCTCTCTTACGCTCTCCTTGTAGCGCAAAAGTCGCACGAGGTGCTGTCATGTCATCATTAGATTGGTTTCAGATCATCGCCGGATTTCGCTATTGCTTTCGCCGAATAATCATCCTGATAGCATCTATGTTGGCGTGTCCATAGAGCTCTTGCTGTGAGTCGGTAGAAGTGCGGACTAACTCGCCGAGCGAGATAAAAACCTCATAGCAGGTTCCGCTTTACACCGCGAATTTTCTTACTCATATCTCAGCGCCACAATCGGATCAACGCGTGTGGCACGGCGGGCAGGCAGATAGGATGCCATCAGTCCTATTGCAAGCAGCAGCAATGCTACTCCAGCAAAGGTCAAGGGATCGGTAGTACCCACTTCAAACAGCATTGATTGAATGAAGCGCATGAGAATAAATGCGCCGATCAGACCCAAGACCACGCCGATAATCGCAGTAGTCATCGCCTGGCGCAGCACCAGCCGCAGCACGTTTCCTCCGCTTGCTCCCAGGGCCATGCGCACGCCCATCTCGCGCGTACGTCGCGCCACCGCGTAGGAGAGCACCCCGTAAATTCCTGCGCCAGCCAACAGAAGGGCTGTTCCAGCAAAGATAATCAGCAGTATCAGATTGAACCGGCGTTGTTTTGTTGAGGCTATTAATATGGTTGAAAAGCTATTGGTGCTGGGCGGCACGTTTGGATCAAGTTTGCGCACGATCTTGCGTACGGAGGAGATCACCGCTGCTGGATCTGCTGTGGTGCGCACCACCATGCTAAAACTGCCGGTGCGTTGTGGCCGCTGGCGATAGTTGACGTAGATGGTCGGCTGCGGCGGCTTTTCCAGGCTTTCCTCACGGACATCTCCAACCACGCCAACAATGGTCATGAGGCGCAGATCACCATCCATATTGCCGAATTCGATCATGCGCCCAAGCGGGTCCTGGCCTGGCCATTTTTTCCGCGCCAGCGATTCACTGATGACAGCGACATGAGGAGCATCGGGAGAATCTCGATCATCAAACAGGCGGCCGCGAACCAGAGGTATTCCCATGGTGTGAAAATATCCTTCACTGGCGCAAATATAGTCTGCATATCCGGCTTGGCGGGGATCGCGGAAGAGCTGCGTAAAAAAATCGGAGAGTTCTTTGGCTAGAGAGCTGTCATCGGAAATGTTCTCTTGTGAAGCGCGATTGATGAGTTCCTGAGTATGCGGCGAGATTTGCTGTGGATTAACCTCGGCAAATCCGCCATCGCCGGAAACTCCAGTTCCCAACGGCAGCGAGTTGGTGCCGCCCACCTCAGAGACGCCGGGTAACTCGCGCGTACGTGCAAAAAGCTGATTCAGGAAATTAACGCGTTGCTGCTTCTGCAGCGTTGAATCCACGGATGGAAGAGCCAAATCCATGGTGACAATATGATCTGTACGGAACCCGGGATCCACCGAGAGCACATGCATCAGGCTGCGGCCAAGGAGTCCCGCGCCGATCAAGAGCGTCATGGTGGTGGCAAGTTGCAGTGCCACAATGCAACGGCCAATGAATTGGGTCCTGAAGCTGCCGGCGCTCCCCCTCCCGCCTTCCGCCAGCGTCGTGCGCAGATCTTCCGAGCCGGAGCGCAGCGCGGTGAATACCCCGAGCGCCAAAGCGACAGCAACGCAGAGTCCGAGCGCAAAAAACAAAACCGGCAGGTTTACTGAGACCGCGGATAGCCCCGGGATATCAGAAGGCGCCAGTCTCAGCAGCCACTGCACGCCCCAATATGCAAGAACCACTCCCACAACCCCGCCACTCAGTGAAAGCAGCAGGGTCTCGGCGATAAATTGCCGCAACATTCGGCTGCGCGACGCTCCCAGTGCGCTCCGGATCGCAAGCTCTGATTCACGCGCCGCAGCCTGCGCCAGCAGAAGATTCATGACATTGGCACAAGCTACCAATAAAAGAAACGCTACAGCCCCAAGAAGGATCATCAAGGAAGGCCGTACTGTACTGCTGAGAGAGTCTTGCAGAGACATCAGAGTAACGGCGGACATGTCCACTTCATCGCCATATTGTTTTTTAATTACAGAGGCAATGGAGGAAAGATCCTGCGTCGCCTGTTCCCGGGTGACGCTATCACGCAATCGGGCTATTCCTTTCCAGTTGTGGGCAGTGCGTGAAGGCAGAGGCGCTTCCAGCTCTCGAGGAATCCATACATCAGAATCCTCAGGAAATCTGAAACCAGGGGGCAGTACACCAATGACTGACGCTGACTGGTTTCCGACGCGTAATTTTATTGCGGAAAGATCCTGTGTGCTGTTCAGGAATTGTCTCCAATAGCTATAACTGATGAGAACTGCCGGGCCTGCGCCCGTCTTCTGCTCTTCCGGAGCAAACAGTCTGCCAATTACCGGCTTGATTCGTAGAATCGGAAAGAAGTCATTGGAGACCCTCGCCACCATCAGCCGTTTTGGTTCCGATCCGCCTGCTACTGATTCCTGCCAGGAGCTAAATTCAGCGAGTCCCTGCAAGGAACGGTTTTGCGCCCGGAGGTCCTGGAAGTTTCCATCGGCCAGAGATATCTGCTCACCTTTGCTGGTCTTTTCCCACACCTGAACCAGTTGATCTGGATGGTCATAGGGCAGCGGCCGCAGAAGCACGCCGTAAACAACGCTGAAAATTGCTGTGGTTGCGCTGATTCCTAAAGCAAGGGTAAAGATTGCAATCAGGCTGAAGCCCGGACTTCTGCGCAGTACGCGAATGCTGTAACGCAAGTCCTGCAATAGAGTGCCCATATAAATCTTCCTCCAGACTTTTTTCGCGTACTCATTAATTTGGCCCACGTTGCCGGGCAGTCAGATGCAACTGATTTTCGAGGATGCAATAGGAGCCGTCAAGTAGAAGTAACCAGCATAAAAGGACTGGTAATGAGATAGCTGGTCTGTATTTCCATTTTCGACAATAAGAAGTTTTGTAAAAGGATTTGGCGACACATCTATTGGCGGAGTAAACTTTTGCGCATGAGAAGAACCTTCGCAATCGCACTGGTGTTGTTATTCTGCCTCTCTTTCGGATTTTCGCAGGAGTGGGCAAAACAGAATTTGGAAAAGTCACCGCGCCACAGCGAGTGGGTGCCCCTCAAGCATGGCAATCGCACGGTGCAGGCTTTTGTTGTTTATCCAGAGGTCAAACATAAAGCTCCGGTAATCATCGTGATTCATGAAATTTTTGGGCTAACGGACTGGGCACGCAGCATGGCTGACCAGCTTGCCGCCAAAGGCTACATCGCCGTTGCTCCCGATCTTCTTTCTGGGATGGGGCCAAAGGGTGGTGGTTCCAGCGAATTTGCCAGCACTCAGGATGCCGTGAAAGCGGTTTCAGCCCTCGATCCAGACCAGGTGACTGCTGATCTGAACGCCGCCGCGGATTATGCCAAAACCATTCCTGCCGGCAATGGCAAGATCGCCGTTGCAGGATTCTGTTGGGGCGGCACGCAGTCCTTCCGTTTTGCGACGAACCGCAAAGACCTGAAAGCGGCTTTTGTCTTCTATGGCCAGGGACCTGAGGACGTTTCCTCCATCACTGCACCTGTTTATGGTTTTTATGCTGGCGAAGATTCCAGAATCGGAGCAACAATCCCCGACACCAAAGCTGCCATGCAAGCCGCGCATAAAAAATATGATCCGGTCACCTACCAGGGCGCAGGCCACGGCTTTATGCGGGCCGGAGAAAACCCTGCTACTGAAGCAGCAATCAACGATACTAGCAGCGATCCCAAGAAGCACGATATGGCTGTCGCGAACAAAAAAGCCCGGACTGAAGCCTGGGCCCGTTGGCTTACACTTTTGAAGAAAATGTAAACTCCTGCCGGGACGCTCATCTTAGAGCGTCCTGGTTTCGCTTTGGAAACTTTACATCCAGGGCTGAACAGCAACAGCCACCTGCAACTGATCCCATCGGGCTATAACGTTGCTTTTCTGCACGTCTTTTTTGAAAACCGCGGGAACCTGATCGCCAGTCATTCCGTATATACAGGCAGGAAAACGCATTTTTGCGTCCCGGTGCAATTGCCTTTCGCATGGAGGAGCCGATATGAATCAGCAAACGCAACGCCTGGCCGGATGGCTCATTGCAATCGCCGGTCTGATCGCTCTGGTCGCACCTAGCCTCAAGAGCCAATCTTCCGGTTCAAACCAACAGCCTGAAAGTTTTCAACGCACCTTCAACATTGCTTCCGGCGGAACACTTCAGGTTAACAATTACAAAGGCACCATCCACGTCACGGGTTCAGACAGTAATCAGGTAGTGGTTGACGTAATCAAGCGGTTTGAAGGCAATGATGCTGACCGCAAATGGTGGATGGAAAACGTACAAACCAATTTCCACAATGACAGTAATCAAGTTGCGCTTGAAGTGAAATACCCGCAACAGAATTGCGTCTTCTGTTGGCCAGGTCATGACTATACCGCTGCGGTTGAGTTGGAAATCCGCGTGCCGCGCCAGATTAACGTAACGCTGGAGAGCTATAAGCCCGATATCAAGGTAGCTTCCGTTCAGGGCGATATCCGCATTAAAAGCTATAAATCCCCAATCACCATTGATTCCACCACTGGCTCTATCCATGTTGACACTTATAAAGACACGGTAAAGCTGAACAACGTCACGCTGCATGGCCCGCTGGAGATCAAGTCTTACAAGGCAGATGCAGAAGTCAATGCCAGGGTCTTGGGCGAAACAGCAACCCTGGAGAACGAAAGAGGCACAATCGTGCTGCGCGTGCCTCAGAATACCGGGCTTGATGTGGACTATGAAGGCGGACGCCGCTCAGATTTTCATAGCGATTTTCCTTTGAATATGCAATCTGGCAGCGTTGATCACAGTGTTCGCGGGACGGTTAACCAGGGCGGAACAAAACTGCGCCTGCGCACAGAAAGAGGATCAGTTTCACTGGAAAAACTTTCTGACTAGGACTCGGTCAGGCCGCACAAACCATTTCTATCGCCGGTGATCTAAAGAGTCTTATTCAAAAGCGCAGTCTTTGTCAGGATTTTGTAACAAAAAAGCCATGCGGTTTGTCGCATGGCTTTATTTGCGCCGTCTCTATCGAGTGCCATTCACACACCCTGCCTGTGCGTGTAAATGACAGACTTACCGGCGATAGTAAACGTTTGAGTTGTAACCCTGTTGATAGCCGTTTGAATACGCTTCCCGATATGCTTGCTTGTAATAATCCTTGTTGCCGTAATTCGGGATATATCCACGGTCGCCATGTTTGTAGTTGCTGTTGTGGTTCGGGCGGAAGCTGTGGCCTGTACGCCGGTCATATGCACCATCATTGATCCCGTCCTGATAGCCGTTCTGCCGCGCCGCATTCAAGCCGTAGCCACCGTAACCGCCATAAGAACCACGCCCTACAACGCCACGTCCATCGAATTCACGGAATCCACGTTCATAGCCGGAGCGGTAAGCTTGCCGGTCGTCATACTCACGCCAGCGATTGCTGTCTGAATCAAAGCGCCGGTTGTGCTGTGCATCCCATTGCCCCTGGTTGTAGCCGTCTCTGAATGCCTGCCGATCATCGTAATCCCGTTGATGTCCCCACTGTATCGGCACAACCGCCTGCGCAGCTCCAAATGTTGCCGTCCCAGTAAGTAACGCTGCTCCTATCAGCATTGCTCGCATGTGCTTCATATTCCCTCCGGTTAAGACCCTCTCCTCATCCTGGCGTTAACGTTCAAATGTCTTCTGTTACTGGAAACAAACACATCTCGCAGCCAAAACACTCTCCAACTCGGTAAAGTTCTGTTATCTAGTGGTAAGAACAATTGGGCAGAATGCACTCAATGGAATTTCCGGGCGTGACGAATTACGATGTTGGTAGTAGCTGGCTGGAAAAGCTGTTCAGCTTATCTTGCCCTGCGCCAGTTCCAGCTCTTTTGCTCTCTGGATGTAACCCGCGATCTCACGCGCAGAGGCAGTTTGATAGTAGCTGACCAACTTCTTCAGATAATCGCGCATCGGCGTGTAGGTGATTCCCAACTCTGCTTTGCTGCGGGCATTGTCTAACGATGACATCCATTTCCCACTGAACGGGGAACAATCGGGCAGCAGACCCTGACGTTCAAGTTCCACTCGCGGCACTTGAACAATTTTTAACTGCCGATGCATCAGCTCCGCCAGCATCGCCAGAAATTGCTCCAGCGTGAGCGTTTCATCCTGGCAAATGTTGTAGGCCCTTCCCTTGCCCACATCGCTTCCGGCCAGTTTCATGATCGCCTGTACTACATCTTCACCATAGACGTGACGGACAGGCAGCCCGTCGCCTTCAGGTATCACGATTGGGCCACCATCCTGCAAGCGCAGAAAGTATCCGTAAATGCGATCATGGTGATCTCGCTCACTGTTCACCATGGGGAGGCGCAAGCTGGTGAATGGAAATTTCTTTTCGGCCCAGGCTCGAGAAAAAACGTCTTCCGCAGCACGCTTATCAAAACCATAGAGCCAGTTGCTATGCGCCGATTCGTCTGATTTTGACGGCTCCGGCATCATCGGCCCAGCGTAATCTTCTTCTTTATATGGTCTTTGTGCGCCGATCCGCACCAAATAAACTTGCCCGGTGCTCAGGAATATGTACCTGCCAATGCGGCCCGCGGCCATTTCAACCACAGCTTCAGCCTCTGCACCTGTATATAGCGTGGTATCGAGGACAAAATCAAAATCTTTGCCGGCAAAAGCTCGCTTCAGTTGTTGGGGGTCAGTGCGGTCACCCCGCAGCCGCCCGACCTCTTCCGGCAAGTCATCGGGCGTTACACCACGATTGAAAACGGCAACTTCATGTCCGTGTTGCAACAACGCCTGAACTATCGCAGGGCCAAGATTTCGCGTACCGCCGATGATGAGAGAGCGCATGTCAAGTATTCTAGCGGGCCTTACACTTTGAAACCGCAAGGGACGATTTTAGGGTTTCACGGTTGCAAAAAATGCATTGTTGCCAGATCTTAAGTCCTTACCGTAGGAAAGCACCACGCCTACGCCCAAAACGCGCAGCTTGGCTTGACCGCCGGTATCGAACAGCCACTTATGTGATCCCAAGGCCTCTGACGTGTCCCAAGACTTGCCAACGTCAAGTAGAGGCCCCAGCCGCACTGTTAAATAGCCATTGGAAAAAACATTTTTATCGGTTTCCCAGTTAGCGAGAGAGTAATCACGGCCCAGCGGCGCGCTGCCCTTTTGCCCGTGGCGAGTTCCTTCATGCCCGTGCATCCAGAGATCGTTGTCCTCCTGCACGGCAAGCATAAAGAGTTCATCAAATGGAAGTTCTCCAAATGTTTTTCCACCGCGCAGGCGCACAATGGTCTCTAAATCATCACCGGCGGGCTTTGGAAACCATCGACCATCAAGCGATGCTTGAAGTTTTTCAAAAGATTGTCCCGGTGCCGACCAGAGGCGTCCTGTCTGTGAGTTTACGCCGCCGGTTACGGTAACGCGCCGTTCTGGCGACCGCCAAAGCTCATAGTTGAGCGCAGATGTCTCTTTGATCTGGTAGCCATGCGCCAATAATTGCGCTGTCAATGCCGTGCCTGGATTTACGTTGCGAAAATCGCGATGCGAAACTTCTACTCCAGTTGACCAGTTCCAGCGGGCGCCCACTAGACGCTTGATCTCTACCGCAATTGATTCACGACGCAAATTCAGCGCTCCCAGAAAAATGCTTGGGCCGGCAAAGGAACTCTGCACCGTCCAGTTCTCATTTCGCAGGTCTGTGCCAAAGCGAACCCGCCATTTTGGATTCCCTTCCAGTGGCGAGGAAAACCATGCATAAGCCCGACGCTTGTCCACATCGAGACGCAAGAAAGTGCGAATATTCACGGCTGAGCCATGCACGTTGTAAAACTCGGGCGTAATCTCCTGAAAGAGAATGCCGCCAAACAATCGCACGAGAGCTTCGATCTTTGTGTTGCCGAAGCCGTTGAGCTCCCGTGCGCGGAAAACAGTATCGAAATTGCCGTCACCCCGCGCATCAAGCTCAACGCGATAGCTGGGAAAAATCTCCAGCATGTCCACTCGCTTTTGACTGGCCAAAAACTGATCGAGAGTAAGAACGCTTTCCGGCGCAAAAGCAAAGGCGTGGTCCAGCAATGCAGGACGCACGTGCAACGGCGGATCATTGCGCACGCTGGCTATCTTTGGTTTGCCTACCCGGTTCCAATACTTCAACGCGGCTTCAACATTTCCTTGAAGAAAGTAAATTGTGGCCAGAAAGTCATTAGAATAAGAATCTTTCGGATCGAGGCGAAGCGCACGGTGCAAGTCGTGCGTGGCTTGACTGAAATGACTCTGTTTAAAAGCCACTCCTGCCAGCTCGATAGGAAATCGTTTATCGCGTGGGACCAGTTTGGCGCCTGCCTGCAGAGCATTTTCGGCTTCCTGCCAACGCTCCAGATGGCCAAGGGCTACGCCGTAGTAATAATTTAGATCGGCGGATGTGCGCGGTGTGGACGCAAGCAGATGTGCAAGTTCCTGCCAGCGCTCCTGCTCAAAGAGTTGTTTAGCTGTAGCAGATTCGTCTGTCTGTGCGTAAACGAGCAAGCAACAGAGAGTTGCTAAAGAGATGACCACTAGATTGAGAATCAATCGTCGCGACTTAATTAAGGCCTCTCAATTGGATTACTTTGGCAGCGCCAGCAATGTCCATCGCCCCACGGCGTTCCACTGGCTTTCAAAACTTGTTCGTTCTTCTTTAAGCAGTTTACGCTGGGCAGCATCATTCACGAGCACAACATCTTGTTCAGGATCCAGACCAACCACCACCACATAATGCAAAGATTTTTCCAGTGCAGACGGTTTGAGCGCCACGATCAGCGGACGTCCTTTATCCAGATGTTGTTTCAGGTCATCCCATTTGCCTGCGAAGGCGAAAGTCTGAAAGCCGTGCTGTTGGAAGTATTGCTCCATGGCAGAAGCGCGGGTTCCGTGTTCTTTCCCGGAAACAAGAGCGTGCTGGATCACAGATACGTCAGCGCTTGCGTCAACAGGACGCGCTTTCTGCTTAAGCCAGTACTGCATCACCATGGCAATGCTGGCCGGACCGCAGCCATCTTTCTCTTGCTTGATAAATGGCACGTCAAGCCAGACTCCGGGGGGCGCAGCAAAAACGCTTACAGCAAGAAGAGTTGCTGCCAAAGCAAAGCCGCAGAGACGCGGTAATGCTTTAAGTCTCTGCGGCATGTTTCGAACCATGAAATTTCGTCAGCGGACTGCCACAATAATCAGGATCAGCACCGCAACACCCAGAATGATCAGAACCAAATCACGTTCACTGAGATTACCGGCGGCAAAGTCGGCCTGCGCCTTATCAGCACGCGCGGCAAGTTGGGCCAATTCTTGGTCATTAAGCGTGGAAACAGCCGTCTTTACCTGCTGCGGGTCCATCTTGGCCGATTGCATGGCTTTTTCCGCAGTTGGGGTAGAGAGAAACTGCTGTACCGTTTCCAGGTTGTGCTGTCTCGCCTGCGACGCTGCTACTGCTTTTTGTTGCAGGTCGGCGGGGCTGACCACGTGGCTCTGCGCGAGCGCCTCCGTGGGAACAATGAAGAGTGCAACCAACGCAGTGGCAATCGCCATACGAAGGGATTGCCGCAAATCAAATTGCATATCAAGCTCCTCCACTAATGTTCCGGCCAGTTCTCAAAAAGTATACATGAATGGTAAGTCGCTACTGCAGTCCTGCATGAATATTGCACTACCAGTGACCTGTAGAGAGTCCGGCATCCCATGCAAAAACTCAGTCTCCTCTGGCCGTGAAAGTTCTTGCATACTTGGAACGGAAAAAAAAGGGAGCAGTTGCCTGCTCCCTCTTGTAAGCTCAAGTATTTTCACTCTGCTCTTTAGTCGGTTGACTCCGTCTTACCTTGCGCATTGGCTGATTCTGAGCCCAATTGCAACGTATATTTCTTGCCAGAAAAAAGCAGCGCCGTTAGCTCAGGTTGACCGTTGGAATTATTTTTGGTTTCAACTGCGTTGTATAGTGCTGCATGGTCTCTGTCAACCAGTTGGCCCGGCACTGTGGCCACCACTTTCATGTTTTGAATGATGCTTACCTGGACCGCAGGGCCAGAGCCTTCCCAACGCGCTTGATATTGGCCTGCAGGCAACTGCGTGCCATTCACCTGCGTGGGTTCTGAGATTTTAAAATTAACCTTATGGGAATCATTGATTGCGAACGCGCTGCCGGCGAGCATTAATGCCAGCGATGCAATTATGATCTTGGAAAATAGCGCAAACTTCATCACCGCTCCTCTTGTCTTCCCGATTAGCGTCGGGACCAGCTGGGGCGGCCCACATTAAGCCAATCAGCAATTGCTTTTTTTCGCCGATGGCCTACAATTCAGCGCTGGGGGTTATAGAGCTAATGCGCGTAAACGCACCGCTTTCCAGGGACTGTTCTCGCCTGGGCCGCCAAACCATAGGCGCGGACACTCCCTCTAACCCCTTTGAACTCTCCTGCCGCTATACAGCATCGTCAGCAGCGATTAAATGCAAATACGTTGCCAGCAAAAAAGCTCTGCTGTTTTATTGCTCTATACTCTGTTAGACGCTAAAAAAATGTGCGAGTTAGCATCTTCTGCCTGCTGACACCGTGTTTTACTTATGTTTTACAGAACCAGCACAATAGTGTGCAGAAACGAAATGCTGCGTTCGAAAATGAACATCTCTTTCAGTACACTCTGCACCTCATCCCTGAATAAGCACATCCCACGTGATCTGGTTTGTCACCAGTTTTGGAGAGAGAGCAATCGCATTCCGCAAGCCGCGCATTGATTGGGATTTTTAAGAACGGAATAGCCGCAATATCGCAATAGAATTCTGTGAAGACCGTATAAGGGTCGGAAAGACCCTCCCCTTTCTAGTCGTCCTACAGATTTTAGAGCCTAAAGCGTCTTAATCCGTCTTGGCCCATAGACCTTTAAATCATTGATTTCTAAAAGCAAGCAAAGATGCCACCTTATTACCTAAAAATTAATTCTTTTAATCAAACTCCAATGAAAGCGTAATATCCTGGCCGTAAAACCCTTAGTAAAGAGAAGTGAGTAGGCTCCGAAACGGATGAGTTATACGGAGCACTATCTCAAGAGGTGCCCAGTTTAGATGTGGACTTTCGGGGGCTTTTAGCCAGGAAGGAAATTTCCGCCACTATGGAACTCTGTTATTTGGTCAGCATAAGCATTTTGCAACAGGTCCTGCAGTCACAGGCAGAATCTGACACCTACTACTCCCTTGTTGCGCACGATGACACTGTCACCGTGATCCACTACGGTCCCACTGGCCTGATTGATCAATTTGCGTTTCCTGTGGTTTACCGCATTGATGATGTGCCGGAAGATGAAGGCACCATGATGCTGCTGGTGGCCACGCAAAGAAGCCGCGAGTACGAAAGCTTTTGGGTGCCGCTGGAGAGCAAGCTGCTCCATTGCTGCTCTACAACGCCGCTGGCATAAGCAGCCTGACAGCACGAATCGATGCTAAAAGCTATTTTTTGCTTGCTGCGAATCGCGGGGCTCTACTACGCCTTTGTGGGCCCACACAACTTTCCAATCGCGATCAAGCAACAAGGTGGTGGGCGTAGAGTTGAAACCGGTGCTTCTGATGAATTGTGCGGAGACGCCGGCCATTTTTTGCTCCGGGGTTCCATTTTCTTGCGGCAGATCGCTTGAATATGGGCTCACGATGATCGAATCACAACCTTTGTCCGTGAGTTCCTTTTCCAGTTCATTCCAGGGCTGTGAATACTTTGGCGCGCAGTAGCCGCAATTGGTGCTGGCGTATCGCACCAAATGGCAGGCCTTTCCGGATTCCTCAGGGCTGTCGCTGACTGTGATGCCAGGCACGTCGGCAACTTTGTGCCCCTGAGGATAAGGATCCAACGCGGCGGTCAAATGCCGAAAATAGAAATCCGTGCCAGCCGTGGCCATATTCACCATAAGCAAGAAGAGACACCAGAATTCGAGGCCCTTGAGCCGATTCATGGCCTTGTCACTTTCTTTAAGCTCTCAGCCATCTCTTCCGCAGAAGAAGCACGAGGCAGCGATTTTTCCACTCCCCAGAACTGGTTTGTCAGCAAAACTTCATTGTGATCGTCAAAGCGCAGAATGTCTTTCAGCGGAGCATACGAGCCATAAACAAGAATTGGGAAATCACTGCTGGCGCTTCGGACGTTTTGGTCATTGGCGCTGCATGGGCTCTGGTCACATACTCCTATAAGCGCAAGGGCGCGGCTGGGGAACGCTTTTCGCAGTCTTTCCAGATAATTAAGATCAGAATTCGCCCGGTTGGAATGTATGACGATCGGCAGAATCCACCTGGTTTCGTCGGTAGTAAGCGCCAGAGGATGGCCATCCCTGTCGTATGCGACAAAAGGGCCAAGCAACAAAGGACGGCCACTCTCCGGCATCATCTCCATGCGTGCTTTTTGCAGGATCTGGAAGTCCTTACTGGTGCGTGGAAGTAAAAATGCCTCCACCGCGAGAAGTCCCAGGATCGCAAACAAAAGTGGGCTGCGCATAAATGGGTTGCTCTATTTCAACGCTTTGTCTGCAGTTCCAGCAGGCGGAACGCAGTTATTAGAGAACAGAGGAGGCGTCAGCGGACAAAAGCACACATTCGTGGTGGATGTTTTGCAGTTCGACACCTCAAGAGCTGTTCCATTGATTAGTTTGGAACAAGTAGTGCAAAAGGAGCTTGTGGTGGCGCTGGCGGGCGTAATCAACAATGCACCGCTCAGGAGCATAGCGCCCACGCTTCCCAGCATCAACATCTTATTCTTCTTCATTGCAGTTCTCTCTTTCAGCAATCGCTGTACGTGTGTACAACGAAAGCAGCAATTGCATGTCCGAGTGATCAGAAACGCGGCGTTCAAGATGAATGGCGGAAAAGCTGGCGGAAAAGCGCCTTTTTTTCACATCAATCTCTTTCACCCAAATCACTGGATAAATATAAAAAGAGCTACGAACTGATTGCGGTAGATGCAAACAGTGTTGTGGATGATTTTCAGCTCAATGGACAAAGCAGCTGTCCACCGGCGTTATGGCAAGTTGAAAGTTGTGGTGGTTCCCACTACTCTCCACTGCCTACAACATCACAAGTCCGTGGAAGGAGTCTTCCCGAAATGAGAACGAAACGGATCTCACTCGGGGATAAAAATTAGCCGAAGTCCTTTGGCCAGTCAAGGATTATGGCTCCAAAAACTTCACAAAAAATAAGCTGTTATAACTTGTACCTCTATTCCCTCGACGGTAGGCCGAAAGTTTTCCCTATTTTGAAATCAGGTTCAATTGCGCGAGAACAAGATCCAAACTGGAAGAGGCATTCGTCTTATCAAAAAGCATCAGGATAGATACGTTTGAAATGCACGCGCAAAGCTGACTGAAGACTAGCGCTGCGGAAATGAAACAGTCCTTGTCAACCTGTACTCCATGCGTAAGTTCATCGCAAGGCAACTGACTCTCTGCGCCAATCAAAACCGCTGGCTTCAGCTATGAAAGCGCAAGCGCACAGAGCTGTTTAATCAACAGCGTTCTAAAATAAAAGGTTGGTCACCTTACTGGATTTTGACGACAAACGAGACCGTCCCGGTCTGGCTGGGATTGAGGGTACCCGTGAATGTCCACTGAATGTTTCCCGTCTGGCCAGCTGCGGGCGCAGTAACGGAGCACGCTGTCAGGCTGGCTGGCAACGGAGCACCGCAGGCGGCGCTGACAAAATTTGTGTATGCAGGTGTCGCATCATTGATGACGATGTTGGAGATGGCGCCGCTGCTGTCATTGGTGAATGTCAGCGTGTAAGTGAGGTTCGCGCCCGGCAGGGCAGTTGCCTTATCAACAGCCTTCTCCAGACGCAAACCTGCAGTAGTTGGCGTACCCACTGTGGTCAGGTCTTTCACTGTATATGTGGCATTGAGTGCCGGGTTGGCATTGGTATAAGAGAAGCTGGCGGTCAACACGGCTGCATCGCTCGAATTCAAGGGTGCACCGCTCGGCACGGTAACCTTCATCAGGATACATAGATTCGTTCCCGCAACGGTGGTAACCGGACCAGAAATCACTGGATCACTGGCAGTGATAACGCCGCTGCAAGCGGTGTCCTGATAAAGAATGTGGCTGAACAGAACATTGCTCGGGGATGTTGTTGACGCAATGGTAAAGGTGACCTGCCCTGCTGTTCCTGGACTGAAAATATGCGCGTAGAAGAGCGTAGTGTTTGGAAGCGCCTGCTGCGCGCCGTCAGCCTGGAAAGTGTTCACAGGAACCACGCCGAAATTCACGCCGGTAAAAAAGCCTTCAGTCGCCTTGGTGAAGGTAACAGTGTCTGTGGCGCGATTGTAGCCGCCTACCGTGGTGCCAACCGACGCGCCGGTCGCAATGTAGTTTGCTGGATTGGTTTTGACGATCGCCACAGTAGTCGCGCCGGCTGTGATGAAAAGCGAGTAAGAACCGTCGCTGCCGGACACCTCTGTATCAAACACGGTGCTGCCGCCGTCAGTGGCTTTTATGGATACGCCGGAGAGCCCTGCCTCGGCGCCATCAAGGATTCCGTTGTTGGCCGTGCCGCCACCTGCGCCGTTGTCTTTAAAAATCCTTCCGGTCACCATACTGCCTTTAAAGAGCCCGAAATTCTCATTGTTGAGAACGCCATTGGAAACTGTGAGTTGCAACTGCCCGGTGCCGGGCGTGACAAAAGCAAATCCAGTGGGCGCAGCCGCCACAGTTGACGCAGCTGAGTTCGTCAGCACGATTGTGTACGTTCCGGCCGCCACATTGGTAAATGAAAATGTGCCTGCGCCGGCAGGTACTGTAACCGATTGAACGACGGCCCCACTCGAGACCAGGTTCACGAAAACGGGAGCGCCGCTGGTCCACGTCTCACCGCTATCCAATGCGCCATTATGATTGGTATCGAGGTAGACGGTTCCGTTGACGACGGTTGAGACTGACACGGTGACATTGCCGCTGAACTCTGATGTTGCGCCGCCCAGCGTAGCCGTTGCCGTCAGCACGGTGCCTGTTCCCACGCCTGACGGCACTGTGATGACGAATTTGAAACGGTTCGTGGTATCGGTTCCCTGGCTGATTCCGTTGATCGCAGCTGGGCCGTAAGTTCCAGTCGTGTTGTCCAGGTCAGACGCTGAGCCTTCAGTCAGGGTCGTCACGAAGGTCTGACCCTGTCCAAAACCTGAAGGATCGGGATTGGCGATGAAAAGTTCGATGACTGAGCCCGGTCGAGCGAATCCAGTAAGCGTGAGTATGCCTGAGCTGATGGTTGCGGTTTGTAGAATCGGATAATTCAACAAGCCATTGCCGCCCGTATGTGTTCCAGCAGAATTCAGCGTAACAAACGGAGAAGTGCCTAACAATTGATTGTCGCTCGCGGAGAGCAAGTCGATGCCGACTTCATGGGTCGGCGTGCCGCCTGCGGTCCCGTTCAGGGAAATAGAGTTTCGCGTGATGGTGGTAGTCGGCGAGCCCAACGTCACCAGTATTCCAGCGCCCACGTTGCTGGAGATCACGTTCTTACTCACCGTGTTCCCGCTGCCAAAGATGCGAATTCCGGCATCCACGAGTGTCGCGCCGCTGCCCGTACCGTTGCCGGTGACCGTGTTGTCAGTGAGCGTATAGCCGCCGGAACTTTGCGACGTATCGATTCCCGGCCCCTGCGAAGCAATAAACAAATTGCCACTGACGGTGGCAGTGGAACCGGTACCGATGTTCATCCCGCCGAATCCTGGATTGTTAATCCCGTTGCCGCGCACCTCATTATTTTGGATGGTCCAGCCGGTCGATGTCGCTTCCAGAGCAATGCCTTTCCCTTGTGAGAATCCGATCAGGCTGTTTTGCACCGTTCCGCTATCGCCGCCGTTGGAGCGAATATTGTCACCGCGTGAGCGCACGGTCGCTCCGGGATCGCTGAAAGCGGTAGCGCTGGTTCCCACGATTAATTGCTTGAGGCTGGCGTTGCTGCCGCCGGTCTCAATTTCAATGTTGGCGCTGCCGTTGGTATTGGCTGCGGTCCCGAAACCAAAAATAGCAAGGCCGCGCAGCCGGGTATTGCTGCCCTGAATCTGGATTCCCAGCCCAATCGTTCCCTGGGCCGTACTGATCTGTACGTCCGGCCTGTTCACTGTTGACAAGGTCAGCGAATCCACTCCAACCGTGCCGCCGGCGCCCAGAGTCCCTGAGTTTGTATCGTTCAGGTTGCTCGTTTGCGTGGTTCCGTCGATTGATGTGTTGCTATCAGTGATTGCGGGCAACTGGGTCGCGGGAATGATTTGCGCCACGCTGCCGGTCAACTGATTCGTGAGCCCAGCGCGCAACCCGGGCACCGCAGCGCCATTGGAGATCATAAAGATGCTGGTTTCCACGCCGGCGGTTTGGCCTGATTGGCTGAGTCCCGCATTCGTCAGCGTGTTGCTGTTGGTAATGAATTGACGCAGAGTCCCTTGCCCAGAATCGCGCGTGCTTACAATAGTGTCGAAGTTGAATCCAAAATCGATTCCGGTAACACTGCTTGCACCGAGCGAAACGCTGGTGATTGATTCAGCGGTAGTAGTCGATGTGGTCAGAGCAGCCAAAGTTGTGCTGCCATTACCTGCATCTATCTTGGTGGGATCCTCGCCGCCGACACGGTTTGTGTCCGCTGTGCCGACCGTACCTGTCAACCCACTCGTGCGAAAAGTCTGCACGCCAATGAGCGCTGCAACCGATCCGGGACGGGTTGAGTCAACGGATGAATTGACCACACGGATGGTATAAGTCAGTCCCGGCGCACCGGTCAGGGTGTAACTTCCGGACGCATTCGTTGTCGTGAAAGCAACAAAATTCCCGGAGGCGTCATAAAGCTCCACGCGTGCGTTGGCAACACCCACACCCGCAGAAGAAGCGAGACTTCGCCCGGCGCCGCCTCCGTAATTGACGTCTTCAAAAACAGTACCGCTGATCTGCACGCGGGGGGCGCTGGCCAGATCGCCCTGCGATGTGGCCATGGTTCCGGAAAGCGCCGTGGCAACACGTGAAGGTAGAGCGACTGTATAGAGCTTCGCGGGCGTTTGGTCATCCGCAACGAGCATCTGACCACTGGCATTGAAGGTTATGCCGACAATCGCAGTCGCATTTCTGGAAATTCCGCTGATCGTCCCCAGACTGGTAACGGCTCCGCCGGTCAGCGGGACGGTATAAATCGTAACGCCGGCGACCATATATAAGGTCCCATCCGGTCCAAACCCAATGTCGCCTCCCAGGTTCACCGGCACACCTGAAAGCGCTCCTACCACGGTTGCCGCGCCCGTAGATTGATCAATGATGTAAAGGTTGGCGGTGTTCGTGTCCACGCCGTATAGCACGCCGCTCGCCGAGAATGCCAGGCGAGGAATATATGGAACTGAGGCTCCGGTGGTGCCGAGCTGCACGGGCGCTGTCGCGGGTGTTGCAGGGTTCCAAGTAAAGACCGTACCGTTTGCGACCTGAGTGATGAAGTAGATCACGCCATCGCTGGCTCGCTGTGCTGCAGCTGCCGATGCAGTGGCCGAGTAGTTGCTGAATTGGCTGGTGACCGTCCCGTTCGCATTCACCAAGTAGATATTTCGAACGTCGACACCTACAGCGTAGACCTGGTCGCGCACATCCGCCGCCCTGGCGTCAACGATGCTGGCCAGCAGAAGCAAGAAGACTGCGCATCCCCACACAAATCGAGGAGACAACACCGCCGTCCGCAGAAGACAGAGCGTCTTCCACGCCGCGCGGCAGACCCTCTTTTGTTGCATGAGGCTCATTGCTGCTGGGCCTCCTTGCGCGGGCTAAAGATATTTTCATCGAACTTGAAGCGCATGCGCACAAACGCTCCGCGGCGTGTCACGTTCTCGCCAGCGAGATCATCATTACGGAAGCCGGTGAAGTTGTAGCCGGTGGAAACCCACATGTTGGATATCACGCGATATCCGAACTCCGGCCCCATTTCATACTGGCGCGAGTTGGCAGCGCCGCTGAACATGGTGCTGAAGGTTGCGCCCACATCCCAGCGCTTGCCCACATCCCAGGTTTCGCGAATACCGACCAGCTGCGTTGTCGCCGAGGTTGAAAGTCCGCTGGTGTTATCGAGGTTCCACTCCGCCGCATAACGGGCCGAAAGTGTGAACGGCGCAGCCACCTGATAGTTGGCAGTAGTTGAGAAAATGGCGACGCGAGTGTTTATCAGGTTTGTCGGCTGCGAATTGTCATTGTCATTCTTCAATTCCATCATGGCCAGGGCGTTCCAGCGGTTGCGCTCAAAGTCGCGCAATGCGAAGCCGGCCTGCAAGCGGTCCTGGATGTTTCTGGTCTCTGTTGTACCTTTCGTGGTGGTATCTGAAATAATGTTGCGGCCCAGGAATGACCAGGCATCAGACAAGCGGGCAGCAAAACCGATCGTTCCGAGAATGCTGTCACCATTAGTTGAGCCACGCCACTCCGACCGGGCAGATGCTTTCCAATTCTCATGAGCTGTGTACTCCAACGCTCCCGTAAGAGCCAGAGAATTGATACTGACTCCATCTATAACGTTGTTCAGCGTGCGCACGCTCTCGACTGTGGTGTTGCCGGTGAGTCCTTTGGCAATGTGCCAGTTGTTGCGCAGGCCAATGGCGGCTTCGGCATCGCGACCGTCAATGTCGTCATGAATGCGGTACTCGCTGAAGACACGGGCATCTTTGAAGTAGGCACTCTCAACTCCAATTTGGGTAGTATTGCGGCGCTGTAGCGGATTCAACGCGTAGATGTCGCCCAGCGATGAGATCACTTCCTGCCGGAAATAGACCCTGCCCTTTTCCCAAAACCTGTAGTTCGCCCCAAAGGCAAGGACCCGTTGGCTGCTATCGGAAACATCCTGCTCATAGTCGGAAGTTGCGGTGAGGCGATTGAAATGCGGGACCGGGAAACTCAGTTTGGCCTCCAGTGTATTCATGGAGTTCGGAGTGGTGCCGGTCTGGTCCGGAGTTGCCGGGATCGCAGTCGTCTCTGCGTGACGAAAACCAAATTGAGACTGTATGTTGCCGGGGAAACTCTTTTCAATGCCTGCATAACCACCCTGCTGAACGCCTCCCAAGGTTACGTCTTCAGTCCTTATATATTCGCCCAGCAAGCGCATTCCTTGCCCCAGAGTGTAGCTGGTCTTCAGTCCATCCTCGCCTCTACCCTTATTCACGATGGAAGTCGGATTGTCGAAATCCTGGTCGGTGCGGCTGACGTAGGCCTTGGTCTTCAACTTTTCACCGTCATGCTGCATTTCCAGGCGATACCCGAAACCCAGCCCTTCAGTTATTTCATGGTCTGTGCCGGCAAACTCCGCATTGAACATGGTCTTGCCTGGCAGAGTCAGCTTGCTATTTACTCCAAACAGCTTGTTAGGATCCGCGGGATTGGAATCATCAACCATGGTTCCACCAAGCTGCAAGAAGTTATTCAGCTTAAAGGTGCCGGTGCCCCCACCAACCCAGAAGCGGTCACCACCTTGATTGACTTCATAGGTAATCCGCAGTGAAAGAAGATTGAGACTCGAATCGAGCGACGGCAGAGGCGCTTTCAGGAGCAACTCGCCTGACAGCGGCTCAAATTCATAGTCGGCAAATCGAGTGAGCTCACGGATGTCCAGAATCACGGAGGGCTGGTTCCGGTCACGAGTGAGAACCTCAACCTTCTCACTGTTCTCTACCCCGTTGGGATTCGAGAGGATAAATGGCCCGGAAGTTCCGTTGGCTGGCAGCTCGTCAACTACTTGGGTCAGCGAATCGTAGCTCGCGAAGCCGGTCAAGTTCACACGGTTGTTGCTGTAGTGTTCCTGTACGCCGGTCATGCTGCGGCTGTAGTTGCTCAAGCTGTTGGCCGTGGAAGGGTCTGAAGTCAGGAAGTCGCCATAAACAACGTAGCTGGTTCCGTGATCGATGCGGAGGTAAGCCTTGCTGGTGGATTGAGCATCAAAGCCACGCACAGATGAGTCGCCATAGATCGGATAGAACTGGTCCGGCTGGATATCGCGGAACAACTGGCTTTGCGTAGTCTTGTCGGAATCGTAGGCCAGCGTCACAAGATTTGAGCCCAGTATTTTGCCCTTCAGGAACAAGGCAGCGTGGCCCGACGAGCCGAATGAACCGTCGGCATTTTGCATGGAGAACAGGTTGAGCTGTTGTTCGAAACCATCATTGAATGAGGGTTGCACCGCGCTCCGCGCCAAGCCGCCAAAATTGAGCTGATATTCAACCACTCCGGCTGCCACCATCGGGCGCAGCTCTGGTACAAATTCGAGTTTGGCTTCACTGCTGACTCCGCCACTGCTGACGCGCACGACTGCTGGGCCCGGCTGGATCGGCGGCTGCAGATCGAATTCCGCTTTGCCGCCCTCAATGAAAACTTGCGTTCCTGGCTCGTTGGGATTCAGGTCTTTGACTATCCACGAGCCAGCGGTGGTTTCCAGCGTGATGGGTGTGCGGACGGTGACGGGAACATTGGCCGCATCGGTCAAGTTGATCGCGATCTTGACCAGCGTCTTTCCGTCGGCAGGATACGTTTTGGCGCGTCCCGTAATCTTTAACTTTCCCAGTTTGCTTGGCGCAATGATCGTAATCAACTCAGCGCCACGGTTGTTGCCCCATGGATCGAACTGCAGCGCCTGGACCGTGTTTCGTCCGGGTTCAAGGTTGATGCCGATGAATTCCCATACTTCCAACTGTTTATCTTTGACCACGGTCTTTGTGCCAACCTGCTTTGTTGATGCCTCCTTGCCATTCACCAGCAGATGGAATGTATTCCCGGCCGTGCCCTTAATGCGCACATTGGTCTGAGTAAAGGGCAGCACATCATTGTCATGAAGGTCCACAAAACCCAGATCGTTGCTGAGATTGGCCAACTCCGCTGCCGATGCTGTGGCCGGAGCTGTGGCCGGTGCAGGCACGGTCGCTGCGATGGAAGCCGGAGCAGGCGAACCCACTTCTTTCTTCAGGGAGTTCACAGCAATCGCGTTCGCGCTGCCCTGTGAAACTATAGCTGGATCCACCATCCCGCTTGCGGGCATTGCTTTCAGTTGTGTCGGGTCTTTTTGAATCTCCTGAACGTTGAATGTCGCTTTGACAGCCTTCCCTACCTCGTTGTCTTCACCGGCGTTCTTCTGCCGCGCCGCGATTTCCTGGGCCATCTCCGGCGTACAGCTGCCGATGGCAAAATCCGCCTTCTGCATTTCTCCAAAGCGCAGATCGACAAAGCGGCTGCCGCCGTCGCCGGCGTTCCGGCTGGAAATCGCGAGCAGACTGGCGCCCTGCGGCAGGCTCTGAGTATCGACCTTTACGATGTGTGTGCGAGACGCCACGCCATAAATGCTGTATTTTCCCTGTCCATCGGTGATCGCAAAGGTCCCGTCTTCAAGATAGATCCGCACGCCGGGGACACCGGGTTCGCCCGCATCCTGCATGTGATTGCCGTTGCAATCCTGGAAAACTTTGCCCACGATAAAACCTTGATCGCTGAATGCGCCTCCAGTGACCACAACTGCGGCGCTTGACGTGTTAGACCGCAGCGTGCCGCTGGCTGCAGAGGCATGGTTCACGGCAACGCCGATGTTCGCACCTGGCCCGATCAGCACCCGGTACGTGAGATTTACATCAGCATTGGGAACCAGAGTGCCGATATTAAAGATCAGCACCGGGCCTTTGCTGGGCGGATCGGCGATGGGCGCGGCATTCAGTCTGGCGCTGCGCGACTGATAGACAAATCCAGGCGGCAAATTATCCGTCACCTGTACGTTCGTGACCGGCGTGGTGAGCAGGTTCTTTATTTCCACGGTGTAATCAACAAAGGTACCGACCTCAGCCTGGGGCTGTGCCGCGGTTTTTTGCACGAACAGTGGCGTCGTTGCCGCGGCATCGAGCGGCACGTCAAAGATTGCTGTTGCGCTGCTGGCAGACACCGTGAATGTCCCGTTGTAGGAAGCTGAGGGATCAATGTTGCGTCCCGGAGGCAATTGCGCGGGCGGCACCGTGGATGGAAAGCTAAAACTTGGCGGCGGCGTAACCGAAATGCGGTAAGTGCTGGGCGCCACCTGAGGAAACTGGAACTGACCATTTCCGCTGGTCACAACGGTGCTGGGCGCGGGTGTAACTCCATCGAACTGCAACACGGTGGCGGGCTGGTTGGGATGGCCGCCATTGCCGTTGCCGCTGACATCAATGAGCGTGACCGAAGCCGCCGCGATGGTGGCATTGGTATGGCTGTCAAAAATTGTGCCCGCCGGATCGATCAAAATGGCAACGGTCACAGTGCTGGCGCCGCAGCCGGTGAGCGACGCAATCACCTGGTCATTCCTGAGAACTTCCATGATCTTGTTGCCGGAAGCGACAGGGTTGCTGGCGCCATCGCGCGTTGGAACCGAAGGCAACACTCGGAACAGGCCCGTGTTGGCTCCGGTCTCGGTCGCAAGAAAAGTTTCCGTGTCGCCGGTGAGCAGTGACTTGAGAATAATAGGCTTGGTCTCAACCGTGCTCGGATCGAGGTTGCAGGCTGCGGCGTCAATCTGTATCCACAGGGGCGAGCCCATGGCCGTGGCCTGAATGGTGCGCGCAAAGTTGGAATCAAGATAGTAGGCAATGCTCGGCGGCGGCCCGGAAACGGGAATATCGACTGCGTTGGACTGAGCAATTGTGTCCACTCCGTTATTGAAAGCAACCTGGCTCACGTTATGGATGGTTCCGCTGGCATTGCTATCGACGGCGACGCTGAAGCTGAACGAGGCGCTGTTGCCCGCTGCAAGGGACGTCAAAACAAAAGCCACGGAGTCAACCGTCGAGAGATCTGTGGGCGCTGTGCTCACATAAGCCTGCGCACCAGTTCCAAGAATGTGATAGAGAGGTGTTGCTCCGCCGGCATTCACGATCGCAGTAAAGCGCGTGTTGTTGGGGATGGCATCGCTGATCACAACTCGCGTAACGGGAGCGCCATCAATGGTGACAGCGACTCCAGCCGCGTCTACGCTGCCGGAATTAGTAACGTTGAGAGTAAAGGCGGGATGATCGCCCGGCTTTGCGCTGGTTTGCGAGGAAGATTTGGTAATTGTCAGCGCCGCAGCTCCTGCCTGAGTAATGACGTGAACCACGTTGGAATCGGCTGTTGTGGAGGTCCCGGAAGACGCTGTGTAGGAAGCACTTGCCTGATTGTCAATGGAGCTGCCGGCAGGGACACTTCCGCGCGATGCTGTGCTGAGAAACACCAGCAGCAACATCCACAATACGGATGTGGACCTAGCTCTACTCACGGCAACACTCCTCGACAAGCGGAAGAAATCTCAAGCCCGTCTCCGAAGAGGAGGCGGGCAGAGACTTACGGATGAGGGAGGCATGGCATCCCATGCCTCCCACTCGCGTTTGTTACTGGATCTTCACCGCGAAGACGACTACAGCTGACTGTCCTGGAGTCAGAGTGCCGATTGTCGCGCTGATAGTTCCAGCGGTTCCGTTTGCCGGAGCAACGATCGTGCCGACCGTGGTGCTTGCTGCCGGATTGTTGTGATACACGGTGAAGGCCGGTGTCGCATCACTGACAACTACGTTGGTGATGTTCGAGGTACCGGCGTTGGTCGCCGTGATTTGGTAAATCACGCATGCGCCGGGAACAGCTCCGGCGGTGATGTTGGTTTGTACAAACGCTCCCGCCACGCCGCTGCAGGTGGCATCCAGAGACTGCGCTTTGCTCAGCCTCAACTCGCCTGCAATTACCGTGGTTTGGTCCTGCGCTGTAGCAAATGTGGCGTTGTAGCCCGCGCGCGCAGTCGTGGTGTCAATAGCGCCTACCGCCGCTCCGGCTGGAGACGTGACTTTAACGAACAGGGTCACACTCTGTCCGGGGTTGAGCGTGAAGGTAGTCGATGTTGAAACCGCCTGGTCAGCGGCGTCAAGAACGCCGTTGGTGTTGGTGTCCTGGAACAGCACCGAACTCCAGCCGCTCTGGCTGTCAGAAGTGATTGGTGCGGTAAAGGTGATGGCTTCAGCAACGTTGCCGTTGTTGGTTAAGTTGTGCGTGTACACCACCGAGCCGCCCGGGAAGATCTGGTTTGATCCGTTGGGCGTCAGGGTTACGTTGTGAATCGTGTTCACGGTCACTTGATCGTGAACCTGGTCCAGGGCGCCCGACGTCGGCGATTTTGCCTGGAAGAACACGGCTTGCGCGCCTGCGGCGAAGTTGTTGGGAATGCTGATGACGGCGCAAATGAACTTTGCGGTTCCGCCATTCACCACGCCGGTATTGGTAACGACTGTTCCAAGGTTGGCGGCCGTACAATCCGTTCCATTGCTGAAGCGGAATGTTGCCGACCAGCCTGCTGGTAGCGAATTGCTGCTGCCGAAGGTGGTCGTTGAAGACGCCAAGAGGTCGTAGGAATCCGCTACGCTGGCGCCGCTGGTGTTATTGACAAACAGAGTAAAGGTTGTGGTCGTGCCCGGATTGGTGGCGTTCGTCACCACGGGTGAAGCTTCCGGTCCGGGGCCTACGCCCAGCACGCCGGGGCCGCCGATCGCGGCGTTATTCGTGACATCAACGGTATTGGTTGTAATGGCAACCAGGCGATCAATCATGCTGGCGTTTGCGCCCGCATTCAGAGCACCCACCACAGTAGAGGTTGCTGTTGCAGTGGCGTTGAACGGGCCGCCGGTTGCGCCGGCCGGCAATGCGGCCTTCACAATCACAGTGTAGCTTGCTCCCGCAGCGAGCGGGCCAGTGTCAGGAACGCTGTCCCCGTTCGTATCGATGAGCGGCGTGACTCCATCACTCTTATAAAGGGTAAAGACCGTTCCTGCCGGGAATGTATTGGAAGGAATGGTGATGTTGAATGAATCGGTGCCGTTGCCGGTATTGGTGACAACATCGGTAAAGGTGACCGTAGCGCCCTGCGCGGCGGAATTTATCGTGTCGATGCCGTTAATGGTGCCGTCGTTATCGTTCGCTGCCACGCCGGTATCGCTGATGGTTACGGATGCGCTTTGGCGCACTGTGAAATTGAAGGTGTTGCTGGAGCCGTTCACAGTGGTGCCTGAGCCATCGTTATAGGAATCAGTGGCCGTGTTCGCCAGAACACCGGGCGCGGTTCCTGGAGCGATATTTACCTGGAAGGTCAGCTGTCCGGAGACGCCAGCGCCAACCTGATCGACGATTGCCGTAACGGTATTCGCCGTCACGCTGTAATCGATGTGCGGCGAACCAGCAGCCGGCTGCACGTCGCCTGTCGCATCAGTCAGCACAGTTGCGCCCGTCACGCTCCAGCGGCCGCTGCCAGCTACGTAGGTCATGCCTGCAGGCAATGCATCGCTGATGTTGACTGTGGTGGCCGTGTTGTTGCCGTTGTTGGTGTAGGTCAAAGTAACGGTGTACGGGCCGCTTCCCGCTGCGCCCGAGTTTGAACTCATCGACTTCGTAATGTTGATCACCGCGTTCGAAGTCGCCGTTGTTGTATCGGTATCGCTCGCCGCCTTGGTGTTATCGAACGCCGAAGTCGCAGTTACGGAGAAGTTGTTGGTCTGTCCGGCTGTCGCGCTCGGAGGAACGGTGCCGGTAATCACGAACTTGAATGCATTCGCAGCACCCGGCGCCACCGTAACTTGTGTGCCTGTCAGATCAGTGAAGTTGTCCGGCACGCCATCACCGTTTGCATCGATATAGATGTGCGTATTGGTCAGGGTGAACGCGCCCGACTGCGCCGGTGCCAGCGTCAGCGTAAAGCTGTCACTGCCGTTGCCGGTGTTCGTAAGTGTGTGGGGATAGAACACTGCCGCACCCGGTGACGCTGTTTTGGCTCCATTGGCCGTCAACGTAAGGCTGGCGACCTGTTGCACGACCGTGGTTACCACGTTCGAGGTGGCTGTCCTGGAAACGGACGAACTGTCTGTGTATGTAGCCGATGCTTGGTTCCCGATCGATGTTCCCGCCGCAGTTTGCGCTGAAGCCGCCTGTGACCCGAAGGTCAAGGTTAAGAGGCATACGCATGTGACGAACAGAATGAATCGGGCAAAGCACACTCTTCCCCCACTTGAATGTGTTTGCATACTTTCTCTCTCCTTATTTCTGAGTATTGCGTTTTTGGATTTGTTTACTTCGCTGACTTAACTCTCATTCTTGCTTTCACGCTTTTGCTGGCTCCCCCCTGAATGTTTCCCAGATTCCAGCGCAGCGACCGGTATTCCGAATACGGAACCAGTTGCTCGACCATCTTTCCGTCTGCTCCGCGGACACTTCGTTTCAAGGGAACAGGCGAATAGTTGTGGTCATCCGTGCTGGCCATTGCTTGCGCCGGCTCGGCTGTATCGGGGAGATATTCCATTCCAGAAGGGACGGGGAGGGTGGCAACTACATTGGAAACTGAAGTCTTGGCGGTGTTTCTATATTCTGCGACGTACTCAATGATCGCGCCGGGTATCGCTTTGTCTGCAGATTGTTTCTGCTCCGTGCCATTGACAACCACGATCTTGCTGGCTTTCAGCTCAACTTTCACTTCCGCCAGCAATGATATCGAGAGCGCAACCACCAACACGAGGATTCCAGCGAATCTCGTGGATCGAATTCTGTTCATCTGACCATTTCCTTTTAGGGCAAAAATCCATTGAGAACGTCTGGTTTTACGGAGAAATCTCAATAGGAGGCAGATTAACTGAGGTGCTTCTATATGAACCACGGATATTTAGTAACAATGTACTAATTCGTAACGTTACTTTGGTTTGCAGACCTACAGAATGCGGTGACGGTCTTGGTTGTGTAGCAACCCGGATGAGTGCGTTTACCGGGAACTCTTGACAGCGCTCAAAGTGGCAGAAACGTGGAAAGCGAGTTTCATTGCGACGGCGGAATCCGCGAGGCGGTACCGCTGCTCAGCTTGGCGGGATTGTGAGTTGTATCGGAGCGGCAATGCTGCCAGAAGTCGACGCCTTGGGTACAATACATGGTTCTTTTATGCGCTACGGGTTCGTTATCGACCAGGACCGATGTATTGGCTGCCACGCCTGTACGGTGGCGTGCAAGGAGGAACACCAGGTCCCCATTGGGGTCTTTCGAACATGGGTGAAATATGTGGAGACCGGCGAGTTCCCAGACACGCGGCGCCACTTCGGCGTGATGCGATGTAACCACTGCGACGACGCTCCCTGCATTGAGATTTGCCCTACCCACTCGCTCTTTCGCCGCTCTGATGGAATCGTAGATTTCGACAATCGCCGCTGTATCGGTTGCAAAAGTTGCATGCAGGCTTGTCCTTACGATGCACTCTATATCGATCCCAACAGCAACACCGCAGCTAAGTGTAATTTCTGCGCGCATCGCGTTGAGCAAAATCTGGAGCCGGCCTGTGTGATCGTCTGCCCAACCCAGGCGATTCTGGCTGGGGACTTGGACGATAGCAGCAGCAAGCCTGGTGCGGTCATCGCGAATAAAAAGACCTCTGTTCGCAAGCCGGAAAAAGAAACGCTGCCCAAGCTGCACTACGTCGGCATTCACGATGATCTGCTACAGCCAACGCGGCTTCTCAAGCAGAACACACTGTTGTTCGCAGACCGACGCGATACTCCGATGGCACTCGGCAATTTTGACGCAAAGCAGACTCGTGAAGTGTACGATGTGCCTCATCCTGTCCCGTGGGGATGGAAAATTGCAGCCTACCTCTGGACAAAGTCCATCGCGGCCGGCGTGCTTCTGATCTCGGCCCTGCTGATCTTCTTTGGAACCCCCGGTACACGCCTGAACATTGTCAGCCCAATTATCGCGCTGGTCGGGGTTGCCACAACCTTGGCATTGCTCATCTTCGATCTCAAACGTCCTGATCGCTTCTTCTACATGCTGATCAAGCCAAATTTTCGCTCATGGCTGGTGCTTGGCGGCAACATTCTTGTGGTCTATGGAGCGCTCGCGGCTGCGTGGCTCTTTTTTGGGTGGGAGGAATTCGGTGTTCCCGCAGTGATCGTATGGTCCACAGGGGTGTTGGCCATTGCCACTGCTGCGTATTCCGCTTTTCTGTTTGCCCAGGCCAAGGGACGCGATTTCTGGCGGCATAAATGGTTCAATGCCTGGCAGTTGCTGGTGCAAGCGTTGGTCGCCGGATCAGCCGTGCAGTGGATCGTAACCATATTCCAGCAGCCGACGGTATTTGCCCAGCTTCTCTACTTTGCATTCACACTAAAAATGTCATTGGTTCTCTGGCTGATCAACTTGGCTATAGAACTTATTTTGCCGCAGCGGACGGCGGAAGAACGTATGGCACGACGTTCTCTGGTTCGCGGCCCGTTAAGTCGCCATTTTCTCTCGCTAGTCATTCTCGGGATCCTGTGCCCTCTGGGAATTTTTGTCTTCGGCAATTCAGCAGCGCTTGCGACTGTGGCAGCGATCATGGCTTTGTTTGGCTTGTTCTGGTTTGAATACGTTTGGGTGCGGGCTGGGCAGTCCGTTCCGCTGAGTTGAGGTCACGATGAAGGATCACCTCCCGCTAAATCCGGCTGCACAGGAATTGGAAGCTCCTTCTTCCGGGCTTATTAGTTTTCCGCCATCGAGCCGCTGGGATGATTGGACAGAATTCGATCCCGCGCAGTGGCCGCGGCGCGTCAAAAAAAACTATTCGCTGATCCCGACCATCTGCTTCAACTGCGAAGCGGGGTGCGGCCTTCTGGCTTACGTCGACAAAGACAAGATGCGCATCCAGAAGTTTGAAGGAAATCCTGCGCATCCCGGCAGCCGCGGCCGCAACTGCGCCAAAGGGCCTGCAACCATCAACCAAGTCAATGATCCTGAGCGCATCCTTTACCCGCTGCGGCGTGCAGGCAAACGCGGTGAAGGCAAATGGGAGCGCGTGAGTTGGGACGCAGTGCTCGATGATCTTGGCGGACGCATTCGGAAGGCTCTGCAAGAAGGCCGCAAAAATGAGTTGATGTATCACGTCGGGCGGCCGGGACACGAGCTGATTTATAACCAGCGAGTTCTGCACGCCTGGGGCATCGACGGCCACAACAGCCATACCAACGTTTGCTCCGCGGGAGCTCGCGCCGGCTATGCTTTCTGGCACGGAATGGATCGGCCTTCGCCCGATTACGCCAATGCGCGATTTATTTTGTTGCTGAGTTCGCATCTCGAAGCCGGTCACTACTTCAATCCGCACGCGCAAAGGATCATCGACGGCAAATCGCGGGGCGCCAAGGTGTGCGTGGTCGACACGCGCCTCTCCAATAGCGCCTCCAAAGCCGACTACTGGCTTTCACCGTGGCCGGGGACTGAATCCGCAATGCTGCTGGCCATGGGCCGCATCCTGCTGGAAGAGAAACTTTTTGATCGCGACTTTGTGCGCCGTTGGGTGAATTGGGAAGAATATTTGCGCGCTGAATTTCCCGATGAACCGCAGAGCTTCGATCACTTCATCGAAATCCTGGAACGAATCTACGCACAGTTCACGCCTGAGTTTGCCGAGAAGGAGTCGGGCGTCCCTTCAGCGCAGATCGTCGCGATCGCCCGCGAAGTCGGGCGCGCAGGTTCCGCGGTGGCAACGCATGTCTGGCGCAACGCTGCCGCCGGTAATCTTGGAGGATGGCAGGTTGCTCGCGCTTTGGAGTTCCTCACCGTGCTGGTGGGTGCCGTGGGAACGGTTGGAGGCGTCGCGCCGAGTGCCTTCAACAAATATATTCCCAATCCGCCGCTCATGCCGCCCGCCCCAAAGGCGTGGAATCCGATGATGTGGGCCAAGGAATTTCCGCTTGCCTTTTTTGAGATGAGCTTCCTGCTTCCTCACTTTCTCAAAGAGCAGCGCGGCAAGCTGGCGATGTATTTTACGCGCGTCTACAACCCGGTCTGGACTAATCCTGACGGCATGAGCTGGATTGAAACGCTCAGCGATGAGAGCAAGGTGGAATGCCATGCCTGCCTCTCGCCCACGTGGAGCGAGACCGCGTTATTCGCTGACTATGTGCTGCCGATGGGGCACGCCTCTGAGCGGCACGACCTGATGAGCCAGGAAACGCATGCGGCGAAATGGATTGGATTTCGGCAACCGGTCATGCGCGTCGCGTTGGAAAAGCAAGGAAAGAAATTCAACTCGACCTATGAGGCGCATTGCGAAGCCGGCCTTGGTGAAGTTTGGGAAGAAGATGAGTTCTGGATCGAGCTTTCCTGGCGCATCGATCCAGATGGGTCTCTGGGGATCAGGAAGTATTTTGAATCTCCTTATTGCACCGGCCAAAAACTGACCATAGACGAATACTACCGCTGGATTTTTGAGAACAGCGTGCCGGGCCTTCCGGCAGAAGCAGCGAAGGAAGGTCTGTCGCCGCTGGACTACATGCGCAAGTACGGCGCATTTCTTGTTCAGGAATCCTCTTACGCCGGCCACGAGCAGCCCATCGCAGCAAAGGATCTCGAGACAGCAACGGTTGAGCCGCAAACGCATGTGGTAAGCGCGAAGGGCGCGCCGGTTGGTGTGCAGATTGAAGACAAAGTTTGCGTTGGTTTTCCCACCCCGTCGCGCAAGCTTGAGTTCTACTCACGAACGCTCAAAAGCTGGGGATGGCCCGAGTACGCCATTCCCGCATACATCAAGAGCCACGTGCACCAGGACAATATCGACATAAATAAAGGAGAGATGCTGCTTCTCCCTACCTTCCGCTTGCCGACGCTCGTTCACAGCCGGACCGGCAATGCGAAGTGGCTCTATGAGATTTCACACAAGAATCCAGTGTGGCTGCACACAAGCGATGCCGCCCGGCTGGAAGTCGGCACCCGCGATCTTGTGCGGATTGAGACCAGCATCGGCTACTTTGTCGATCGGGTCTGGGTAACAGAAGGAATTCGTCCGGGAATTGTCGCGTGTTCGCACCATCTGGGAAGGTGGCGATTGCAGGAAGATTCGGGTGGCGAACGGTGGTCAACCGCAGTCGTGAAGCTTGAGCAGATCAGACCGGGAGAGTGGATGATGCGGCAGGTGCATGGCGTGCGTCCGTTCGCAAGCGATGATCCCGATTCTGCTCGCATTCATTGGGAGGATGCAGGGGTTCATCAGAACCTGGTCTTCCCTGTCCAGCCTGACCCGATCAGCGGACAGCACTGCTGGCATCAGAAAGTGACGGTGACTCGCGCGGCCGAAGGCGATCGTTATGGCGACATCTTCGTCAATACCAACCAGGCTCACCTCGAATATCAACATTGGCTGAAGCTGACTCGTCCCGCCCCAGCAGGTGAAAAGCTGCGACGTCCCTTGTGGCTGCCCCGGCCATACCGCCCTGATACTGAAGCTTTCCATATAGATGAAGAAGAAGTGTGATGGTATAGCGATCTTCTGTTCCTGGCTGAGGACGCACAACCCAGAAGTGGAACACTGCTTGATTTTGCTGAAGAGGCAAAACAAATACCGCTGATCGAATCTAATGCGCTATACCACTCATTGCGAGGAACCATTATGAAAATCGGCATCATCGGCGCAGGACACATTGGCGGAACATTGACTCGGCGCTTTAGCGCGCTCGGACATAAAGTGTTTGTCGCGAATTCAAGAGGCCCCGAGACCCTCAAGGACTTGGCAACGGAGACTGGCGCAACCCCAGTCACAGTCGAACAGGCAGCACGAAGCGGCGAAGTGGTGGTTGTGACCATTCCCATGAAGAGTATTCCCAAACTGCCGCGCGATTTATTTAAAGGAGTTCCTGAAAACGTTGTTGTGATCGATACCTGCAATTACTACCCGCAGCAGCGGGATGGCCGCATTGATGCGATCGAGAATGGAATGCCCGAGAGCCGCTGGGTGGAACAGCATCTGGGCCGGCCAGTGGTCAAGGTATTCAACAACATTTACGCAGAACACCTGCTGAAATTGGGGCGTCCCGCTGCAAACAAAGGCCGCATAGCCTTACCCATCTCCGGCGACAATGCGCGAGCAAAAGAGATCGTTTTCAAGCTTGTCGATGAGCTTGGATTTGATCCCATCGACAACGGTGGCTTGGACGAATCATGGCGCCAGCAACCTGGCAGCCCCGTTTATACAACGGACCATGACGCTGAAGGAGTCCGGCGAGCACTTTCAGAAGCCAGCAAAGAACGCCCCAAGGAATTCAAAGCGAAGTCAACGACTCCTGGCATTGAAGCGGCATGACGGTGTTAGCGAACGCTAAAGCGCTTCTCAAGAGGATTTAATTTCTGTCCAAATGCGGTCCCGTAATTTCTGCGCGGCCGGCGTCAGCGTACGGGGCCATTCACCCATTTTGTAAATTGCTTCGGTTGGGTAGAGAGTGGGATTGTCTCGTGTTGCCGGCGGAAGCAAGTCCCGAGCCGCTCCGTTCGCAGTGGCTGTCCTGGTGTAATCGGCAATCGCGGCTGAGACCTTAGGGCGCAATAGATAATCAAGAAATTGGTGTGCCAGCCGCACTCGTGAGCTTTCCTTCAGGACGACTGCGCAATCGCAGTAGAACGGAAATCCTTCAGCCGGATAAACAAAAGCCAGATTAGGCGCTGCATCAATCGCCTGTTGTGCCGTAGTCGACCAAAGTTGGGCGGCAAGTACATCACCGGAAACCAGTTGGTCCCTGACTTCGGCATTGAGGTAAGCACGCAAAAGAGGCTTCTGTGCGATTGCTGCCTGCTTGGCGCGCTGCAATTCTTCAGGATCGGTGCTGCTGAAAGGTAGTCCAAGTTTCTTCAGGCACGCTCCAATCATGTCCTCGGGATCATCCAGCATGGTGAGCCGGTTTTTCAGTCGTGTATCCCAAAGATCAGCCCATTTCGCAGGCGGCGGCTGCAACGCCTTGTTGTAGACGATGCCGGTGGCAAACCACATGTAGGGCATGGCCCAGCGCAGTTCCGGGTCCCATTGGGGAGTGCGGAAGCGCGGGTCCAGATTGGCAAGCCCTGGGAGCCATTCGTGCCTGAGCGGCTCCAGCAGCCCATATTGCCGCATCGGCTCCACTCGATTGTAAGTTGGGAAAACAACGTCCCAACCGGAGTTGCCGGTGAAAACTTTGGCCAGCATCTCCTCATTGCTCTCATAGGTCGCATAACGCACCCTGACGCCGAATTCGTTTTCAAAATTGGAGATCGTATCCGGCGCCACATAGGCAGACCAGTTGTAGACATTTAAGCGCGGGCGCTTGTCACGCGCGCAGCCCGCCAATGCCGCGGTGCCAAGCCCAAGCAGGAATGCGCGGCGATTCATGACTCACGTACCCGCTGCGAGACCAGGATGACTGCTCCGAAGAAAACAGTGATCAGCGCCGAGATCGCATTGATCACCGGGCTTGCTCCGCGTCGCGCCATGGCATAAATGACCATCGGCAAAGTCTCAGAATCCACGCCTGCAACCATGCTGGTGATCACATAATCGTCAAAAGAGACCGTCAGGGCGAGCAGCGCGGCAGCGATGATGCCGGGCAACAAAGCCGGAAGCATGACATGGAAGAATGCTTGAAATTCGTTTGCTCCCAGGTCCATTGCTGCTTCTTCAAGATTTGGCGATATTGTGCGCAATCGAGCGGAAACAACAATCACCACGTAGGCAATACAAAACGCCACATGGGCAAGAACAACGGTGTAAAGTCCAAGATGCCAGTGCAGCCAGCGAAAGCTCCATTGGAATAAGGCCAAGAGCGATACACCGGTCACAATCTCGGGCGTCACCAATGATAGATACAGACTTCCAGTAAGCAACCGGGAATTTCGTTTCCACAGTCCGTAGGCGCACAACGTCCCAATGGTTGTTGAGATGGCAGTAGCCAGCAGCGCAATCACAACGCTGTGCCATGTGGCTTCAATAAGCTGAGGGTCCCGGAATATCGCGCGATACCAGTCCAGCGAAAAATGCTCCCAGACGGTGAATTTGGAAGAATTGAAGCTGAAGACCGCCAGCGTAACCAAAGGCAGGTGAAGAAAAGCGAAGAAGCCAACCGCGTAAACTGCCAGCCATCGTCTCATGCCAGTTGCTCGCTTTGCCGTCGCAGAAAAATCCAAACCAGAGCGGTGACCAGGACCATGAGGAAGATTGAAGCAGCGGAGCCAAATGGCCAGTCTCTGGCGGTGGTGAACTGGTTCTGCACCAGATTTCCAACCATGACCGTGCGCCCGCCGCCGAGCAGGTCTGGAGTGAGATAAGCTCCCAGGCACGGGATAAACACAAGAACGCAACCAGCGATGATTCCTGGCCTGGATAAAGGAATGACTACGCTGAACACGGCCCTCAATGGGCGGGCGCCAAGGTCTGCCGCGGCTTCTGTAAGCGAGGGATCAAGCCGCTCGAGGATTGCATAAATGGGGAGCACCATGAAAGGTAGATATCCATAGACCAAACCCAGCAGCACGGCTCCATTCGTGTAGAGCATTTGTAGAGGCTCATGAATGATCCCAAGAGACTGAAGCACTGTGTTAATCAAACCAGTATCCCGGAGCAAGAACATCCAGGCATACGTCCGGACCAGAAAGCTCGTCCAGAATGGCAGCATCACCAGCTGCAAGTAGAGATTCTTGTGCCTGGGCGCTCGTGAAATGAACAGTGCCGCAGGAAAGGCAAACACCAGGCACAGCGCGGTTGCGACCAGGGCCATAATGAAAGATCGAAGCAGGATTACCAAGTACAGCGGATCAATTAACCGCTGATAGCTTTCAGCCGTCCAGGGATGCTCAACGCCACCGTAAACTCCCCGCGTTAGCATGCTATAGATCAGAACGATGACCAGCGGCGCAGCAAAAAGAAGAACCATCGCCAGCCATGTCGGTAGAAGAAGCCAGGAACGCAGTTTCATGGCAGCTTCATCTCATCAGCGGCGTCCCAGCAAAGCTGTACGGCTTGCCCCGACTGGAATGTAGTCGAATTGCGGCTCACTTGAGCAATGGCCTGTTCACCATTCGCTAATTTGACCAGGACTTGGATCCGGTCACCCAGAAACACAGATTCAATTACCGTTGCCGCCGCAGTTCGCTGGCGCCTGTCCTCCGTACATTGGCCGATCCTTGTCGCTTCCGGCCGAATGCCTACATCGCCAATCCAATTGACGGCCCCTAGAAATCCAGCGACAAAGCGCGTCTGCGGCCGCAAATATACCTCTTCCGGAGGGCCAACTTGTTCAATCCGTCCCTGGTTCATGACGGCAAGCTGGTCTGACATGGAGAGCGCCTCCTCTTGATCGTGAGTTACCAGAAGAAAGGTGATCCCCACACGACGCTGCATGGCCTTCAGTTCGATCCGCATTTGCTTTCGCAGTTTTGGATCGAGCGCGGCCAGCGGTTCGTCGAGCAGCAGAACATCAGGCTCAAGCACCAGCGAGCGCGCAAGAGCGACCCGCTGACGTTCTCCACCGGAGAGTTGCGTGGGTTTTCGAGCTGCCTTTTCCGTTAAGTTCACAAGCTTAAGCGCATCGTCAACGCGACGGCTGATGTTCGGAGCCCCGTTGCGCTTGAGGCCAAATTCAATATTCCCTCGGGCGGTGAGGTGAGGAAACAGAGCATAGTTTTGAAACACGGTGCTCACATTGCGTTCATAGGGTTGGCGCTCATTTACGCGCTCACCTTTGAGCAAGATGTCACCCGCTGTACACTGTTCAAAACCGGCGATCAGCCGCAGGGTAGTCGTTTTTCCACATCCTGAAGGCCCCAGCAATGAGAAAAAGCTCCCTTGCGGAACCGCCAGTGAAATGCCGGCCACAGCGCGATGGCCGGGAAATTCCTTGACCAGATTACGCACCTCCAAAACTGGAGTCATCGGATCGGTTGCGTTTTCTGCTCCTTTTTTAAAGATGGCTTGTATTCGTCAAAATAGTGCGTTTGGAGGATAAAAATCAAGCAATGGTAAGGATTGTATTTCGCAAAAGCAGTAAAGACGACCTAATTTAGCGAAGATCCTCCTGTGTTTCCGCAGAAAAGCGAGTCGCTTTGATTTAGGCGCGATGTCCGTTTTGATTTTTTCATCAAAAATGGAAAATTTTATTTGCCTCCGAAACCTTATTCCGCTGTAGGTTAACGAACGAACCAGAGTAGCAGCAACGATAGGTATCCACGCGAGGGCGCGCCTGAGATTGCTTAGCGCTGAAGAGTTTAATCGCGACGTGATCCCGGAGCTAAGCCCGTGCGATCTTAGATTCTGAGTACCTGGAGTTACCAGATTCTTGATCTTGCGGGCTGGCCGGCAGGCATCACCACTTGATGCTAAGAAATGCTAGCCCGGCATCCTACGCGCTGGTCTGAAGCGTAGTGCGCGCATGCAGCAGCTTTGCCAGTCCGGCGAGGATCTGCTGGCGTGATCCATTGGCCGTCACCAGGTCCACGCATGTGGGGAAAGAGCCCGTCGGACCGGCGTCGCAGACCAACAGAATGGGAATTGGCTTCACGGCTTTGATAGATTCCGCCACCGAGCCATTGCCGAACACCAAGTCTTCATCGATCACCACGCCATCCAGCTTCTTGCTGATGGCGACTATTGCTACCGCATTGTGCGTGGATGACGATAAAACCACGTTGTATCCAGCCTTTTTCAACGTGCGCGCAATGTAATTCATGCGGACGTTGCTGTCGGCCACACAGAGGACACACTCAGAGCCTGTTTCCATGCTTCCCCCCGAGACGGCTGCAGCTTGCGCAACGTATGGAATACGGTGCGGCTCTAAAGGTAAGATGCTGCAACCGTATCCAGGTTTGTGCAACCGGCTTTATGCGCTTAGGGCTCTCCGTCAGTGCTGCAAGCGTGCGATTTTTTGAGCTTACGGTGCGGTTACGTTGACCACAGCCGTTTTCGTAGATTTCAGGCCCGCCTGGTTTTCGACGGTTGCCATGATGGTGTAGGTTCCCGAAAGCCGGTACACGTGTTCCACGGAAGTTTGTCCAGCGACGATAGTCCCATCGCCGAAATCGATGAGAGCCTGCTGGGGAAGAAACGCTCCGTTGAGAGTAACAGCAACCATCGCAGGCGCCGCGCCGTTTCCGCTCACGGAGACTTGCATCCCGGCGCTCACGTGCGACGCTGTGTTCACGACATTGGACGAGGAAGCAGAGATTGTCAGTCGCCGCCCTTCTGACATGTGGTTCGTCATAGAGGATTTTCCGACGGCTTTCACATAGACCGTGTACTCCGCCGGCTGCAGGGAGAAAGGGGCAAGATTGAGAGCGCGTGTATCGGCCGCGGCATTCGCCACCGGCATGAGGGTTTCGCCGTCCTGTGACAGGAAAACCGTGTAGTGGTCAATGGTTGTGTCATCGCCATTGATCTTCCAGAAGACGGATGTTCCTCTGGTCCCCGCCGCAATCTTCACGCAGTTTTCGATGCCGCTCTCAAACTCCGTGCCCTCTTCGTAATCGTTCCAGGTCACCAGTTGAATGCCGATCATTTGCTGCTGCGAGGAATAAAATTGATCCGCCTCGGCGATGCTGCGCAGCCAGGTTTGTCCGCATTGCTGCTCCACGCTACGCTTGGTGCCCCATAACGCGATTGAATCGTCAAAGCCCTTATAGGCGCTGCCCAGCGAAAAGTCTCCGGCATGCCGCTGTGCCGTGCGGTAGTAATAATCCAGGTAATCCAGGGCCATGGGATCGCGTTTGTCCGCTTCGAGCGGAGCAACCCATGAAAAACCGCCGTCGCTTTCCTTTTTGTTAAAAGCTCCGGAGTTGCGGAAGATGAGGACCGGGTTGCCGTCCAGGCGCGCACGCACGCGCCGCCAGTCGATGCCGTATTTTTCATACCCGAAGAAGAGCACCACGGGACGGCCATCCTGCTTCAGGTAGGCCGCAGAACCTTCATACGTCCTGTAAGCGTAGTTCAGATCTTCGATCAGATTTTCTGCAGGGTTGCAGTCGCGCTCTTTCTCGCACTCCCGGGTGGAGCCCGCGTCGAGCATCAGCGCGAAGTTGAAGCCGGGGTGCTGCTCAGCTTCATGCATCAGCAGTTGGGCCGACTCGTCATTGGCATAAAGAATTTTCTGGGTATTCCCGCGCCCATACCAGTCGATGATGGCGCCATCCAGTCCGCGGCTCACCATGTCAGTCACCTGCTTCTGCACTTGCAGAGCATCGCCTGAGTTGTAGCCCACATCCACGTGGTTCTTATATCCGAACCACTGCACCAGGTGCGCGTACAGTTTGGCCGTAGAGCCTGAATAAAGAAGAGATTGAAGAGGGACCTTGCTCACATTGCCGGCAGCGGCGTTTCCATTGCTCTGTCCGGGAAAGGCATCGGCGGCGCTGGTATTGTTTGACGTTTCGGCGGTCAGCGTCGTAGTCGGGTTAAAGCGGGTCTGCGCGGCAGCAGCCAGAGAAAACAGCATCCACGCGGACAGGATAGACACAACGGTATTGCGAGGCACTTCAAGCTCCAATGACTGGTTGATCGCCAAAAGGACCAACTCTTAATTTGCATTGCTATTCGAGGCAGAACAACTGAATGCAATGACAGCTGCAGTACTTGAAGCAAATAGATGGCCAATCAGGGATTGCTTTGCACAAAAAGCAACTCACCACGGATGAAGACGAATAACACGGATTTACAAAAATGTTAGAACTTTTGATCCGTGTAAATCAGCGGTGTCCGTATTATCCGCGGTAAGGGTTGCTTTTTCGAGCTTTGAGGTTTGTGTAGTTCAGACTTCCCTACTCCGAGTCAGGCGGCGACAGCCGGTATTGCTTTACCTTATTAAGCAGCGCTTTATAGCTGATGTTGAGCCGGACTGCGGCCATTTTTCGGTTCCAGTTGGTGGCTTGCAATGCTTCTTCAATGGCCCTCATCTCGGTTTCACCTTTTGAGTTGCGCACCAGCGATTTCAGTCCTTTGTCGATGGGCACGGGCGCGGGCCGCATGGTCTTTGGCGTAACCAGCGGTTTACTCCTTTCTTCCAGCTCTGAAATGGCCAGGTCTTCATTTTGCAGAACAAGGAAGCGCTTCACGAAATTGCCGAGCTCGCGCAGGTTGCCGGGCCAGTGGTACTTGAGGCAGGCTGCCAGAAGCCTGTCAGAGTACTCAAGCGGCGATTGCGAGTATTTGCGTGCATACCGCGCCATGGAATGTTTCAGCAACGCAGGAATCTCCTCGCGCCGCTCGCGCAATGGCGGGACGTTCAGAGTAAAGGTATTCAGCCGGTAGTAAAGGTCTTCACGAAAAGTCTTTTGCGCGATGGCCTTCTCAATATCGATGTTCGTCGCCGCCAACACCCGGACATCCGCGGTAACGTTATTGCGCCCGCCGAGGCGAGAGAATTGACCATCCTGCAAGACGTGCAGGAGCTTTGCCTGGAGCAGCGGACTCATCTCGCCGATCTCATCCAGCAGAATGGTGCCGTAATTCGCCAGCTCAAATTTGCCGGGCTTGGATTTGCCCGCGCCAGTGAAGGCGCCAGCCTCATAGCCGAAAAGCTCGCTTTCCAGCAGCTCCGCCGGCAGGGCCGCGCAATTTACCTTGAGAAATGGCTTCTGTGATCGCGGAGAAAGCTTGTGGATGAGCCGGGCAAAAACCTCCTTGCCCACGCCGCTCTCTCCCAGAATCAGCACCGGTACGTCTACCTTGGAGATAATGGCACTCTGCGCCCGCAACTGCTTCATGGCCGGGCTGGAAGCCAGGAAAAAAAGATCGTCGGAAAGATCGTCAATATGTTCCTGTGAGGTGACGGCAGTAAAGTGGAGCACCGGCACGTCGGCCTCGGGATCTTCTCCGATTGAAAGACAGCGCGCAATCACGGCGTCAAGCTCTGCTTTGTAAACCGGCTTGGTCAGGTAGTCGAGCGCGCCGAGGCGAATTGCCTGGACCACGTTGCTGGTTTCCGTGACGCAGGAAACCATGATGATGCGCTGGTCCGGATTAAGTTTTCTGCATGCCTGGATCGTCTGCAGGCCGTTCATGGTGGGCATCTGCATATCGATCAGCATCAGGTCCGGAGGATGCCTTTTTACTTTGGCCACGGCTTCTTCCCCGCTATTGGCAGTATCCACCAGATAATTGCTGGTCTCCA
>Ga0070741_10002738_pt1 | contig 46150 bp, 42 predicted proteins | sample Coa_R1_4_FD_66440 | JGI IMG/M metagenome (GOLD analysis project Ga0070741, IMG submission 66440) | Surface soil microbial communities from Centralia Pennsylvania, which are recovering from an underground coalmine fire - Coalmine... | ecosystem: Environmental > Terrestrial > Soil > Unclassified ... | reverse complement strand
CGAGACCTCGACGATGACGCTGATCCGCGGGTTCCTCTACGTCATCGCGGCGATGATCCTCGGCGCCTTCTTCACCGTGTGGACGATCCAACGCCGCGCCGAGATCGGCCTCCAGAAGGCTCTCGGCGCATCGAACCGGGCCGTGCTGCTCGATGCCCTTGGACAGGTCTTGATCGTGCTCGTCGGCGCCACCGCCGTCGGCGTCGTGATCGGACTCGCACTCGGCGCGCTGATCAGCGGCGGGTCGGTGCCCTTCTCGCTGCAGGCAGGACCGGTCACCGGTGCCTCCATCACACTGATCGTGGCCGGGGTGATGGGCATGCTCGTCGGCATCCGGCGCATCACCTCCGTCGATCCCATCATCGCCCTGGAAGGCTCACGATGAACGCCCTCGTCCTCGACGACCTCTGCGTCTCCTTCAACGACGGCGACGAGCAGATCGCCGCACTCGACCACGTCTCACTCACCGTGACCGCCGGTGAGCTCGTCGCCGTCGTCGGCGCCTCCGGCTCGGGCAAGTCCAGCTTGCTCGCAGTCGCGGGCGCGTTGCGATCGCCCGACAGCGGCACAGTCACGATCGGCGACCTCGACATCACCAAGGCGAAGCCGTCCGACCGCGCCGCCGCGCGCCGCACCAAGATCGGGTTCGTCTTCCAGTCGTCGAACCTGTTCGAGGCGCTCACTGCCCGCGATCAGCTTGTCTACATGGGTCGCCTGGCCGGCATGTCGAGTCGTGACGCCCGCGCCGAAGCGGCCCGGCTGCTCGACGTGGTCGGTCTCGGACCGAAAGCCAACCGTCACCCCGCCAAGCTCTCCGGCGGCGAACGTCAGCGAGTTGGCATCGCCCGTGCCCTGATCACCAGGCCCGAGGTGCTACTCGTCGACGAGCCGACGTCGGCACTCGACCACGAGCGTGGCCTCGAGGTGGTCACGTTGCTGCGCGACCTGACCCACGAACGCCGAATCGCCACGATCATGGTCACCCACGACCTCGGCATCATCGATCTCGCCGACCGCATCGTCACGATGAGCGACGGCCAGCTCGGCGACACCACCGCCCTCACCCGCCTCGGCGCGTGAGACCGAGACACCATCGGCCACTGAGAACGCGTAACCGAGCGGGCCATGTAGAGCGCACCTACCCACGGAGCGCAGATCCGCGACGAAGCAACGGCTGACGGGATTGGATCCGCGAGCGCGTAACCGAGCGCTTAAGTCCTGGCTACGGGTGAGATTCCGTGTACTTGGTGAGACCCGCCGTGAGACAGAGGTGCAGGTCAGAGCACTGAAAGTCACCGCTGAGACGTGCGGAAACGGACTCTTAATCCGCAGGTTCTGGGTTCGAATCCCAGGGGGCGCACGTAAGCGATCGCGCGACATCGGAGACGATGTCGCGCGACGTCGTCGACAGCTGGTCCAGATGGAGCCGGTGGGCCAGAGGCAACGACCCGTCTTCAACGCCGTCGACAAGCGCTTCGAGTAGCCGAAGTTCGACCCGGCGAGCTGACGGCTTCTGCATCCGGGTCGGTAGCGTGATCCATCGTCGATGGCACGTTACGAACCGCAGTCCGTCACCGCGCGGCGATGTTCGCCCGGCCGTCGCCGAGCGATCCGAGCACGTACGCGACGTCGACCAGCCGGCCGCGATGACTGCTGACGCGGTCGCGTTGGAAGCAGCGACAGCGCGGTACCGTCCCGAGCTTCGGGTCCACTGTTACCGGATGCTCGGATCGGTCCACGACGCCGAGGATCTGGTGCAGGAGACATTCTTGCGGGCCTGGCGGGCGTACGACCGCTTCGACCCTGAGCGAGGTTCTCTGCGGACGTGGCTGTACCGGATCGCCACGAACGCGTGCCTGAACGCGCTCGAAGCGCGCCAGCGACGACCGCTCCCGTCCGACGTCGGCACGGTCTTCGACGATCCGGATGCGCCATTCGTCCCGGGCTTCGAGGTCCCCTGGCTCGAACCGTTGCCGACAGACCCCGCTGCGTCCGCCGTCGAACGAAGCCGTCTCCGCTTGGCGCTCGTCGCCGCCATGCAGCTCCTCCCCGCCCGCCAGCGGGCCGCGCTCATCCTCCGCGAAGCCCTCGACGTACCGGCCGCCGAGGTCGCTGCGATGCTCGGCATGACGACCGCGGCGGTCAACAGCGCGCTGCAACGGGCACGGGCTCGACTCCTCGAGGCCGGCATCGACGCGGATGCACACGCCGAACCTGCCGCCGAACAGCGAGCCGTCGTCGACAGATACGTCGCGGCGTTCGAGCGCGGCGACGTGCGAGCACTCTCAGCGCTCCTCGCGCACGACGTCATCCTCGAAATGCCGCCGATGTGGAACTGGTACCGAGGCGTGATCGCCTACGCGGGCTTCATGGAACGCGTGTTCCGGACGAGAGGCACCGCTTGGCACACCGTGCCGGTGTGGGCGAACGGAGAGGCTGGCTTCGCCGCGTACGACAACGGCCGGCTCCACACCGTGCAGATCGTCACCGTCGCGGCCGGACACGTGACACGAACGACGGTCTACGCAGACGAGCGGATCTTCGATCTCTTCGATCTCGAGCGATGACTCGAGAGCTCCTCGCCGGTATGTACCTGCAGTTCGGCGGTCAGCCGGAGCCAGAGCAGGAGGAACTCTCGTGGGCAACGTCATCGTCATTCAGTTCGTCACCCTCGACGGCAGGGTCGAGGACCCAGACGGATCGCAAGGCACCCCGTTCGGGGGCTGGGCATTCCGGTTCGGACCCGAAGCCGTCGCCGGGGACAAGTTCCGGCTCGGCCCGATCCTCCAAACCGGTGTGCTGCTGATCGGACGCTCGACATGGGAGCTCTTCTCCCGGCTGTGGCCCAACCGCACCGACGACTTCTCGATGGCGATGAACCGCATCCCGAAGGTCGTCGTCTCGAAGTCAGCGCCGGCGCTCGACGCTTGGAGCAACTCGACGGTCCTCCAGGGCGACCTCCTCGACGACGTCGCCCGGATCAAGCAGGAACGTGACGTCGTCGTCGTCGGAAGCACCAGCGTGGTCCACGCACTGGCGGACGCCGATGTCGTCGACGAATACCGGCTGCTGATCTTCCCGGTCGCACTGGCAGCAGGGAACCAGCTGTTCACTACAGAGATCGATCTCGAACTCACCCACGTCGAACAGTCGGGAGCGGCGATCCTCGCCTACTACCGACGTCCCCACCAGTGATGCGTCGAGCACCACTCAGGCAGGGACCTGCCGCGCGCCGCACGTGAGCCGACTGGTCCTGAAGATGTCGGTGTCGCTCGACGGATACGTCGCCTCTCGCGACGGGACCACCGACTGGATCGCGGCCGGCAGCTCAGACGACAGCCGCCAGTGGACCGTCGACACCGTGCGCAACGCCGGCGCGCACGTGATGGGAGCAACCACGTACGAGGCGATGGCCGCGTACTGGCCGAACGCATCAGGGCCGTTCGCCGAGCCGATGAACGACATCCCGAAGATCGTGTTCTCGACGTCGTTGGCGACTGCCGATTGGGCGGACACAACGATCGCCCGCGGGAACATCTCCGACGAGATCAGACGCCTCAAACAGGACCGCTCGGACGGCAACCTGCTCGTCCACGGCGGCGTCCGGTTCGCTCGGTCGCTGGTCGCAACCGGCCTGATCGACGAGTACCGCCTCCTCGTCCATCCCGTCGTGCTCGGTGCCGGCGAACGGCTGTTCACCGGCCCGCTCGCCATCCACCCCGTGCACACGGTCGCCTTCAGTGGGGGCGCCGTTGCCCACGTCTTCGCGCCCGACGCGTGATGACACGGAGAGGAGGTGGCGCCGCAGAGTGCCACGGGGCCACGTCGGAACGGTCCGAGGTCGGCGAGTGGGGTTGAAGAACCTACACACGCGTAGGTACCGCGACTACCGCCCCGCCCGCGCCCTACTGGCAGTTGGCGCAGAGTCCGACGAGGTCGAGTTGGTGGTGCACGCCCGCGAAACGGGTGCGGCGGGCGGCGCGTTGCAGTGCTCGTTCGACGGTCGCTTCGACGTCGGCGGGGAGGGTGAAGTCCTCGATGGCACCGCAGGTCGAGCAGATGAAGTGATGGTGGTGTTCGCTGAGGTCTTCGGCGAGCTCGTAGCGGGCGAACTCGCCGCCACTGACGACACGACGCACGACCCCCGCCTCCTCCAGCACGGCGAGGTTCCGGTAGGCGGAGCTCTGCGGCAGACCCTTGTTGGCCTTCAGCAGCTCCGGCAGCGTGAGCGGCCGGTCGGTCGCGGCGAGCGCGGTGACGATGGCCCGCCGGTTGCGGGTGTAGCGCTGATCGGTGTCCCGCAGCCGCGCCGCGGCGATGTCGTGCACCTCGACAGCCACCACCACATGGTAGCGCCGTCCTGTTCTGAGAATGAGACGCAGTCCATTTGTAATGAGAACGAGTCTTGAATAGTGTGACCGAGAACGAGAACCGGTCCGGGTTGGAGGGGTGTGGTGTCACGACGAGCGGCGGCTGCGTTGGCGGTGTGCCTCGTGCTCGTCGCCGGCGCGTGCAGCGCCGAGTCGAGCTCCAGCAGGTCGGGCACCGGCAAGCTCCAAGTGGTCGTGGCCGAGAGCTTCTGGGGCAGCATCGCCACCCAACTCGGCGGCGACCACGTCGAGGTCACGAGCCTGATCACCAGCCCGGACACCGACCCGCACGACTACGAACCGACGCCACAGGACGGCCGCGCCATCGCCAGCGCGCAGTACGTCGTCTTCAACGGTCTCGGCTACGACACGTGGGCGTCCAAAGCAGTCGACGCCAACCCGTCGTCGGGGCGCAGGGTCCTCGAGATCGGCAAGCTGCTCGGGTTGCGGGAAGGCGACAACCCGCACCGCTGGTACTTCCCCGCCGACGTCGAGCGCGTCATCACGCAGATCACCGCTGACTACAAGGCGATCGATCCCGCCAACGCGTCGTACTACGACCAGCAACACGACGCCTTCGAGTCGACCGGGTTGCGGCAGTACAAGGACCTGCTCGCGGACATCACACGGAAGTACGAAGGCACCCCCGTCGGCGCCAGCGAGAGCATCTTCACCGGTCTCGCCCAGGCCACCGGCCTGAACCTGGTGACACCGCCGTCCTTCCTCGTCGCCATCAGCGAGGGCACCGACCCCACCGCGCGCGACAAGGCCACGGCCGACGAGCAGATCACGGGCAAGCAGATCGAGGTGTTCGTGTTCAACAGTCAGAACGCGACGCCCGACGTCCAGACGCTCGTCGGCGCGGCACGGGCCAACGGCATCCCGGTGACGACGATCACCGAGACACCGCCCGAGAACGTGTCGTTCCAGGACTGGCAGTCCCGACAGCTCCAGCAGCTCGCGGATGCCTTGGCCACCGCGACAGGACGGTGAACGACGTGCACACCACCCGCGACCCCGCGAGGCACGGTGACTCGGTCGACGCGACGACTGCCCCGGCGGTGTGGATGCGCGACGGCACCGTGCGCGTCGGCGGCCGCACCGTGTGGTCCGACGTCGACCTCGACATCGCGCGGGGCCAGTTCGTCGCCATCCTCGGGCCCAACGGCGTTGGCAAGTCCACCCTCGTCAAGACGATCCTCGGCCTCGTCCCCCTTGCCGCCGGCGAGCTGCGGGTGCTCGGCCAGCCCGTCGGTCAGGCCAACCGCGCCATCGGTTACCTCCCCCAACGTCGCGCCTTCGACGAGAGCCTCCGTCTGCGAGCCATCGACCTGATCGCACTCGGTCGCGACGGTCATCGGTGGGGCCTGCCGCTCCGGCGCCGACGCCGCGACACGGGCATCGACGAGCTCGTCGAGCTCGTGGGCGCGACCGGCTACGCCCGCCGACCGATCGGCGCGCTCTCCGGCGGCGAGCAACAACGCATCCTCATCGCCCAAGCCCTCGTCCAACGCCCGCGCCTGCTGCTGCTCGACGAGCCCCTCGACAGTCTCGACCTCCCCAACCAGGCATCGGTGTCGGCGCTCATCGCCGACATCAGCCGCGAGCACGACATCGCCGTGCTCCTCGTCGCCCACGACGTCAACCCCGTGCTCTCCTACCTGGACCAGGTCGTCTACCTCGGCCACGGCCGCGCCGTCACCGGCGCGCCCCACGAGGTCGTCACCACCGAGACGCTGTCCGCGCTCTACGACGCACCGGTCGAGGTGCTCACCGCCCGCGACGGCCGGCTCGTCGTCGTCGGCCAACCCGAACCGCCCGCCCATCACGCCGACCGCCACCACCACTGATGCTCCTCACCGTCGAGCCGCACCTCACCTGGAACGTCGTCGACGACGTCCGCCGTCTCTTCGACTACCAGTTCATGGTCAACGCGCTGCGCGCCGGCACCATCGTCGCGGTCACCGCGGGCGTCACCGGCTGGTTCATGGTGCTCCGCCGTCAGGCGTTCGCCGGCCACACCCTCGCGCTCATCGGCTTCCCCGGCGCCGCCGGCGCCGTGCTCCTCGGGGTCAGTACGCAGTTGGGGTTCTTCGCGTTCTGCGTCACCGGCGCGCTCGTGATCGCCGCGGTCGGCCGCCGCCGCACGTCGTTCTCCGGCGAGTCCGCGGTCATCGCCGTCGTGCAGACGGTGGCGTTGGCGAGCGGTTTCCTGTTCGTGTCGTTGCACGGCGGAAACCTCAACGGGATCAACGCGCTGCTGTTCGGCACCTTCATCGGCATCACCGACACCGACGTCGTACGGCTCGCCGCGGTTGCGGTGCCCGCCGTCGTGGTGATGGGCGTGATCGCTCGGCCGCTGCTGTTCGCGTCCGTCGATCCCGACGTCGCCGCCGCCCGCGGCGTACCCGTACGACGGCTGTCGGTCGTGTACCTCGTGCTGCTCGGCGTCGGCGCCGCCGCTGCCGCGCAGATCACCGGCGCGCTGCTCGTGTTCGCGCTGTTGGTCCTTCCCCCCGCCGCCGCGCACGCGCTCACCACCCGCCCCGTCGTCGGCATGGGGCTCGCCGTCGGACTCGCGCTCGCCAGCACGTGGCTCGGCCTCGGCATCGCCTACTACTCGCCCTACCCCATCGGATTCTGGGTCACCACCATCGCGTTCGTCATCTACCTCGCCGCCCGCGCCACCTCGGCGGTGTCGCGGCCGAATGTTGGTGCGATGTGGGCGCAATGACGCCTACAACGCACCAACATTCGCTGGCGCACTGGCGGTTCGCGTGACGGTGTTCGGCAGCGTGGTGGATCTCGGCGGGATGTTGTCGCACGACTTCATGCGCAACGCGTTCATCGCCGGCACGGCCGTCGCCGCCGCCAGCGGCCTCGTCGGCTACTTCCTGGTGCTCCGCAACCAGGTCTTCACCGGTGACGCGCTCAGCCATGTCGCGTTCACGGGCGCGCTCGCCGCGCTCGCCGCCGGCATCGACCTGCGCCTCGGACTGTTCGCCGCCGTCATCGCCGTCGCCTTGCTCATGGGCGCGCTCGGCGACCGCGGCCACGCGGACGATGTCGTCATCGGCGGCGTCTTCGCGTGGATCCTCGGCCTCGGTGTGCTGTTCCTCTCGCTGTTCACCAGCCACCGCTCGACGTCGAACAGCACGGCAGGCGTCAGCGTGCTGTTCGGTTCCATCTTCGGCCTCGACCACACCCGTACGCTCACCGCGGTGCTCATCGCGGTCCTCGTGTGTCTGGCGATGCTCGGCGGCGCCCGTCCGTTGCTGTTCGCCAGCGTCGACGCTGCCGTCGCCGCCGCCCGCGGCGTTCCCGTCCGGGCGCTCGGCTACGGATTCATGGTGCTCGTCGGCATCACGGCGGCCGAGGCCACGCAAGCCATCGGTGCGCTGCTCCTGCTCGCGCTGCTCGCCGCGCCCGCGGCTGCCGCGCAGCGCCTCACCGACCGTCCCTACCACGGCATGCTCCTCGCCGCCGTCCTGGCGATCGGCGCCACGTGGGTCGGGCTCACCGTGAGCTACTGGGCACCGAAGCTTCCGCCCAGCTTCTGCATCGTGACCGCGCTCGCCCTCGTGTACGCCGCCACGTACCTCCGGTCATCCACGCGCCGCGCGACACATCCGTAGCGGTGTGACAGGCTCAGACCTTGGACCGAGCGGCTCTCGACTTCTACGCCACGCCGGGCCGTTTCACCCGGCTCGACGGCGACGAGCTCGCCACGAGCGACGTCACCGAGATCGTGCGCGCTGTCCAGGGACTGCTCGTCTACGACGTCGTGGCCCAACCCTTCTACGGCGTCGAACTCACCGCGGAGCAGGCGGACGCCATCCACGAGCGCGACGCCGCCCGACTCCTCGCGCGGGCGAAGGCGGTCGACGGACGGCCGATCGACGAGCCGCGCCCACCGGGTGATCGCGTCGGCGCCCGCTGCCATGCCTTCAGCCGGCTGACGGTGGCGTTCCTGCGGGCGCGAGGCATCCCCGCCCGCGCTCGGTGCGGGTTCGGGACGTACTTCCGGCCCGGCTGGTACGAGGACCACTGGATCGCGGAGTACTGGAACGACGAGGTGCAGCACTGGCAGATGGTGGACGCGCAGCTCGACACCACCTGGCAGGAGGTCATCGGTTTCGCGGGTGACGCCTTCGCCATCACGAGCACCGAGTTCGTCACCGCGGGACACGCATGGCAGGCGTGGCGGCGGGGCGACCTCGACGCGGCGCGCTGCGGGCTCTCCGCCATCGACGAGCACGGTGCCCACTGGATCGCGGGCAACCTGCGACTGGACCTGGCGTCGCTGAACAAGGTCGAGATGCTCCCGTGGGACGTCTGGGGCGCAGGGTGGAAGCCGGGCGAAGCGCCCACGGACGAGCTCCTCGAGCGCTTCGACTCGGCGGCGGCGCTCACCGTGGACCCCGACGCCAACTTCGTCGCCATGCGTCGCCGCTACGAGAGCGATGAGTGCTTGCGAATGGACGGCACGGTCTTCAACGTGCTCCGCGGTCGGTCGGAGGCGGTGTAGATGACGACGGTCAAGGAGCTCGTCGAGCTCGAACGAGCAGGCTGGGTGGCGTTGTCGACGGGCGGTGATGCTGCCGCGCGCTTCTACGAAGAGGTCCTGACCGACAATCCGTTGCTGCTGCTCCCCGGTGGAATGGTGCTCGACGACAGAGCCCAGATCGTCGACGCGATGCGCGGCGTCCCGTGGGACGAGTTCGAACTGCGGGACGAGCGCGTCCTCGGACTGCGTCCTGACTGTGCCGTGCTCGCCTACCGCGCGTCCGCGGTGCGGGGCGAGCAGCGCTACGAGGCGCTGTTCAACAGCACGTATGTGCGCGTCGGCGGACGATGGCGACTGGCGTTGCACCAGCAGACGCCCGTCTGACACAACGAGCGAACGAGCGCGTGCACCCGTGCACGCCTTCGGCGGACGTCGAGCGTCAGTGGGCGAGCCCGGCGACGACGTTGATCGTCATCGCGATGATCGCCGTGCCGAACACGTACGACAGCAGTGCGTGACGCAACGCCGTGCGACGTACGGCTTTCGACGTCAGGTCGGTGTCGGACACCTGGTACGTCATGCCGATCGTGAACGCCAGATACGCGAAGTCGTGGTAGTCGGGATCGTCGTCCTGGTTGAAGTCGACGCCCGTGCGCGCGTTCCAGTACAGGTGCGCGTAGCGGAGTGTGAACACCGTGTGCACACACGCCCACGCGAGCACCACCGCGACGACGGCGAGGGCCGTGATGAGCGCAGCGGTCACGCCCTTCGCATCGCTTGCCTCGAGCAACACGAAACCGACGCCGACCAGGCTGGCGAGACTGGCGGTGAGCAGGGCGATGTCCGCCGCCGCCCGGGAGTCGTCCTCCGTCGTGGCGATCTCGCGGGTGCGAACCGCGTCCGCGGGGAGGATGACGGCCCACACGGACACGACGAACGCGGCCGCACCGAGCGACCATCCGATCAGCACCGCGGTGGGCCATGGCGCGAAGAGCGCGGCCACGGCACCCGCGGCAATCGCGAACGTGCCGGCCAGCAGGAGGCGTGTCCGCGCCGATCGCCACGTGCGTCCGCGATCGGCGCCGTCGGGCAGGGACGACGTCATGTGCCCGAGTGTGCCCCGGTCACGTGACGTTCACCCACCGCGGCAACCCGAATCGTGGGTCGACGGCGCGCCCTGGGTTCAGGCGTCGACCACGATCGGTGCGGCGGCGATGACCAGCAGGCGATCGCCCTCCCGCACCGTGCGGTCCCACGAGGGGTTCAACTCGTACTCCGCGTCACCGGTCGCGATGGCGACGACGAGGGCGTCGTGGTCGCGCTTCACCTGCGCAACGGCATCGCCGACGTCGTGCCCGTCCAGTGACCTGGGCGCCAGGAACGAGTAGAACTCGTGCCCGTCCGGGTTCGTCACGAGGTCGGAGACGACACGCGACAGCCCGTGCGTCACGGCCGCATCGGCGAGCAACGAACCCGTCATCTCGGCAGAGACGACGATCTCGTCGGCGTTCGCGCGCTCGAAGTGCTTCCTGTTCTGTGGTCGCAGCACCTCCACGCACGAGTACACGTCACGGTTCACCGTCTCGACCGCCAACGTCGTGAGCAGCGTGCGCGCGTCGACGTCGTCCGGCGACGCGGTCGGGTTGCTTTCGTCGGCGAGGATGATCGCCGTCCTCGCCCGCTCGATGCCTGCCCGGCGGAGGTCCGGCTCGGCCGTCGTCTCGCCGGAGATGAAGACGACATCGTCGTCGTCGAACGGCGCCGCGTCGTACGAGGCGAGGACGACGATGCGCGTCGCGCCGAGCGACGGGTCGGCGCGCAGCTCGCGGATGATCTCGGTGCCCTTCGAGTTCCAGCCACACAAGACGATGTGGTCGTCCACGCTTCGCTTCACCCTCTCTGTCACTGCGCTCCCTGCGATGAAGTCGCCGAGCTTCGAAGCAACCGCGGTGATGCCCATGGCCACCAGCACGAGGTCGCCGATGAGCATCGCGTACGTCAGTGCCGTTCCGGTCGCCGTCTGCGCGTCGAACGGCGCCTGGTCCTGCAGCAGTGCCAGGAGCGACCAACGGAGGCCGGACCCCACGTTGTGGACCTGGTCGTTCTGCCCGTGTTCCGCGAAGTAGAACGCGACGCCGACGGCGGGGACGAGCAAGACGATGCCCGCGACGGCGACGAACAGCGTCCGACGGAAGCGCCGACCCGACCGCCGCTTCGCGCGCGACCCCGTCCCCGTCGAGTCCCGCTGACGTCCTCCAGCGGCAGCAGCTGCGATCCGGCGCCGAGAACCCACCGCTCGCAACTATGGACGTTGTGCCCGCGGCGCGGCGGCGCCTTCAGGATCTCTCAGTTCCACGACGGTCGAAGCCGTGGAACGCGCCCTGCACCGGCGCGTCCGCGCCGACACGGCGACGCACACGAACGTTCACGATGTCGTACCCGGCGAGGTACTGGAAGTACGTCGTGCCCGTCCGCACCGTCAAGGCGGAACCGGTGAGGAGAAGTCGGACGCCGCTCGACAGCAGGTGCTCGACGAGGGCGACCTGGAGCACGTTGCGTCCGAGGACGTACGCCGCCTTGTCGTTGCGTCGCACGAAGCGCTCGAGATACGCGAGCTCGCCGTCACGGGTGACGAGGCAGTACCCGCGCCAGACCCCGTCGCCGTCGGCCAGCAACAGGAGGTCCTGTTGCTCTCGCACGAGCATCGGCGCCCGGCCGTCGGCCGCACGCTGGGCCTCCAGGCGCGCTCGTTCGGACTCGCACGCGACGTGCGCCGTGAAGCCCTCGTTGCGAGCGCGGCGCAGGTTCGTGCGCAGTGCCTGTTTGCGGCGCCCGGCGAGATAGCCCTCCACGGTTCCGTCGAGCAGCAAGGCCGCTCGTGCCAGGCCGGCACCGACGCGGCCGTCGACCCGGGACGCCAGCCACCTTCCGTTCGTCGTGTCCGAAGGTGCGATGGCGACGAGCGGCAAGCCGCGGACGTAGCGACTGGCGGCAACCACGTCGTTGGCGCGGGCCAGCGCGCGAACGAGCTGGAGCGGGTGGGTCGACGCCTGTCGCCTGGCGGCGACCAGCCGGCGCGCCGCGTCGAAACCCTCCGACTCCCACGGAGGGCGACCGGCCGGCACCGTTGCCGTTGACGTCAACGCGCGCTCGGAGTGGATCACCGGCGCGGCAGCACGACGAGCTATGGCCATCGCCCGCCGTGCACAGTCACGAGCGCAGGGTACGAGCGCCGCGATCATCGGATGCCTGAGAGATCCTGAGGGCGCGCGCCACCGACCGGCCCGCCGTGACGCACGATGGAGGATCGGCCGAGCGAGAGGAGTGCCCATGGCGGCATCGGCTGCCGACGTCCACAGCGCACCCCGGGTGCTGCTCGTCGAAGACGATCCGACGTTGTCGAGGTCGTTCCGCATCGGGTTGCAGCACGCCGGCTACGTCGTTCGTTGCGCCGCCGACGGCACCGCCATCGACGAGCAGGTCGAGGGTTTTCGCCCCGATCTCGTGGTGCTCGACGTGTCGTTCCCGACAGGTCCCGACGGCTTCGCCATCGCGCGCCGCGTGCGAGCGCTCACCGACTGCCCGCTGCTCTTCGTCACCGCCGCCGACTCGCTCGACGCCCGCCTCGAAGGATTCGCGCTCGGTGGTGACGACTACGTCGTCAAACCGCTCGCCGTCGCCGAGTTGCTCGCCCGCACGGAAGCGTTGCTCCGGCGATGTGATCGGCTCGCCTCACCAGTGCGCGTCGTCCGCGACCTCGTCATCGACGGGCGGCAGCGCACGGTGATGCGCGCCGGTCGCGTGATCGAGTTGACGCCCACCGAGTTCGACCTGCTCTACGCGCTCGCACGCGTACCGGGTGAGGCGATCTCCAAGCTCCAGTTGCTGTCGCTCGTCTGGGGGTTCGAGGAGTACGACCCGAACCTCGTCGAGGTCTACGTGAGCTCGTTGCGCAAGAAGCTGCGGGGCGACGGGCCGCCGTTGATTCGCACGCAGCGCGGGAGCGGCTATGTCCTCGGGCCCTAGTTCGGACGTGTCGCCGCACCGGTCGACCACGCGGCTGGAACCGCGATGGTTCGATCACCGCCTCGCACCGTCGCATCGAACTTCGACGGCCGTCGCCTTGCTGGCAGTGATCGCCGTGATCGGGCTCGTGGACTACTTCACCGGCCCGCTCATCTCGTTGACCGTGCTGTACATCGTGCCCACTGCGACCGCGACCGTGCTGCTCGGGAGCCGCGCCGGCCGGTTCGTGGCGGTGCTGTGCGGCGTCATGGTGCTGCTGTCCGACGTCGTGCTGCGACCGCAGTACGGGCACCGGCTCGTCGCCAGCCTGAACGCGGTGTTCATGGTGGTCACGCTCGAGTTGCTCGTTGCGCTCCTCACGGCTCTTCAGTCAGAAGTCCACCGGGCCGTACGAGCGGAGCGGCGTACGCACGACTTCCTTGCCGTCGCCGCCCACCAGCTGCGAACACCGATCGCGCGGCTGCGATCCGGCGCGGAGGCCCTCGTGATCGCGGGCCCTGCCGACCCCGAGATCGAGGATGTGATGTCGGACCTCACCCGTGACGCGGCGCACGCCGGCACGCTCATCAGCTCGCTGCTCCGTGTGGCGCGACTCGACGGGAACGAGCCCCTCGAGTCGCGCGCCGTGGACATCGTCGGACTGATCGAGGACGAGGTCGACCGCGTGCGCCGGGCACGCACGAACGATCTGACGTGGCACGTGACCTCGACCGTCGCCGAACGCGTCGCGATGTGCGACCCGGATGCGGTGCGCGAGGCGTTCGTGAACCTCGTCGACAACGCCGCGCGCCATGCCGCGACGACGGTCGACGTGACGATCGACGACGACCACGGCGCGTTCGTCATCGGCGTCGCCGACGACGGACCGGGCTTGGACGCCGACGCCGCCGCGCGGGCGTTCCAACGGTTCGTGTCGCTCGACAACAGCGGCGGCAGCGGCCTCGGCCTCCCGATCGCACAGGGCGTGTTCGAGGCGCACGGCGGCACGTTGACCTACGTCGACCACACCTTCCGAGCGCGGCTCCCCCGGACCCCACCGCGAGATGCAGGCGGGGAGACCCGCCGCCGGCGCCGCTGACGGTGCCCGCCCGGGCGCGGGACCGGTCGGGTCCCCAGCCCCTTTCGTCAGGAACGTGAACCTCGCGCGTGCTGTCCCGTTCGTGAAGGATGGGGGCGTGACACCGGCACGGGGTGCGCTCGTCGGTCGTGACGCGGAGCTGGCAGCGCTGGACCATGCCCTCGACGCCGCCGAGACCCGGCAGGCCGGCGTGGTGCTGTGCACAGGTGACCCCGGGATCGGCAAGACGCGCCTCGCCGAGGAGTTGGTGGCCCGGGCGCGGGCTCGCGGGTTCGCGACGGCGTGGGGCACCGCGGACGACTCCGTCGGATCGCCACCGCACTGGCCGTGGATCCAGGTGCTGCGTGCCTTGGCTGCCGTCACGGACCTGCGCGCGGTCGCGCAACGCCAGCCGCTGCTCGCCACGCTCGTGCCCGACGTCGTCGCGTCGGATGCCGACGTTGCCGCGACCACGGCGTCCGAAGACCGCTTCGCGCTGTTCGAGGCGGTGACGACGGTCGTGCGGGAGGCGTCCACCGTGCAGCCGCTGGCGATCGTCCTCGACGACCTGCACTGGGCGGACGAGGAGTCACTCCTGCTCGTCCGGCACGCGGCGCTGTCACTCGTCGGCGCACGTGTCGTGTTGTGGCTGAACGCACGTACCGGCGGTGGCGAGATGGCAATCGTGCGTTCGAAGCGCTTGCCTGGCGCGACCGAGCTGCCGCTGTCGGCGCTCGACGTGGACGCGGTGCGTCACCAGCTCGCGTCGCTGACACAGCGCGAGGTGTCCGAGTCCGAGGCGACGCGGGTGTCGTCGCTCACCGGAGGCGTCCCGTTGTTCGTGCGCGAGGTCGCCGTTGCGCTCGAGCAGCAGCCAGACGGGCGGGACGCGCCCCTCCTGACGGCGGGCATCCGAGCCGCGGTCGGTGACCGGTTGGAGCGGTTGTCCGCCGAGACGCAAACGCTGTTGCGCACCGCCGCAGTGCTGGGCCGTGAGTTCGACGTGGGCACGCTCGCGACAGTGGCGGCGACGACGGAGTTGTCGTGCCTCGACCTGTTGCGCGAGGCGGAGCATGCAGGACTCGTCGAGCACGTCGGTCCCCCCGGCGGCCTGCGTTTCGTGCACGCGCTCGTGCGAGACGCGATCGAGGACGACCTCTCTTCGTCGCAGCGCGTCACGCTGCACCGTGCCGCCGCCGAGGCGATCGAGGCGCAGCACGGCTCGGAGCGCGGCGCGCACGTCTTCGAGATCGCACAACATCGGGCTGCGGCAGCAGCGGGACGTCCGAGCGCGAGCGCGGCGTGCTGGCTCGAACGTGCCGCGGACTCGGCCATGGCGCAGCTCGGCTACGAGCAGGCTTCGCGCCTGTACGAGCAGGCGCTGGCGGTCGGCGGGACAGCGCTCGACCAGGCGACCCGGTGCCGGCTGCTGCTGGCCGCTGCCACCGCGATGAACCGCTCGGGCGCGCTGGGCGAATGCCACCGGTGCCGCATGGCCGCGATCGAGTCCGCGCCCGCGCACGCGCGTCTGGACGTCATGGCCGACGCCGCCCTCGTCATGGACCCGAACGGCCAGCCCGGGTTCGATCTGGCCACCCGCCGGTTGTGTGAGGAAGTGCTCGCGGCGCTGCCTCCCGAGCCGTCCGTGCGTCGAGCCCGATTGACCGCGCGGTTCGCTGAGACGTTCGTCTACCTCCCGGAGAGTGAGGCCGCGCAACGCGCGAGCGCCGACGCGGTCGCCGTCGCTGCTGCATCAGGCGACGACGAGGCGCTCGCTGCCGCGTTGCAGGCACGCCAGGTCGTCGTCGCGCATCCTGACGGTCTCGACGAGCGCCGCCTCGTCGCGGACCGACTGATCGAGACCGGACGGCGTCGAGGCGACCGCGGCATCGAGTTGCGCGGACACCTGTGCCGCGTCGACGCGTACTTCGAGCTCGGGTTCCTCGGGCGCATCGCGCCGGAGCTCGACGTCGCCTCCGCGTTGGCGGACGAAATGCAGCGTCCCCTCGCTCGGTATCTCGTCGCGCACACCCGCGCCGTGCTCGCACAGGCGCAGGGGCGAGTCGTCGAGGCACGCCGCCTGAGTGATGAGGCGATCGCGATGGGCGGATGGGGTGATCACCCCGATCCCGCGCATCGACGAACCGCTGTCCTCAGCGGGATCGCGCGCCATTCGGGCGCCGACAGCGTCGCGCTCCCGGACGTCGTCGAGAGCGACGGACGGAAGGCACCGTTCATCGCCGATCTCGCGGCGGCGAACACGATGGCGACCCGAGAGATGCCGGCGGCAGCACTCGACCTGTGGCAATCGCTCGGGCCGCCCGAGCAGTGGCATCCGCCGTCACACGTCGTGCTCCTCGCCGGCGCGCTCGGGATCGAGACTGCGATCGCGCTGCAGCGGGACGGTGACGTGGAGGCATTGATGGCGCAGCTCGAACGGTTCCAGGGCCACCACGTGGCGTGCGGGTTCGGCGCCGCGACCTATCTCGGCCCCGTCGAGCTCTGGCTCGGCAAGGCGGCGCTCCACCTGGGCAACCTCGACGACGCCGTCCGCGCCCTGGAGTGCGCGCAGCGACGAAGTCACGAGGCGGGTGCCGCCGGTGCGGAGCTCGAGGCGGCAGCCGACCTCGCCCGCGCGCTCCTGCAGCAGCGAGCCGTCGACCGTGCGCGCGACCTGGTGACCGCCGCGCTGCCGACGGCGGAGCACCTCGAGCTGTGGGCGATCGTCGATCGCCTCCGCCGCCTGTCAGACGAGCTCGCCGCTGCACCGATCGACCCGCTCACCGCACGCGAGCGCGAGGTCGCCGCCCTGGTGGCGCAGGGGTGCTCGAACCGCGAGATCGCCGAGCAGCTGTTCGTGTCCGAGCGAACGGCCGAGAACCACGTCCAGCACATCCTCACAAAGCTGGGTCTCCACAACCGGACACAGGTCGCGCACTGGTTCGACGCGACGCGGAGATGAGTACTCGGTCTGAGTAGTCCAACGGATGCCGACGCGACGGCATGTCCGTACGGTCACGTGAACGAGCTGCCCACTCACGGAGGAGGCTGGGATGACCGCGACGACGACCGAGCCGCAACCGCACCAAGTCGTGTGGACCCTCGCACAGGCGGTCGTACCGTCGCGTGCGCTGCACGTCGTGGCGGAACTGGGGGTGGCCGACGCGCTCGGCGATGGTGCATGCCACCCGAAGGAGCTGGCGGCCGCGTGTCACGCCGATACCGCCGCTCTCGATCGGGTGCTCCGCCTCTTGTGCGCGCACGGGATCTTCGAGGTCGACGGCGACCGCTACCGGCACAACGCCGCATCGCGTCTCCTGCGGAGCGACGACGCCCACTCGATGCGGGCGTTCGCGCGACTGAACGGACTGCCCGCCGCGTGGCGCTCCATCGGCGCGCTCGATCACGCCGTGCGCACCGGCCGACCGGGCATCGAAACGGTCGACGCGGAGGGCTTCTTCACCTACCTCGCTGCGCATCCGGACGAAGCCGGCGTGTTCGAGTTGGCGATGGCCCAGAAGGCGCGAGCCGACATCGTCGACCTCCTCGACGCCTTCGACTTCCAACCGTTCCGCACGATCGCCGACATCGGCGGCGGCACAGGCCACCTGCTCGACGCCGCGCTGGCAGCCTCGCCCCACGCAACCGGGGTCCTGTTCGACCTGCCCGACGTGATCGCGCGCTGCACCGTGACGTGCGAGCGACTCCGCACGCGCGCCGGCGACTTCTTCGCCGATCCGCTGCCCGCGGCCGACCTCTACCTCCTCATGGAGGTCCTCCACGACTGGAGAGACCAGGAGGCCTCGTCGATCCTCGCCGCCGTCCGCCGTGCCGCGGAGCCCGGTGCCACGATCCTCGTGATCGAGCACATCCCGTCCGAGGAGGGGATGGACGTCGTCTCGCAGACGCTCGACGTCCTGATGCTCGCCGTGACCGGAGGCTTCGAGCGCGCACCGAGCCAGATGCGCGCCTTGCTGCGGGCCGCCGGGTTCGAGCCATCGCGTGTCGTACGGACCGCCGGTGCGATCAGCGCCATCGAAGCCGTCGCCGTCTGACGACCCTCAACCGAAAGGAGACAGCCACATGTACGCAGTCGTCTTCGAGGTCGACATGAAGCCCGACGCGCAGGGCGATCCCGAGGCCGAGCTCGACGGGCTCGTCGGCTTCGTCAAGTCGCTGCCGGATTTCGTGCGCGGGACCTGGACCACCGACGGCTCGCGCGGCCTCAGCTTCCTCGTGTTCGCGACAGAAGAAGCCGCCCGCGGGATGGCCGAGAACGCGTTCATCCCGCCGGACGCGACCGTCACACTTCGCTCGGCCACCGCGTACGAGATCGTCCGGGACGTGTGATCGCCATGCCGACCGCGACGACCGTCCAAGTGCTCGTCACCGATCGGTAGGAGTCGCTCGCGGCCGGCGCACGCGACGTTCAGCGAGTCGTGATCGTGCCCGGCGGTGGGATCGTCCCCGGACCCGAGGTGGAACAGGCGAGGCGGTCCGCCGTGTCACCCGGTGCCGCGAGCACGGGCAGCGTCGGGAACGTCGGTCGTTGCGCCCGCAGGGCGCGCATGTCCAGGAAGTCGGTGAGATCGTTGGCATTGGCATCGCGCCGCGTGAGCGCGGGCAGGTTCCACTTGCGCTCCACCATCGCCAGCACCGACGTGTGGTCGTGCAGCACGTGCGTCGTGAACCCGGGCTTTGCGTACGGCGACACGATGATGGCCGGCACGCGGAACCCGTAGCGCGTGAACCCGTCGTACTGCGACTCGCCGGGCTGCACGATCGGCGGGATGGCGTCCGGCGCGAGCGCGGGCGGCGGCGCGACGTGGTCGTAGTAGCCACCGCCTTCGTCGTAGGTGACGACGAGCATCGTGTGCAACCAGTCCGGCGACGAGGCCACCGCATCGACCACACGGGCGAGCACGCCTTCGCCGACGACCATGTTCTGCGGGTTCTCCTGTGACTGCGTCCCGAAGTCGGGGTCGACGATCGTGAAGCCGGGGAGCTGGCCTGCGCCGGCGTCGGTGAAGAACTGCTCGTAGGTCTTCTGGTGCAGCGTCTCCTGCACGCCGTCGGTGACGGGGAAGACGTTGGCCGTCGCGCCGAGCGGCCACTGCGCGGCGTAGTCGCCCCACGAGATCCCGAACGCATCGAGCTCGTCGAGGATCGTGGGCGACGGCACGGCGAACCCGATGTCCGGCACGAGGTTGCCCGCGCTGGTGCCGGGATCGTCCGTCATCCCCGCCGACGTGCCACCGACGAGGAAGCGACGCTCCGGGATCGTCTGGTCGAGCGACGACGCGAACCAGCGGTCGCCGATCGGGAACGTCGATGCGAGCGAGTACGTGAACGGCAGGTCCTGCGCGTCCCAGTACCCCATCGCCACGCCGCCGACGATGCCCGGCGTCGACGGGCTGATCGGGGTGCGCACGAAGCCGTCGTTGCGACCGCTGTCGTAGGCGTTGTGGCTGGCTGACCACTCCTGGCTCGGGCGCGACGACAACTGACACGTGGTCGGCATGTGGAACGCGTGCTGCACGGTGCCGTCGGGATACGGGTTGGTGGCGGTGGGCTGGCCGTTGCGGCCCAGGCGGAAACCGTCACCGCGTCCGAGCATGCCGAGCACGTTGTCGTACGTGTGGTTCTCGAGCATGAGGACGACGATGTGATCGATGCCCGGTAGCTCGTCGGTGCCCGGCGGGCGCGTGGGATCGGGCAGCGAGCCGGGGAGGCGCATCGTCGTGCGCCCGAGCGCGGCGAGCGCCGCCGCGTCACCGCTGCTCGGCGCGCCCGCGGTCGTGCCGGCGAAGGCGAGACCCGACGAGGCCGCCGCCAGCGCCACGCCCACCGCGATCCCACGCCGGATCCTCCGGGCCATTCCCTCCAGACGCATCACGAGTTGCTTCGGCGTCGACGGCCGAGTCCCTGCCGGGAACGGTGAACAGCGCTCGAACTCTCCTGCGCGGGTGCGGCCGTCACGCAGGGGCAGGAATTGCGGCCGGCACGCGCCGGGCACGCACGGCGGCGACGACGACGGCGGTCAGGGACTGCAGGCCCCACACGCCGGCGACCAGGAACCCGGCGACGATGCCGTCGAGCCACCAGTGGTTGGCCGTGGCGACGATCACGAACGCCGTCGCCGCGGCATGCGCCACGGCGAGCCAGCGCCACCGGCTACGGCTGATGGTGCACGTGCCGACGGCGACGATCAGGGCCCACGCCATGTGCACCGACGGCATGGCGGACATCTGGTCGGAGAGTCCCTGCCCGATCGTGCCGTACACCGACTGGCCGTAGAGCTTGGCGGCGTCGACGTACCCGAGGTCCGGGTACAGCCGCGGCGGCGCGACGGGCGCGAAGTGGATGCACAGGCACGCGCCGGTCACGAGCGCGACCGCGTTGCGGATGCGCGGGTACCGATCGCGGTGACGCACGAACAACCACACGAGGAAGCCGATCAACGCAGGCACGTGCACGATGGCGTAGTACGCGTTGCACGCCTGCACGAGCAGCGAGTACGGCAGGATCCACGACTCGATGCGCGCCTCGTTGGCGATGTGCAACGTGCGCTCGATGTCGTACACGCGGTAGCCGTTGGCGAAGCCCGTCGTCTCCCGGACGGTCTGCAACGCACCGAGCAGTTGCCACAGGCTGTAGAGCACCAGGACGAGCGACAGCTCACCCGCGAACGCGGCGGCGAACCGGCGGTTGCGTGTCGTGGCGCGGCGCAGTGCGACGGCCACCACGCCCGCCGCGCCGGCGAGCACGATCGCCGGCTGCCACGCCAACCACATGGCCGAAGTCTCGCGAACGCAACGGTCCCGTGGCGGGGTCGGGGGATGCCCGATCGTCGAACGTGCCGTCGGTACCCTCGCCGTCGTGGTGGACGAACGGCGCGGGCGTCACGCGACGCGTCTCTTCCTGTGCGCGCTGGCGCTGGCGTTGGTGGGCACGGGGTTCGCGACGAAGGGCCACGAGGGCGGCGCCGCCGCCAGCCCGATCGCGGTGCCGGCTGCACCCGCCGACGCCACCGTGACCTCGGCACCCGCGCCGGCGCCGGCTCCCGCGCCGCCTTCGACGCCGGCGACGAACCCGCCGCCGCTCGTGCCCGGCCGCACCGCACCGGTCGTGCTCGTCGTGGGTGACTCGATCGCGGAGTCCGTCGCCAGCGTGATGACCGACACCGCGGCGCCGTCGGGTGTGCAGGTCATCAACGGCGCGATGGAGGGCTGCGGCGTGATGGCAGGCTCGCCTCTGCACTACGTCGGCCACGAGCAGCCGCAGCCCGACGGTTGCGACGACTGGCCGCAACGGTGGCAGGACCTCGTCGACACGAACGTGCCCGACGTCGCCGTCTTGATGGTCGGACGGTGGGAGGTCGTCGACCGCGTCGTCGCCGGCGACTGGCACGCCATCGGCGATCCCGTCTTCGACGCCGACCTCGCCGGCCGGCTCGAGCAGGCCGTGCAGATCCTCACCAGCCGCGGCGCGACGGTCGTCGTCACGACGGCGCCGTACTACCTGCGCGCCGTCCCGCCCGACGGCGGGTTGTACCCCGAGGACGAACCGTCACGGGCCGACGCGTTCAACGCGATGGTCCGCGCACTGGCAACGCGCCATCCGGGACAGGTCACGATCGCCGACTTCGGCGCGCTGCTCGACCCGGATGGCGTCTACACCGACGAGGTCGGTGGTGTCCGCGTCCGCCGTGACGGCGTGCACCTCACCGCGGAGGGATGCTCGATGGCGGCGGACTGGCTGCTGTCCCAGGTGCTGGCGTCCGTTCGACCAACTGCGTGAGCCCCGGCAGCACCTGCGGCGCAAGCCACCGCGCGCCCTGCGGTGTGATGTGCACGCCGTCGCCTTCACGCACACGGATGCCGTCGATCGTGTACGCCAACTTGCCCTGCGGTGAGAGCAGCGCGCCGAGGTCGACGAGCGCGGTCGACGGATGCGAGCTGACGAAGGCACGTAGCAGCGCGTTCCACTGGTCGACGCGCCAGGGCTCGTCCTCCGGGTAGAGCGAGCCGTTCGGCTTCTCCCCCCGCTTGAAGTACGGCGCGGTCGCGAACACGACGACCGCGCCGCGGCTCGACACGATCTGCGTCACGGTCGCCAACTCGCTCGTGAGGTACGCATCGAACGCGGCGTCACCGACGTTCATCCACTGCCCGTCGTGCTGGCGGTCGACGACCTCCCAACGACCGGCGAGCACGACGACGACGTCGGGATCGTCCTTTGCGACCGCGTCACCCCATGTCTGCGGCCACGCGTCGCAGCCCCACGGCTCGGGCTGCTCCTCGCCGAAGTAGCGCAGCGGTCCACCGCGCGCGAGACCGCAGCCGATGCGGGCGCGATCGAGGATGTCGACGTCGTACTTGGCGGACACCGGCGCCATGCCGTCCGCCAACGTCATCGCCACGGAGTCGCCGATCACCATCACGCGCACGTGGCGGTCGGCGGGGACGACGCGCGCGTTCGCGGCCGGCACGACCGGTGTCGTCGTCGTCGTGGCCGCGGCACGGGCCGTGCCCGCCTCCGCCGCCTCGGTGAACGAGGGCGGCGGGATCACGACGACGGTTGCGGCCACGAGCGCAGCGACGGAACCGGCCGCCGCCGCGGGCACGAACGCGGGAAAGCGACGCGCACGTAGCGCGCCACGCACGACGGGCCGCTCGAGCAACCGGTACGACAGCGCGGCAACGGCCAGCGTCACGAGCAAGCGAACCGCGAGCAGCGCGGCACCGCTCAGTCCCGTGCGCTCGTGGTTGAGCACGAGGAACAGCGGCCAGTGGAACACGTACACGCCGTACGAGATGGCACCGAGCAGCACGAGCGGTCGCCACGCCAGGGCGCGGCCGAGCCGGCTCGCGGGTCGCCGCGCCAGGTCGAGCACGACCACGCCGATCGCCAACGAGAACAGGAACAGACCGCCGCGATACAGGAACGTCGACGAGCCGTCGAGGCGCGCCGCGAGCGCGACGGCGAGCGCGAGCGCGAACGGCGCGACCACGTCCATCCACCGACCGCGGCGTGCGTGCCGGCGCCGTGCCACCGAGTGCACGAACAGTCCCGCGAGCGCGACACCGACGAGCAGGCTCTGCGCGCGGGTGTCGGTGCCGTAGTACACGCGGTTCGTGTCGTGCGACAGCACGGCCATCTCCACTGCCGAGGCCACGGCCAGCACGCCGGCCCCGATTCCCACGGCGACCTCGGGCCGTCGCGATCGGCGCACGACGAACACCATCACGAGCGGGAACACGACGTAGAACTGCTCCTCGATGGCGAGCGACCACGTGTGCAGCAGCGGCGACGGTGGCCCTGCCTGCGCGAAGTAGCCGCGGCCGGCGACGAGGAACCGCCAGTTGGCGACGTACGTGAGCGTCGCCAGCGCGTCGGCGCGGATGGATCGGATCGTGTCCACGGGCGCGACGAGCACCGCGTAAGCGGCGACGCCGACGAGCAGGAGCAGCAGCGCGGGCAGCAGCCGGCGCACCCGGCGCGCCCAGAACGCGCGCAGCCCGAGCGAGCCGGACCGGCGCATCTCGAACAGCGCGAGCGTGGCGATGAGGAACCCGCTCAGGACGAAGAAGGCGTCGACGCCGAGGAACCCGCCCGCCGCCCATGTCACGCCGCCGTGGAAGAGCAACACGGCGAGCACGGCGAGCCCGCGGATGCCGTCGAGCCCGTCGATGTGAGGAAGGCGGACGCGCGCCGGGTCGGCCTCGCTCACACCGTCAAGTGTGGTCGCGGCCACCGCCCCCATCGTGGATCCTTCTTCCCCGCGCCGGCCGACCTGACGCCACCCGTTGCCGGCAGGACTACACCGGATCGTCCGTGCTCGGCGGGCGGACGTCGTCGGTCGCCGACTGCGCGTCGTCGACCGCCGCCAGCACGGCGGCGGGAGCGGACATCAGCTGCTCGAGCGAGCCCCGCAACCGGCTCAGCTCGGCGAGCACGCTCTGCCGGCGCTCGACGAGACGGGCCAGCTCGCCCTCCGCGGCCTCCTGGCGGGCTTCGCACTCGCGCCGCAGCTCGTCGCAGTGCGTGCGTGCCGTGGTGATCAGCTGCTCGGCGTCCCGTCGGGCGTCTGCCATCCGGGCCTCGGCCGCGTGCTCGGCGCGGGCGCGGATGTCGTCCGCCTCCTGCACCGCGCCAGCGCGGATCTCGCCCGCCTGTTCCACGGTCGCCGCGCAGTCCGCTCGTGCCGCGTGCTCGAGCCCCGCCACCAGGTCGCGGGCCGCGGCGAGCATGCGGTCTCGCTCCGCGGAGGCCTCCTCGAGCAGCCGGGCGACATCAGCGGCGGTCGCCTCGATGACCGCGCCCGGGGATGCGACGCGCTCGCGCTCGAGCTCACCGATGTGGCGGTCGCGGGCATCGACCTCCGCGACGAGCCGCTTGGCGTCGTCCTCGCTGCGTTGCTGGCGGTGTTCGGCCTCGGCCAGCCACTCGGTGAGACGCTCGATGTAGTCGTCGACCTGCAACCGGTCGTAGCCACGCATCACGAGCGCGAACTCGGGGTGGTCCGGAAGCTGCGTGGTCTCGTCGAGCGCGGTCATCGTCGGTCCTCCTGGGTCGGGTTGCACGAACACCTTCATCACGCGGGACAGGGCCGCAGCGCCGACCCGCTCGTCCGCAGCGCGGACGCGAGCGCGACCCATGCCGACCCGTAGTAGGTCGGCGTGGCGCGGTCGACGTCCGCGGCGCGCACCAGCAACGCCGTGCCGTCGTTGGTCTGGCCGCGCGCGTCGTCTGCGATCGCTGCCGCGACCAACGCCGCGGCGTGCTCGTCGTGCTTCGGCGCGCTCCCGTCGAGGTTCCGTTGCGTCGCGCCCGGTTGGTCGGCGACGAGCGGTGCCAGCGGCGCCACCAGCGCGCGGTCGGCACTTTCGCACGACGCACCGAACCATGCGAGCGTCCGCAACGCGTCGAGGCCGACGGTCCCCGTGCCATCGGTCGCGCCCGCCGCCGACACGGGGCGCAACGAGTCTGCGTCGACCACTGCCCAGTCCGCTGGCAGGCGCGCTCCGTCCATCGTCAACGACGACAGGGCGGCGCGGCCGGAGGTCACCATGGCGGTCCACGGTCCCGCGGGGTCGACCGTGGCGAGCGACGCGAACGCCGCGGGCGCGAGGTACCCGATCTCCACCGTCGCCGGTGGCGACGTCGCCCACGGGCCGGCGACGAGCAACGGCGCGCCCCGGAAGGCAGCCGTCTCCTCCTGGGCGATGCTCGCCGCCATCTGGCGGGCGCCATCGCTGTAGCGGGCGTCGCCGAACCGCGTCGCGGCGAGCGACAGCGCCCATGCGGCGTCGAGGTCGGCGTCCGATGCCGGCATCGGATCCACGACCGAGCCCTGCCAGCGCCACGACCACAGATGATCCGCGCGCGCGAGGTTGGCGACGGCCCACGACCATGCCGCGTCGAAGCGGGCGCGGTCGTTGGCGACGACGGCCAGGAGCATCGCGTAGCTCTGCCCCTCGCTCACGGTGTCACCGCCCTGGTCGATGCGCACCACGCGTCCGTCCGGTTGCTCGTAGCGGTCGAGGAAGGCAACGGCACTGTCGACGGGTGACGGCGGCCCGGCCGCGGGCGCGGGTGGACGGGCCGTGGTGCCCGACGCGCAGCCGCTGCTCGCGCACACCGCGACCGCGAGCGACGCGACGACGAGGACCGACACCGACCGCGCGGTCATCGCGGCGCGACCGCGATCTTGCGGATCTCGATGTACTGATCGCCCGTGCCGAAGCTGGCCACCGGTGTCGAGTTGGCGACGGCGTCACGCACCGGCGTGAGCCCGCCCATGTCCGCCAGCGACTGCCGCACCGACGGCGTCACGACGACGTACTGGAAGTCTCGCCACCCGCCGGGGAACATCCGCATGACGGACGGATCGAGGTTGTTCGTCGTATCGAGCTTGAAGAACCACACGACGCTCTCGCGGGAGTCGAAGTCGTCGTGCACGAGGTCGAGCCACATGGTGTCGTCGACGATGAGGCGGCTGTCGCGGGGCACGTTGGTGGCGATCCACTGCTCGGCGGCCCATGTCGAACGGCTGACGTCGGTGTTCAACGAATGCAGCCCGCGCTCCCACCGCGGCGCGACGATCGACACCACCAGCGCGACGATCACGACGGAGCTCACGAGACCGAGGCGCAACCCGGGTCGGCGCACGCGGCGGCCGAAGTCCCGGCTCGCGAGTGCATCGAGGGCACCGGCCGCGAGCAGCGCGCCGAACGGCAATGCCGCGACGACGTAGCCGATCGGGAGGTACCCCGGCCGCAGGATCATCACGAGCTGGATCACCATGGCGAGCGCGACGGGGCGCAGGCGCGGCACCCACGCCGCGGCAGCCGTCGCCGAGATCGACATGGCGACGAACCACGGGTCCTGGTGGAACCACTCCATCACGGTGCGGTGCGCCACGGATGAGGACGACAGGACGTTGCCCGACGACGCCCGCCCGACGAGCTGGAAGTGCACGGCGTCGAGCAGGCTCACGTGACTCGCACCCGGGAACAGCTCGCCCTTCAACAGCGCGTACAACGGGTAGGCGACGAGACACAACGTCGCCGTCGTCAGGAACGCGGTCACGCAGAACGACCGCGTCTTGCGATCCGAGTTGCGCACGAGTTGCCACAGCACGGCCGGTGCCAGCAGCAGGAACGTCTCCTTGGTGAGCACGCTCACCGCGAGGCACAGCCCCGCCCCTGCCGCCGCCCACAGGCTGCGACGGGGCGTCGCCGCCAGCACGAACGCGGCGAGCAACCACGGCAGGGCGATGTTGTCGAGCAGCACCATGCGCTGCCACTCGACGACCAACGGGCTGAAACCGAACAGCGCCACCGCGAGCAACGCGAAGCCGCGCCGGCATCCCAGTCGGCGAGCGAGCACGTACAGCAGCCCCGCGGACACGACGTGCGCGACGAGCACGAGCTCGCGGCCCACGACGATGGCGTGCGCGCTCCGGAACAACGGGCCGAGCAACCACTCACCGATCGCCAGTTGGATCCATCCGAGCGGCGGATGGTCGTACCAGTACGTGTAGTGCGCGAGCTGGTGGTGCGCACCGACTGCCCACGCCTGGGCGACGTACGTGCCCTCGTCGTCGAACGGCGCGGGCGCACGGCCGAGTCCGGCACCCGCCACGACGGTGACCGCGGCGAGCAGTGGCGTCAGCGACACGATGCTGACGCGGTGGTGCCAGAGCCACGAGCGCAGCCGGGGGCGCAGCCCGAGCAAGACGCCGGGCTCGTCGCGCGCGTCGGTCGACAGGCCCAGGTCGCGCAAGGCGACGTCGGTGCTCACGCCGCCGGCACCTCGGCGGGCACGAGGTCCGACTCGTCGACGCTGACCGCGCGGTGGGCGCCCACGTGCGCGGTCTTCTCCCACCCACGTGCGCCGACGAGCTCGCGTCCCACGGCGCGCAGCGCGGCCGCAGCGAGGATCACCTGGTAGAGGAACGTCCCCGCGACGAGGCGGACGTAGTCCGACCACCGCGCCCGCACGTAGTACAGGCGGCAGAACTCGCGCAGCCCCGCCGCCTCGAACGCGATCGCGGCGACGGTCGGTACGGCGGGCAGGAACGACAGCAACGCGATGCTGGCGGGCACCTTCAACCACAGCATCGACGCGATCGACACGGGGATGGCCACGCCCGTGAACGCCTGCAGGAAGGGCATCGCCAGCGTGTAGCGGGCGAGCATCCGTTGACGCCGGGTCGGGAGGCGCCGCCACTCCCCCTTGCGCAGGACCTGCAGGAAGCCCTGGTTCCAGCGCGTCCGTTGCTTGAACAGCGCCAGCAACGTGGGCGGCGTCTCCTCGCGCGTCACGAGCGCGGCGTCGTATGCCACCTCGATGCGGGCGCCGTACGCGCTGAGACGGACGCCGAGCTCGCAGTCCTCGGCCAGGCACTCGGGATCCCAGCCGTCGGCGGCGCGCAGGACGTCGGTGCGGACGAACACCGTGTTGCCACCGAGCGGGATGAAGCGGTGCAGCGCATGCAGGTGGAGCCGGCTGCGGAACCAGAAGAAGTACTCGAGGCAGTTGCGCAGCGAGTACCAGCTCGAGCGGAAGTTGATGAGCTGCACGCCGCCTTGCACGACGTGGGCGCCCGTGCGCGCGAAGCAGGTGTCGACCTGGCGGAGGAGGCGACGGTCGACTTCGTCCTCGGCGTCGAACACGCCGACGATGTCACCGCGACACTCGGGCAGCGCGGTGTTGAGCGCCTTCGGCTTGTTCTTCGGCCAGTTGTGGTCGACGACGACGCGCACCCGCGCCGGGTGGCGCGCCGCGACGTCACGGGCGACGGCCGCCGTCCCCTCGTCGTCGTGCCCGACGACGGCGAGCACCTCGTAGTCGGGATGGTCGAGGGTGGCGAGACGTTCGAGCGTCCCACCGAGCACCGCTTCTTCGTGGCGCGCGGGCACGATCAACGAGAACGAACGGCACGGTTCGTCGCGCCCGCGCTCGAAGCCGGTGGAACGCAACGCCGTCGGCGTACGCCACGCATGCAACATCCACCACAACGTGGCCGCCGCGACCGCCGACAGGGCGAGTGACAACGACACGAGGGCGAGCAGGATGAGCAGGTGCAACGGGACGGACTCCTCTGCGCGACGTGTTCCACCCGGCCCACCCCGCGGCGCGACTGGGTCGCGTAGCCGGAACAGCTTCGGCTTCTACCCGGCCGGTTTGCCGCGAACCCGGAACCCGGACGTCACCGCCATTTCCGTGCGGACGTGCGCGGGCGGTCAGCGCATGTTGCCGGTGTGACCCAGCGAGAAGCGGCCCGCTTGCGGCCACACGGTGAGTCCGTGCGGTCCGGCGCCGACCGGGATGCGCGTCATCAGCCCGCCGTGCACGGTGTCGAACACGTACACCTCGCTGTCGAAGCGACCGGACAACCACAACTCCGTGCCCGCGGCGTTGACGTTGCCCATGTCGGGACTGCCCCCACCGGGGACGTCCCACGTCGCCACGACGGTGTCGGTCGTGGTGTCGAGCACCGACACGCTTCCCGGACCGTGCGGCGGACCGTCGATCTGGTCCGACCCTCGGTTGGCGATGAAGAAGCGGGTGCCGTCGCGGCTCGGTGTGATCCCGTGCGCGCCAATGCCGGTCGGGATGAACTTCGTGACGGTGAACGAGTCACCGTCCACCACGAACACGCCGCCCGCGAGCATGTCGGCGACGTAGAAGTGATGGCCGTCGGGCGCGGCGCGTACGTCCTGCGGCATGTACGAGTTGGTCCCGCCCGTGGGCATGGCCATCGCCATCGGGTGCGGCTGGCCGGCGACGGGGTGCGCACCGAGGTCGAGCATGCCGACGACCGTGCGCGTCGTCATGTCGATCTTGGCCAGGCGCCCGGCGAACTCGCACGTCACGATGAGGTAGGTGCCGTCCGCGTTGTAGTCGGCGTGGTTGATGCCGGCGCACCCCTTCACGTCGATCGCCGACTGGAGCGCCATCGTGTGCGGGTCACGGAAGTCGAGCCGTTGCCGCGCCTCGGCGACGACGATCGCGGACGAGCCGTCGTACGTGAAGTACATGTTGTACGGGTCGTCGACGGGGATCGCCGCGCCCGGCGTGCTCGTCGCCGGATCGATCGGTTGCACCTGGTAGCCGGAGTTGAGCAGCACCCACAACGTCGACAGGTCGTACGACGGCACGATGTGCTGCGGCTCGGCGCCGGTGGCGAACTGCCCCACGACGGTCTTCGACGCCTGGTCGATGATCGTCACCGTGTTCGAGCGGCCGTTCGGGACGTAGACGCGCGCTGGCTGCTGCGCGATGGCCGGTGAGAGGTGGTCCGGGCCGATGTTCGCGTAGATGTTCGTCGCCGCTCCCCCGGTCGACGGCGGTGCCGTCGCCGAGCCCGACGCCGTGGTGGTCGACGTCGACGACGTCGCGCTCGAGTGGTTCGCCTTGCTGGAGCACGCGACCCCGACGTCGGCGACGAGGACGGCCAGCGCGCACAGCAGCACCAGGCTCTTGCGCGCGTTCACGACAGCAACGCGGTCATGGTGACCGGCTCCAGGTGGCGCGCTCGCACGCCGTCGATGATGGCAGGCAGCGCGTCGATCGTTCCCTGGTGACCGAAGTGGAGGCTGACGATCGAGCCGGGCTGCACCGCGCCGAGCGTGCGTTGCACGACGGCGGTTGACCCGGGGTCGGCGTAGTCGGCAGGGTCGACGTCGTAGCCGGCCACGATCGCGTAGCCCGCATCAGCGGCGACCCGCAGCACGTCCGCGCCCGGGACGTCGACGCCGTTCGCCGTGCCGGACGGACGGAAGTACGCGCCGCCGCTGCCCGACAGGCGCGCCAGCACGTCGCGGCAACGCGTGACCTCGGCCGTCTTCGTTGCCTCGTCGAGGTTCGCGAACGTGAGGTGGTTGTACGTGTGGTTCGCGAGTTCGTGGCCACCGTGCTGGAGGCGCGCTGCGAAGTCCGGGTTCTGATCGAGCCATGCACCGACGATGAAGGCTGTCACGACGACGTGCCGCGCTTCGACCACTTCGAGCAAACGTTCGACCAACGCTCGGTCGCCGTTGGTGTGGAACGTCAACGCCACCTGCGTGCGGCCGCGGTCGCCGTGTGGCACGAACCGGGCCGGTCCCGACGACGAGGTCGATGCGGTCGTCGATGCCGGGGCGGTCGAGGGCGCGGGCGGCGGCGTCGAGGATCCGGGCGGGGCCGTCGATGCCCGGCGCGACGGCGAACAGGCGGCAACCAGCGCGGCGAGCGCGCCGGCGAGGAACGAACGACGAGCGGGACGGGGGGACGTCACGGCGCCGTGACCATAGAGCCCGCGGGCCGAGGCGCGGACGCGTCCCGTACGCTGCTGGCAAATGGGGTCACACATCCTGTTGGTCGAGGACGACGTCAAGATCGCCCGCGGCGTCCAGCAGGCACTCGAGGGTCATGGCTACGAGGTGGCCTGGGCGACGACGGGCGCCGAGGCGCGCACGTCCGCCGTCGGGCAGGAGCCCGACCTCGTGCTGCTCGACCTCAACCTCCCCGACATGGACGGCGTGGAGCTTGCCAGCGAGCTCCGCACCCGCCACCCCGACACGACGATCGTGATGCTGACCGCCCGCACCGACGAGATCGACGTCGTCGTCGGCCTCGACGCCGGCGCGGACGATTACGTCACGAAGCCGTTCCGGCTCGGTGAGCTCCTGGCGCGGGTGCGGGCCCATCTGCGCCGTCCCCGTCCCGGTCGTGACGAACCCGTGGTCATCACCGTCGGCGATCTCACCGTCGACCTCGACGCCCGGCGGGTCTCGGTGGGCGACAAGGAGGTCGACCTCCGTCCGAAGGAGTTCGATCTCCTCGCGCTGCTGGCGTCGAACGCGGGGCGCGCCATCCCGCGCGACGAGATCATGTCCGAGGTGTGGGACGCGCACTGGTTCGGGTCCACGAAGACGCTCGACATGCACATCTCCGCATTGCGGCGCAAGCTCGGTGAGGACGAAGGTCGTCCGAGCCGCATCACGACCCTCCGAGGGATCGGCTACCGCTTCGAGCGACCGTGAACCGGCGCATCCTCGTCACGATCGTCGGCATCACCGCGTTCGCGGTCGCCGTGTTCGGCATCGCGCTCGGCGTCGTCGTCTCCCACCTCTTCCGGGACCAGGCGGTCAACCGGCTGCAACGTGACGCCAACAGCGCCGGCCTCGAGATCCCGTCGCCGTTGCAGTCGTCGTCCGACCCGATCGAGCTGCCCACCTTGCGGGACGGCGCCCACCTCGCGGTGTACGACCCGTCCGGCGCCCGCGTCGCGGGGCAGGGTCCCGACCGCGCCGATCCCCCCGTGCGGCGGGCGACCGCGGGACCGCTGACGTCGTCCTCGGCGCACGGCTCGATCGTCGTCGCCGTCCCGATCTTCGACCACGAGCAGGTGTATGCCGTCGTGCGGGCCAGCATGCCGAGCTCGGTCGTCGACGCGCGCGTGCACCGCGCGTGGTTGCTCATGGCCGCCCTCGCACTGTTCGTCATCGGCGGCGCCGCGGTGATCGCCCGCCGCCAGGCGAAACGGCTCAGCCGCCCGGTCACCGCGCTCACCGAAGCGGCGGCCCGGCTCGGGGACGGCGACTTCGCACTGCGCACGGAACGATCGGGCATCGGCGAGCTCGATGCCGCCGGGGCCGCGCTCGAAGCGACCGCGCAACGGCTCGGTGACCTGCTCCAGCGCGAGCGGTCGTTCACCGCGGACGCCTCGCACCAGTTGCGCACGCCGTTGACGGCGCTGCGCGTGCAACTCGAGTCGGCGGCGATGACACCGAACGGTGACGTCCGCGCCGCGTTGGAGGACGCGCTCCAGACCATCGACCAGATCCAGGCCACCATCGAGGATCTGCTCGCGCTCGGACGCGACGTGGCGGCGCGCGGGCCGTGCGAGGTGCGCCCCGTGCTCGACGAGATCGAGCGCCGGTGGCGCGGGCCGCTCGGCGATGCCCAACGCGCGCTCGAGATCCGGGTGGAACCGGAGTTGCCCGCGCCGCTCGTCAGCGATGCCGCGCTGCGCCAGATCCTCGACGTGCTCGTCGCGAACGCGCACGAGCACGGCGACGGCACGGTCACCATCGCAGCTCGCGCCGCGGGCGGCGGCGTCGCCATCGAGGTCAGCGACGAGGGCGACGGTGTGACCGAGGCCGACGGCGACGTGTTCGCCCGCCGTACCGATGCCGGGGTCGACCGTGGCATCGGCCTCGCGCTGGCGAGGTCGCTGGCCGAGGCGGAGGGCGGGCGTCTCCTCCTCCGGGCACGCGGGCCGCACCCGACGTTCCGGTTGCTGCTGTCCGCTTCCGATCCCATCGACGCACCACCGACGACGGTCGACCCCGCCGAGCTCGAGCCCCGGGAGACGCAGCTGACCGTCGGTTGACGCCGGACCGCGTACGGTGTTCGGCTTGCTCACCTTCTTCCGCGCCATCGTCATCGGACTGCTGCAGGGCGTTACCGAGCTGTTCCCGGTGTCGAGCCTCGGCCACTCGGTGCTCGTCCCCGCGCTGTTCGGATGGGACGACCTGGTGTCGGCGCAGTCCGCCAACGAGTCCTTCTACCTCGCGTTCCTCGTGGCGTTGCACGTCGCCACCGCGCTCGCCCTGCTCGTGTTCTTCTGGCGCGACTGGGATCGCATCATCCGCGGGTTCTTCCGCACGCTGCGCACGCGCAAGGTGACCTCGAGCGACGAGCGCCTCGCGTGGCTGCTCGTGATCGCCACGATCCCCGCCGGGATCATCGGTCTCGTGTTCGAGCACTCCCTGCGGACGATCTTCGCCAAACCGTTCGCGGCGGCCGTGTTCCTGACGCTCAACGGCGCGCTCCTCCTGGGCGGGGAGACGATCCGTCGCCGCACTCCGCGGCGCCGGCGCGAGCTCGACAACCTCCACTACGGCGAAGCCGGCCTCGTCGGTGTCGCGCAGATCGGCGCGTTGTTCGCGGGCATCAGCCGCTCGGGCATCACGATGGTCGCCGGTCTGGTGCGGGGGCTGGACCACGAGGACGCGGCGCGCTTCTCGTTCCTCCTCGCCACGCCGATCATCTTCGCGGCGGGTGTGTACAAGCTCCCCGACCTGCTCGGTCACAACGGTGACGGCATCCGCGGCCAGGCACTGGCCGGCGCGGTCGTCGCCGCGATCGCGGCGTACGTGTCGGTCCGGTTCCTCGTGCGGTTCTTCGAGACGCGCACGCTGTGGCCGTTCGGCATCTACTGCCTGGTCGCCGGTGTGTTCTGCATGGTTCGATTCGCGTGATGCACGACGTCGATGTCCTGCGTTCGTCCGCGACCGTGGTGGGTAGTGACGCGCCCGTGACGAGCATCGAGACCATCGCCACCGACGACGTCATCACGCCGGGCGACGTGTACGTCGCGCCGTCACCGGTGCACGGGCGCGGAGTCTTCGCGGGGCGATCGTTCGAGGTGGGCGACGTCATCGAGGAGTGCCCCGTCCTCGTCGTGCAGGCCGACCAGTTCGAGGCGCTCGACACGACGGATCTCTACGGCTTCTCGTTCGAGTGGGAGGACGGCGCGGCCGTCGCGCTCGGCTACGGCAGCCTCTACAACCACTCGTGGCAGCCGAACGCTCGCTACGACCACGACTACGACCGGTGCGTGATCGTGTACACGGCCGTGCGCCCGATCGCGGCGGGCGACGAGATCAAGATCAACTACGGCGGCGAGCCCGAGGCGCGTGCGGAGCTGTGGTTCGACACCGAGGAGCCCGCCGGTCCGTAGCGCCGACGTGACGGGCTACTCGCTCGTCTTCGCGGGCGGTCGCCAGAACAGGGCGAGCAGCAACAGGGCGCCACCACCACCGGCCAGCGCGCCGACGAGGAGGCCGTTCGTGCCGATGTAGTGGTCGTCGAGGTTGATGGCGTGGTCGAGTGACCATCGTCCGGGCCCGATCGTCGCCAGCACGAGCCCGACGAACGTCAGCGTCATCACGTACTCCCACCCCTCGCCGGGACGGAAGATGAAGAAGCCGTTGCCGCGGTGGTTGATGAGCCACGCCACGACCATCACGCCGATGATCCCGGCTGCCGCCAGCGGCGTGGCCAAGCCGAGCACGAGCAACACGCCGGCGCCGACCTCGGTGAGGCTCGCCAGCCACGCGTGGAAGGGGCCGGGCTTCATGCCGAGGCTGGCGAACCACCGCCCGGTGCCGGCGATCTTGCCGCCGCCGAAGATGTGGTTGATGCCGTGCGCCAGCATCACGGCGGCCGCGCTGCACCGGAACACCAGCAGCACGAGATCGATGGCGTTGTCGTTCACGAGCCGCGAACCCTACGCGCGTCACGCAGTCGCGCCACCAGCTCGGGCACGACCTCGCGCCATCCGGCCACGATGCCGATGTCGACGTGGTCCCAGATCGGCGCGTCGCGGTCGGGGTTGACGGCGACGACCGTGCCGGCGGCGCGCACCCCGATCGTGTGGTTGAACTTCCCCGACAGCCCGAGGCCGACGTAGAGCTGCGGCGCAATGCTGCGACCGGTGATGCCGACCTGCCGCGCGCGCGGCTGCCATCCCTTGTCGGTGACCTTGCGGGTGGCCGCCAGCTCGGCGTCGAGGACGTCGAGCAGCGGCCGCAGATCGTCGTAGGCATCGGGCGGCACGCCGGCGCCGACGCACACGACCCGCGCCGCGTTGGCGAGCACGTCGAGGTCGTCGTCGCGCGACTGCGCGAGGATCTCGACGCGCCCTCTCGGCGTGACGACGCGCGTCGTCGCGGGAACGAACGTCCGCACCCGCGGCACCAACTTCGGGAGGACGCCGGCGCGCACGGTCGCCATCTGGACCGGCGTGCTGGCGTAGATGGCAGCGACGAGACGGCCGCCGAACGCGGGCTTCCACGCCAGCAGCTGCGCGTCGCCCGTGCTCACCACCGGGCTGACCTCGAGCGCGACGGCGTCGCCGGTGAGCCCGGCACCCAGACGGGCGGCAGCGCGGCCGCCGACCTCTCTTCCCCACGTCGTGCTGGCGAGGAGGACGGCCCACGGCGACGCCTCGACCGCCCACGCCGCGACCGCGGACGCGGCGTCCTCCTCGATGTCGCCACCGTTGACGCGCACGATGGCATCGGCGCCCATCGCGGCCACGTCGTCGTCGTCGAGCGCGGGATCGAAGACGATCGCCACCACGTGACCGTCGATGTCGCGTGCGAGGAGCGCGGCGGTGCCGAGCAGCTCGTCGGTGACGTTGCGGCGATCCGGCTCGACGACGACGGCGACCGCGCGGCCGACGACACCACGGTGCTCGGGTACGGGCGGGCGGGCGCCGTGGACGGGGTCGTCGAGCGCGCCCCGTTCCACGAGCATGCGCACCGCGGTGTCGACCTGCGCTGCGACCGGACCGTCGAGCACGACGCGCTGACGCTCGACGTCGAGCACGCGGACCTCGCCGACGTACGTGCCGCTGCCGTCCTGGCCCCACGGGCCCTCGCCGAGGTCGGCGGCGTGCACGGCGCGGATGCGAGCGGCGTCGACGGCGGCACGCCCCGCGGGATCGACCTTGGCCGGTTCCGTCAGGCGCTCCGCGGTGGAGACGACCGCGGGGAGGCGCACGGTGCGCTCGCTGTGCCCGTCGTCCTCCTCGCACAGCACCTTCAGCTCGCGGTCGCCGACGTCCAAGCGCTTCACCGCGGTGACGAAGGGCAGGTCGAGCAGCTCCGCCAGCTCCGGCCCGACCTGCCCGGTGTCGGCGTCCACCGAGTTGCGCCCGACGAGCACGAGATCGAACGGTCCCTCACGGTCGAGCACCGCAGCCAGCGCGCGCGCCGTGGCCAGCGTGTCCGAGCCGGCAAAGGCGGGATCGGTCACGAGCACGCCGTCGGTGGCACCCCACGCGATCGCCTCCCGCAGCACGTCGTCGGCGGCGGGGGGACCGAGCGTGAGCACCGTGCACGTCCCGCCGCTCGCGGCCGCGAGCTCGACGCCCTTGCTCACCGCGCGCCGGCAGTACGGGTTCATCTCGAGCTCGAGGCCCTCGCGCACGAGCCGGCCGTCGGGGCCGAGCTCCATCGCCTCGAACTTCGGCACCTGCTTGACGAGGACGGCGATCCTCAACGCGGCAGCCCCAGCACCCGCTCGGCGATGATGTTGCGCTGGATCTCGCTGGTGCCGCCGGGGATCGTCGCCGCGAACGAGCGCAGCCACTGCTGGGCGAAGCCGCCGGTGCGCCACACCGGCGGGCCGCCGCGGTCGAGGTCGAGCGCATCGACCCCGAGCTCCTCGGTGCCGACGAGCAACGCCCGCTGGAGCGACTCGCTGCCGAACAGCTTCAGGATCGAGTGCTCGGGCGCCGCTTGCCCCTTCGCGAACTTCGCGAAGCCGAGGTAACCGAGCGACTGCAACGCGAGCTGATCGACCCAGGTCGACGCGACGAGGTCGCGCTGGCGGGCGTCGAAGCCGCGCTCCTTGCCGAGGGCGACGAGCGCGTCGACGACCATGCCGAGATCGAACGCGTAGTTGATCCACAACATCGCGCGCTCGTGCGCGAGCGAACCCATCGAGAGCCGCCAGCCGTCGTTGAGATCACCGACGAGGTGCTCGCGTGGCACGAGCACATCCGTGAAGAAGACCTCGTTGAAGTCCGCGTACGTCGGCTCGGTCAGCTCGGCGATCGGGCGGTACTCGATGCCGGGCGATGTCATGTCGATGACGAGCACGCTGATGCCCTTGTGCTTCGGCGCGTCCGGGTCGGTGCGCACGAAGCAGAAGCACCAGTCGGCGTGCTGCGCGCCGGAGGTCCACACCTTCTGCCCGTTGACGACGAAGCGATCCCCGTCGAGCACGGCGCGCGTCGTGAGCGAGGCGAGGTCGCTGCCCGCGTTGGGCTCGCTCATGCCGAGGCACCAGCTGATCTCCGCCCGCAGCGTCGGCAACGCCCACCGCTCGCGCTGTTCCGGTGTGCCGTGGTCGACGAGTGAGGGCGTCACGATCGAGAGGCCCTGCGGGTTCGGCGTGCGGCGGATGTCGCGGCGCGTGAACTCCTCGAAGTAGATCATCTGCTGCGCGGGCGTGGCGTTGCGGCCACCGAGCTCCGGCGGCCAGCCCGGCACGAGGTAGCCGCCGTCGAACAACGTGCGCTGCCAAGCCGCCGCCCACGGCTTGCGATCCGCGCTCGAACGCACGGGATCGGCGCGCTCGGGATCGTTCGGCGGCGGGTGCTCGTCGAGCCACGCCAGCAGCTCGGCGCGGAACGCCTCGTCCTCCTCCGAGAACTGCAGTCGCATGCCGTCAACCTAGCGTCGCGCCGGTTTCTGACGGTTCGTCAGGCCCGCCTACGCTCGCTGCCATGCCGTTGCGCGACGTGGACCTCGCCCGCTTCTTCCGCCCGGGCCGGCTCGCGGTGATCGGCGCGTCGGACACCGAGGGCCGCCCCAACACCGGCGTGTGGCGCCGGCTCGTCGCGTGGGCCGACGGGGTCGGCGCGGAGGCCGTGCCGGTGAACCCGACGAAGGACACCGTCGACGGACGCACGTCGTACGCGTCGATCCTCGACGTACCGGGTGAGGTCGACGTCGCCGTGATCCTCGTCGGCAAGGCGGTCGGCGCGCTGCGCGAGGCCATCGAGAAGAAGGCGACGTTCGCCGTGATCTTCGCGTCGGGCTTCGCGGAGCTCGGCGAGGAAGGGCGCGCCGCGCAGGAGGAGCTCGCACAGGTCGTCGCGTCCTCCGACATCCATCTCCTCGGACCGAACACCAACCTCAACGCGTTCGAGACGTACCGCGACGACCTGTCCGGTCCTGCCATCGCGCTCATCACGCAGTCGGGGCACCAGGGTCGCCCGATCTTCCAGAGCCAGGAGATCGGCATCCGCCTGAACTACTGGGCGCCGACGGGGAACGAGGTCGACCTCGAGTTCGCCGACTTCGTGAAGTGGTTCGCCGACCAGGACGACACGGGCGCGATCGCGGCGTACATCGAGGGCTTCAAGGACGGGCGCACGTTGATGGAGGCGGCCGACCACGCCGCCCGCCGTCGCGTGCCGATCGTGTGCGTCAAGGTGGGGCGCACCGACGAGGGCGCGTCGATGGCCTCGTCGCACACCGGCAAGCTGACGGGGTCGGACGCGGTGACGTCCGCCGTGTTCCGCCAGTTCGGCGTGACGCGCGTCGACGGGCTCGACGAGGTCATCGACACCGCGCAGCTGCTCGCCCGGGCCGGCGCGCCGGTGTCCGACGGCGTCGTCGTCTACGCCATCTCGGGCGGCACCGGCGCCCACATGGCGGACCTGTGCTCCGCCGCCGGGCTCCACTTGCCGACGCTCTCGAACGAGCTGCAGGAGACGCTGTACCAGTGGATCCCGCGCTACCTGCGGGTGTCGAACCCCGTCGACAACGGCGGCCACCCGGTCGGGGACGAGCGCGGGCGCAAGATCCTCGACGCCCTGGTGGCCGACCCCGACGTGGGCGTGATCGTCGCACCCATCACGGGCGCGTTCGCGCCGATGAGCGACAAGCTCGCGCAGGATCTCGTCGACGTCGCGGAGACGACCGACAAGCCGATCTGCGTGATCTGGGGCTCACCCGTCGGAACGGAGGAGGCGTACCGCGACATCCTGCTGTCGTCGAGCAAGGTCGCCGTGTTCCGGACCTTCCGCAACTGCGTCACCGCGGTGAAGGCATGGCTCGACTGGCACGCGTTCGTCGACGAGTACTCGTCGCCGTTCGACCTGCCCGCACCGCGGCGGTCACGTGCGGCCCGCTCGCTGGTGTCGGGCCGCGCCGCGTTGAGCGAGCACGAGTCGAAGCTCGTCCTCGCCGAGTACGGCATCCCCGTCACGCGTGAAGAGGTCGCGACTTCGGCGGCGGAAGCGGTGCGTGCCGCGGCCGCGCTCGGCGACGCGGTGGTCATGAAGGTGTCGTCCGCCGACGTCGCGCACAAGTCGGAGATCGGTGGCGTGCGGGTCGGGGTGCGCGGTGCATCCGCCGTGCGCGCCGCGTACAAGGAGCTCGCCGCGCTCTCGGGTTCGGGCGAGGTGCTCGTGTCCGAGATGGTCGAACCCGGCGTCGAGGTGGTGGTGGGTGTCTCGCACGACGAGCTGTTCGGTCCGGTCGTGATGGTCGGGCTCGGCGGGGTGTTCGTCGAGGTGCTCGGCGACGTCACGTTCCGCGTGCCGCCGTTCGGCAAGGACGAGGCGCGCCGGATGATCGACGAGCTGCGGGGCGCACCCCTGCTGCACGGCGTGCGCGGCCGCCCGCCTGCCGACGTGCGCGCGCTCGTCGACGTGATCATGAAGGTGCAGCGGCTCGCCGTCGACCTCGCAGACGAGGTGCGCGAGGTCGACGTCAACCCGCTCGTGCTGCACCGCAAGGGCGCCGTCGCGCTCGACGCGCTCGTCGTCCCTCGCGGGTGACCGCCCGCGGCTGACCCCGCGGCCTCTGTCCCCCTCGACCGTCGTGCAGCATCGGGAAGCTGCGTGGCCTCGCCGAGGAACGCCGCGCCGACGGTGGGTGCCGCCGGAGGGTCACTGCACGACAGTTGGGGCGCGCGGCGGCCGCCCCCGTACGATCCGGGCGTGCCTTCCCGGCGGACGTGGGTCGCAGCGGCGATCGGGGCGTTCGGCGCGGCGGCGGCCACGTACCTCGCGGTGAAGCGGGCGCACGACGACCGCACGGCCCATCCCGTGGCGTCGCGCACGCGGGCGGCGCGCAACGCCGAGCTCGCACGCGTCGGGACGCGCGCGGGACGGACGTACGCCTTCCACAAGGCACGGCGCGTGTTCGCGTCGGCCGAACGCAAGGAGACGCTCGACGCCGAGCTGCAGCTGCGCACGGCGGAGCAGGTGGCGGACGCGCTCGGTCACATGAAGGGCGCGCTCATGAAGATCGGGCAGATGGCGAGCTACCTCGACCAGGGCCTGCCGGAACCGATCCGCGAGCAGCTCGCGCTCCTCCAGGCCGATGCGCCGTCCATGTCGGGTGAGCTCGCGGCGCAGGTCGTCGAGGAGGAGCTCGGCGCCCCGCCGTCCGAGCTGTTCGACACGTGGGACCCGACGCCGTTCGCGGCGGCGTCCATCGGGCAGGTGCACCGCGCCATCACGAAGGACGGGCGCGCCGTCGCCGTCAAGGTGCAGTACCCCGGCGTCGACGAAGCGATCGAGGCGGATCTCGCCAACGCCGGCCTCCTCGTGCAGATCATCGGCATGGTGTTCCCCGGCGTCGAGCCCGAGCCGATCGTCGAGGAGCTGAAGGTGCGCCTGCGCGAGGAGCTCGACTACGTCCAGGAGGCGGAGAACCAGCGGCTGTTCGCCCGCTACTACCGCGACCATCCCTTCATCGACGTGCCCGAGGTGGTCGACGAGCTGTCGACGAAACGGGTGCTCACGACCGAGCTCGCCGAGGGCGTCCGGTTCGACGAGCTGCTCACGTGGTCGCAGGACGAGAAGGACCTCGCCGCCGAGACGATCTACCGCTTCGTCTTCGGCAGCCTCTACGGATTCGGTGCCTTCAACGGCGACCCCCACCCCGGCAACTACCTCTTCCGCCCGGGCGGTCACGTGACGTTCCTCGACTTCGGTCTCGTCAAGCACTTCACCGAGGAACAGGTCGACCAACTGGCGCGCATGTCCGAGACGTTCGCCGTCGACAAGGACATGACGGCCTTCCGCAAGGTGATCGACGAGACGGGCTTCCTGCGCAACAACGAGCGCTTCACCGACGACCAGATCCGCGAGTACTTCGATCACTTCTGGTCGTTCGTGTTGGAGGACGCACCGATGACCACCACACCCGAGTGGTCGTCGGAGAGCGTGCGTCGCTTCTTCGATCCCACCGGCGAGCACGGCGAGATCATGCGCGCCGCCAACGTGCCCGCCAGCTACGTGATCCTCCAGCGCATCAACCTCGGCCTCGGCGCGGTGCTCGGGGAGCTGCACGCCACCCGCAACTGGCGGCGCCTCGCCGAGGAGCTGTGGCCGTTCGTGCGCCGCGAGCCGTCGACGCCGCTCGGCGAGCTCGAGGCGGAATGGCGCCGTCGACTCCGAACCTGACACGGGCGTCAGGTAACGTCGGGCGCCGTGGCTCCCCGACTCGATGTCACCGGCCGTCCGGTCGCGCTCCGCGAACTCGACCTCGACGACTTCTTCCGCCCGCGGTCGGTCGCCGTCATCGGCGCGTCGGACACGCCGGCCAAGCCGACGTCCGCCATGACGCGCAAGATCAAGGCGTGGGCCGAGCACTTCGGCGCCACGATCCATCCGGTCAACCCGAACCGCGACACGGTCTTCGACATCGCGTGCCACAAGGACATCGCCGACGTCCCCGGTGACATCGATCTCGCCATCATCCTCACGGGCAACGCCGTCGAAGCCTTCGAGTCCGTGCTCGACAAGAAGCCGAAGTTCGCGGTGATCTTCGCGGCCGGCTTCGCGGAGACCGGCGAGGAGGGCGAACGCCAGCAGGCGCGGTTGGCGGACATCGTCCACGCCTCCGACACGCGCCTGCTCGGACCGAACACGAACCTCAACGCGTTCGAGACGTTCCGCGACGACCTCGACGGCAAGCGCCTCGCGCTCATCACGCAGTCGGGCCACCAGGGACGGCCCATCTTCCAGGCCCAGGATCTCGGCATCGCCATGAGCCACTGGGCGCCCACGGGCAACGAGGTCGACCTCGAGTTCGCCGACTTCGCCCGCTACTTCGCGGACCAGCCCGACGTCGGCGTGATCGCCGCCTACATCGAGGGTTTCAAGGACGGGCGCACGCTCATGCTCGCCGCCGACCACGCCGCGCAACGTGGCGTGCCGATGGTCGTCGTCAAGGTGGGGCGCACCGAGGCCGGACAGTCGATGGCGAAGAGCCACACCGGGCACCTCACCGGCTCGGACACCGTCACGAACGCGGTGTTCCGCCAGTTCGGCGTGACGCGCGTGCGCGGCCTCGACCAGTTGCAGGACACGGCCGCCATGCTCGCCCGCGCCCCGAAGCCTTCGGGCGACGGCGTGTGCATCTACGCCATCTCCGGTGGCACCGGGGCGCACATGGCGGACCTCGCCGCCGAAGCGGGGCTGCGCCTCCCCGAGCTCACCGCGGCAACACAACGGCAGCTCCACGAGTGGATCCCGTCGTACCTGCGGGTCTCCAACCCCGTCGACAACGGCGGCGCGCCGTCCGCAGACTGGCGAGGACGCAAGATCCTCGACGCCATCGTCGCCGACCCGAACGTCGACGTGATCGTCTGCCCCATCACCGGCGCGCTGGCATCGATGTCGAAGCCGCTGGCGCGCGACCTCGTCGCCGTTGCCGAGACGACCGACAAGCCGATCTGCGCCATCTGGGGTTCGCCCGTCACCAACGACGAACCCGCGTACGACATCCTCCTGTCGTCGCCGAAGGTCATCACGTTCCGCACGTTCGACAACTGCGTCGGCGCCGTGAAGGCATGGCTCGACTACCACGAGTTCGCGTCGCGCTACCGGTCGCCGTTCGCCAAGCCGGTGCTGCGGGCGTCGCAGAAGGTCGACCTCCCGCCGAACTCGACGTTGAGCGAGCACGATTCGAAGCAGTTGCTCGCCGCCTACGGCATCCCGGTCACCCGCGAGGAGGTCGTGACGTCCGCCGCGGCCGCGGTCAAGGCCGCTGCCGCGCTGGGCGATGCCGTGGTGCTGAAGGTGGCGTCGGCCGACATCGCCCACAAGTCGGACATCGGCGGCGTGCGGGTCGGCGTCAGCGGCGCCGGCGCCGTCCGGCAGGCGTACAAGGAGCTCGCCGCGCTCGGCGACGGCAACGTGCTCGTCAGCGAGATGGTGACGGGCGGCGTCGAGTGCGTCGTCGGGGTGAGCCAGGACGACCTGTTCGGTCCGGTCGTCATGTTCGGGCTGGGCGGCGTGTTCGTCGAGGTGTTCGAGGACGTGTCGTTCCGCGTGCCGCCGTTCGACAAGGCCGAGGCGGCGCGCATGGTCGATGAGGTGCGCGGCAGCGCGCTGCTACGGGGCGCGCGTGGTCGTCCCAAGGGTGACGTGAAGGCCCTCGTCGACACGATCATGAAGGTCCAGCGGCTCGCGGTCGACAACGCGGCCACGCTGGCCGAGCTCGACATCAACCCGCTCGTCGTGCGCGAGAAGGGCGTCGTCGCGCTCGACGCGCTGGCGATCACCCGATGACGGCGTGAGCGCGCAACTCGTCAAGGACCGAACCGCGATCGCGGGTATCGGCCAGACCGAGTTCGCGAAGTCACTCGACCGCTCGGAGAAGCGGCTCGCGCTCGAGGCGATCGCGCTCGCCATCGACGACGCCGGCATCGAACCGGCAGACGTCGACGGCCTGGCGTCCTACACGCTCGAGACGACCGAAGAGGTCGACATCGCCCGCAACCTCGGGCTCGGTGACATCACCTTCTTCAGCCAGGTCGGCTACGGCGGTGGCGCGGGCTGCGGCGTCGTCGGCCACGCCGCCATGGCCGTGGCCACCGGACAGTGCAACGTGGCCGTGGCGTGGCGCAGTCGCAAGCGCGGCGCCGCCGCCAGCCGCCCGTGGTCGCAGGTCCCCGACCGGGTGAGCGGCCAGCACCAGTGGACGCGCCCGTTCGGCCTCCTCCGCCCGGTGGACGAGATCGCCGTCCTCGCCCGCCGCTACTTCCACGAGTTCGGCGGGACACGCGAGCAGCTCGCGACCGTCGCCGTGCAGGTGCGCGAGCACGCCAACCGCAACCCGGGCGCCATGATGCACGCCAAGCCGTTGACCGTCGAGCAGTACATGGACGCGCGCTGGATCTCGGAGCCACTGTGCCTGTTCGACAACTGCCTCGAGTCCGACGGCGCCGGTGCTCTCGTGATCACGACGACCGAGCGAGCACGGGAACTGCGCCGCGATCCCGTGCTCATCCACTCGTTCGCGCAGTCGATCCCGCAACAGCACCAGACGATGACGAACTACTTCAACGACGATCCGCTGCTCGGACCGTCGTGGGCATGCGCGGCGCGCCTGTGGGCGAACGCCGACGTCACCCCCGACGACGTCGACGTCGCCCAGCTGTACGACGCGTTCAGCCCGCTCATCCCGCTGTCGCTCGAGGGCTACGGCTTCGTCGGCCGCGGCGAGGGTCTCGCGTTCTGCGCAGACGGCAACCTCGCGCTCGGCGGCAAGCTGCCGACGAACACGAGCGGCGGCGGCATGTCCGAGGCGTACGTGCACGGCTTCAACCTCATCGTCGAAGCGGCACGGCAGGTGCGGGGCGAGTCGCCCAACCAGGTCGACGACGTGGACGTGTCGTTGGTGACGTCGGGCGAGGGCGTCCCGACGAGCGCGCTGCTCCTGGTGCGTGACCGGTGATGCGCCCATCCGCCACGACAACCACCGGAAGGGGCGAGCGATGATCGAGGGGCTCATCCTCCCGGACGTCGAAGCGGAGGAGTCGGCGCCGTTCTGGGCAGGGTGCGAGCGCGGTGCGCTGCTCGTGCAACGCTGCGGTTCGTGCGGCCGCCGGCGCATGCCGCCGCGCACGATGTGCCCGTGGTGCCGGTCCTTCGACGTCGAATGGCAACCGATGTCGGGGCGGGCCCACGTGTGGTCCGTGGTCATCCCCCATCCGCCGTTGCTGCCCGCCTACGGCGAGCAGGCGCCCTACAACGTCGTGATCGTCACGCTCGACGACGACGAGTCGATCCGCTTCGTCGGCAACGTCGTGGCAGACGGCGGCGCGCCGTTGAACTCGATCGATCCCCACGACATCGCGATCGGTGACGCCGTCGAGGTCGTCTTCGGGCAGGTGGCGGACGACGTGTGGTTGCCCCAGTGGCGGCCCGTGGCCGAGCCGCCCCGCTAACGACGCTGGGCGGCGCGGTCGAGCTGCGCGTGGCGCTCCTGCGACTCGGCGAACAACCGGCGCCATGCGTCGTGATCGCGCTCGAGCAGCCCGAACACCTGCGCCGACGGGAACACCAGCACCTCACCATCGGTGCGTGACACGACCGACGCCGTGCGCGGCACACCTTCGAGGACGGCGATCTCGCCGAAGCAGCTGCCCGGACCGAGCATGCGCACCGCGCGGGTGGCGTCGTCGCACACGATGTCGACCTCGAACCGCCCCTTCGTGACGACGAAGAGACGATCGCCGGCATCGGACTGACGGATCACCGTCTCCCCCGCTGCCGTCTCCTGGACGCGGGCGATGGCCAGCGCCCGTTCCGCCGTCGCGTCGTCGAAGTGCAGGGCCGCCGCGATGCACGCTCGCTGCGCGTGCTTCCTGGACGTCATGGTGCGACCGTACGAAATGCCGCGAACGCCCTGCAACGGGACATCGGTCACGTCGTTCGCGGTCGACCAGTGCCACACTGCTGCGCTGATGCACGCGTCGACCCGTCGCGCCGTACTGGTCGGCGCCGCCGTCATGCTGGCCGGCATCGTCCTCGCCGTCGTCGTCGTCCGTCTCGACGGCTCGGGCTCGAAGCAACCGGTAGCACCACCGGTCGCCGTCACGAACGGCACGACGGCCGCCGGACGCACGCCGTTGCCGGGCTTCGGCGAGACGCACGTCACGGTGAAGACGGCGACATCGACGTTGTCGTGGTGCCTGTTGCTGGCGGCGACGGTCGCGCAGCAGGACCGCGGTCTGATGCAGGTGACCGATCCGACGCTCGGCGGCTACGACGGCATGCTGTTCCGCTTCGACCACGACACCACGGTGCGCTTCTACATGCGCAACACGCCGATGCCGCTGTCGATCGCGTGGATCGCGTCCGAC
>Ga0070741_10002737_pt1 | contig 46153 bp, 47 predicted proteins | sample Coa_R1_4_FD_66440 | JGI IMG/M metagenome (GOLD analysis project Ga0070741, IMG submission 66440) | Surface soil microbial communities from Centralia Pennsylvania, which are recovering from an underground coalmine fire - Coalmine... | ecosystem: Environmental > Terrestrial > Soil > Unclassified ... | reverse complement strand
TGCCATCCAGCGTGATCTTGTCCACTGAGGGATCGGCTTTTTGGCCCAGGATCGCGACCTGCCCATTGACGCGCACGCGCCCGGCACTGATGAATTCCTCGCAGGCGCGTCGCGAACCGTGACCGGCCTGCGCTAAAAGTTTTTGGAGGCGTTCAGGCATTTCTGTTTTTCCTCTCAGGTATCCAAAGAACTCTTCACCACCAGTCCGCCGCGCTGGAGAACATAAGTATAAATCATGGTGGTCTTCACTTCTTTGTGACCGAGCCGTTCACGAACGGTGTGAATATCATAACCGTTTTGCAAAAGATGAGTAGCGAAGGAATGGCGGAGGGCGTGATGAGTCACGGGCTTTTCTATCTTTGCGAGTTGAGCGACTTATCGTACTGCCTTTTGCAGTACGCCGGGATCAAGATGGTGGCATTTCTGTTTTGGCTTATGTTGAAAAGAGTGAACGGCAACGAGAGCAGAGATGAAAGTTGGTGAAACACACTTCAGGTTGACAAGAAATTCATGGATAACCATGTAACCGCCCAAGAAATGTTTGTTTACACCGCGAAACAGTCGGGAAAAATTGCGCAGACCCGTCCATATGCCTTCGGCAGAATGGGTGGTGTGAATCATCTGCAAACGAACCTGCTCGCTCGCATGGCCAACGATGTCGAGGACGGGCGGACAATCATTGGCATACGTCCCTTGGCCGCGCCGTTTGTTGGCTCACCGATGGGGGGGGGCAGTGCAGACTAACGCACTTTTGCCTTTTTCCCCTGCAGTCTGGAAGAGTTCGTCGCTCTTGGCTTCCAAATCGGGGGCATGCGTATTCGGCTGTGGCCGTTCGACATGCTCCTGAAGCTCTCGCCGCAGGTTTCAAGACCATCAGATAATTCAGCTCCAATTCCGCAAGCCAGTTCGCGGGTGGCTCACCTTTCAAGAGGCCGCGTAACAGCGGGACGACTTGCTTCTGTGCGGGATGATAATGTTGTAGAACCGCGCCAGTGCATACGGGTTGTAAATGTGTTGACACTCTCGACAACAGTACACCATCAATCTGCTCTTGCGTGTGAGCCGAAACAGGTAGGCTTGCTACACACTCCTTTGACGCCACGGACACTTCAACCCTTGCGGATGAAAGGGTTCCAAAATCCATTGTTCGCTGCCTTCTGGGCTGAGTAGATCTGTAATTGGAATTTCCGAGTCTACAGTCTACGATCACTCTTCTTGATGAGTCTTTATTTCACGGTTGTGAAAACTGGTAAAGATAATCTTGTTGTTATGGACACGCCACCTTATACCCCTGATGTAAAATCAAGGCAAGGTGATATGAGTGAGCTTTTTTGTTTCTGATTGATCAAAAGCAGGCTAACAATGCATGCAGCAGGAGTGGCTTGCGTCATCGCTCACCTTGTTATCTCCGACCTCGCTAAGCCATAATTCGCTGGTTTACGTAAAATCCCTTTCACAGGGTCAGGAAATGGCTAGATTTCCTCTTTGCTTTCATCTCTAGATATTGCCATAGAGCGATAAAGTGGAGCCGGGACATCCCGGCTCCACTTTATCGCTTACGCTTGGCAATTTCTCGCCTTTGGCTTAACTTCCGCCCTCGTTCCCCACCTACATTAATTTCAGGATGAATCATATTGTCATGCAACTTTTATGCTTTTATCCAAATACACATCTTGAATCGTGTTCAACAACTTCACGCCTTCCGCCATTGGACGCTGGAAAGCCTTGCGGCCGGAAATCAAGCCTGTGCCTCCGGCGCGTTTATTGATTACCGCCGTCGCGGCGGCCTCGGCAAAATCATTCTCACCCGAAGCCCCGCCGCTGTTGATCAGTCCAATGCGCCCGGCATAGCAATTGATCACCTGATAACGGCACAAGTCAATCGGATGGTCGCTGATCAAATCGGAATACATGCGTTTGTCGAATTTGCCAAAGGTAACGCCGTCTTTATTCAGCGCAAGGTAGCCGCCGTTGTTTTCCGCCAGTTTCTGTTTGATGATGTCCGCTTCGAGGGTCACGCCGAGATGATTGGCCTGCCCGGTCAAATCAGACGACACGTGGTAATCCTTGTCCGTTTTGAAGGCTTTATTTCGCAGATAACACCACAACACAGTCGCCATGCCAAGTTCATGAGCGAGGGCAAAGGCCTGCGCGATCTCGATCAATTCGCGATGTGAATCGTCCGAGCCGAAGTAAATTGTCGCGCCAACTGCCGCGGCGCCCATCTCATAGGCTTCCTTCACTGTGCCAAACAGAATCTGCTCGAAGTTGTTGGGATAGGTCAACAGTTCGTTGTGATTGATCTTGACGATGAACGGAATCTTGTGCGCGTACTTGCGCGCCACGATTCCCAGCACGCCGAACGTCGAAGCGACCGCGTTGCATCCGCCCTCGATGGCAAGTTTGACGATGTTTTCGGGATCGAAGTAATCCGGGTTCTTCGCGAAACTCGCGCCGCCGGAGTGTTCGATGCCCTGATCCACAGGCAGGATCGAGAGATACCCGGTCCTGCCGAGGCGGCCGTTACCATAAATCCACGCCAGGTTGCCGAGCACGCGGTTGTTACGGTCCGATTGCATGAAAACGCGGTCCACGAAATCAGGTCCGGGAAGCTGCAAGCGCTCTTTGGAAATTTTTGGCGAATTGAAGCCGAGCAGAAGTTCCGCTTTGTCGCCCAGCAAAGATTGAATGTCGCCGGTCATAACTGTTGTTGCCATTGCATTTCTCCTTGCATAGAAATTTCAACACAAAGGCGCGAAGGGCACAAAGGAAAAAGACTGCTTTGGACTTTTGGCCTTAATGACCTTGTATCCTTCGCGGTTAATCGCTACGCTTGATTATAACCAGAAAGTACGGCTATAATAAGTCTGTGCGACCAACCCCCCATGAACTCGTATATCGTCGCAGGAGGCTCAAATGACTGACATGATGCAGAACGTAACCGGCCAGATGGACCCGTTCAAGAAACTGGCTTCGTACATCCCCGGCTTCAGCGGATATGTGGAACGACAGAACCGCCGCGACGCCGACAAACTGGTTCGCGAGACGGTGGCGCGCCGCTTCGAGGAACTCTGGAAGCGCACGTCGAATTTGCAGACCGACCTGGTCAGCGCGGGCAAGATCGAATTCGTGGATGATATGGAAAAGGCCGCCATCCAACTCCGCACCTTCATTGACAAGATCAGCACCGCGGCGCGCGGCTATTCCGGCCTGTTCGACGCGGTCAAGATCAACGAGAAGGAACTGGAAAAACTTTACAACTTCGATCTGGCGTTCTTCAATCTTGCCGATCAAATTGGAAGCGCCCTCGATAATGTCGAAGCCAGCATGGGCGATGATGCGGCTCTGCCCGCCGCCATTCGCAATCTCACAAGTCTTGGCCGTCAGGCTGTTGAAACCTTTGACCGCCGCAGTGAGGCTTTTACTGGTAGCGGAAGGTAATCATCACCACAAAGGCACAGAGTCCACAAAGCTCTTATCTTTGTGAACACAAAGAAGACTCTGTGTTCTTTGTGTCTCTGTGGTAAAACAGAATCATGTGGCATCAATACATAAACGCGACTTCCACCGATGAAGTTCTGAAAATTTTGAATGAAAAACGCGAGCGCGCCCGCATCGTGGCCGGCGCGACCGACTTGATCCTCGAACTCGAGCGCGGCGTTCGCAAAGGCATCGAGACCCTCATTGATGTGACGCGCATCCCGGATCTTGACCGCATCCACCTTGACGAGGACGGGGTCATTCATCTTGGGCCGCTGGTCACGCACAATCACTGCGCGGCCTCCAAACTCATTCAAGACAAAGCCTTTCCCCTCGCCCGCGCCGCGTGGGAAGTCGGCGCGCCGCAGATCCGCAACCGCGGCACGGTCGCGGGCAACCTCATCACCGCATCGCCCGCCAATGACACCATCACCCCGCTGATCGCGCTCGATGCATCAGTGACTCTCGCCTCGATGCGCGGAGAGCGCACGGTTAAACTTCAGGACTTTTATACGGGCGTTCGCAAAACCGTGATGGAGCCGGACGAGATGATGGTGGACATTTCCTTCCCTGCTCTGACGCGCGACCAGCGCGGGACATTCATCAAACTGGCTTTGCGCCGCGCGCAGGCGATTTCACTGGTCAATGTCGCTCTGGTCTTGACCGTGAAATGGGGCGCCGTTAAATCAGCCTCGATTGCGCTGGGGGCCGTCGCGCCGACCATCATCCGTGCGCCGGAAGCCGAAGCATATTTGGCTGGCAAAAAATTAACAGATGAGGTCATCGCCAAAGCCGCCGAACTGACCATGAATGCCAGCAAACCGATTGACGACATTCGCAGTTCTGCCGCGTATCGCCGGCAAATGGTCAAAGTCATTACGGCGCGCGGGCTGAAAGCCATCCGCGAGAAGAGCGAACGGGAAGGCTATCCGCGCGAGCCGGTTTTGCTGTGGGGCAAAGAAAAAGTCAACGGCGGCGCGACCGCTATCCGGTCCGAGCATGAAGCGGGTTCGATCATCCGCACGAAAATCAACGGCAAAGAATATACGTTCAACAGCGGCCGCGAAAAGACGCTTCTGCGTCTGCTTCGTGAAGAGGGCGCGTTGACCGGGACGAAAGAAGGCTGCGCCGAGGGCGAATGTGGCGCGTGCACCGTTTTCCTGGATGGCAAAGCAGTGATGTCATGTCTTGTCCCCGCGCCGCGCGCAGACGGAGCGGAGATCGTAACGGTTGAAGGACTTGCCAAAGGTGAACAGTTGCATCCTGTTCAAGAGACATTCATCCAGGACGGCGCGGTACAATGCGGATACTGCACGCCCGGTTTCATCATGTCTGCCGCGAAATTATTGGAAGAGAATCCGCATCCATCGAAAGACGAGATCGAACAAGCCATCACGGGCAATCTCTGCCGGTGCACCGGTTATTACAAAATCGTGCAGGCCATTGAGGACGCCGCGGCCATAAAGGCTTGAGAGGTGAACCATGGGAAGATATACATCCGCCAGCCATCAACGACCTATACCAAAACCTGAGCGCCCACATGCCATCTGGCGCGGCATTGGCTGTCTCATCATTTTGATCGTGCCGGTCATTTCATGCGCCGCCGCGTCCATTACATCGCAGATTGCAATAGACAGGCGCTGGCCTTTGCCATATCAATTGATGGGGTATCCGGTCGTCCCGCCGCTCTTCTGGAAGGTCGGCGCATTCGCCCCCATATGGGCGTTTATTCAAAGCCAGAACAATCTTTATTTGCTGATTGCCTTTACCATTGGGTTCATGGCAGTGTTGGCCGTCATTGTATCCATGATATATGCCATTGCCTATCGTTTTGTTGCCCCGCCGCGCTACGGACCTTTGGATGAACCGCCGCCGAACATCAAAGTGAAGCGATACAAGCGTTAAACCCCGGAGCGTGGACGTGTTGCCCACGCTCTTTTTGTTCTTCAATCCACAGCGGGCGCTTCGCCTTCCTCGCCTTCAATGGGTTCTTCTGGCTCAGGCTCTTCAGCCTGCGGCCATTCCATTTCCTCACCGTGCCCTGCGCCTTCTGACTCGGTCTCTGCTGTTTCGCCCTCCGCCTCGCTTGCTCCCTTTTCTGCCTCGGGTTCCATCTGTTCTTTTTCTATCTCCTTTTCCGGCTCCTCTGATTCATTTTCTTCTTCAGTCTCTTCCGGTTCGTCCTCTTCTCCGCGCCCTTCTTTCTCAGGTTCCTCTTTCTCTTCCTCTTCTTCTTCATTTTCTTCCATTCCATCCGGCTCCGTTTCTTCCTCGCTTTGTTCTTCTTCATCGGACCCTTCGGTCTGCATTTTCTCCTGGTCTTCATCTTCTTCCGACTCGCCCACTTCCAGTTCCTCAGCGACATTCTCCTCTGTGGCTTCAGCGCGGTCTCTCCCCGCTTCCTCAAAACCATCTTTTGCCTTTGTCTCATTCCCGCTTGATTCAGCCTGATCGTCTTCAAGATTTTCTACAGTGTCGCCCCCGTTCAATTCACCGCTTGCGCTCTTAACTCCGCGCTGATTCCACGCGGCAATGACAAAGTTATGCACTTCCGGCATGGACGCCTTCAAGTCGCGCATGAAGTGAGAATAAGATTCATACACACTCCGGTCGGCCGCTTCACCTTTTCCCAACTCCTCGTGAACAGCGCTCAACATCGCCAGCGCCTCATCAGGCGAAAGGTCGCCTGACTCCAACCGCGACCGCAGGTAGTCCAGCATTCCTTTTGGCCCCGATTCATTGAATAGATCGTTGCGACCAGTTGAGTTCATCGGCACCTCGTTGCGCTCGAATATACTCCACGCCGCGCAAAAGAACAATCACACCGTTGTATAATTACAGGCAAGTTCAAATTAACGGAGTTCTCATGTCAGCCATTGGACAATCCTTCCCGCGAGTGGATGCCCGCGATAAAGTCACGGGCGAAGCGGCATACTCAGGCGACCTCTCCATGAAAGGTATGTTGTTCATGAAGATCCTGTTCGCCGAGCGCCCCCACGCCCGCGTCAAAAGCATCAAGACCGGCAAGGCTGAGGCCGCGCCGGATGTGGTCGCAGTCTATACAGCCAAAGATGTGCCGGTCAATGAATATGGGCTTCAAATTCCAGATCAGCCCGTGTTATGCGGACCCGGTTCCTCCAAGCCATACACAGACATCGTTCGCTTCGTCGGGGACCAGGTAGCGGTCGTCGTTGCCCGAAGCGAATCTGCCGCCCAGGCCGCGCTCGACCTGATCCAAGTCGAGTACGAAGACCTTCCGATTTTGAGCGATCCTGAAGAAGCGATGAAACCCGGCGCGCCGATTCTGCACCCCGACCGCGGCGACACGAACATTTGCGTCCATTACAAAATCCGCAAAGGGGATGTGGATGCCGCGTTCGCGCAAGCGGACGTGATCGTCGAGAGCGAATATCGCACGCCTGCGCAGGAGCACGCATACCTTCAACCGGAGGCCGGGCTTTCCTACATGGACGAAGAAGGCCGCATCACGGTTGCCTGCGGAGGCCAATGGACTCACGCCGACCGCGCTTCCATCGCGCACGCCCTCGGCCTGCCGGATGAAATGATCCGTGTGGTGTATCCAGCCATTGGCGGCGCATTCGGTGGACGCGAAGATCTGTCCGTGCAAATCGTGCTGGCGCTCGCCACGTGGAAACTTCAGCGTCCGGTTAAGATCATCTGGTCACGCCGCGAGTCGTTGATTGGTCACGCCAAACGTCATCCGGTTATTCTGCGCGCCAAATGGGGTGCGACCAAAGATGGGAAATTGGTCGCCGCGCAAAACGAAATCATCGGGGATGGCGGCGCGTATATGTACACATCCAACAAAGTTCTCGGCAACTCCGCCATCACCTCGACCGGCCCATATTTCATCCCCAATGTCAAGACGGATGTTTATGGCGTTTACACCAACAATATCCCCAGCGCGGCATTCCGCGGATTCGGCGCCCCGCAAGCCTTGTTCATGGCCGAAGGCCAAATGAACAAACTCGCCGAAAAACTTGGCATGGACCCGGTGGAATTCCGCTTGAAGAACGCGCTCAAAGATGGGCAAACGATGGGAGTAGGCACGCCCGCCCCAAATCCGGTAAGCATATCGCAGGTCATCGAGGCCGCCGCGAAAAAATCCGGTTGGAAAGACCGCAGACCGAAGACCGCTGACCGAGAAAAGCGTCCATCGTCCACCGTCCACCGTCGAGGCTTTGGCTTTGCCGCCGGCTTCAAGAACGTCGGCTTCTCGTTTGGCTATCAGGAAAATTGCTGGGCGAAGGTCGAAATTCACGGCAACGCCGAAATCAAAAAAGTGATTGTCCATCACGCCGGCGCGGAAGTCGGACAAGGCACACACACGGTGATGGCGCAAATGGCCGCAGAGGCCGTCGGTGTGTCACCTGAGATCGTCACAATTGTCCCCTCGGATTCCGCGACACAAGGCAACCCCGGCTCGGCTTCCGCCTCACGCATGACCTTTATGGCGGGCAACGCCATCAAAGGCGCGGCGGAGGCGGCTCTGCAAAAATGGCATAACGAAGAGCGGCCCGCCATCGCGGAATACAAATATCTCGCGCCCAGAACCACGCCCTTTGACAAAGAGACCGGTTATTCGACGCCGAATTTTTCATACGCATATTCGGCACAGGCCGTGGAAGTGGAAGTGGACACCGAGACCGGTCATGTTCGCCTCGTGCGCGTGGTGGCCGCGGATGATGTAGGCAGGGCCGTCAATCCTTCGCTGATTGTTGGGCAAATCGAAGGCGCTATTGTGCAAGCGCAAGGCTATGCCATCACCGAAGATTTCAAAACGAAAGATGGCCGTGTGCTGACCGATCAACTCAGCACGTATCTGTTGCCGACCGTTTTGGACATTCCCGAAAAAGTGGAATCGGTCATTGTGGAGGTGCCCGATCCGAACGGACCCTGGGGCGTGCGCGGCGTCGGCGAATTACCTTTCCTGCCGCTGGCGCCGGCTATCGCGGCCGCCATCCACGACGCGACCGGTGTATGGATCAATGAATTTCCATTCACGCCCGAACGCGTGTTGAAGGCGCTCGGGAAAATTTGATCAGTTGCAGAGGCGCGATATATCGCGCCCATGCAAAACCAAAAATGTCTTTTCCATATCGCGGCGAGACCAAAGAACTGAACGACGAAACGCGCAAAGACGCGCCCTCCGGCGCGTTCATTCGACTGCCAAACGGCGTCACACATTACGAACTAAGTAGTAATCCTCCTTCCTCGAAAGGAAAGAGGTTGGGAGTGAGGTTGCCGGTCGTCCTCGTGCATGGATTTTCCGTTCCGTATTTCATCTGGGATCCAACGTTCCACGCGTTGGCTTCATCCGGTTTCCGCGTTCTACGTTATGATCTTTTTGGCCGCGGCTTCTCAGATCGCCCTCACGCAAGATACAACCTCGATCTGTTCATCCAGCAACTAAGTGATTTACTCGATGCGCTGAATTTCAAGCAAATCAATCTTGTGGGTCTTTCCATGGGCGGAGCGATTGCCTCCGGCTTTACCGTGCGCTATCCAGAGCGCGTTCGCAAACTGGTTTTGATTGACCCGGTCGGGACGCATCCCATGCCGCTCAATTTGATTTACAAAGCGGCCATCCTGCCCGGCATCAGCGAACTGATCCTCGGCCTGGCCGGGACGGAGAGAATGGTGAAAGGTGTCGCATCCGATTTCTTCGATTCCGCGCATGTGGAGATGTTCCAGAATCAGTATCGCGTCCAAATGCAGTACCGCGGCTTCAAGCGCGCCATCCTGTCCACACTCCGTAACAGGGCTGTGGGAGGGTTTCCAAAAATCTATGAACGACTTGGAAAACTCGGCATGCCCGTCCTGCTCTTCTGGGGAAGAAATGATCAAACTTTGCCCTTCGCGCAAAGTCAATCTATTTTAGAATTGGTGCCGCGCGCTGAATTCCATGTCATCGAAGATTGCGGGCACATTCCCCACTACGAAAAGCCGGAAGCATTGAATCCAATTCTGATTGATTTTCTGAAAAGAAGGAGCGTCTAATTTAGCGGACTGGTCACAGAGCGCACAGAGATTTTGAGATTTTTTCTCAGAGAACCCTGCGATCTCTGTGGCCGATGTTTCAAAACCCATTCTTTTAGACACTCCTTGAAAAGATAAAGAGTCATGAAAAATCTTTACAGCTTTCTCGTCCAACACAAATATCGCATTGCCATATTTGCTCTGCTGGCAGGAGCCAGCGTCTTTTGCCTCATGCTGTTCAGAGCGCGGGTTGTCGTCAGTGATACCTACCGCTACAGTTTTTTAGTTTGGAATCTGTTCCTTGCATGGATTCCATTCATCATCGCCTACTTTACGTATGGACTCACGCTCAAGCGGAGCATCCTTTATGTAATCATTCCCGTCAGCGCGTTCCTGTGGCTGATCTTCTTTCCCAACGCGCCCTACATCCTGACCGATTTCCAACACCTGAAATTGGATAACGGCTCTGCCCCGCTCTGGTATGATGTGATCATGCTGGTCTGGTTCGCGTGGACCGGATTATTGCTCGGCGTTATCTCGCTCTACCTGATGCAGGAAATCGTAAAGCGTGAGTTTGGGCGGTGGGTCGGTTGGGGTTTTGTGGCCGCGGTTTCCCTCCTGTCGAGCGCGGGCATCTACATAGGTCGCTTCGTTCGCTGGAACAGTTGGGACATCCTGAGCAACCCGTTCGGAATTGCCTCCACCGTTTTGGATCAGGCTGTTGACCCAAGCCTGCGGTCCATCGGCTTCATCACACTGTATGGCATCTTTTTCATCTTTGTTTACGTCACACTGTATGCCTTTGCTCATCTTTTGCAAGAACAATCCGAAAGATCGTAGATGCCCATAACGATTCTGATTCGCGGCGGTGGTGATCTGGCAAGCGGCGTGGCCGTACGGCTTCATCGCGCCGGATTGCATGTCATCATCACTGAACTGCCTCAACCGCTGGCCGTGCGCCGCGCTGTCTCGTTTTCGGAGACTGTCTACGAGGGCGCATGGAAGGTCGAGGAAGTGGCATCCCGCCTTGCATCGGCGGACCAGCTTCAGGTCGTGTTGGAGGCGGGCGAGATTCCTGTGCTGGTGGATCCGAATGCGAACGTCCTCGGCAACGCGATCGTGACGAATCCACAGACGACCATCGTCGTGGATGCGCGCTTGACGAAACAGATGCCCGAACCGCTCCCCATTCAACCGCTTCTTCACATCGGACTCGGGCCGGGCTTCACCGCACCGACAGATTGCCACGCTGTGATCGAAACCCAGCGCGGACACGATCTTGGCCGCGTTATCTGGAATGGTTCGGCCTCTGCCCATAGCGGACAGCCGGAGGGCGATCCGCGTCGTGTCTTGCGCGCACCTGCCGGGGGTGTGATCACGGCGCGCAAACAAATTGGCGATCATTGTGAGGAGGGCGAAGTAGTCGCAGTGATCGGTGAACAGCATTCTGTGATCAGTCCATTTCGAGGAGTCTTACGCGGCATTATCCATGATGGCCTGAACGTCGCCGAGGGCTTGAAAATCGGCGATGTAGATGCGCGCAATCGACGCGAGTATTGTTTTACCGTCTCCGATAAAGCCCTTGCCATCGGCGGCAGTGTGATGGAGGTTCTGCTGGCCTCGCCTGAAATTAGAAACAAATTGTGGGATTGTCTTTAGGCGGGAAGATTTCGGGTTATCAATTTTGAGAGGCGTTCGGCTATCGTCCAAAAGGTGGGCTTGAACTTCACCACTTTCGATACTATACTTTGTCCATCGTTAACTGGTACAGCACAATGCTTTAGAGATTTAAGGAGACACAAAAAATGCCTGCTAAAACCATAAACAAAGAATCTCGAATTCAAATACATGACGATTTGCCTCAGGATGTTCGCTCCGGTGGCGAGAGCAGACCGTTTGAATATCCTCACCTGTATCGGATTAAAGCCGGTGATTGGCGCATTTCCTATGCCGTCGAGCATAACCGTTTGGCCATTCTCGTCCTCGAAGTCATGAACCCTGATGAGCCTGCAAAGAAGGACCCGACGGAAGAGCAGATCACTCAAACAATGAAAATCAAATTGCTGGACTTGCCCACAGAGACCGCGCCGGCGGAGATCGAAAGCAAAATAAGAATCAAACTTCTCGATCCCTCGGACGATACGAAAAGCAAGGAGACGACGGCTCATCCATCCCGCGAAGGCCGGAAGGTAAAGCTAACCGGCTCATCGGCTTTTGAAAAATCCTCGGAAAAAGGAAAGATCACCCTCATAGACCTTCCCATTGCTGAAGACGAAGAAACTGAATCCGAGATAACAAACGCCGAACCAAAGATCACGCCGTTGGATGCCCCATCTGAATAAAATCTACAAAATGCGAATGCAAGCAGAGCCTCGCAAAATTGCGAGGCTCCGTTTTTTTTTGTCACATCACAGGCTTTATGTGAACTGATAGAGTACAATCCATTCCATGCTTCTCTCGAAAGCGTTGCGAGCAACCGATCATCCGTGCGTTGCCTTCGTTGGCGCGGGCGGCAAGACAACAGCCATGTTTCAACTTGCTCGCGAATTGAACGGCCGCGCAGACCCGCTCGAATCGCGTAGAACCGAGAAGCCAGTCGTGGTGACTGCCACGAGTCATCTTGGTGTTTGGCAGATTCCGCTGGCAGATCATCATTTTATCGTTCGCACCCCAGACGATCTCGCTCACACGGAAATTCAAGACATTACATTATTCACTGGCCCCATTGTTGGTGATCGAGCAGGCCCCATAACCAAAGATGTATTATCTTTCCTACGCGCAGAGACACAAAAGCGCGCCATTCCATTGCTCATCGAGGCCGACGGCTCGCGCCAGAAGCCACTCAAAGCACCAGCAGAGCACGAGCCGGCAATTCCTGATTTTGTCGAAACGGTTGTGGTCGTCGCGGGATTGTCGGCGCTGGGTCAGCCGCTCGACGAGGAACATGTTCATCGCCCTGAACTATTTGCCCGCCTCAGTGGTTTACAAGTGAACGACGTTATCACATCGCACGCGTTGGCCCGCGTCCTGGCTCACCGTCACGGCGGACTCAAAAATATCCCGCCCGCTTCCCGCCGGACCTTGATTCTGAATCAGGCCGATACACCGGAATTACAATCCCAAGCCGGGACTCTCGCCACCTCCCTGCTCGACAATTTTGATTCGGCCATCATTGCATCGCTTGAACATTCTTTCCTTCAAACGTTCGAGCGCAGCGCGGGCATCATCCTCGCTGCCGGAGAATCGAAACGCTTCGGCGCGCCCAAGCAACTATTGGATTGGCGCGGCGAACCGTTTGTCCGTGCAGTTGCCAAAACCGCGCTGGAAGCTGGATTAAGTCCGGTTATTGTGGTCACGGGCGCGAGCGCGGAGCAAGTCGAGGCGGCAGTCAAAGACCTGGGAGTAGTTATCGTCCGCAACGAGAATTGGCAGGGTGGACAAGCATCTTCTATTCGCGCGGGGCTTCAGTCTCTACCCCTTCCGTCACTACGTGACACCTCCCCCAAATCCAAAGGAATTGAGAGAGGATGGGAGGGGGCCGTTGGCTCCGCCATCTTCCTCCTCGCCGATCAGCCCCAAATACAGCCTGCGGTCATCCGCGCCTTAATCGAGACCCATGCGAAGGAATTACATCCCATCGTCGCGCCGCTGGTGCTGGAACAACAACGCGCCAATCCGGTCCTCTTCGATCGCGACACTTTCTCTGATCTCATGAAATTGGAAGGCGACATTGGCGGACGCGCCATCTTCTCAAAGCATCGGGTTGAATACATGCCCTGGCACGATGACAGGCTCTTGCTTGACGTTGACCAACCGGAAGATTATCAACGCCTGATCGAAGATGATACGCTATGATCACAGCCATCGTTCTCGCCGCGGGCGAATCCAAGCGCATGGGACAACCGAAGATGCTTCTGCCGTGGGGCGACGAAACAGTTCTCGGGCGTGTGCTTTCAGTGATCAAGTCGGCCCAGATAGAAAATATCCTCGTCGTCACCGGCGGCGCGCGAGAACAAGTGGAGGGAATTGCAAATATATATGACGCGCCTACCATTTTTAATCCGGAATTTGCGCGCGGCGAAATGCTGAGTTCCATTCAGGCTGGCCTGAAATATCTTTCTTCTCCTTTGGACGTGGGGAGGGCCGAAGAGGGGGCCACGCTGATTTGTCTCGGCGACCAGCCTCAGGTCGAGGAAAGAAGCGTGCGTCTCATCATCGAAGAATATGAGCGGACGCATGATTCGCTGATCGTCCCAAGTTATCATATGCGCCGCGGCCATCCGTGGTTGATTGGAAAAGAATGGTGGGCCGAAATCCTTTCAATGCAAGCCCCTGAATCGCCGCGTGAATTTCTAAATCGCCATTCAAATGACATTCACTACGTGAACATAGATTCTCCCACCATCCTTGCAGATTTAGACACCCCTGAAGACTACTTGAAATCGCGTCCCTAGCGTGCTATTGTAAAAGCGGAACGGAGGGCGCCATGTCTGACCTGACCATGATAGCAGAGTATATTCGCGACGCGATGCAAGCCGTGGATGAGGCCCATCACGCATCAAAAAATTTGAAGGAGAACGCCAACCACGAAACGTTCGACGCGTTCCGAACAAAGATGCAGGAACTGCGCGAGCGTTTACGGAAATTAAAAATGGTGCTGGATGACGAAGAAGACTACGCGATGGATGAGTTGATGGACGCGCTGAGCAAAGTTTACACGGAACACCCCGCGGAGTATCGCCGCACGCCGAGAATGGCGGAAGAGAAATAGCGCCGCTGAATTTTTGAAAGGCAGATTTGTGATAAACTCGCCCCAACTTGATTTTTTGGAGCGGGTATGAAATATTACGTCATTGTCAATCCGATTTCGGGACGAGGGTTGGGCGAAAAATCAATTCCGCGCATCGAAGAAGCCATGCAAGGCATGGACTACAAACTGATTCGCACCGAACGCCCATTACATGCAATGGAACTCGCAGAGCAGGCCGCGCTGGATGGCTATGACGTGATCGTGTGCGCCAGCGGCGATGGAACGCTCAACGAAGCTTTGAATGGAGTGATGAAGGCTCGCGCCAATGGCAAGAGTCCCGGGTTGGCGGTGCTAAGCATTGGGACGGGAAATGATTTTGCCAGCGGCATGGGTATTCCCACCACGCTCGAAGATAGCCTGCAAGCTCTCAAAACAAATAAACGCAAAAGGGTGGACATTGGCCTGGTGAAAGGCGGCGATTTTCCTGAAGGCCGATATTTTGGAAACGGCATCGGCGTTGGCTTCGATGCGGCAGTGGGCTTCGCGGCCCTGCAAGTCAAATGGACGCGCGGCCTGCTTGCATATCTCATCGCCGCGATCCAAACCATCTTTTTCTATTACGTCCCACCCACCTTGCGCATCCAAGTGGACGATCAAACATTCGAGCAAGATTCGTTGATGGTCTCTGTGATGAACGGCAATCGCATGGGCGGCGGCTTCCGCATGGCGCCTGAAAGCAAAACAGACGATGGCCTGTTCGATCTGTGCATCGCGTCTTCTGCAACCAAATTGCGCATGTTCGGACTCATTCCTTATTTCATCAAAGGGACTCAGGCGACTCAACCGGAAATCAAAATGACGCGCGGACGGCGCGTGACCATCACCGCCCTCAAAGGTGATTTTCCCGCGCACGCCGACGGCGAAACACTTTGCCGCAACGGTTCAAACCTGACCCTTGAACTGCTCCCGCGTGAACTGGAAATCGTTTGCGCCTAATAAAAAAGATCGCGCTGAGCGAAGTCAAAGCACGATTATTGATCAATGAGCCTTCTTAGTCACGTCGTTACTCGCCTCATGAAGTTCGGGCTAAATCATATTCTTTGTCGCGTGGATGCGCCGGACATGGATAAGATTCCTCCGCGTGGTCCGTTGATTATTTATTCCAATCACACCGGCTCCATCGAAGTGCCAATGCTCTACGCACAGATTTATCCACGCCCTGTCACGGGTTGGGCAAAGATCGAAAGCTGGGATAATTGGTTCCTCCACTGGATCTTCAATCTATGGGGAGCGATTCCCGTCCGCCGCGGCGAAGCAGACATGGCCGCGCTGAGGAAGGCGCTGGACGCGCTGAAGAAGAGTTATATTTTTGGCATCGCGCCGGAAGGCACGCGCAACAAAACGGGTAAATTGATCCATGCCCACCCGGGAGCAGTGATGCTGGCCTTGATGTCCGGCGCGCCGCTTCTGCCGGTTGCCAATTGGGGCGGCGAGAATTTCAGCCCAAACCTGCAAAAATTCAAGCGGACAGATTTCCACATCCGCGTGGGCGAGCCGTTCAAGATTGACACAAACGGCTCAAGGGTAACCGGCGACTTGCGCCAGGAGATCGTGGATGAAATGATGTATCGCCTCGCCGCGCTTTTGCCTGAAGAGTATCGCGGCGAATATTCAAATTTGGAAAAAGCAACGGGGAAATATTTTGTCAATGTATAAGGGCGTAATGTATTGCGCCCTCCTACATGAAGGAATCAAAATCTGTAATAATACGCGTTTGTCTCACGTCTGACAAACCCTATTTTCACGTACAACCGATTGGCGGCCTCGCGCTTTGAATTGGATGTCAGCGACACGCCGCTCGCTCGCTTCTCACGCGCAATATCCAGAGAGCGGCGAACCAGCGCCTCACCGATCCCCTGTCCGCGCGCAGACTCATCCACGATCACATCTTCGATGATGGCGCGGACGCCGGTCGGAACGCGATAAACAGTCAAACAAGCCGCGCCGACGATAGAGCCATCGTCGGCGCGTGCGATTAGAAGCGTGGAAGATTCTGAATTAACGAGAGCCGCCAAATCGTCAAGCGAAGGAGGCGGATTGTTGGACGTCAACTGTGGGACGAGTCGTTGAAACGCGTCCCACAGTTCGTTATCAGCAGATGTTATTTGTTCGATGCGCATCATGCCTTCAAGAGGGCGACTTCCATTTTCTCGCCATCAAACTCGTCTTTGACACGCGGCGCGCCGTCGGGCAGATCAGTGAAACTGAGCGAGACCGCCAGCGTTTCGCTCGTGATGTATTCGCGGTGCGCCTCAAGCGCGGACCTCAAGCCGGCGGAGGCGGCGACAAACAGATTCACACGATCGGCCACATCCAGATCGGCGCTCTTGCGCAAATCCTGCACGCGTCGGACGAACTCGCGCGCCAAACCCTCTTGCACGAGTTCGGGTGTGAGTTCGGTGACGAGCGCGGCGACATACGCACCTTCCTCCGCGACCGCAAAACCCTCTTTGGCCTGCGCCTTGACCTCGACTTCATCGGGCAAAATATCATATACCTGACCATCTGCATTGACCTTGACCGATCCGTTTTTCGCGAGCGCTTGCGCCACTTCCTCGGCATTCATGGAAAGGATCGCTTTTTGAAGCGCGGGAAATTTATTTCCATATTTTTGGCCGAGTTGTTTGGGCAGTGGCTTGACAGAATGCGAAACGGCCTCGGTGGCAGTATCAAGCAAACGAACAGTCTTGACATTGAGTTCATCTTCGATCAAATCCGCAAACGTCTCAACCGCTTTACGCTCCGACACGTTGCCCAGCGAGAAGGCAACTTCTTTGAGCGGCTGGCGCACTTTTCGATTGGCCTTTTGCCGCGCTTGGTGCCCAAGCGAGACCAACTTCATCACTAATTCCATGTCACGGTTAAGGGCTTCGTCAATCAGCGCCTCATCATATTTCGGCCATTCCGCGAGATGCACCGACTCAACCGCGAACTGATCCACCGAGCGGACCAGATTCTGATAAAGCTCGTCAGCAAGGAACGGCATGGCAGGCGCAATCAACTTGGAAAGCGTGACCAGCGCGGTGTAGAGCGTTCCGTACGCGGCTTGTTTATCCGCGTCCGCTCCAGATTTCCAAAAGCGGCGGCGCGAACGGCGCAGATACCAGGTAGATAGTTTTTCCACAAAGGCTTCAATCGGGCGCGTTGCGCCGGTCACATCGTATGTCTCGTACGCGCTGGTCACGTCGCGGACGAGCGCGTGCAATTCCGAGAGCAACCAGCGATCCAGGACATTCTCGCTGTATACGCGCTTGTCGGTGAGTTGTGGATTGTCCAAGTTGGCATATGTCACAAAGAACGAATACACATTCCACAACGTCAGCGTGAAGTTTCGAATCACCTCGCCGACCAAGTCCACCGAGAAACGACGTTCATTGCCGGGTGGCGTAGCGGTGTACAAATACCAGCGGAACGCGTCCGCGCCATCCGCCTTGATCACGTCCCACGGGTCAACGATGTTGCCGAGGCTCTTCGACATCTTCTTCCCCTCGCCATCCAGGATCAAGCCGAGGCAGATGACGTTTTTATACGAAACGGAGTCCATGAGCAAAGTGCTGATGGCGTGCAAAGAATAGAACCAGCCGCGCGTCTGATCCACGGCTTCACAGATGTAATCAGCGGGGAATTGCGACTCGAATTTTTCCTTGTTCTCAAATGGATAATGCCATTGCGCGTACGGCATCGAGCCTGAGTCAAACCACACGTCAATCAAATCCTTGACGCGGTTCATTCGCCCGTTACATTCAGAACACGGATATTGGATCTCGTCCACATAGGGGCGATGCAGGTCAAGGTCCGTCAAGTCGCGCCCGACTTTCTCAGATAATTCCTTGACCGAGCCAATGCACTCACGGTGCTTACACTCCTCGCATTCCCAAACTGGAAGCGGCGTGCCCCAATAGCGCTCGCGGCTTAATGCCCAGTCAATGTTATTGGAGAGCCAATTGCCAAAGCGGCCTTCCTTGATGTGTTCCGGAACCCAATTGATCGTATTGTTCAAGGAAACCAGTTTGTCCTTGAACTGGCTGGTGCGGATGTAGTACGAGTCGCGCGCGTAATACATCAGCGGCGTATGACACCGCCAGCAGAACGGGTACGTGTGTGTGTAATCTTCTTTTCGGAACAGCAACCCGCGTTTGCGCAGGTCTTCGACAATTTGCGGATCGGCATCCTTGATAAACACGCCGCGCCACGGCTTGACCTCCGGGATGAACGTTCCATCCGGCAGGACGGTCATCAGAATCGGCAAATTATGTTCCTTTGCCATATCCATGTCTTCCGCGCCGAAGGCAGGCGCCATGTGTACGAGGCCCGTGCCATCTTCGGTCGTGACGAAGTCTCCAAGCACCACAAAGTGCGCGGGTTTGTCAGGCGGAACGAACGTGAAGAGCGGATGGTATTTCATCCCTTTCAATTTCTTGCCCTTGAAGGTCTCAAGAACCTTGACCTCTTCGCCTTTGAAAACTTTTTCGAGCAGGGGCCTGGCAAGGATCAACTTTTCTTTGGCGCCGTTGTTATCGCGTTCGACCGTCACATAGTCTACATCGGGATGCGCGGCCACAGCCACATTGCCAGGCAAAGTCCATGGAGTCGTCGTCCATACCAGCAGGGATGTGTCTTTTTTGTCAACCAGCGGCATACGGACAAAGACCGAGGGGTCGGTCGCTTCGTCGTAACCGAGAGCCACTTCATGGTCCGAAAGAGGCGTACCGCAACGCGGGCAGTACGGCACAACTTTATAACCCTTATACAGCAGATCCTTTTCCCAGAACGATTTCAGAATCCACCAGACCGACTCGATGTAGTCATTGGTGTAGGTCACATACGCGTCTTCGAGATCAACCCAAAAACCGATGCGATCCGTCAGTCTGCCCCAATCGCGGATGTACTCAAACGCGGACTTGCGGCATTCCTCGTTGAATTTGGCGATGCCATATTCCTCGATCTGTTGCTTGCCGGTAAAGCCGTGTTTTTTCTCAACTTCGATTTCAACCGGCAAGCCGTGTGTGTCCCAGCCGCCGCGCCGCGAGACGTGGTAGCCGCGCATGATCTTGTAGCGCGGAAACATATCCTTGAAGGCGCGCGCCAACACGTGATGCACGCCGGGCCGGCCATTGGCCGTCGGCGGGCCTTCATAAAAAACATATTCAGGTTTACCTTTGCGTTGCTCGACGGTCTTTTTGAAGATTCCCTCGCGTTGCCAGAAGTTCAACACGCCTTCTTCCATGGCGGGAACGTCGAGCTTCGATGAAACTGGTTTGAACATTCAGCCTCCACAATTCGACATTCGTTTTTATTCGACCATCAATTCATCGAATATCGGCATTAAATAAAAATTCTCGCCTCACATCAGAGACGAGAGCTGTGCTCACGCGGTACCACTCTGCTTCCCAAAAGTTGGGCGCTCCATTGAAGACTTGTTTCCGCATCTTCTAACTCCGTAACGCTGAGCCTGCGGCTTTCTTACTTTTCTAGAATTTCAGATTGCAGCTCCGGGATGATTTTCCATCCGCTCTTCTGATCTGGCTTTCACCGTTCCCAGATTCGCTGGCAGAGACTCGGATGTACTCGTTCCCATCACAGCCTTTTCCCGCTTGCGCGGGATGATAAAGTTTCGGCGATTATCCCACAATTCAATTTGACCGTCAACGACATACGCGGGATAATACACCCATGACAATGGTGGACTTCAACGAACATCTACCCGCGCAACAAATCCTCACCGCCTCTTTGCTGACCGTGAACCTGCCGCGGCCTCCCAAACGTTTTTTCCGCCACGGATGGCAATCCTGGTCCCTCGCCGCGTGGACAGATTTGACTCCGCTCCCGATCCAAAAGCCATATATTCTCCACCCCCTGCAGGTGGACCCGGTCTACGCCAAAGAGACGCGCCCGCACAGTTCCTGGGTCGGCGCAGTTGAAATGGAAAGCGGCAAAGTCCTGCTTCTCGGCTCACTTGGATTAGACACGCATGTTTTTCTGAAGGGGGGCCAACTCGAGGGCAAATACGAATCGGGCGATGGAGAATGGTTCATAGCGCATGGAGATGAAGCCGCAGTCTTTTCAAAATATGCAGTTGAACTGGGTAAACGATTTGGAACGAAAACAAACAAGCCTGCGCCGCGCATTTGGTGCTCGTGGTACAGCCTCTACACGGCTATTGATGAACCATTGCTCTTCCAAGTCTTTGACGATCTCGGCGATCTTCCCTTTGATGTCCTCCAAGTGGATGACGGCTGGCAAATCTCAATCGGCGAGTGGGAGGCCAACTCCAAATTTCCATCGGGCATGACCGCGCTGGCAGACAAAATCAAGTCAACGGGCCGCAAAGCCGGTTTGTGGCTGGCGCCCTTGATCGCAGTCAAATCATCGAAACTCTTTCGCGAACATGCCGATTGGTTCCTGCGCGACGCGCGCGGAAGATTTGTCTCTGCCGGACACAATTGGGGCGAACAACTCTACGCGCTCGATACAACTCATCCTGCTGTAATTGAATGGCTCGCCAAACTGATGAAACAAGTCCGCGCGTGGGGATTTGACTATCTCAAACTCGACTTCCTCTACGGCGGCGCGCTCCCCGGCAAACGTCATCAGGACATACCGCGCGAAGCCGCCCACCGCCTGGCAATGAAGGTCATGCGAGAAGCCATGGGGAATGACGCATATTTCCTTGCCTGTGGCGCGCCGATCATCCCATCGCTGGGTCTGTGTGACGCCCTGCGTGTCGGCCCGGACGTAGCAGGTTTTTGGGAAGATCATCGGGACGCTGTGTTGCTGTACAACCCAACAACGCCTTCCACAAAAAACGCGATCCGCACTACACTGAATCGTTTCTGGCTGAATCCGCTCGTTCAAATTGATCCAGATGTAGCCTACTTCCGTTCGGTCGAATGCTCACTTTCGCCGGAGCAAAAGTCACTGTTACAAGACTGGGCTTTGATCTGCAATTTCAAAGCGACTTCAGATCTGCCTCAATGGCTCACGAAATCGGAGCGCCGGCAACTGCAGGACTTTCTCAAAGCCTCACCATCCATTGAACAACTCGGTCCCTATATTTTCCAAATTGATAACCGCGAAGTGGATTTTTGCTCCGTCTTGCCATTGCCTAATCAGCCAACAGGACTCGACGTGTTCTCCAGCAAAAGTCTCGGCTGGCTGTCGAACCACGGTTGGGCCTTGAAAGTCCACAATGAAATGAATAAGAAGGCGTTCAAGAAAAATAAAGCGGCAATGGCTAAGTCGAAGTGATACATGGCGGTTTTGTAGGCTGTCATCGCTTATTTCCAGACCACCACCGTAAATTGCCACAGCGATGATGTAAAAATCGGACCGAGGAGAAAAATGAATTCAACAGCATTTCGAATATTGGCAACACAAGCCAGCAAACAAATCCTGATTGCAACCCTGGGGCTCAGTGTAATGCTGATGTCAGTCGGCTGTACTGCCCCATCGGCGACTCCAACTCGTGTGCCAACTGACACATCTCCCGCGGCGACGATCTGCCACGGATGAGCGCTGGGTCTTGATCTGGCTACAGAAGTAACATTGAATTCGACACAGAGATAACTCATGTCGACATAAAGAATTGTTTATAGTTCCAAAAGAAAAAGGAGACAGCCCAAAGGTCCTCTCCTTTTTACAACAACTTATCGGTTTTGGCGGCCATGATGAAATCGTTCTGATGCAGGCCGCCGATCTTGTGCGTCCACCAGTTAATAGTGACTCTCCCCCACTCCGTAATAATCAAGGGATGGTGATCCTCCTGCTCCGCAATTTCGCCAACTTTATTCGTAAATGAAAGCGCCTCCGCGAAATTCTTGAACTTGAAGACGCGTTCAAGTCGCTTCATGCCGCCTACTTCTTTGACCTGCCACTCTGGAATCTGCGGTTGCAGTTCAGCAATCTGTGCATCGGTCAAGATTGGTTCGGTGCCGCGGCAGGCAACACATTTCTGTTGAGATAAGGTAGTCATTTACTTCTTCTCCAGAAAATCATCTGGCGTAATCCCGGCCTGCTTTAGTATGGCGCGCAGAGCGCCTTCAGGCATGTCGCCGGGATGATTGGGAATAGTCGTAAATCGGCCAGTTGTTGGATTATGCCAGATTTCATGACTCTCCGCGGCGTGACGAAAAAACTCAAAGCCAAAAGCTTTGAGTTTTTTGATGATCTGCCGATAGCGAAAATCGGAGAGCCTTCCCATCCTTATCCTTCAACGATCAATTGGTAATCGAAACTTTCGCCGACTTGCGGAAGATTGACATTGCCCTGTGCTTCCAATAATTTGCGGGCTACGTCACGGGCAATTTCCAAAGTTTCCGCTATTGTCCGTCCTTGAGCAACCAGTCCCTGCACATCATCAGAAGTCGCTAGATATAAACCTTCAGGCAACTTCTCAAGATGGATTCGCACAATGTGCTCCTGAACGTTCAACATACCAACTCTCCTTGGTTTGCGTCAAGTATAGTACAGTTCAAAACGCTTCAACCAAAGCCCTGAGTGAACTTATGTCAGCCAAATGAACGCGAATTACTCGCCGCCCGCGCGCAACAAGCGTTTCATAATCGCCAAGCGCCTGTGCTCGGATCAAAGCGCCAAACGTCATGTCTTCGTTTGGAATTTGCACATCCTTATCAACGTCCACAATAATCTGAATGAACAACCCTGTATTCGGTCCACCTTTGTGGAATTGACCGGTGGAATGCTGGAAGCGCGGACCAAAGCCGGCCGTCACCGCGCATCTCGTCTTCTCGCGGATGGCCACGCGCAGTCTTTGCAATTCGCCTGCCGTTTCTTTCGTCCGCGGTAAATAAGCATTGATCGCGACGTAATCTCCAGCCTTTGCTTGTTTTAGAAAATCAGATACCCTTGCCAGTTCCCGAATCCCAATTCCAGGATCACTCTCCACCAATTTCCCGCTTGACTTGTATTCCGCGATCTTGGCCTTCGTGCGATCCTTGCTATCTTGAACATCCGGCTGATCAAAAGCGTTAACGCCGATGATGTGACACGCCACCGCAGTGGCAATCTCCCAGCGATAAAATTCCGCGGCCGCGTCGTATGGAGTTGCAATCGGAAACTCAATCACAGGATGACCGGCGGCGCGCAAAGCGGCGATACCATTTTCAAGTTCTCCGGTCTGCTTCAGATAAACAAAGATGCGATCATTTCCATAGACTTCAGGATGATCCAGCGGCTCAAGCGGAACAGGCAGGATTCCTTTGCCGCTCTTTCCGCTCGACTCGGCGATGATTTGTTCGATCCAGCCTGCCAGCGCGGACAAAGGCGCATCGGCCAGGACCGTCAACTTGTCGCGGCCCGCCAGAGCGGATGCGCCAATGACGGCTCCCAGCGCCAAACCCGGATTACGCGCCGCGGGCACATCCCGTGTGCATTGACGTTTCATCCAATCCGCGCGGTCGAGCAGATGATTCAAATCCACGCCGAGCAACGCGGCCGGAACCAGGCCGAAATCGGTCAACGCGGAGTAACGCCCGCCAACTGTTTCATCGGCAGAGAAAATTTTTCGGAAGCCGCGTTCACGCGCCAGTTTTTCAAGCGACGTACCCTGGTCCGTGATGGCAATGAAGCGCGAGCCATCCCCTTTGCTGAGTTTCCAGAAATAATCGAACGCCGCGCTGACCTCCGCCGTGCCGCCCGATTTGCTGGCAACGATATAAAGGCTCTGGCTCGGCGGGTAATCTTCTGCGGCTTTCGCAACTTGCGCGGGGTGGGTTGAATCCAAGATAGAGAGACAAGTCGGCAATTCAATTTTAGCATCAGCAAACAGCGAACTGACTACTTCGGCAGTCAATGACGACCCGCCCATCCCAAGCACAAGGACGCGGCCAATGTTGGCTTTGGAAATTTCTTCAGCAAAGGATTGATAAACAGGCACGAGTGCGCGGGCTTTTTCAGGAGAATCCAGCCAGCCCATGCGCATGGTCACTTCGTTCTGGCCTGCAGGATCGGTCGTCCACAAAGTGGGATCATGCGACCAAAGACGCGCGGGAACGGAATCCGCTTCGAGCTGGGCGATGGTCTTTGAAACGGAATCCGCTAAAGGTCCAAGCGAAGAGGCGGCGTTCTTTCGTCTTTCATCAATGGTCTTCAGCAATGCCGTGACAGAGTCGGCAAAAGTCTTCACACCTTCTTCTTCCAATTCCTGAGTCACAACATCCATTGAAATTCCAGCAGCCGCGAGTTGAGCAATTACTTCGCGGGACTCGTCAACATCCTGTGTGATCGTGATCGCAGCCTTCGCATGATCGCGCACGGCATCGAGCGTTTGCGGCGGAAGCGTGTTGACTGTGTGCGCGCCCACAAGATTATCTACATAGAGGGTATCGGGATACGCAGGATTTTTGGTGCTTGTGGATGCCCACAGCGGACGTTGAAGACGCGCGCCCTGCGCCTTGAGTTTTTCCCAGAGCTCGCCGGAAAACGTTTTTTGAAATTCTTCGTAGGCGAGTTTGGCATTGGCAATCGCGGCTCGACCGCGCAGCGGAGAGTTTTCGGGAAGTTTAGGATCAATCTTCGTGTCCACGCGAGAAACGAAGAACGAGGCAACCGATGCGATGTGCTGGATGGGATGACCCGCGGCGACACGCTCCTCGAGGCCGCTCAGATACGCTTCCATCACTTCTGCGTAACGCGCCAGCGAAAAGATCAACGTGATGTTGATGTTGACTCCCGCGGCAATAGCCCGGCGGATGGCCGGGATACCGGCTTGCGTGGCAGGAATTTTGACCATTAGATTCGGCTTCGCGACGCGCGCCCAGAGTTGTTCCGCTTGCGCGAGTGTGGCCTCCGTGTCGTTTGCCAGATAGGGGCTGACCTCGATGCTCACAAAACCATCGCCACCATTCGATTCTTCATAGAGAGGAAGAAATTGACGGCAGGCTTCTTTGATATCTTCGACCACCAGTTCCCAAAAGATTTTTTCCGCGTCCCAGCCTGCCCAGGCCAGCGGAATCAACGCCGAGTCATAATCATTCGATTTTGAAATCGCGTTGCTGAAGATGGTGGGGTTGGAGGTCATGCCGCGGATGTCGCCGCGTTCGATCAGGGCTTTGAGTTCACCGTTCTCTAACTGACGGCGCTGGATGTTGTCGAGCCAGAGGGACTGGCCGAGGGCTGTTAACTTTTGAATAATGGATGTCATGTAGACCTCATTTATAAAACTGATTCGCCATTTTCCATTTTATGAATTTTACCGACTCGACGGGCGAGTCTTTCGCCGCCGGGTTCATGACCAATGTAATGTGCGCCAAGGAAAGCCACAACTAATGCCTTTGCCAATTCAGGTCCAACCACGCGGCCACCGATGCACAGCACGTTCATGTCGTCATGTTGAACGCCCTGCGCGGCGGAATAGGTATCGTGGCAGATCGAAGCATACACGCCTTTCATCTTGTTCGCGGCAATGCACGCGCCCACGCCCGATCCGCAGACCAGAACACCGCGCTCGGCCTGGCCGCTTTGAATGGCGCGCCCGACCTTCTCCGCGTAATCGGGAAAATCCACGGGGTCAGCGTTGTACGTGCCAAGATCAATGGCTTCATGCCCCGCGGCCTGAACGGCGCTCAACACAACACTCTTCAGCGGGAAACCCGCATGGTCAAATCCAACGGCGACTTTCACAGCAACACCTTTGTCTGTGCGACCACGTTTTCAACGGTAAATCCAAGATTTTCAAAGATGACCTTGCCCGGTGCGGACGCGCCGTAGCGATCAATAGCGATGATCCTGCCCGATGAACCAACGTATCGTTCCCAGCCGAGGCTGGCCGCCGCCTCGACGGCGACTCGCGCCTTGACTCTGCCCGGCAAAACGGACTCACGATAGGCCTCGTCCTGTTTCTCGAACAACGCCCACGACGGGAATGAAACCACGCGCACGCTAACGCCTTCTTCATGAAGTTTCTTCGCGGCTTCATAAATCAAATAAACTTCCGAGCCTGAAGCCATCAAAATTACATCGGGTTTCTTCTTGCCAAACGAGGCCAGGACGTACGCCCCGCGGATCAATTCGCTGGCGGGCGCGGTGACGGAACGATCAAAGGTTGGCAGATTTTGCCGGGTCAACGCGAGGGCCGTCGGACCGTCGCGATGGGAGATGGCAAATTTCCAGGCTTCGGTCACCTCGTTTGCATCCGCGGGACGGATCAGGGTCAAGTTTGGAACGGCGCGTAACGCGGCGAGATGTTCAATCGGCTGATGCGTCGGGCCGTCTTCGCCGAGACCGACGCTGTCATGAGTAAAAACGAAAATGGAAGGGATATGTGATATGGCCGCGATACGAATGGCGGGCTTCATATAATCGGAGAAGATGAGAAATGTGCCACCGTAAGCAATCAGACCGCCATACAAATTCATGCCGTTCAGCGCGGCGCCCATGCCGTGCTCGCGCACGCCAAAATGGAGATATCGCCCCTGCGGATTTTCTTTTTGGAAATCAGTCGCGCCATCGAACTTTGTGTTGTTCGACGGAGTCAGATCAGCCGAGCCGCCGATGAGCTCGGGAAGTTTGGAAGACAACGCGCTCAACACTTTGCCGGAGGAAGCGCGCGTCGCCATGCCTTTTGCATCCGCAGGAAAGACGGGCAGGGCCGATTCCCAATCATCGGGCAACTTGCCTTTCAACCGTCGTTCAAGTTCCGCGCCTCTTTCGGGATTGGCCTGTTTATACTCAGCGAGCTTTTCATTCCATTTCTCTTCCAATTTTTCTCCGCGGCCCACGGATTCGCGATAGAACGCAAGCACATCTTCAGGGATGTAAAACCGCGGCTCGACCGGCCAGCCCAGATTTTGCTTGGCGGCGTTCAATTCCTCGTCGCCAAGCGGCTCCCCGTGCGCCTTGGCCGTATCCTGTTTATGCGGCGCGCCAAATCCAATATGTGTGCGGCAAACGATCAAAGACGGTTGTGGATGTATCTTGGCGGCTTGAATAGCGGCATCCACCGCGTCAATGTTGTTGCCGTCTTCGATTTTGTTGACATGCCAGCCGTACGCGGCAAAACGCGCCGCACGATCCTCCGTGAACGCCAAATCGGTGGAGCCGTCAATCGAAATGCGATTGTCGTCATAAAGATAAATCAAACGCCCCAACTGGAGATGGCCCGCCAAAGACGCGGCCTCCGAAGCGACGCCTTCCATCAAATCGCCGTCCGTGACGATGGCGTAAATATGATGATCGAATAATTCAGGACCGAATTCCGCGATCAAGTGCGCCTGCGCAATCGCCATGCCTACGCCCGTGGCAAATCCCTGACCGAGGGGCCCTGTGGTGGTCTCCACGCCCGGAGTCAATCCATATTCAGGATGGCCGGGGGTCTTGCTCCCCCATTGACGAAAATGCTTGATTTCATCGAGGGATAAATCGTAGCCGGTGAGATGTAAAAGCGAATACAGCAGCATCGAGCCGTGACCGCCTGAGAGAATAAAACGGTCGCGCCCCGGCCAACGCGGATTGCGCGGATTGAAACGCAGATGACGCGTCCACAAGGTAAAGGCCATTGCGGCCGCGCCCATTGGAAGTCCGGGATGACCCGAGTTGGCTTGTTGAACGGCGTCCGCAGAAAGGAAGCGCAGCGTGTTGATCGCGCGAGTCGTCAGGTCGTCAGTCATGTGCCTCCACAAATAATAAGCAAATTGTACCACTCGAAAAATGCTGTTTCTTTGACGGCGCTCAGGTATAATTTTGAACCATCCAAGAGGACAAAAAACACAAATACTAATGGGCGTTTAAGAAAACCTTTCACCAAAGGAGCTGGCCATGGTCAATCCCGATCTCTTCAATGAAGTCCCGATCTTTTCGTTGTTGGACGCCGATGAACGGCAAGTGCTGGCAAAGCAGGTGTCTGTCCGCAAGTTCAAAAAAGGCGATGTGGTCTTCAGGGCCGGAGCCGCGGGAGGGTATTCATATCTGATTCAAAAAGGCGAAGTCCGCGTAGTAATTGCGGACGCGAACGGTGAAGAGATTGTTCTGGATGTGGCCGGCGACGGCGGGCTGATTGGCATGTCGTCCCTTTTGGCGGGCGAGCGTCATCTCACGACTGCGATTGCCACGGAAGACACGACTGCCATCGAAATTGATCGCAACGACATCGCCACATTGTTAATGACCAGGCCCATGGCCGGTCTCGACATGATGACCATCGTTGAAAAACATTTGCGCGCTACCCATGAACTGATGCGCACACGCGTATCCCGCAACCCGAACAAAGAAATTGAAGAACAAGAAACCTTCGGTCAACGGCTTGCAGATGGCGTGGCCAAGTTCGGCGGATCGTGGACGTTCATTGCCATCTTCGCAACGATTCTGATCACGTATACATTCATCAATACCCACATCACTACACCATGGGACCCCTATCCCTTCATCCTGCTCAATCTGTTTCTCTCCATGCTGGCCGCAATTCAAGCGCCCATCATCATGATGAGTCAGAACCGACAGGACGCGAAAGACCGCGTGCGCAGTGAGTTGGATTATCGTGTCAACTTGAAAGCGGAACTAGAAATAGGCGAACTTCTCCAGCGCGTGGGCGACATTGAAGAAATATTGAGGGACAAGCCGCGCGCAAAGAGGAAACGCGCCTAATATTTTTCCTTCAACGCGGCAACGGGCAGTGTGATAAACCCCTCCTGCTTATGGCCCACACGCGTAATCTCCGCGGGTTTGTGCGAGGCAAGCCAGGCGGTGTAGGCCGCGGCCAACGCATCCAATTGTTCGGGCAGATACACCAAATCCATAGGCAAAACGCCGAGCATTAGTTTGTGACGCGTAATTTCTTCAAAAAAAATCATCGGGTCTTTGATGCCCACCCCGTGCTCGTACAAGATCAACTCCCTTTGCAGGCGCCCTTCCAGGGTCGGTTTTGGAAGCGGGAGCTGTCCAAGAAGTACGCTGAAGCCAGCGTGTGGATGAGTCTCCATCCATTGATGCGACGCGCCGTCCGTGGGGTGCGGCTTGAATCCGAGCCTCGACAACTTGCGATACAATTCGAATCCCATCTGGACCCAGGCCGGGCACAGCGCTTCCCGCGCCCCCGTTCCGCTGACAGCGATACCGCGCTCGCGCAGTTCATACTCGGCCACGCGCATATCCACGCCGCGGATTTGATGCGGAGTCAGACTCTGCTTTTCGAGATTCTTTTTCACCAGTCCCACATTGACGCGCGAAGGCGCATTGATCGCCACCGTCGCCGATTCCTGCCCGCCGAGAAACGCAATCACATCCTCCATCTCGGCATCCGCCAGCGCAACCAGATTCAGGTCGCGATCCAGCGCGGCATACGTGAACGATTTATGCCCGGAAGTCGGATCAACGCCTACGTAGATTGAGTCCATGAAAAGCATGGTAAGAAAAGACTGCTGACGATGTACAATACCAGTGTAGCCGAAAAGGGAAACTGATGCAACCGATTCAACGACGAATTTTATCTGTTCTTATTCTCCTTGCAGGCCTCGCCTGGATTTTCCTGCGCGCCGACAAAATCGGCGCATCCACCGCGGGCCGTATCCCGGCGCCGCAAAAAGGATTCCTCGCCCCGGAGTTTACACTTGCCACACCGAAAGGTGAAAAGATCACTCTTTCGGAACTAAAAGGCAAGGCTGTGCTTGTCAACATCTGGGCGACGTGGTGCGGTCCCTGCCGCGAAGAAATGCCGACCATAGAGAAAGTCTACCGGGAATACAAAGATCAAGGGTTGGTCGTTCTGGGTGTGAATTCCACCTATCAAGATAACCAGGTGGGCATCGTGCCGTTTCTCGAAGCATACAACATAACCTTTCCGGTTGTGCTGGACGAAACCGGCGATGTCGCGCGCAAATATGATTTGCGATCACTGCCATCCAGTTTTTTTATCAACCGTGATGGAACGATCAATGAAGTCGTGATCGGCGGGCCAATGTCCGAGGCTCTGCTGAGAACACGCATCGAAGAAATTCTGAACAGCCCGTCCAATTAAACAACATGCTGACCCTCTTCCGAAATATCTTTGCCGCGCCGCGCGATCTGATTCTTATTCTCGCGGCCGCCTGGCTTGGCCTGACCCTCTCCGAAAAACGCGCCGCCCGACACGGTGTAGATTCGAACGAACTGAACAACTTGTTATTTGCCGCTTTGCTTGCCTACATCATTGGCGGGCGTTTGTTTTATGCGGCGGAACATCTCAACGCGTTCGTCAAAAGCCCCCTCAGCCTGGTTTCGATCAACATTACTTTGTTCGATATGTGGGGTGCGCTGGCGGCCGCGATCATCACGGGGTTTGTTTACTGTCAGCGGCGGAGATTATCCCCCTTGCCGGCTCTTGACGCCCTGACTCCTTTCTTTGCCACCCTCGCCATCGGGATAGGATTTTCGCATCTCGCTACCGGCGCGGCATTTGGACAGGAGACGACTCTGCCATGGGGTATCAATCTTTGGAGCGCGACGCGTCACCCGACACAAATCTATGAAATCATCGCTTCAATTCTGACCTTGGGCTGGCTCTGGTCCCGAAAAGCAGAATCCAAGCCTGGAAGCGACTTCCTTCTCTTCGCCGCCCTCACATCCGCGAGTCAACTTTTCATCGCGGGCTTCCGCGGCGACAGCGCCCTCGTCTTCGGCGGCTTGCGCGCAGAACAGATCGCGGCGTGGATTGTTTTGCTTGTTTCATTGGCCGGTATGGAATTTTTGAAACCAAAGGAAGCTGAGCCGATGGTGATAAGCGAACGAATCTACTCTGTTCCGAAGCCAAGCGCCAAACCCACAGCCCGAAAATCGGCATCCGCCGCCAATAAGGTCAGGAGGCGCGTGGCAAAGAATAAACCTCGGCGCTCAAAGTGAGATGATGAGGATTTGATCAAGGCGCTTCAAATACAAAATCCCCGGAGTTCTCTGCCTCGGGGATTTTCTTAAAGCGGTAGTAAACTTCGCCCCTTGCGGTTAAATCTTAATTCCTCATCGCAATCGGCTTCAAGTAAGAATCAAGCAAGGCGTCCATCTGCCGGAAGGATTCGCAAACGAAGAACATCGGGTTGAACGCGTAAACAGTCTTGGGAATCAAGGCAATCGTTTCGATATCGAAGGGCGCGATGATCACCTCGCCGCCAAAATATTTATCCCGCGAGACTCCCAATTTCTCGTACAAGGCATGGACAACGTTCCATCCCTTGTCCTGCGACGACATCTGTCCCTGCCGGTGCAACTCATTCACGCCTTCGATGATGCGATGAATGTCTTTCTTGTGTTTCAGGAAATGATTCTGGATTTGCTCAAAGACATTGCCGGTGTAATCAATCACACCGTCCCGCCCGAGACGATAGAATTCCATAATTGTGTTCGTAAGCTCGGCGCGGCCCGAAATTGTCCCGGCGCCGAATACCTTGAGGCGGTTATCTTCAATCACCAGGCCAAATTCAGTGCTGTACCATGCCAGGCGCTTGATGACTTCTCTTTCGTCTTGGGTCGCCTTCATATAAGCGGGAGCAAATTTGTCTTCGATGCGGGCGTAAAATTCTTGAGTGAGATACGGAAGATGTCCGAAGATGTCGTGGAACATATCCGGCTCAGGCGTGAACTCCATCTGATCACGCGTGCGCAGATAATCGGTGATCAGGAAAACGCGCTGGGCAAATTTCTTGTACCAGTCGTCGGCCAAAGTGTAGCGAATAGCCGTCCGCTCGATGCGCCATCCGGTGCGCGGGTTGATGTGTTCGTTGAGATGCTTCACAGTTGGGATGTGAAGCGGATCGAGTTGCAATAACGTCAACCCCTGTTTGAACTCTTTGCAGATATGTTCCAGCAAATAAGGCTGATGAATCCCCGCAAACAGATCAGCCCAAATCCCATGTTGTTCATCGGTGAAGACAATCTCTTGAGTTTGAGCGGTATATTCCCGACCCGGTTCAAGGTGTTGCTCGGCGATATCACCCGTGTAAGCTGGTGTGGTTTGATTCTTGGTCATAAACTGCACCTCTCCGTAATTTGTATTTTAGCCGTTGATGATATTGCCTCGATGCCTAAAGATATTATCACCACTGAAAGTGAACGTCAAGAATTCGACAAGGAAAGTCCGATTATCGCTTTCCCTGCACGATGATAAAATTCCATCCATGTCTGAATTGCCCTTGCTTGGCAAAACGATTCTGGTAACCGGCGCGGCGCGGCGGATCGGACGTGCGCTGGCAATGGCCTGCGCACGCTCCGGCGCAGACACCATCATTCATTACAACGAATCCGAACGAGAGGCCGCCGCGGCAAAAAAGGAAGTCGAATCCCTGGGGCGACGCGCATGGCTGATTCAGGCAGACCTAAGCAAACCGGCATCGGTTGAGAATTTGATATCACAGATGATGGGAATCGGAACGATTTACGGACTGGTTAACAGCGCCGCCATCTTCGAACCTTTGACTCTTCAAACCGCCTCTCGCGCGGACTGGGAACGGCATCTGGCCATCAACCTGACCGCGCCCTTTTTGCTCAGCCAGGCTTTCGCGAAACAGAATCCAGAAAATAGCAGTGGGCGTATTGTTAACATCCTTGATTGGCGCGCAATGCGACCGGGCGCGGATCATTTCCCCTACTCGGTCAGCAAAGCCGCGCTGGCGGCGATGACCAAATCCCTGGCCGCGACGTTGGCTCCGAACATCACAGTCAATGGGCTGGCGCTAGGCGCAGTTCTTCCACCCGTTGACCAGCCCGCGAGCGATGACATTCTGGCTAATGTCCCTGCTAAACGATGGAGTGAATTATCGGAAGTGGAAGAGGCGTTGGTCTTTCTTTTAACGGGACCCAGTTACATTACAGGCGAAATCATCCATTTAGACGGTGGCCGGCACCTGGTCTAGGAGGAAGCGATGGACAAAGTCATCATCAAAGATTTGCTGGCGCGTGGCATTATCGGCATCAACGACTGGGAGCGCAATAATCCGCAGGATATTTTGATCAACATTGTTGTCTTCACCGACACGCGCCGCGCCGCAGAGACGGATAACATCGAGGATTGTGTGAATTACCGAACGCTATCGAAAAAAGTGCAGGCGCATGCCGAGAACGCACATCGCCTGACGGTGGAAGCACTGGCGAACGACCTGGCAAAGTTGTGTTTACAGGAAAAGGGGGTTGAAAAAGTGATTGTTCGAGTCGAGAAGCCGGGAGCGGTTCGATTCGCCGGGTCGGTTGGTGTGGAGATTGAACGAAGTCGCGATGAATAATCTGCACAAAGTTTATTTGAACATCGGCTCAAACATCGAGCCTGAAATTCATTTACCGCGGGCAATCGAAATGCTTCATCAACATGGTGAAGTGCAAGCCGTCTCGACGCCGTGGGAATCACGCGCGGTCGGTGGCGGGCCCAACTTCTTGAACGCGTGCGTCTTAATCCATACCGCGTTGGACTTTGAAGGTCTGAAAAAGGAGATCGTTCACCCCATCGAAAGCGCGCTGGGACGCGTTCGAAGCGCAGATAAAAACGCGCCCCGAACCATTGATGTTGACATCATTATGATTGACGGGCAGGCGTTCAGTTTGGAAAAATGGAGCAATCCCTTTGTCGTTGTGCCTCTGGCAGAGATTGCCCCTGATTCGCTCCATCCCAACTTGCACATCAAAATGTCCGAGGCGGCTGATCAGGCTCTCAAACAGACTTGGATCAAGAAGCGATCCGATGTCGTCCTGCCGCTTCACAACTAGATTTGAAGCGGACCAGCCCCCCGCGAAATGTTATCAAGAAACTCCTGCCTCGTCGCTATGTTGGTGCGGAATGAGCCGTGCATTGCTGAGGTAGTCATACGGGCGTCGTGTTTCTTGACGCCGCGCATCATCGAGCACAAATGCAAACCCTCTACAACCACGGCTACGCCGTTTGGCTCGAGCAGTTCCTGAAGCAAGTCGGCTATCTGACGCGTCATGCGTTCCTGCACCTGCAGGCGGCGGGCATACATATCTACTATGCGTGGAATTTTGGAGAGACCGATCACCTTCCCGGCGGGCATATAAGCAACGTGCGCACGCCCCAAGAACGGCAACATGTGATGCTCGCATAGACTGTAGAACTCAATGTCACGCACGATGACCATCTCGTCATATGTGATGTTGAAAAGCGCGTCATTGACAATCTTGCGAGGGTCAGCATGGTAGCCGCTTAGCAATTCAGCATACATGCGCGCCACGCGCCGCGGCGTGTTTTTGAGTCCCTCGCGGCCTGGTTTTTCACCCAGGGCGCTCAAGAGAGTCAGCACTGCCCGCTCCGACGCGCGCAAATCCACGCCGCTCTCGGTGATATTTTCTTCCGTCATATCATCATCAAAATCAAGAAAATCCATTGTGCACTCCGACAAGACCGGCCCGACCAAACAGCCGGGCCGGTAGATGTTGATCTGCCGAGTTCTATCCAATTTCAGGCTCGATCAGCCCGTACGAACCGTCGCGGCGGCGATATAGAACGTTGATCTTGCTTGTTTCCGCGTTGTAGAAAATAAAGAAGTTGTCATGGCCGAGCAGGTTCATCTGCTCGATGGCCTCCAATTCATTCATCGGCAGGACACGGAATTGTTTTCGACGCACAATCAGCGGCGGCAACTGACCGGTTTCATCCACCGGCACAGATTCTTCGACGGCCTCCGCGGCCGAGCGCCCATCACCGCGGCCATGATAATGCTTGCCTTTATAGCGGTCAATCTGGCGATGAAGCTTGTCAATCGCCGTATCGAAAGCCGCCATGACTTCATCGGCGCGCTCTTCCGTCCGGAGCGTCAACCCCTTGCCCCGCACCGTGATCTGGGCCACATTGCGGTCGCTGGCACTACGCGCCGACTTGTGATACGTCAATTCCACGTATGCCTCGTCAATGGCCGGCAGATAGTGATCGAGTTTTCCTGCCTTTTCTTCAACATGCTTTCTGATGCGATCTGTCAATCGGATGTTACGGGCCTGAACGTCCACTTTGGTTGCCATAGGGCCTCCTTTTGAAATAATGTGGGTGCAGACCGACCAACTCACGCGCTGGTCAAACCATGATGCGCCAACGCGCGAGACACCGTCAAAGCAAAAACGTCCCGCGCACCCGCGGCATAAAACGCCTCGGCACAGGACGAAAGAGTGGAACCTGTCGTTGCGACATCGTCCATCAACAAGACGGTGCGGCCTTGTACACGCGTTCGACTTGCATGGAACGCCTCATGCACATTTTGTCGGCGCTCCGACTTCGTCAACCCCACCTGAGAACGAGTCTCACGGATGCGGGTCAATGCGTCTGGTGCGTAATCAATACGCAATGCCATTGAAAGCGGTCTTGCGATCAACGCGACCTGATTATAACCCCGTTCCTTCATACGACTTCGACCCAGAGGAACGGGCACGATTAGATCAACAGGCCAATTCAAACCAGCCACAAATTCAGACACTTGCGCGGCGAGCGCATCTCCCAATCCCATATCTCGGCGATACTTCAAACGATGGAGGGCATTACGAACCGGCACATCGAACGCGGACCAGGAACGGAGAGCGCTAAATCGAGGCCTCACCCGCTGACAGTCCGCGCAAAGACCCGGCCCACCCAGTGGAATTCCACAAACATCGCAGAGGGGTTTCGTCAAATGCGGAACTTTACTTTGGCAATCGTCGCACCAACGCGAACCGGCCTTGCCGCATCCGCCGCACATCGGCGGAAAGAGCAAATCAAGCCCACTCCAAAGTAGGCGATAGAAACGATATGCTCGCGAGGGATCATTCAAAGGCACCCCCAATTTTCAATTTATCTCAGATTTCCAAGAGACCTTGAAATTTGGATACCGGCCGGAGTCAAAAGAATGACAAAAATAGACGGGAAGATCAGAAGTCCCAATGGAAGAATCATCTTTACTGGAGCTTTGTGAGCCTCTTCTTCGGCGCGCTGGCGCCGCTTGACCCGCATTTGATCCGACTGAATGCGCAGAACTTTCGCCATGCTAACGCCCAACACTTCGCTTTGAATCACAGCCGCGACAAAACTCGTCATTTCGGGAATGCCAATGCGATCTGCCATGTCACGCAGAGCGTCGCGTCGCGCCTTTCCCAGTTGAATCTCGCGAATGGCGCGCAACAAAGCTATAGAAAGTTCATTCTGCCATTTTTCACTGACCTTTGACATGGCCGCTTCAAAACCAAGACCGGCCTCCACACAAATCGTGAGCAGATCCAGGGCATCAGGCATCGCCTTGCGAATATCTTTTTGGCGCGCATTGATTCGGCTTTGAAGCCACAGGAAGGGAAGTACGGCTCCAATCAAGCCAAAAACAAGCAATACAAGAATTAGAACTCCAATAGACCATTTGCTTGGAGCAATTAGCTGTATCAGAACCAGAAAACCGTCAACGGCGACGGGCGCGATGATTGAAAACGCCAACAGAGTCACGGCGTCAATCCGACCAGGATTTCCAGCCAGCTCCAATTTCTTTGTAATATCTTCGATAACTTTCTGAGGGGTAACGCGGGCTGAAATCTCGCCAACGCGGCGGAGAAACGGAATTAACACGCGCTGGCTGAAAGGTTGCTGCATTTCGATTTCTTCAATGGAAGAAACCACATCGCCGCGCTGTGTAGCTTCCGCCAGACGCGCCATCAAGGGGTCGCTTTCATCCTGATTACGTGTGGCTTGAAGACCGGCCACAATCAGGGCCGCGGCTCCGCCTCCGACAATCACAATAGCGACAACAATCCAAATCAAGAGTGTCATGTCACACCTCGATATCAGCAATCTTCATCATGACAAAATAACCTGACCCAATCAAAAATACGACAAGGATCCCCGCTCCAATTGCGCAGGGCAACCCCGCATCCATAAACGACATAAGATATTTGGGATTGATAAGCCACAACATTACCGTCAGAGCAATCGGAATAAGCGCAAGAATGCTTCCGGAGGTCCGTACCTGGGCGGTCATGACGCGAATCTCGCCTTTGATTTTAACCCTTTCTCTAATAGTGAAAGAGATGGTATCCAGAATTTCGGATAAGTTGCCGCCAACCTCGCGTTGAACGTTGATGGCAGTTACAACAAAATCAAGATCGTCGCTGGGGATACGCCGCAGAAGATTGGCCAGCGCTGTTTCCATTGGAATGCCGATCTGCATCTCCTGTACGACGCGACGAAATTCATCTGAAATGGGAGATGGAAGTTCCTTGCTGACTGCCTCGAGTGCCTGCATGGTCGAGTAACCAGCGCGCAGTCCATTCACCATCAGGTTTAGCATATCGGACAACTGATCATTGAATTTGTTCAACCGTTTTACTTGCTGCTGGCGAACGTAAAAGCCCGGAATAAAAAAGCCGATCACTGCGCCAATGATGAATGAAATGATGTTTCTGCCGCCGATAAGCCATAAGAATCCGCCCGCCACAACTGTGGAAATGAAGATCAGCGCAAAATATTCGCCGACTTTGAATTTTAGATCCGCGCGCGCCAAGTCACGGCTGATGCGGTCGCCATAAGAGGTCTTCTCAACACGTTTCGACACCCAGTCGGTAATGGCAGAACGCTGAGCTTCACGGTCCACCGAAGAAACCGTTTCTTCTCCGAGGTACTGACCCAGACGTTGTTCCACCAGCGTCCGCTCGCTTGACGAGGAGACGATAATCCCGACAATGAGAAGCACAATCAGGATAACCCCGCCAATAATAATGATCAAGGTTGCCATTTAAACGAAATCCTTTACCGCTTCGTCGCGTTCATCTCTAGTAACGACGCCGTTCTCCAATGCCAAAGATAGACGGGGGCAGATGAATACCCGCCGCCTCAATAGCATCCATGAATTTAGGCCGCAAACCCGTGGGGCGCAGGCGACCGATGATCTGTCCATTCTCCACGCCTGTCTGTTCAAACACAAAAATATCAGTCATGGTGATCACATCACCTTCCATGCCGCTCACTTCAGTGATATTGACCACTTTGCGCGTACCATCACGCATACGTTCTTGATGGACAACAACATTGATAGCCGATGAGATCTGTTCACGGATCGCGCGGGACGGGAGATCCATGCCCGCCATCAGTGTCATTGTCTCCAGGCGGGAAAGTGTATCGCGAGGGCCATTAGAGTGCAATGTTGTCATGGAGCCGTCATGACCTGTATTCATAGCCTGTAACATATCGAGCGCGGCCTCATCGCGAATTTCACCGACAATGATTCGATCCGGGCGCATACGCAATGCGTTGATCACGAGTTGGCGAATGGTGATCTCTCCACGTCCTTCAATGTTTGGCGGACGGGATTCGAGCGTGACTACATGCTCCTGTCGCAATTGCAACTCTGCGGCGTTTTCAATGGTGACGATGCGCTCATCCGCGGGAATGAAACTGGAGAGAATGTTGAGAAGCGTGGTCTTGCCAGAGCCGGTACCGCCGGAAATCACAACGTTGAGTCTAGCCTCCACGCATGCCTTCAAGAACTGAAGCGATTCAGGGGAGATTGAACCAAACTGGATCAGTTGCTCGACGGTAATAGGGTTGCGGGCGAATTTACGAATTGTCAGCACAGGCCCGACAAGAGAAATTGGAGCAATCACAGCGTTCACGCGGGACCCATCCGGCAAACGCGCATCCACATAGGGGCTGGCTTCGTCAATACGGCGTCCCAACGGGGCAACAATACGATCAATGATGCGGAGGACGTGATCGTTGTTTTCAAAGGTAACGGGGACGCGATGGAGTTTTCCCTTTCGTTCGATGTATATGTTCTTCGCGCCATTCACCATAATTTCTGTGATGGTCTCATCTTCGAGAAGGGGCTGGAGCGGGCCAAAGCCAAGGATTTCCGCGGCAATTTGCTCGAAGAGTCTCGCGCGCTCGGGTCTGGAAAGAACGATGTTTTCTTCTGTCAGAATCTGCTCGAACAGTTCCTGAATAGTACGCCGAACCTCATCCGTTCGCGTAATGTCCATAGACGGATCGAGCTCGGCGAGCAATTTATTTTGAACGCGAGTCTTGAGGTCGAAATATGAACCGGCTTGTGGCGAAGTGATCGGCGCGCTGACGCGTCTGGCTTGTAAAGATGAAAGGCGTGAACTGTCGCCGCCTCCCTGATTAGCACCACTACCTCCGGGCTGAGACGGCGTAGGGCCCTGTCCCTGATTGCCCTGCCCCTGTTCAATCCGTTTCAGTAACGACATAATCTACTCCTTAACGCTTGCTTACAGGCGCTTCACTGGCCTCAATGGACGCCAATTGAGTCCGGACAGCCTCGGCAAGACCAAAAACACCTCGGCCAACTGGTTGAGCTTTGTTGTCCAAGATAAAAGGTACCCCGCGGTTAACTGCGGGAATCACCACGCGTTCATCCAGAGGAATAACCGCCCTGATTTCCTGTTTTAAATTTTCACCGACCCGCTCTGGAGTAATGGCAATACGTTTATCAAACTTATTCATTGTAAAGACAATATGTTCCCGATCAACGCCCATTGTTTGAAGCAAATCAAGGAATAAGCGCGCATTCTTGATGGCGGGAATATCCTGGGTTGTCACCAAAACTATTGCATCACTGGAATCAATAGCTGAAAGCGTAACATCAGTGAGAATCGGCGCGGTATCCACCACGACATAAGCGTACAAACGACGCAAGTAATTCAACACTTTCGAGAACTGATCTGCCGAGACCTTCTCTGCCTGCTCTGGCCGCTGAGGAGAAGCGAGAATCCGAATACCGGAAGGTTCATGTTTAATCATGATCTCTTCGACCACGTCCGGATCAAGTTCATCGACGCGCGGGGCGATATCAAGGATTGTGTTCTTGCCCTGCTCGTTTACAAAAACTGCAACATCGCCAAATTGCAGATTTCCATCCACCAACACAACACGCGTGTCCTCATTGTGTAGTGCGATAGCAAGGTTTACAGCAAGAGTCGTACAACCAGTACCGCCTTTGGGGCTGTACACGGTAATAATCTTCCCTTGTGACAGCCCTATCATAGCTGATGCAGAAATCGGCAAACCACCTGTCACAACTGGAGCGACTCGCGCCTGGGCCGTCTTATTTCGCTCGACACGGGCCATTTCACCTGCACGCCGAACAGCGGAGGTCAGCTCGTCACCGCTTGGGGGTTTCGTAAGGAAATCCCGCGCACCGGCTAACATTGCGCGGCGCATATAGTTCTGATCGCCCTGAACGGACAAAATTACAATTTGAATATAGGGGGATTTCTGGCGGATTGATTCGGTAGCGGAAATACCGTCAATATCCGGCATGTTAATATCCATCAGAATAACGTCAGGGTCCAGCTCTTGAGCAAGCTGGATACCTTCTTTCCCTGAACGGGCTGCCCCAACTACTTCGACATCAGATTCAAATTGCAATAACTTACGCACATTTTCGCGCGTTTCTGCAACATCGTCTACGATTAAGACTCGAATTTTCTCACCAGGTGCCATACATATCCTATTAAACTCAGAAAGTTTTTTCGCTATCCTTTTGCTTTTTCACTAGGGCGAAACAGTTACCGTATCGTTAGGCAAGGATGGAGCCGTCAGAGCGTCAAGCCTCGGCTGCATCGCATAGGGCAACTTGGCAGGCACAGGAATATTATATTGACTGAGAAGGAATTGCAAAGTAGCCGCCTCGGTTGCCTGGCGTGATTGATCGCTGGGATTACGCAACGTCATCGTTATTTGCGCATTAGTATAAACCATGTAAGTTAACGTAATGGCGTCCTGCGGAGAGACAATCAATGTGATAATGTCTGGGGCCGGTGCGGCGCCCTGTTGTTGTGCTTGCTGTTGAGCCGCCTGGGTATCCGTTGGCGTCAGCGGGAAATTACCCAGCTTCATCACAACAACGTCCTGTAGAACAGTTTGGCAAACCACGCGGGGGCGTTGGGCCTCAGACGCCACAACATAAAAAGGCTGTTGGAGTGAAGGGTCAAGTTCGAGGCGGCCCTGGGCAGAAGAGGCGCCACCCGAATTCACACCAAGTGCCAAAACCGGCAAAGCATTTTGGGGGAATCCGGTCCCGCTTAGCGCGGCAGTAAAGTTTGGAGTAATGCTTTGAAAACTCGGGTCAACATCCACAAAAAGAAAACAAGAATTCACATTGACGTGGGCACCGTCGTTAATAGCATAAGCGTCCAAAGAGAGGCGGGTTGTAGGTATAGAAATGGCCGTCATTCCGGGCGGAATCAGCGCGGCCCATTGTGGCCCGGCAATCGTCACGGCCTGGGAGGCGTCTGTGACCATGGAGCTGGTGATAACAACACCCTGATCTAGCGGAAACTTGGCGACCTTATTGTTCAGCAGGTCGCCTCTTTCCGCCTCCGTATATTCCTCGGCAGTTACCTGATCACCGGGAATTTTCAGTGTAGTGATTACATCTGCCGTAATTTTGCCTCCCTGCGGAATGTTCTGAGCCGCTTTATAGATCAACACTTCGGTAGGCGCTTGTTGCGAAGGCGCCAAAGCTGGGAGCAGGGCGCGAAAGGCCACAAAAACCACCACCAGCCCTACCATCACAATCAGGATCAGGAATATTATAATTCGCCCGCGGCGCATGATGTTCTCCTCTCTTGCAAAACTTCAAAGGTATTTTATAGCATGATTATACAAGAAAAAATGACAAAAACATTGGCAAAAAAGTGGGACTCTGTCTATTTCGACAGAGTCCCACTTCGCTCGCAGGGGAGCAATTCCAGCCTAGACGCTCGAGAGGCTTGAGTTGATCGTGCTGAACGCATTGCCGATGATCGGGCCGAGTACCATCAAAGCCGCGATAACAACAATGGCAACCAAAACAAGGATCAGCGCGTACTCAACCAAACCCTGGCCTTTTTCTTTGGGGGCGAATAACATTTTATATTTCTCCTTTCGCTAGTATTTCTCTGAAGGCCGTCCAGAGATATTTTTATTATATACAGCGGACAAAAATTGACAAGTCAATTTCCTAACACTTATGTTAGTCTAACATTTCTGTAATCGAACGAAATGCCCTCGATGAGGGCATTTTGGGTGCCTGATGGGTTTCGAACCCACAACATCCACATCCACAGTGTGGCGCTCTGCCGTTGAGCTACAGGCACCATTTAGCGAGTGCCATTATATCATCGGGCAGATTTGCTTTCAAGGATTTCGCGGACTGTTTGAACCGTCGCCTCTTTCTCGACCGTTTGCTGGCTACCGTTTGATAAATCTTTTACAACCACCCGCCCCTTTTCCACCTCGTCCGGGCCAAGGACTAAGGCGACTCGCATCTTCATCTTGTCTGCAAATTTGAATTGTTTCGGCAGTTTGGCAGGCTCTGGATAAACCGCTGTGTTTATTCCCGCTCTGCGCAGTTCATTGGCAAGTGCATATGATTTCATCGAAAGAGTCTTATCGAACACCGTAACCAACACTGGCGCGGGAGTCGGAACAAATTCAGGAAGCAACCCGTTTTCCTGCAAAACAATCCCAATCACAACATCACCCATCGCAAAACCAGTGGCAGGCAGTGGCTTGCCGCCGACATCAGCAAGCAGATTGTCGTACCGACCACCTCCAAGGATGGCGCGCCTCAACGATCCGCTGGTTTCAAAAGCCTCAAAGACTGTGCCCGTGTAATACAAGAGTCCGCGCATGATGTTTGGATCGAATTTCACATAGTCCCTTACGCCCAGTGCATCCAGCGCGGTAAATAGACGCACGAGTTCTTCGCTCTTTTTCCACAAATCAAAATCGCCTAATAACGTCTTCAAGCCGTCAAGCTGTTTTTGGGACAGACCAATTTCGAGCGCGTACGCATCCCATTTAGCGGCCTCCATCTTCGAGCGACGGTCAATGAGACTTGATACATCAGGCCATTTCTCTCGCGGGATGCCGAGGACATCGAACTGGGAATTCATGAAGGCGCGATTGTTCACGAAAACGGTAGCCTGCCGAGGGTCCAGCCCGACCGAACGGAGAAACGTTACCGCAACCGCAATCAGTTCCGCATCTGCCTCCGGCGAGTCGACGCCCAGCATATCAATATTCCATTGAAAGAATTCGCGCGTCCGCCCTTTTTGCGGTTGCTCATATCGCCAGAACGGACCGAATGACCACCAGCGCAACGGAAAAGTTAACTCGTTTTGCTTGGCCGCAATCATGCGCGCCAAGCTTGGAGTTAGTTCGGGACGCAGCGTCACGAGGTCGCCGCCGCGATCTTCAAAAACAAAAGATTGTTTCCTGACAAGTTCTTCGCCCGATTTCGCCGCGTAAAGATCAATGGACTCAATAAATGGTCCATCCCATTCCTGATAGCCAAAGGATTGCGAGGCGGCGCGCACTTTTTCATAAATATAGTTGCGCAAGGCCATCTCTTCAGGATAAAACTCGCGCGTCCCCTTTACTGCCTGGATTCTGCTCATCAAAACTCCGTTCAAAATTCATTGACTGAATTTTAGTGATGGTTTGGTATAATTTCAACGACCACTTCAAGGAGAGAACATGAAAATCAACTATCAAGAAACCAGCCGAGACTTGCTTACCCGCATTGACATCCATGAGAAATACGGCTCTGCAAATATTGACCAGTGGACCAACGATTTGCTCAAGCCTCAAGCAGGCATGAGCATTCTGGATGTTGGATGCGGCGCGGGTAAACTTTGTTTCTTGTTCAACGATTATACTAAAGGTGGCGCGAAAATCACGGGCGGCGATTTCTCTGAAGAATTACTGGATAAAGCGCGCGAGAAAAACAAGCAACTTGGTACAGCTATTGACTTTCGATTTTTGGACTTCAACAAGCCGTTCAAATTTGCAGATAACACATTTGATCTCTGCACGAGCGCCTTCGCGATTTATTACGCCTCCAACCTGGACTTTACGTTTGGCGAGGCTCACCGGGTACTGAAACCCGGCGGACGGCTTTTTGTTTCCGGGCCATTGCCAGAAAATAAAAAGATGTTCTACGACATTATCAAAGAAGCGACCAACAAGCCTATTCCGCCAATGCCGGGATCGAGCCGTTTCAAAGGCGATATCTTCAACACGATCAGCAAAATATTTGCCAAGACAGAACTACATGTTTTCGAGAACTCACTCACCTTCCCGGAAGTCGCGCCGTTCATGGATTACGTGCGGGCCTCTCTCTCCGAAGATCGCAAATTATGGACTTCGATGTTCAACAGCCATCAGGAATATGAGGCGCTGATCAAAAAGATCGAGGAAGTAGCGACTCGCCGGTTTAAGCGCGACGGCAAATTGGTGATGACCAAGGTCGTCGGCGGAATTTTGGCGACCAAATAAAATGAACTTCTCCGGCAAGCGCGTTCTCTTCCTCGGCGCTCACCCCGACGACATCGAATTGGGGTGCGGCGCTTTATTGCACCACATCGTCGGCTTGACCGACGTACTCTGCGTGACGCTTTCAGATAATCAGAAAAATCCTGAGTTGAAAAACGTAAAGGACGAACATTTCAAGTCCATGGCCGTGCTGGGAGTCCCACAAGAAAAGATTGTGCTTGGCCCTTTCACCACACGCGTCTTTCCAGACTCCCGCCAGGAAATTCTTGAGTATTTTCTCAAACTGCGCGCGGACTTTAACCCTGACCTGATCTTTACGCACAGCCGACAGGACGTCCATCAGGATCACAACGTGATGACGGACGAGTCCCTGCGCGCCTTTCGCGGCATAACCCTCCTGGGCTTTGACGTGGTGCGGTCGTCCTATGGCTTCTTCCCGCACTTTCTGGTGGAGGTCAGCGAAGAGGATGTGAACAAAAAGATCGAGGCGCTTTCACAATACGAAACATACCGCGACAAGTATTATTTCAACAGCGAACTGACGCGTTCGATCATGGTGCGGCACGGCGCGCTGGCGGAAAAGCCTTTTGCAGAGGGATTTGATATTTTGCGAATCGTCGGAAATTTCGAGACTTGTGAGTAGAGGCCAGCATGAAGTTTGAAATCCTTCTTCACGAACTGACAGACAGCACAGAGATGATTCGGATCCTCCTGGCAAATGTAACGCAAGACGAAGCCCGCCTCAAGCCGAGACCTGAATCCTGGTCCATTCTCGAAGTGGTCTGTCACCTCTACGACGAGGAGCGCGAGGATTTCCGCGAACATTTGGATTTCATCCTGCACCGCCAAAATGAAAAATGGCATCAAATTGACCCGCAACGCTGGGTAACAGAAAGAAAATATAACGAGCAGGATTTCAACGAATCAAAGGAAAAGTTTTTCGCCGAGCGGAAGAAGTCGCTGGGGTGGCTCAAAGAATTGTCAAAGGCAGATTGGGACAAAACGTACACATCGGATTATGGCTCAATGCCCGCTGGGGAAATGTTCGCATCCTGGATCGCGCACGACAACCTGCATATCCGTCAACTTGTGGAACTGAGGCGGCTGAGAATCGAAAACATCACAAAGCCTTATGCAATTGTTTATGCGGGAGACTGGTAATCAAAAACTGCGGCGAGAATTCCTCGCAACAGTTTTTCCTTGTAGAATTTATTCCCTGGGGATTCCTAAAAAAATATTTCCATCGCGAACCTGGACAGGATAGGCGGGGATATCCACCACCGCGGGCATTTGCATCACTTTACCCGTACGCACATCGAACTGCGCGCCGTGGCGCGGACAGGTGATGTTGTAGCCTTCGAGCGTCCCCTCGCCCACCGGCCCATCATCGTGCGAACAGACATCAGCAATCGAAAAAAATTGCCCCGCGATGTTGAAGATCACAATCATCTTCCCGCCGATCTCAACGAAAAGCCGCTCCCCATTTGGCAGTTCGCTGGCAGGCGCGATCTCAACATATTCGACTTTTGATTCGTCTATCTTTGTGTAGTTGTACATAGCCATCCCCGACGATGGACAGTGGATCGTTGACCGTGTTTTTACGGTCACCGTCCAACGTCCACAGTCAATTTATTCCACCAGTTCATCGCTGGCTTCGCCCA
>Ga0070741_10002736_pt1 | contig 46196 bp, 38 predicted proteins | sample Coa_R1_4_FD_66440 | JGI IMG/M metagenome (GOLD analysis project Ga0070741, IMG submission 66440) | Surface soil microbial communities from Centralia Pennsylvania, which are recovering from an underground coalmine fire - Coalmine... | ecosystem: Environmental > Terrestrial > Soil > Unclassified ... | reverse complement strand
AAGAGGTATATTGAAACTGCATATCCGGAACCCTTTCAGCGAACGCATCGGCAACGACGAAATTATGGATAAAATAACTCCAAATTCTGTACAGGAAACCCGCCACGTGATTTCGATTGATTATAGACAATAATGGCGCAAAAACCAAGCCCAAAATATTCCGCATATAATTCCCTCCATGGATGTCGAAACATACCTTGAACGAGTGCACTACCAAGCCGCGGCGCGCGTCGACCTTGAGACTCTGCGCGCAGTTCATCGCGCCCACATGTTCTCTGTTCCCTTCGAAAATCTAGACATCGTTCCGCTCCACCGCCCGATCCAATTGAATCAACGGGCATTGTGGGACAAGATCGTCGTCCGCAGGCGCGGAGGATTTTGTTATGAACTGAACGGGATGTTCGCGTGGCTATTGAAAGAAATCGGTTTCGGCGTTACGTATCTTAACGGACGCGTCTTCGACCACGAGGGTAAACTTGGCGTCCAATTCGATCATCTGGCTTTGCTGGTGCAAATTCCGGGCGAGTCCACGCGCTGGCTGGCGGATGTGGGCTTCGGTGATTCGTTCACCGAGCCGCTCAACGTCGAGGAAAGAGGCGAGCAGGTTCAGGGATTAAGAGTCTATAAGTTGGAAGAAACGTCAAACGGCTACATTATGTGGGAGAGGGACTACGATGGGACGTGGGCGCGTCAATTTTTCTTCGATCTCACGCCGCGCAATTTTCCATCCGATTATGAAGCGGGATGTTTGTATCATCAGACCTCGCCCAACTCAAGCTTCACGCGCGGGAGCGTCGTCAGCAAAGCCACGCCGGATGGCCGCATCACGCTCGAAGACGGCAAATTGATCGTCACGAAAAACGGACAACGCGAAGAGCACGTAGTCGAAAGCGAAGATCGTTTTCGCGCCCTGCTGAAAGGGGGGTGTCTAAATGTTATGTCGCCTTGAGTGTAGCGAAGGGTCTCAAACTTCTTGACTTGCCCCTGAAAACGGAGATTCTTCGCCGCTTTGCGGCTCAGAATGACACGCCTGGGCGGAGAGTACCACATTGAATGTAGATACTCCCTATACATTTGAAGTACAATCAAGCAACTTTATATGAAAGGCATACAATGTTAAACAAGCTCCGCGAACCCGTCAATGGATTAACTCACTTCTTCGCCGCGATCATTGCTGCCATCGGCCTGATCGCTTTGATCGTCATCGGCTGGAACAGTCTTGTAAAGGAAGTTTCGTTGAGCATCTACGGCATCAGCCTGATCCTGCTCTTTGCGGCAAGCGCGACATACCACATGGTCAAGGCGGGACCGAAGATAATCGCAATTCTACGCAAGCTGGATCACTCCGCGATCTATTTGCTCATCGCGGGCACGTATACACCGTTCTGCGCGGTGATGTTTACCGGTTTCTGGCAATGGGGACTGCTCGCCATTATCTGGTCTCTCGCCGTGATCGGAATCGTTGTTAAGATGTTTGTGATGAACGCGCCGCGCTGGCTTTCCGCTGGCGTGTATGTAATGATGGGCTGGCTGTGCATTGCCGCCATTGGCGAGATGTTGCGAGTCTTGCCCGTCGGCGCGCTGACATGGCTTGTAATCGGCGGCGTGATCTACACCCTTGGGGCCATTGTTTACATCACAAAAACGCTTGACTTTTTCCCCGGCAAATTTGGTTTTCATGAGGTCTGGCATATCTTCGTCATCCTCGGCGCGCTGGCACATTTCATTGCCATCGCCGTCTACATTGCTCCACACAGCACATAGACTGAGTGTCAATGAGACCACAGCCGACCCCGCGTATTCGCTCGACATCGCCCGTTTTCTTGATACTAGGATTGGTCTTTTTTCTGATCGGCATTTTGGCTAACCAGGATACTTTTACATGGATTGCAGTCGTGTTCCTAACCATCTCCCTCGTCGCAGGCGGAAGATGGCTCAGAAAAAGACCATAATATTGCCATCAAAATGTACAAGCCGAGTCCCTTGACTCGGCTTTTCTTTTCGGCTAGAATAATTTAGGAATACCTAAATTATATTTTAGAAGAACAGCATTTAGGAATGAGGCATATGAAAGCAATCTCAAGGCGCGATTTTATGAAGATTGGCGGGCTGGCCGTGTTCGGCGCGGCTGGAGCAACCGCACTCACACAGACAAAGGCGGACCCACAGGACCACCTGGTCCACATCAATAAAACTCACAGCCATGGCGGATATAGGAGCGAGACGATTCCTGGCACAATGGGGGAAGTTGACCATGAAAAGAACGGCTTCCACCCCACAAAAATTCTGACGGATTTTGATTACGGCAAAACATCCACGTCGCTGGACGGAAAAACCATACGCGAGTTCGAGATTCTTGCCATTAACAAAAATATTGAGATCGTCCCCGGCATCGAATACCCAGCCTGGACATATAACGGGCGGATTCCGGGGCCAACACTTCGTTGCACCGAAGGCGACCGCATTCGCATCAAATTCACGAACGGCACCGACCATCCGCACACCATGCACTTTCACGGCTTTCATCCCGCGGAAATGGATGGCGTCGCGCCGGATGGATTGGTTCAACCCGGAGAAACCTTTTATTACGAGTTCGACGCAGAGCCGTTTGGCCTGCATCTATATCATTGCCATGCTTTTCCATTGGCGCGGCATATTGCCAAAGGTTTATACGGAGCATTCATTATTGACCCTAAAGAGGGCCGTCCCCCCGCGGATCACGAATTCGTCATGGTGATGAGCGGTTTCGATATTGATTTCGATGATGAGAACGATTTTTACGCCGTAAACGCCATTCCTTTTCATTTCCAGAACAACCCGATACAAATCAGAGTCGGAGAGACTGTGCGGATCTATCTCGTCAACATCCTGGAATTTGATCTGCTCAACTCGTTCCATCTCCACGCGAATTTTTTTCAATACTACCCCACCGGCACAAGTCTGACGCCAGCAGAATTTACCGACACCATTATGCAAACACAGGCTCAACGCGGCATCCTCGAATTCAAATATAAATTTCCCGGCATGTATATGTTCCACGCGCACAACACTGAATTTGCCGAATTGGGCTGGACCGGCATGTTTGAAGTACTGCCTTGAAATCGCGATGAGACATGACTAAACGCACGACGCAACCAACTCGCTTCAATTTCAGGACCTTGATCCTGCTTCTCATCCCAGTCCTCATTCTAGCTGGAGTCATCGCCATCTTCCTCCGTACCGGCGGAGGACTTAACCTCCAATCGGCCGCGCCGATTGAAGGTCTGGATGTGGAACGATATGTTCTGCGATATGGAAGTATTGACCTGTATGTCCGCAATACAGGCCCGCAGGAGATTACCATATCTCAAGTCATCATCAACAATGCAGTGTGGCCGTTCCGCGTCGAGCCGAATGCAACGATCCCGCGTTTAAGTCGAGCCGTGATTCACCTTGATTATGGATGGGCTTATGGTGAGGCCTATGCAATCAGGATATTTACCAGTAACTCCATTCCATTTGATGTTGAAATCCCGGTTGCGTTTCAAACACCGCAACTTTCCAGCAAAACGTTCTGGAGCTTCACGCTGATCGGACTCTACGTCGGAGTCATCCCAATCTTTCTCGGTATTTTCTGGTTCCCTGCACTACGCCAGCTTGGCCGCCGCACAATGATCTTCCTCATGGCCGCCACCGCCGGCCTGTTGATCTTTCTCGGACTCGACACACTGGCAGAAGCATTCGAAGTTGCATCTGAGATTCCCACTGCATTCCAAGGGATTGGCTTGATTGGCATCGGCGCAGTATCCACATTTATGTTGCTGGATGCAATTTCAAAGCGCCAGACAAATTTGACTGGAAACGAAGCGGATCGCCGCCTTGCCATCGCGCTCATGATCGCAGTCGGCATTGGCTTGCACAACCTCGGCGAGGGACTTGCCATCGGCGCGGCATACAACGTCGGCGAAATCGCGTTCGGGACTTTCCTCGTCGTAGGTTTTATCATCCAGAACATCACCGAGGGGCTGGGTATCATCGCGCCGGTATTACGCGATAAACCGGGCATCGGACGGCTCGCGCTGATGGGACTGATCGGCGGCGCGCCGGCTATTCTCGGCGCGTGGATCGGCGGTTACACACCCTCGCCCTTTCTCGCCGTCCTTTTCCTCGGTGTCGGCGCAGGCGCCATCTTTGAGGTGATTTATGAAATCGCTAAATTGATTCAAAAGGACACGTCCAAACAAGCATTTCCCATCACAGTGTTCAGCGGCGTATTAACCGGCATGTTATTATTATGGGTCACGGGCCTGTTGATTAAGTAAAGATCGGACGAAACGAATATGGAACAAACTCTCACCTTCTCCATTCAAGACTATTTGAAAAATATCTACGAGTTGACCGATAGCGGGGAGCCTGCCACTACAACCGCGCTGGCGGAACGACTCGGGATCGCGCCCGCATCTGTCACAGGCATGGTACAAAAACTTTCGACAGCCAAGCCGCCACTCCTAAAGTATCGCAAGCATCAGGGTGTGATGTTGACGAACGAAGGTCAACGAGCCGCGCTGGAGGTGATTCGACATCACCGCCTGCTCGAAGCCTGGCTTGTCAAAACACTCGGCTATTCATGGGATGAAGTCCACAACGAGGCAGAGAAACTGGAGCACGTGATCTCCGAAGATTTCGAGAAACGCATTGCCGCCGCGATGGGCAATCCCGAACGCGACCCACACGGGGAGCCAATTCCTTCGGAAGATTTGGTGATGCCGGACGACGAGAGCGTTGCTCTGGTCAACCTTGAATCGAAACAAGAGGCGGTTGTCTGCAGAGTAGAGGCGCAAGACACAGATTTACTCAAGCACCTTGAAGGTCTGGGGCTGGTCATCGGCGCGCACGTAAAAACGCTTGAAGTGTCGCGTTATGATCAGGTTATGCAGTTACAAGTTCGAGGGCGGAAAGAAGCGGTCGTTCTTGGTCCGGCTGTGACGAGTCGAGTCTACGTTGAAGTTGTCGCGTAGATGCCGCTTAATCAGCATGTGAGAACTCAGTTGGAAGATATGAAACAAACAACAAACACTTCAGCGATCAAGCAAGAAGATCCTACCGTCCGCTCCGCCCATGACGTGCTTTCGGGCAAGAGCAAAAAAGGCTGGCTGGCGCGGCTAATGCCGTTCCTCGGCCCGGCCTTCATCGCGTGTGTCGCATACATTGACCCGGGTAATTTTGCCACCAACATACAAGGTGGAGCAAAATTTGGCTATCAACTTTTATGGGTTATTCTCGCAAGCAACCTGATGGCAATGTTGATTCAATCACTCTCCGCAAAACTGGGAATTGCCTCCGGTTTAAATCTCGCGGAACAATGCCGCAATAATTTTCCGAGACCCGTTGTGATCGGTATGTGGGCGCTCATGGAGATCGTCGCCATGGCAACCGATCTGGCGGAATTTCTCGGCGCCGCGCTTGGTTTCAATCTTCTATTTGGAATTCCACTTTGGGTGGCGGGCTTGTTGACGGTTGCCACCACATTCCTAATTCTCACTCTGGAGCGATATGGCTTCCGCCCTCTCGAAGCTGTGATTACTTCGCTGGTCGGGGTGGTAGCTGTCAGTTATATTATTGAAACCCTTCTCGATCGTCCGCATTGGCCAACCGTACTATTCCACACAGTCGTTCCACAGTTTTCCGGGACTGAAAGCGTGCTTCTTGCAACAGGAATTCTGGGCGCGACCGTCATGCCGCACGTGATCTTCCTGCATTCTGCGCTGACTCAGGATCGGATCGTAACCAAAAATCCCGAACAACAACACAAACTGTTTCGCTATGAACTGATTGACGTTTTTATCGCAATGGGGCTGGCGGGGCTGATCAACATGGCAATGCTCATCATGGCCGCCTCCACATTCTTCAACAACGGGCTGACAGAAATTGGCACGATTGAGGAAGCGCATCGTACATTGACTCCTTTGCTGGGTTCGGCTTCCTCCTGGGTGTTTGCTATTTCTTTACTTGCATCCGGCCTCTCATCCTCCTCGGTGGGAACAATGGCGGGCCAAGTAATCATGGGCGGATTCCTCCACCGCCAAATTCCAATCTGGGTGCGGCGGCTTGTCACCGTGATTCCGCCAATGCTCATCATCATATCGGGCCTTGACCCGACGCGCACATTGGTCATCAGTCAGGTTGTGCTTTCGTTTGGTCTGCCATTCGCCATCGTCCCACTCGTGATGTTTACAAGCAGACGTGATATTATGGGCGAACTGGTCAACAGGCGTTTCACCACCATCGCGGCCAGCATCGTAGCGACATTGATCGTGGCCCTCAACCTTTTCCTGTTGTATCAAATTTTCTTCGGAGGATGACTATGTTCAAAAACATTCTTGTCCCCCTCGACGGCTCGAAACTTTCGGAGGCGTCGCTCGCTCCAGCCGCGCTGTTGTCAGAGAAACTCAAGTCACCGGTCACACTTTTACATGTGATCGAGCAGGGCGCGCCCGCCGAGATCCACAAAGAGCGCCATCTCACACAGCCCGAAGAAGCCGAGACTTATCTAAAAGAAGCGGCGCGCGCTTTTCCTTCGTCGGTCAAAGTTCAGACTCATGTACACACCGCGCCGGTCGCCGACGTCGCCAAGAGTATCATCGAACATGTCACCAATGAATTCCAGCCGGATCTGATCGTGACCTGCACACATGGTCGCAGTGGATTTCGTGACAGGTTATTTGGAAGCATTGCCCAACAAGTTGTTGCACGCGGGATGACTCCCCTTCTACTGATCAAACCCGTTGATGCCCGCTTCAAACTGGACCGAATACTGGCGCCGCTTGACCCGGACTCAGGCCACGACGACAGTCTTCCGTTTGCCGAGTCGCTGGCGAAGGCTTTCGATGCAGAATTATATTTGTTGAGCGTCATCCCCACATTTTCCACGCTGACCGGCGAACAAGCCGCGGCCAGCAGTTTGATGCCCGGGACGACTCAAGCCTTTCTTGATATACGAGAAGAAAACGCGCGCCAACATTTACAAGAGCACATTGACGAACTTCGCAAAAAGGGAATCAAAGCCAAGGCCGAAGTCGCCCGCGGCGACCCCGCGCCGATGATTGTCAGAACCGCCGAACAATCCAACGCAGATATGATCATTTTGAGCACGCATGGCAAAGCCGGCATGAGCGCGTTTTGGGAACGAAGCGTCGCGCCATCTGTCGCGCAGAAAACAAAGACGCCGCTTTTGTTGATACCGCTATCAACAAAGGGAGAATAAATAACCGCGATTGTGGACATTCATTACAACACAAATCAAAAAGGTCTGGAGCATGATTGCATCCAGACCTTTTTGATTCATTAACCGGCGATTATGGTTGGGACTGTCCCCAGCCCCGCATCATTCCAGACCCGATGGGTTGTCCGGTTCCATTGCATGGACCAGCGCCCAGCCCCATCCCATAGCCTCGTCCACTCTGGCCGAAGCCGCGCGATTTCATCCACGCCGCCTGGTCAGCGGTGATGACGCCCGCGCTCACAGCCGCGTCAAAAGCCTTTGAGCGTGCGTCCGCCAAAAGGGTCGGGATTTGATCCGCCGCAATTCCCTGCGCGAGGGCAATCTGGTAAACGGTCTCGCCTTTCGCGAGGCGGGCTTCCAGCGCGTCGGAGGTCAGACCGAGTGCGTCTGCATAAGCCTTGATGATGTAGTCATGCAAAGGACCTTCGCCATTTACCATCCCCGGCCTGCCGCCAACGCCTTGAGCGTAAACCACGCCCGTGGTCAACACACCCAAAGCAACTAATACAAGTACAACAGCCAAACTTATTTTCTTCATGGTTCATACTCCTTGAGTGAATTTCAGCAGAATATCCTGCTGGTTTTACGCACAAAGAATAACGCCCGATTGTAAAGAACCCATGAAGAAGAGAAAAAGAAAGGTACAAGAATTTTGGATTGGCGGGGATCAATCTGAGGTCGCTATTTGCACAAAGACCACATAGACAATCGCGGTTAACAATCCAATAACCGATAACGCGATCCCCACCGTGGCCGTCTTGCGATTCTCCGATCTATGGCCAAGAATCCCAAAAACAATCCCACCGATCGCCAGCGGTGCGCCGCATCCCGGCAGGATGGATGCACATAGACTCAAAATCCCGAGCGCCGCCGAAAGAAGCGCATAAAACTTGTTCATGCGTTCTTCGGGGTCGAGGCTTGCAGGATCGGTCTGCACTACTCTTCACCGGTGAGCAATTTGATTCTTTCCCACGGTTTCAAGTCTGCTTCATCGGCCAGGATGGCTTTCAACTCATACATCTCGTCGCGCAGAGCGGCGGCTCTCTCGAACTCAAGATTCCGGGCGGCTTCTTTCATCTGCTTTTCCATCTCGGCAATGATTTTCTGCAATTCGCCGCGAGAAGTCTTGTCGTGCTTTGTTTTATAATCAGCCTTTTTTTCACCAACAACCAGCGCCTTTTCCCTTGCTTCACCAGAAAGTTGATCGGTGAGATCGCGAATCGCTTTGTGAATGCTGATCGGCGTGATGTTATGTTCCTCGTTGTATTTCACCTGTTTGGCCCGACGACGATTCGTTTCTGTAATGGCCATGTTCATCGAGTCGGTCATGTGATCCGCGTACATAATGACGCGCCCGTTCACGTGACGCGCGGCCCGGCCAATGGTCTGGATAAGAGCCGTTCCAGAGCGCAGGAATCCCTCTTTGTCCGCATCCAAGATCGCAACCAATGAAACCTCCGGCAGGTCAAGCCCTTCGCGCAAAAGGTTGATGCCCACGATCACATCGAACACGCCCAAACGCAGGTCGCGCAAAATGCCGACGCGTTCGAGCGTTTCAACTTCAGAATGCAAATAATGAACCTTGATCCCAAGTTCCATCAAGTAATCGGATAAATCCTCGGCCATGCGCTTCGTCAACGTTGTAACCAGCACCCGTTCGCCTCGCTCGACCCGCTGACGGATCTCGCCAATCAAGTTGTCAACCTGCCCCGTGATCGGTCGCACTTCCACTTCCGGATCAACCAACCCCGTCGGGCGGATGATTTGCTCGGCGACGCGTTCAGCCTTTTGCATCTCATATGGCCCCGGCGTAGCAGACGTGTAGATTGTGTAACCCATGCACCTTTCAAACTCATCGAATTTTAGCGGACGGTTATCCACTGCGCTGGGCAAACGGAAGCCATACTCGACAAGAGTCTCTTTGCGCGAGCGATCTCCGTTGTACATGCCGCGGATTTGCGGAACCGTCATGTGACTCTCGTCAATAACAAGCAGATAATCACTTGGCAAAAAGTCAATCATCGTCCATGGATGTGTGCCGGGCGCGCGGCGATCCAGATGGCGCGAGTAGTTTTCGATGCCGGAGCAATAGCCGACTTCTTTCAACATCTCGAGGTCATAACGTGTACGCTGTTCGATGCGTTGAGCTTCGATCAGCTTGCCTTCTGACTTGAACAACGCAATCCGTTCCTCCAGTTCCTTTTCAATATCGGCGATGGCTTCCTTCATACGATCTGAATCGGTGAGATATTGCTTGGCGGGATAGATCGAAACTTCTTTCGGCTCATCGAAGATTTCGCCCGTCAAGGGACTAAATTGTATGATGCGCTCGACCTCATCGCCAAAGAACGTAATGCGGAAGCCGCGCTTGTCTTCATAGGCCGGGATAATCTCCAGGGTATCACCGCGCACGCGGAACGTGCCGGGGCGCAGTTCAAGATCGTTACGTTGATACTGGCTTTCAATCAATTGTCGCAACAAAGCGTTCCGGCGATATAACTCCCCCACTTGCAGGACGACGGTCCCTTTCCCGAATTCTTCCGGACTGCCAAGGCCATAAATACAGGAAACAGATGCGACAACAATCACATCCTTGCGCGAGACCAGTGAAGCAGTCGCGGCCAGGCGCAGGCGCTCGATCTCTTCGTTGATCTCGGTTTCTTTCTCAATATAGAGGTCGTGCCGCGGGACGTAAGCCTCGGGCTGATAGTAATCGTAGTATGAGACAAAATACTCGACCGCGTTTTCCGGGAAGAACTCTTTGAACTCTGCATAAAGTTGCGCGGCGAGTGTCTTGTTATGCGCCATGATCAGGGCAGGCTTTTGGAGTTCCTGAATGACGGATGCAATTGTGAATGTTTTGCCGGTTCCGGTCGCGCCGAGCAGAACTTGATGACGCAATCCTTTGTGGACACCATCCACCAGCTGAGCAATCGCTTCGGGTTGATCGCCGGTCGGGACGAAGGGAGCTTGAAGTTTGAAGGCCATATGGATTCCTAAAAACAACTTGAACGGAACACTAGTTCTATATTGTAATCCAGATTCGCCATAAGTAGTTTTGGTATAATCTTGCCGCATGGACCAGATTATTCGGCGGGTACAGGATATACGATTCGGTGAAAAATTTGTTCCCCTTGCCTTACTGATTGCTAATGTCCTTGCCTTTGGGTTGCTATTGCCCTTCCTGGGGTATTATCAAGACGACTGGCACACGATCTATTATGCCTATACACGCGGCGCGCAAGGACTGTGGGAATTATTCAATTATGACGGGCACCCTCTTGCGGCGTGGACATATATCGTTGGATTTCATTTGCTGGGCTTCCAGCCAATTTACTGGCACCTTCTTTCTCTAGCCTGGAGATGGCTCACCAGTGTCGCGTTTTGGCTCTCTCTTAAGGCTCTTTGGCCACGCTGGTCAGAAGAGGCTTTCGTCGCCGCTCTGCTCTTTACAGTGTATCCATTATTCTCATTGCAGGCGCAGGCCATAAGCTACATGGAGGTCTGGTTTAGCTTCTTTCTCATCAACCTGTCCTTTTATTTCACGATCAAGGCAGTCAAGAGTCCAGAACGATTTTGGCCTTATGCCACCTTGGCCTTCGGTCTCAAATGCATCCATATCTTCACATCAGAATACTTCGCGGGCCTTGAACTCATCCGGCCAATCCTCATATACCTTTCCTTAAAGCAGACAAGACAGGAAAAGTTCAAGACGCTCGCGTGGAACACTATCAAACTCTGGATTCCGTATTTGATTATTACCGGTTTGTTCACTATCTGGAGGACATTTTTTTACCTGTCGCCATTTGCGAAACAGAATGCACCTGTGCTGATTACAGCACTTCTCAAAGACCCGGCTCAGACGCTTCAATATCTCTTCTTTTCCAGCATCCCAGACCTTATTCTGATATTGACATCCCCCTGGGCGAACATCTTCACGCCCACGCTCTATGATTTTTCAGAACACACAAAACTGATATTCTTTATCGTGTCAATAAGCAGTACAGCCCTTTCAGGTTTCTTTCTTAACCGAAAAAGTGTATCGTCTATCGAAGAAGAGAAGGGTTTCTTCTACCGCGACGGGATCATTCTTGGACTGCTTTCGCTAACTCTCGCCATGCTCCCAGTTTATGCGGCGAACTACTTTATATATACAGAAAACCCGCCATGGGGAAGCCGTTTTGGAATACCAGCTATGTTTGGCGCAACGTTGCTTGCGACCATTATCCTGTATAAACTCATTACTTCGCGGTATTCCAGAAACATAGTGGTCGCCACTTTATTCGGGCTTTCTGTAGGATGGCACCTCAATACTGCCAATTCTTTTCGATTGGTTTGGAAAAAAGAGGTCGCTTTCTTTAATCAACTCGTCTGGCGCGCGCCAAGCATAAAACCGGGCACCGCGATCATTACGGAGCAAGAAGTCCTTGCCTATATGGGCGACTATCCAATGGGTTTCGCAATCAATTCCATATATGGAAATGAAGGCGTTTCAACCGGCAAAACAGTGCCATACTGGTATTTTTCTTTGCAGAATAATTTTGGAGACCAGATCGAAGATTTTCTACGGGGAGAACAGATCGGCGCAAGGAAGTTCTCCGTGAGATTCACGGGTACCAGCACAAAAAATCTGATTATTACCTTTGCACCGGAGCAGGGAGAATGCCTTTGGTTAGTTCGTCCTTCCGAAGCGGATGCACCATACCTCTCCTCTCTGGAGCGGGAGGCTGGCAAGTTTTCTGCGCCAGAAAAAATCTCTTCGGAAGAGAATCACCCACTACGTGATATTATCTTTGGAAAAGATTTCCGAAACGAATGGTGCTACTACTACGAAAAAGCGCAACTAAGCCGGGATAACCAAGATTGGAAGGGTGTGATACGGTACTGGGAGGAAGCCAGGGATAAAGGTCTGAAGCCGGGCAGTGATCTTGAGTATTTACTCTTCATCGAGGCTTATTCGAATCTTGGGGACTGGAAATTAGCGGCGGATGCCCTCGAGAGGATCAATTTGAATCAAAAAACAATTCGTCCGAGTTTGTGCTTCTTATGGAAGAATATCGAACAAGAGACGCCTCCGTCCGTTAAACGCGACGACTTAATTTCACATAGCCGCGCGCAAATCAATTGCGGCCAATAATAAAGATCAGGCAATTGCGGCTTAAGATTACGGCCTGGGCGGGAAAGTTCCGGAAGGCGCGTACCAATCGCCGGGATCAACATTGGCTGTGGTCGCGCCCGCCGTCACGGTCACATTGATCAGCGAATGATCGGTGCACGATACGCTCAATCCGCACGGGACCGCCTGTGTGTACCCACCGGGCAAGGCATCAGGAAAACCGCCGCCGCCAATCGTATACGCGACCACATGATACGTTCCAACCGGAAGATCAAACGAATAACTCGATTGACCGGCAACGGTATCCATGTAATTCACTTCGCTGGTTGAGATTTCAAATGCCGCGATGCGAAGCGCGGGAATGGATGAGGCGGGATAACTTAAATGACCCGTAATGGTTCCCATATCCGGGAACGAAGACATCGGCGTTGTGCTGAGGGTCGGCTGAAGAGCTTGTTGCGGGAAAGGCGGAAAGGTCCCGGCGGGCGCGTACCAATCTTAAGGATTCACGCCGCTCGAATCATGCCCGGCGGTCACCGTTACATCAATCAACGAATGGTCATTGCAATTGACGCTCAAACCACATGGCACCGCCTGTGTGTAACCTCCAGCCAAACCGGCTGGAAATCCGCCACCGCCGATTGTGTACGCAATGACGTGATAGACGCCGGGTTGCAAATTACTAATTTGATACGCGCCTTGTCCCTGTTGAGTGATGACATATTGATAGTTCTGCGTGCCGTCTTGATAGGCGGTTACATACATCGCCGGAAGAGCATCGGCGGGATAATTCAATTGTCCCGAAATGCTTCCGGTGCCTGGCGTCGGCACGGGAGGCGTTGCCAAAGGTCCTCCCCCACCCGCTTGCGCGGTCATCGCCGCAAAGGTTTGTTGAACGATGACATTTACATCTTGAGTCGCATTCGGAGTTTCAGGAACAAAGGTCACTCCGGCGATGGTCGTCTGCGCCGCGCCGGATAAGATCTTCTCTGCCTGCTGTTCGTCAATGGCCCCGCATCCTGTCGCAAAAAGAACGAGCGCTGAAAGAATCAAAAACAACTTTTTCATATCTTCTCCTCATCTGATAATGGTTGGGCGCATAGTACCTGTTCAGAAAGAGACTGTCAATAGCCCCATCGTCATCCCATCCGCAAATGATACGGCACATCAATCACGATGCGCTCCAAGCCCATCGTGCGCCGGCCATACAACAGTGCCGCTTTCAACAGCCAGGCTGTTTGATTATGCAAAAGATTCTGCCACCACGAAGTCGTCACAAATTCAGGCAGGACGACAACCGCCAATTGACCGTCATTGTGCTCCTGATCCGTTGTCTCCAGATACTCGATCAATGGCTCGATGGTCGAACGATACGGTGAAGGGATGACCACCAGCGGAATATCCGGCCACCATTCCTTCCATTGTTCGCTCACGCGGGACCCGGTGCCGGGTTCCAGTTCCACGTAAAGCCCGGTCACGTTCGACGAAATGGACTGAGCGAATGTCACCGCGTTGACCATGCCGCGATGCACGCCCGAAATTGGAATCACCACCCGCGCTGGATTGGCCGGCTTCAACGACGGAGGCAGTCCGTGCAGAGAAAGTTGTTCGCGAATCTTCTGGTAATGGTCGCGCACACGCAGAAACATCATCACCAAGAGCGGAATCAGAAGAATGGTGATCCATGCCCCTTCGAGGAATTTGCTGGTGGCAACCACAAGCAAAGTTATTCCTGTCGTCAAGGCACCGAGGGCATTGATAAAGGACTTCCAATGCCAGCCCGAGGTGCGGACTTTGATCCAATGAATGACCATCCCCGCCTGTGAAAGTGTAAAGGCCAGAAATGCTCCAATTGCAAACAAGGGAACCAGCGCGTGAGTGTCACCATTGAAAAACAGAATCAACGCCGCGGTCCCAACGCTGAGCAGGATGATGCCGTTCGTAAACGCCAGGCGATCGCCGAGACTGCTCAACTGGCGCGGCAAAAAACTATCGCGGCCCAGGATTGCGGCGAGGCGCGGGAAGCCCGCGAAACTGGTGTTCGCCGCAACGGTTAGAGTTCCCAGCGTGGCGAATTGGATGATGAAATAAAACGGACTTGTGCCCATCAATCTGCGAGCCAGCGCGGACAAAATCGTTTCCTGCGGCCCGGCAGTGACGGCCATGAATCGTGTGAGCGCGATCGTGCCGATAAAAAGCGCGGCCATCAAAAAAGCCATGACCATCAGCGTGCGGCCTGCGTTTTTGGATTCGGGCGGCTCAAAAGCTGGGACACCGTTGCTGATGGCTTCGACACCCGTCAGCGCGGTACTGCCAGTGGAGAAAGCGTGGAGGACGAGGAACAAAGTCAGCGGCTCAAGTGTTGGAACCGTGATCGTTTCGATGGGTGTTGGGCCTTCGATGAAAAGCCGAATCAATCCATAAGCGATCATTGTCAAATAAGATACGATGAAAAAGTAAACCGGAATCGCCATGGCCGATCCTGTCTCTTGCAGGCCGCGCAGATTGAGAACGGTGATGATTAGGAGCAGAAAAAGAGCGATAGTCACGCGATACGGCCAAAGGTCCGGGAACGCAGATGCGATAGCCGCCACGCCGGCAGTCAGACTCACAGCCGCGTTCAACAAATAATCAGTGAGCAAAGCCGCGGCCGCGATCAGTCCCGGAATCGTCCCCAAATTGGAACGCGCCACCACATACGATCCGCCACCGGAAGGATAAGCATGAATGGTTTGAAAATAAGAAAGAGCAACAATCGCAAGCAGGCTTCCAATGGCCAACGCAATCGGCCAGGCAAACGCGAGTCCCGCCGCGCCTGCCACAACCAACCCCAGATAGATTTCCTGATTGGCATACGCGATGGATGCGAGCGCGTCGGGCGAGAACGCGGCCAGCGCACGCAATTTATTAAGTCGCTTGCGGCCCGCCATGCGAGTGGGCAAGGCCGGGCCAATGAGTATGTCTTTCAGACGGGTGAACATCAGCGCACCTGTTTTAAATCATTATAAGGCTTGTTCACGATGTTATACTAACGAACATGGACGCAGTGAACACTTTATATGCAGCCAAGCGTTCCGACTGGCGCAAATGGTTGAAGAAGAATTACAAAACCGAAAAGGAAATCTGGCTGATCTATTACAAGAAAGATAGTGGCCAGCCGCGCATCGCGTATAACGACGCGGTGGAAGAGGCATTATGCTTCGGCTGGATTGACAGCACCGTTCGCAAACTGGACGAGGAGCGGTTTGCCCAAAAATTTTCTCCGCGCAAGCCCAGGAGCGGATATTCACAAGCCAACAAGGAGCGATTGCGAAAACTGATCGCCCAAGGCAAAGTGATGAAAGATGTGCTCGCCGCGCTCGGCGATCTCGCGGACGAGAAGTTCGAAATCCCTGCCGATATTTTGAAGGCCATCAAAACCAACAAGACAGCCTGGAAGAATTTCCAGAACTTCTCCGAAACCTATAAACGAATTAGAATTGCCTTCATAGATGGAGCCAGAAAGCGGCCCGAAGAGTTCAAAAAGCGGCTGAATTACTTCATCAAGATGACGGAGAAGAACAGGCAGTTCGGCTTTGGTGGAATCCAGAAGTATTATTGAACAAGGGAGTTTGCCATGCGCCACAATCGCAAGGAAGTCATCGAACGCACCATCCGCGAGTTCAAACTCCTGGATCGCCTCGTCGCAAACCTGACCGATCAGGATTGGAAGCGGCCACTACCGCGACCAGAAACCAAAGATCCATGGACGGTGAAGGATGCTCTAGCTCACATCACGCATTTTAAGGCGGATGTGATTCGGTCTATGAAAGGACAGCGTAAACCGCCCGAGGTGCGCGGGCTGAACATAACCGAAGAAAACCATCTCATTTACATGCGCTGGTGCAATCGCCCTCCGCGAGAAGTGCTGGCCTGGCACCGACAGGTTCAGAAAGATGTGCTGGCCGCGCTGAGAGCCGCACCGGACGAATGGTTCACCGGCAGGGACCGCGGACCGGAATGGCCTTATGACCTTGATGGTCACTCTACTGATCACCGGGTGAAGGACATCAAGCAAGCGCTGGCAATAAGCAAAAAATAAATCCTTACACCAAGACCAAGACATACCAGTTTTCATTTCGCCACCAATTCTAACGTTTGCAATAATCGTTCTTTCCAATTATCTTCTTTCCCAAACGTGCACCAATACGCACCCCTGCCGCCGCGAATATCAGGCGCGAGGTCGCGCAGGCGTTTCTCTTCATTGCCATTTGGTGAAGAGGGATAGCGCAAAACAATCTGTCCGGTTTCCCAGCCAACGGAGGCAAGTCCCGCTTTCTCGGCGCGCAGTTTGACGCGCATTTGATAAAACAGATTTTCCACCATTTCGGGCAATTTTCCAAAGCGGTCATTGAATTCGTTGACCAGAGCCTCGATCTCGATCTCGTCGCGTAAATCTGCGATGCGGCGATAGAGTCGTAGGCGCAGATCCTGGTCGGCGATGTACTCGGCGGGGATTCCGACAGCTAACGGCAAATCAACATTAACTGGCATCGAAATTGGAAGGCTGAAGGCGCCACCCTGAGCTTGTCGAGGGGCTGAAGACTGAAGGCTCAAAGTTCTTTCGATCTTCAACTTGTCACCTGCAACCGAACGAATTCTTCTAACAGCATCTGCCAACAAGCGCGTATAAAGATGAAAACCAACCGCTTGAATGTGTCCATGTTGACGTGTGCCGAGCAGTTCGCCCGCGCCGCGGATCTCCAGGTCGCGCATCGCAATCGAATAACCCGCGCCAAGTTGCGTATTCTCGGCAATGACTTCGAGCCGCTGTTGGCCTTCGAGCGTGGGGGAAAGTTTTCGGTGGCGGAAAAAGTAGGAGTAGGCCCGCGCCGCTCCACGTCCCACCCTGCCGCGGAGTTGATAGAGTTGCGCGAGGCCGAAGGTGTCGGCGCGGTCAACGATCAGTGTGTTCGCGTTGGGGATGTCGAGGCCGGATTCCACAATCGTCGTCGAAAGCAGAACATCAATGTCGCCGGAGTTGAAACGGTGCATCACATCCGCCAATTCATGTTCGGGCATTTGACCGTGACCAATGTCCACCTGCGCTTCGGGAACGAGTTGATTGAGATGCGCTTTCATCGCGTCAATCGTGTTGACGCGGTTATGGACAAAGAAAATTTGTCCGCCGCGTTCGAGTTCGCGCAGAATGGCCTGACGCACGAGTTTGGGTGAATACGGTCCGACATGCGTGACGATGGGCAGGCGTTCTTCGGGCGGCGTGTTGAGGTTGGAAATATCGCGTACACCGGTCAGCGCCATATACAACGTGCGCGGGATGGGCGTGGCCGTGAGCGTGAGTACATCCACTTCGGTGCGGAGTCTTTTGAGATACTCTTTGTGAGTCACGCCGAAGCGTTGCTCTTCGTCAATGATGACGAGGCCGAGTTCTTTGAATTGCACATCGGATGAGATCAAACGATGCGTGCCGATCACAATGTCAATTTCACCGACTGCCAGCCCAAGCAAAATTTCGTTTTGCTCGCGCGGCGAACGAAAGCGCGAAAGCATTTCCACTTTTACTGGAAACGCGGCGAGTCGTTGCGAAAACGTTTCATAATGTTGTTGCGCAAGCACCGTGGTTGGAACCAAAATCGCAACCTGCTTGCCATCCATCACGGCCTTGAACGCCGCGCGCAAAGCCACTTCGGTTTTTCCATACCCCACATCGCCGCACAAGAGTCTATCCATCGGGCGCGGAGATTCCATGTCGCGCTTGATCTCGGCCAGCGCGCGTTTTTGGTCTTCGGTCTCGACATACGGGAACGAATCTTCCAATTCCTTTTGCCATTGCGTGTCGGGTTTAAATGCATAGCCTTGCGCCACATGACGACGCGCATACAGATCAAGCATTTCCTGCGCGACTTCAAGCACCGCTTCTTTGACTCGACTTTTCTTTTCGTGCCACTCCTGGCCGCCGAGGCGATCCAAAGCGGGTTCCGTTCCCTCCGCGCCGACGTAACGCGTCAGCCGATCCGCCTGGTGGACGGGCACGAATAACTGTCCACCGTTTTCGTATTCCACCGCGAGGTACTCGCGCTCATGTCCATCCAAATTGCGTTGAACCAATCCCACAAAGCGGCCAATGCCATGGTCAATGTGGACCACATAATCGCCTGCCTGTAAATCGGAGTAAACGGTTTCAGGAGTTTCCGCCACCGGTCTTTGCCGCGTGCGCGGTTGCGGCCGCTCCCAGCCGAAGATCTCGGAGTCAGTGATTAAGTGAATAGTGAATTGGGATTGGTCACGCAGGATAAAACCTTCGGAAAGTGATGCTTCGATAAATGAGACTGTTGACGGTTGACCGTTGACAGTCTTCGGTCCATCGTCCGCCGTTTCTTTCCAAAGTTCCTGCAATCGTTCGCTCTGCCGCGAGACGATAATCACCGTTTCATTTCCGGACACCAAAGCGGAGGCGTGATCAATGAACGGTTTCAGCCTGCCGCCAAATCGTTCATCGTGCGAGAAACAGGAGGCGAGGCCCCCCTCACCCCTATCCCCTCTCCCGTCGGGAGAGGGGGACTCAGCCACCGTTGAGTGACCAAGCTCCAAGGCGTTGCACTCGCGGAAGTGATCCAGCATCTCAGGCCAGGTGATATAGGGGATCGGAAAATCCGGCGAGAGCGTGCCTTCCTCGATGCTCTCCTGCCTGAACTTGACCGCCTGCTCTTCCACCTCCGCCACCATACTTTCAACCACGGATAAATCATCCACCAACACGATTGCTTTCTGCGGAAGATAATCAAGCAAACTGGCGGGTTGTTGATGAAGCAACGGAATATGAAATTCGGATATTTGAGATTCGATGTTCGATAATTCGATATTCGACGAAGCGATCTTCGAGTTATCGAGTATCGAATTGCCCTTCGCGATGAACTCTCTCGCCGGCATCACGAGAATCGAATCGAGTGTATCTACTGTTCGCTGGGAGGCTGGATCAAATCTGCGAATCGTTTCGATCTCATCGCCGAAGAAATCCAAGCGGACAGGTAGTTTTTCGGCGGGCGGCCACACATCCAGAATGCCGCCGCGCTGAGAGAATTGTCCCGGCTCGAGTACAGTGTTGACGCGCTCATACCCAATCTCGGACCAACTCCGCATGAGAGTATCGGGTTGCGCGGTCTGACCCGCGCCCAACTTCTTGCAGGCTTTGAGAAAATCGCGGCGCGGCAGTGTACGCGTCATCAAAGCCCGCGCCGAAGCGACGATGATCGGCGGCGTTTCGGGTTTTTCAGCGAACGGCAGATGATACGCCGCGAGCGCGGTCAATGTTTGCAAGCGTTCGCGGCGCGTGGTCACGCCCCAGGCGGCCTGCTCATAGAAAAGCGGATTCGGCTCAGCGAATAAATAGCGCGGCGACTTGGCCCAGAATCCCAACTCATCGAACAGCGACAGTGCATGGTCGGCGCGGTCGGTGACAAGCAGAATGGGCTGATTCAAGTCCTGATGCAATGCGGCCAAGACGGGCAAGCGCGCGGCGCGCGGCAGTCCCAGGCCGGGCTGTTCTTTTCCCGACTGAATTTGCTTCAATAATTCTTTATATTGTGCGAGGGCGCGGATTTTATCGAGGAGGAATTGCATAATGTAAAAAAAGAGAGAACGGCAAGTGCGGCAAACACGCCGACTGCTTACTATTTTCTATCCACTATTCTCTGATCTCACCATTGAACTTATTCATTGCTCGATCCAATCCATTGATCACAAATTCCAGCGCGGCGTCCGCGGCGCGGTCAAGGATGGCGGACAATTCCTTCATTTCTTCTTTCGAGAAATCCTGTAACACATACGCGGCGGGGTCCATTCGTCCGGGCGGACGGCCAATGCCGAGGCGCAGGCGCGCGAAGTCCTTCGTGCCGAGGCGCTCAATAGCCGAAGCAACACCCTTCTGCCCGCCGGGTCCGCCGCCGGGACGCAATCGAATCGTCCCGAATGGAAGGTCAAGGTCGTCGTGCGCGACCAGCAGATTTTCGAGCGGCAGTTTGTAGAAGTTCGCCAGTCCCTGCACTGAGTGACCAGAGAGATTCATGTACGTCTGCGGTTTGGCGAGGATCAACTTGCGACCTTCATAGATCGCATCGGTCACAATCGCCTTGGATTGCAGCTTCATGCCGCGCGCGTTGAGGCGCACCGCGAGGCGGTCAATCAGCATGAAGCCGAAGTTGTGACGATTGTCTTTATATTCGCGGCCCGGGTTGCCGAGGCCTATCAGAAGAAAAGTGTCAGGTGTCATGGGTCAGGTGTCAAGTGCGGCGAAGGCGAAGGAGGATTCCAAAGAAAATAAAGATGCCAGCGATGATCAGCGCGCCGCGTTGGAAATTGACATAGATTTGATTCTGAGTCACCTCGGCGGGGTTGGCTGGAAGCGGCGTCGGAGTAGGGATTGGAATCGTTGGCGGCGCAGCGGAAGTCGGTGTAGCGGCGACCAGGATCGGGGTCGGGATTTGAAGCGCCGGTTGGGATGTTGGAGTCACCGTCGGTGTGGGAGTCGCTTGCGCGGTGTAATTCCGCACCTGCACCGCGACCGTCGCATCCTGATTCGTCCCATCCTGTAGATTGACGCGCAATCGCAAAACATAATCGCCGTCGCTGATTGCCGTTGTATCCCAGGTTGCGATCACACCATTGAAGACAGATTGTGTCCCCGACCAGATCGTGAACCACGTGTCGGTCGTATCGGACGCGTAGGCAAAGGCGACTTCAGCCGAGGCAAAACCGGAGATGTCCGTCGCGCCGGTGATGGCGACCTGTCCCTGCAAGACCTGCCCATCGCTTGGCGATGTGATCACAGGCGTCGCGCCTTGCGCAGAGACGGGAATCGTCAGAACAAAGGCAAGCAATGCAACGGAGCCAATCAAACTTACACGCATCAGAACAGACGCGTCCAATCAATATTGAAGAACGTTCCGCAGGCAAGGACGATGAAGACGATCAACAAAATGAACCCGCATCCAACGCCGGTGCATGAACAGCCGCGGCCAAAACCAAAGCGTCGTTGAAGCCAACCGAAAAGTTTATCGAGCAACAAGAGTTCAAGCAGACCAGTCAAACACCCGGGACGATTGTTTCGCATCACAGCCTCCTTGAAATTTTGAACATTCAAGTCTAACATGAAGCGAAGGCTGGGTCAAATTTTATGGTAAACTCAGGCCAAAGAAAGCCCGGAGAAATTCTTTATGGCCAAATCCCGCGCCGAACAAATGGTTGAACGTCTGCGCTCCATGCAAGCCGCCGCTCCAGACATCGAAGCCTCTGCCATCGTTTCGGTGGACGGTTTGATTATGGCCTCGGCACTCCAGCAAGGCGTGGAAGAAGACCGCGTGTCGGCTATGTCTGCGGCGATGCTCAGCCTCGGTGAACGAATTTCCGGTGAATTGGGGCGCGGCGGACTCGAGCAGGTTTACATCAAAGGCAATGCCGGCGCGATCGTGCTGACCTCCGTTGGACAGGAAGCGGTTCTGACCGCCCTGGCGCGGCAGGAGGCCAAATTGGGCTTGATCTTCCTCGAGATGCGACGCGCTGCCGAAGACCTGGTAAAGCTAGTCGGATGAAAAAGAAGATAAACTTTCAACGCACACACCTGTCCTGCGGACGGCGCAGGCAGTACGCAATCCCCGATGGGGAGGGCTTCAACGCCCTCCCCATCGCCTTTGTATGCCCCACCCCTCCCCTCCCGAACTGAAGGGAGTGGACGGGAGGGGCAAATTTTCGAGAGGTGATTTATGACCACAAAATATTTATTCTTCACAGGCGGTGTTGTTTCATCGGTTGGCAAAGGCGTAACCGCCGCGGCGACCGGGCTTTTGCTCAAAGAACGCGGTTTGAAGGTCGCGGTGCAGAAACTAGACCCATACATCAATGTGGATCCCGGAACGATGAGTCCCTATCAACACGGGGAAGTTTTCGTTTTGGATGACGGCGCAGAAACGGACCTCGATCTGGGTCACTACGAACGATTCATTGACATCCGCCTGAGCCGCGTCAGCAATTTCACCAGCGGACAGGTCTACGCGGAGATCATCAGCAAGGAACGCCGTGGCGATTTCCTCGGCGGGACGATTCAGGTGATTCCGCACATCACCAACGAGATCAAGCGCCGGGTCGGGTTGGTTGCGAAAGAGACCGGTGCGGAGGTGGTGCTGGTCGAGATCGGCGGCACGGTGGGCGACATCGAGTCCCAGCCGTTTCTCGAAGCATTGAGGCAACTCCGCAACGAGGTCGGACGTGAGAACGTGTTCTTCATCCATGTAACGTGGTTGCCCTACATCGGCGCGACCGGCGAACTCAAAACCAAACCCACACAACATTCGGTTGCCGCTCTGCGCTCGATTGGTATTTCACCGAATATGATTATCGCGCGCTCCGATTATCCAATCGAAGACGGCATCTGCGACAAGATTGCGTTGTTCTGCGACGTGGAGAAAAGCGCGGTCGTCCCGATGGTGACCAGCGATGTGCTGTATGAAGTGCCATTGCTTTTAGAGAAAGCCGGCGTCGGTGATTATCTTGTAGACAAATTGAATCTCACCGCCACGCGTAAACCGGATATGAAGCCATGGCAAAAACTGGTGAACAACGTCCGCAAGCCAAAGCCAAGCGTGAAGATCGCGCTGGTTGGGAAATATGTTGAACTGCAGGACGCGTATATGTCCGTGCGGGAAGCGTTGAAACACGCCGCGCTCGCCAATGACGTGGAAGTGGAAATCGGCTGGGTACATTCGGTTGATCTCGAAAAAGATAAAGGCTGGGACATTGTTCAGAGCGCAGACGGGATTATTGTTCCCGGTGGATTCGGTTCGCGCGGCATCGAGGGAAAGATTATGGCGGCGCGTTATGCGCGCGAAAAGAAAGTGCCGTATCTGGGTCTGTGCCTGGGAATGCAATTGATGTGCATCGAATTTGCGCGCAATGTTCTTCAACTTGAAGATGCCAATTCAACGGAGTTCGATCGCTCCAGCGAACATCCGGTCATTGATTTAATGATTGACCAGCGCGCCATCACTGACATGGGCGGGACGATGCGCCTCGGACTCTACCCATGCGTTTTACAAAAAGGAACGAAGGCCGCCGCGGCTTACGGCGTTCCGCAAGTGGATGAACGCCATCGTCATCGCTTTGAATTCAACAACGCCTACCGCGAGCAATTCGAGAAAGCCGGAATGGTTTTCTCTGGCATGTCACCGGACGGAAAATTGGTTGAGATTTCCGAACTAGCCGATCATCCCTACATGGTCGGGAGTCAATTCCACCCTGAGTTTTTGTCGCGACCGATGAGGCCGCATCCGCTGTTTGTAGGGTTGATGAAAGCGGCGAAGGAGAGAGGAAAGAAGTAATCAGTGATCAGTAATCAGTGATCAGTGATCGGTAAGCAGTGTAGAGTAAGTAGACTCTCGGAGCCTCGATGATTTCGGAGTTTAGTTTCCAAATCCCTTCGGCACCTCAGCGTAAACCCCTCGCATATCTTCGGGCAGAGCGGATGCCAGCACAAACATCAAACGGTCGGTCAAGGCCAAAGGCGTTTCATCGGGCTTTGGCAAAAGCGGTGGAAGAAATGTAACAGCCACGCGCGCCCGGTGCGGAAAACGCGCAAAAAAGCGATCAACGCCCACCAAGGTCATTGGCACAATCGGACAATTGGCTTCGATTGCAAGGCGCGCAGTTCCCGTCTTGGCAACGCCCAGTCCCCCGCCTTTTGAACGCGTCCCTTCCGGAAACATGCCAAGAGTTTGATTGTGATCCAGCACTTTGCGCGCATGGCGCAACGCCCACGCGTCCTTTTCGCCGCGATAGACCGGGAACGCGCCGAAGTTGCGGAATAGAATATCAATCAACGGGAATTTGAATAACTCCGCCTTGCCCATGAAAAAGATGGGGCGCGGCAAAGCCAGCTGCATCGGAAACACATCGAAATTCCCGACGTGATTCGAGGCGACGATCACCGCGCCGTCCATCGGGAAATGCTCAAGCCCGTGCACTTCCATGACCATGAACAAGCGGAAGATATGATCCAGGAGCCAAACCGTAAACTTGCGCAAAGGCGTGGCGTGAAAATAAAAAGCCTTCCGGTCGCGCGGATCGAATTCAACGGATTCGGATAAGTTCAAGACTAATTCTCCAAACGGTTTGCGATTATACTAGCAAGGTACGTCATTGCGAGCGAGCGAAGCGAGCGTGGCAATCTCCGGGTTGTGCAAGAAGATTGCTTCGGGGAAGAACACCCCTTGCAACGACACCCAGCAACATTAACCCCAGGAGTCATAAATGGACACCACGATTGAAAGCATCTCAGCCCTTGAAATTCTTGATTCGCGCGGCAACCCAACTATTGAAGTCGAGGTCATGCTGGCAGACGGCGCATGGGGACGCGCAGCGGTTCCCTCGGGCGCATCTACGGGAGAGCACGAAGCCCTCGAAATGCGTGATGGCGATAAGAAACGCTATCTTGGCAAAGGCGTGACAAAGGCCGTCGCCAATGTCAACGGTCCGATTGCAGAGGCGCTTTTCGGCTGGGACGCGGCGGAGCAAAAAGCCATAGATGCAGAATTAATTAAATTAGACGGGACCCCGAACAAGTCGAAGCTGGGTGCGAATGGAATTCTCGGAGTCAGCCTGGCAGTGGCGAAGGCCGCGGCAAATTCATTTGGTCTGCCTTTATATCGTTATCTCGGAGGGGTATACGCGCACGTCCTGCCCGTCCCGATGATGAACATTCTCAACGGCGGCGTTCACACAAATTGGCAATCCACTGATATGCAGGAGTTTATGGTGATGCCGCTCGGCGCGCCGACATTTGCAGAGGGACTGCGCTGGGGCGCGGAAATTTATCACGCGTTGAAATCTGTATTGAAAGAAAAAGGTTATGCAACGCTGGTCGGCGATGAAGGCGGATACGCTCCCGCGCTCAAAGCCAACAACGAAGCGATTGAAGTGATCCTCGCCGCGATCGAGAAGGCAGGTTTCAAAGTTGGGCGCGGAAAAGATGTGGCGATCGCGCTCGACCCGGCCGCATCCGAATTATATGAAGAAGATTCAAAAATGTATAATCTTCGCAAAGAAGGAAAAAAATTGACGGGCGAGCAAATGGTTGAGTTCTGGGGAAAGTGGATCAAGGATTATCCGATCGTTTCACTTGAGGACGGACTCGCTCAGGATGATTGGGATTCGTGGAGATTGCTAACGAAGACTCTCGGCGACAAAACGCAAATTGTCGGGGACGATTTGCTGGTCACGAACCCCGAGCGGGTTCGGCGCGCCATCGAAGCGGATGCCGCCAACGCGCTACTCGTCAAAGTGAATCAAATCGGAAGCCTGACTGAAACAATCGAAGCGGTTGAAATTTGTCAGCGCGCAGGCTGGCGCGCGGTTACCTCACACCGCTCCGGCGAAACCGAAGACGCGACGATTGCAGATCTGGCTGTTGCATTGAACACGGGCCAAATCAAAACCGGCGCGCCGGCGCGCTCGGACCGAGTTGCAAAATACAATCAATTGCTTCGCATTGAGGCTGAACTTGGCGAGGAAGCAAAATATGCGGGATGGGATGCGTTGAAACAGAAATAGCAAAAAAACTCCTGTCGAAATTCGATTCGATGGGAGCATTATTTTCGGGAGGAACACATGTCAAGTACAAAAGATATCGAACGTTACCTTGCCAATCGGCAAAAGGAAATTGATGGGGCGGCGATGTATCTTGCTTTGGCCGAATCCGAGAAACAGCCGCCGATGGCGGAAGTTTATCGCAAACTCGCGGCCAGCGAACAAAAACACGCTACAGCATGGGAGAAAAAACTCGCGGACCTGGGCGCCAGGATTCCGCCACGCAGAATCTCATGGAGAACCACAATCATGATCTGGCTGGCGAGGCGATTTGGTCCGCAATTCGTTTTGCCGACCCTCACTGCCAATGAACGCGCGGATAGTCAGGCATATGATGGTCAGCCTGAAACCGAGGCCGAAGAATTTTCAACCGACGAAAAGTCTCATGCGCGATTGCTTGCAATGGCGTCGCAATCAACGAGCGGCATCCCAGGCGGAACGGTTGCTCAACTGGAGGGACGTCACCGCGCCAGCGGAGGCAACGCTCTACGCGCCGCGGTGTTAGGCGCGAACGACGGGCTTGTCTCCATTTTAAGTCTCACAATGGGCGTAGCAGGCGCCACCAACTCAAATACCGATGTTTTGATCGCGGGGCTGGCGGGTTTGCTGGCAGGCGCAGGGTCCATGGCACTGGGCGAATGGCTGTCTGTGCAAAGTTCGCGCGAACTATATGAACACCAGATCAAGATCGAGGCAGAGGAAATCACGGAAAGCCCGGAAGAGGAGTTGGAGGAGCTGACTCTCATCTACCAATCAAAAGGTTTGCCTGAAGGCCGCGCGAGAGAATTGGCCTCGCACATGATGGAGGATCAGACTCATATTCTGGACACACTGGCTCGTGAAGAGTTAGGTATTGACCCGGAGGAATTAGGCGGGTCCGCGTATGAAGCGGCTTTCACCTCCTTCTTTTTGTTTGCGGTCGGCGCGATCTTCCCAATCTTTCCATATCTCTTTTGGGGCGGGGCTTTAGCGATTTATCTGAGTTTGGCGATCAGCGGGCTGGGACTTTTCATCATTGGCGCGGCAATTACTCTTATGACCGGCCGGGGAGTCTTATACTCAGGATTTAGACAGGTTTTAGTGGGGTTAGCCGCGGCGGGATTGACTTACGGGGTTGGCAAACTGATCGGCATATCTGTTAGTTAAATATTCCTAATCAGGCCTCGCATAAAAAGCGAGGCCTGATTGCATTAAAATATTGTCAAACTACTTGACAAACTTTTTTTCCGTGCTATCATTTACATGAAATCCCATTCATTCTTATCAGGAAAATACGAGTTGAGCACTTTTTTCACGCCAATCCCGGCCCAGCATGTAAAAAGTCTTAACAAACACGTGGCTCTGGATTTAATCCGTTTCACACCGGGTGGAATTTCGCGAGTTGAACTTGCTCAACGCATGTCACTCACGCGTGCGGCTGTGACCTCCATCGTTAATGATCTGATTTCAAACGGAATTATCCGAGAGGCGGAAAGCCGATCGGTCAACAGCGGGCGTCCTCCTGTGATTCTGGAAATCCACCCGGAGCGGGGATATGTAGCAGGCATTGATATGGGGGCCACTCATCTCTCGGCCATAATTGCCAATTTGGCCACACATGTAATCAAGGAAAAGGAAGTTCCTTTCGACATTTCCAAAGGGCCGGACATTTGTATCGCTCAAGCCAATGAATTATTGAGCGAATTACTCACTGCCAGCGGCCTTGTTCTGGCCGATCTTGTTGCGATTGGCGTAGGCGTACCCGGCCCGATTGTGGCCGAGGCCGGAATGGTCTTGGCGCCCCCGATTATGCCGGGGTGGGATCGGTTTCCCATCCTGGAAACGTTGGAAAAACTTTGGAAACGTCCTGTCTCGCTCAACAATGATGCAGAATTGGGCGCGCTGGGTGAATGGGCTTGCGGCGCAGGGCGCGGTCAGAAGAATCTAGCATACATCAAAGTGGGAACCGGGATCGGGTCGGGTATTTTACTAAATGGTGAAATTTATCGCGGCGCGACAGGTTCCGCCGGTGAAGTCGGTCATCTTACGATTGACGAGAACGGTCCGCTTTGTACCTGCGGTAACCGAGGCTGTTTGGAAGCCATTGCCGGTGGAAAGGCAATTGCACTTCAGGCTCAGGATGCTGTTCGGAACGGACAGCGCACACAATTAAACACAATCGCGCCGCCTGAAAATATCTCCGCGAAGGATGTGGCCGCCGCCGCACGCCGCGGAGATTTGCTTTCCCAGCAAATCCTTTCGCAGGCGGGCGATCATCTGGGTGTGGCGATTGCGGGTCTTGTTAATCTATTTAATCCGGGAATGGTCATCGTGGGGGGTGGCGTCGCGCAAATCGGAGATTTGTTCCTCGAGCCTGTCAGAAAAGCGGTCCAGAAACGGAGCCTGCCGGCGGCCGCGCAGGCAGTTCGAATCACAACTGCCTTGCTGGGCAGGCGTTCATCGTGTATGGGCGCGGTTATTCAGGCGGTTTCTATTGCATTACACCAAACTGCCGAAAACAAGTCGTCTTTGTTGGTAGTGGAAGAAACTGAAACCAGAATGGCTAAAGTATAATAATTTATAAGCGGGTGCTATCCCAGAAAAGAGGTAACTATGGCGAGCGTAACTTATGACAATGTCACCAAAAAATTTGGGGACGCAGTGGCCGTTGACAATCTAAACATCCACGTGGATGACAAGGAGTTTCTCGTCCTGGTGGGTCCATCGGGCTGTGGCAAGACGACAGCCCTGCGATGCCTCGCTGGGCTCGAGGAAATCAGCGACGGCAGGATTCTGATCGGCGACCGGGTGGTCAACGATGTGGCGCCGAAGGATCGCGATATCGCAATGGTCTTCCAGTCATACGCCCTCTACCCTCACTTATCGGTGTATGACAACATGGCATTCGGTCTCAAGCTCCGCAAAGTGAACAAGGATGTGATCAAAAAGCGGGTCGAAGAAGCCGCGGATATCCTCGGCATCACTGATTTATTGAATCGGAAACCCCGCCAGCTTTCCGGCGGACAGCGCCAGCGCGTTGCCGTGGGACGTGCGATTGTGCGTGAGCCTAAGGTTTTTCTTTTCGACGAGCCACTCTCCAACCTCGATGCAAAGTTGCGCGTCCAGATGCGTGCCGAGATCAGCAAATTACATCAACGCCTCGAGACCACATTCATTTATGTGACCCACGATCAGACCGAAGCCATGACCATGGCGACGCGCATCGCAGTCATCAACAAAGGCAAGCTACAACAACTCGATACGCCTCAGAATTTATACGACAGCCCGGCCAACCTGTTTGTGGCAGGCTTTATTGGCTCCCCTGCTATGAACTTCTTCCCGGCAAAACTTCGCAAAGACAACGGCAGGCTGATCGTTGACACAGGCGACTTCATTGTCCCCATCCCCGCGGACCGTTCCAAGGTCTACGCATCGCACACAGACAAAAGCGTCATCTTCGCCATTCGCCCGGAGAACATTCACGATGCCGCTTTTCTCCCGCCGAACATCCACGCGGAAAAAGTCGAGGCCAAAGTGGATGTCACCGAATTAATGGGCAATGAAATTTTTCTATACCTCCTTAGCGGCAAAAATACCTTTGTTGCACGCGTCGACCCGCGCTCGCAACTGCGCGTGGGGAATCAGACACAGGTCGCGTTCGACATGGACAAATTCCATATCTTCGATGCGGAAACTGAACAGGCCATTCGCTAACGCATCGTTCAGGACAAAGGAGGTGATGCCGCTTTATATGGTTAGTCAATGCTGATGATTTTTTGTATTCAGAAAGCCAAAATATTTCAAGGAGAATAAGAGAATGAACAAGAAACTGTTCGCGCTATTCAGCGTCCTGCTGATTGCCGCGTTCGCACTTTCGGCCTGCGGCCCAAAAGCCACCCCCGTCTCCACAGCGCCGGTGGAAATCACCCTCTGGCACGCGTATGGCACAGGCTCCGCGGAAGAGACTGCACTGACCAAGGTCCTCGCGCAAGCCGCAACTGACATGCCAGACATCAAGATCAATGTGCTCCAGGTTCCATTCAATGATATTTTCAACAAGTACCGCACGGATGTTGCCGCGGGCGCTGGACCCGATCTGTTCGTCGCCCCGAACGACTCCCTCGGCGATGATGCTCGCAACGGTCTGCTGGCCGACATCACCGATCTTGCAAAAGGCAAGCTCGACAATTACAGCAAACTGTCCATTGACGGCATGACCGTGGACGGCAAACTGTATGGCATCCCTGAGTCTCTCAAGGCAGTCGTCTTCTGGTACAACAAAGACATGCTTCCCACTCCACCTGCCACAACAGATGATCTCAAGGCCCTCATGGAAGGCGGCACGCCGATTTCCATCAGCTACGGTTGCTACCATGACTTCGGCTTCTTCGGCGCTTTCGGCGGCAAGATCTTCGATGACAACTGGAAGGTTATCGCCGATCAGGGCACAGGCGTGACCGATGCCATGACCTACCTGAACAGCCTGTATCAGATCTCCAAGAAGAATGGCTGGCCCAAGAATGATAGCGATGGCCTCGCACCCTTCACAGAAGGCAAGATGGCCGCCATCACCAACGGCAACTGGGCGATGAATGATTACCGCAAGGCTCTCGGCGACAAACTGGGTGTGGCTCCCCTGCCCAAGGGTCCTGCTGGCCCGGCGACTCCTTTCCTCGGCGTTGATGGCTATTACTTCAATCCGAACGGCCAGAACAAAGATGCCGCTCTCAAAGTCGCGCTTTATCTGACTGGCAAAGCCGCTGAGACCACAATGATGACCGACGCCGGTCATGCGCCTGCCCGCACGGATATTGAAGTGACCGATCCATTGATGAAGGACCTGCTTAAAGCCTTCAACACCGGCTCCTACATCCGCCCGCAGGTTCCGCAACTCGGCCTCTACTGGTCTAACTTCTGCGGTGACAGCGATGTTTACGAGAAGGGCGTTGATCCTGCTGAGTGGGTCAAGACCGCTACCGCAAACGCCAATAAGTAAGTCTCATTAAATTGCGGAGGCGAACAGGTTGATCTGTTCGCCTCCGTCCCTTTAGAATATCGAACCGCGATAACCAAGGAGAAGATTATGGCGACCACTTCCATGAAGATGACGAGTATGCCCAAGCGAGGAAAGCAGGGTTTCACTCGTAGAGCATTACTTCCATACATGTATCTGGTTCCCGCGTTCGCCGTCATGGCAGTGATCACATTCTATCCCCTGATATTTCAAGTGATCATTTCATTCACCGATTTTCAGACAAAAGACCTGCTCAAACAACTAGCCTCGCCAAATCTACACCAGATCGGCCTCAAGAACTACATTGACATCATTACAGGCGGTTTGCCTGTTCAAAATTTCGAGTTCTTCCGGGTTCTCACCTACAACTTCTGGTGGGCAATTACCAACGTGGCCGTCCACGTGCCTGCCGGAATTTTAATTGCGGTTGCCCTCAACACACAGGGACTGTGGTTCAAGCGGATTTATCGTGCAATTTATGTCTTGCCTGTTGTTGTTCCTCCGCTGGTCGTGGCGACAGTCTGGCGGAATATTTTCAACGAGCAATATGGCGCGATGAACCAGTTTCTAACTTGGGTGGTTCATTTATTTGGTTCCACGCAGGTGATTCACTTGCGGTGGCTCGAGGAATACACGCCGCCGATTCCATGGCTTTTACCGAACGGCCCCCTGCCTCTCGCGTACTACGCCATGATGATCGCCAATTTCTGGCTCGGCTGGCCCTTCATGACTCTTGTGGCGACCGGTGCGCTTCAAAGCATACCCAAAGACCTTTATGAAGCAGCGTCCATTGACGGAGCCTCCAGCCCCCAGCAGTTCTGGAATATCACGGTTCCGTTGATTCGCCCGGCGATGGTGCCGGCGGCCATTTACGGTTTCACCCTTTCTTTCAACCTGTTCAACTTCGTATATTTCATGACAGGCGGTGGTCCTGCGCGCTCCACAGAAATCCTCGTCACATTTGCATATGACCTGGTTCGCAATCTGCGTTTATATGGAGTGGCCGCGGCCTTCGCTGTAATTGTCTTCTTCGTCGCCCTGGTTGTATTCCTGATTACTAACCGCATCACGCGCGCAACCGAGTCCTATGCGGAGGCTTGAGATGTCTACGTACAAAGAAACAACCAAAAGCAAAAACCTGATCGTGCGCTTCCTGAATATGAACACCTCCGGAGAAGTCGGCGGGCGCGAATTTCCGCTTTGGAAACAAATCCTCATGCAGTTGCTGGCTTTATTTATCACTGCTGAGGTGATGTTCCCGATCATGTATGTGATCACCATGTCGCTCAGCTCGAAGACCACACGGCCTTCAAGCCTGGAGTTGTTCCCGAAAGAAATATCCTTTGTTGCTTACCAACAAGTATTGGATCACCCAACCGGCAACCCGGTCACCTTCATCGAACTGTTGCGAAATAGCTTCCTGCTTTCTGTTGGCGTTGGGTTAACCGCTCTTCTGATTGCGGTGAGCGCTGCTTACGCCTTCTCCCGCTTCAAATTCAAACTGCGCCAGGTTTTGATGGTGCTGGTTTTCGTTCCTCTGCTGATGCCCGCCATCGGTCTCTCGACGCCGCTTTACTTGCTTTTGAACAGCTTTCGGTTTGTAGACTGCGGGCAAGGAATCACTGCCTTTTATCCAATCACAAGTTGCGCGGCGGGCGTCACCGGCAAACTGATCTTCAACTTGCGCGACTCACTTTTCGGCGTTGGCATTGCCATGATCGCAGGCGCATTGCCCTTCGCAGTTTGGAATCTCAAAGGCTATCTGGATACGATCCCCAAGGAACTCGAAGAGGCTGCCATGATTGACGGCGCGGATCCGAATCAGGTCTTCTTTCAGATCGTTCTCCCCCTCGCCGTTCCGCAACTGGCCGTCACTTTCTTCCTTGGTTTCATTGGCCACTGGCAGGAGTTCGCGCTTCCGTGGCTTTTCCTCAGCCAGCCGAAGGATTACACACTCTCGATGACCCTTTACAACATGACCGGCCAGTATGCCAACAGCATTCCATGGAATCGCTTCGCGGCGATGGCCGTCATCGTAGCCCTCCCGGTGGCGATCATATACGTTGCCCTCCAAAAACAAATCGTCAGCGGCCTGACGTCAGGCGCAGTCAAAGGATAAAACCAAGAGGGGCGGTCGGACAGGCCGCCCCGAATTTTTGTGCCATGCTCAGGCGATTCTTCCTCCTCATCCTGACTCTCCTCGCCGCATGCGTTCCAACGGGACCTCAAGCGGCTTCCGTTTCGACAAATTCATCCAATGCCGAGGCCGCTTCGCGTCCCTGGTGGCGAGATGCAGTCTTTTACGAAATCTTCGTTCGCAGCTTCTACGACACAAACGGCGACGGCATTGGCGATTTCAATGGAGTCGCCGCAAAACTGGATTATTTGCAAGACCTCGGCATCACGGGCATCTGGTTAATGCCCATTAACCCTTCGCCTTCCTATCATGGCTATGACGTGACCAATTACTACAACGTCAATCCTCAATATGGCACAATGGATGACTTCAAACACGTATTGAACGAAGCGCACAAACGCGGCATTCACGTCATTATTGATCTTGTTCTCAATCACACTTCCAGCCAGCACCCATTTTTCGTTGATGCAAATAACAGCCCAGACTCAAAATATCGAGACTGGTATGTCTGGTCAGACGCCGATCCCGGCAACAACTGGCATCCAGGAAAAGCCGGTTACTACTACGGCCTCTTTTGCGATTGTATGCCGGACTTGAACTATCGCAATCCTGAAGTGACCGCACAGATGGAAAACGTCGTCCGCTTCTGGCTGAAGGATGTCGGCGTAGACGGTTTCCGCGTGGACGCGGCCAAGCATTTGATCGAGGATGGCAAGCAGACCGAAAACACGCCCGCCACCCATGAATGGTACAAGAATAACTTTTATCCCTCGTACAAAGCAGATGACCCAAACGCGTACGCCGTCGGTGAAGTCTATGGCGCGGGCGCGGCGCTGGTCAAATCTTACACCGACAACCAACTCGATCAGGTCTTCAACTTCGAGATGGCCAGCGGATTCGTCAACAGCGCCGCGGGCGGGTCGAACAGCGGCGTAAACAGCGCCATCAAGTTTTCGTTGAAGGACATGTCAAATTTCGACTTCGCCATTTTCCTCACCAACCATGATCAAAACCGTGTCATGAGCGTTTTGAACGGCGACGTAAACAAAGCCAAAGTCGCCGCGGCGCTCATGCTCACATCGCCTGGCACACCGTTCATTTATTATGGCGAAGAAATTGGGATGCAAGGCAAAAAACCGGATGAAGATATTCGCCTGCCCATGCAATGGTCAGCGGAGGCCAGTGCGGGCTTCACCCTGGGCGCGCCCTGGCGCGCGCCCTTCGCCGATTACACGACCGTCAACGTCGCCGCGGAGCAAAGCCATCCCGATTCTCTCTTCACGCTCTATAAAACGTTGATCCATTTGCGCAAGCAACACCCTGCTCTGCACAGCGACATCATCGTTTTGCCAGATGCTCACAACCCCGCGCTCTTTGCAAGCCTGCGCTCTGTCAAGAGTGAAACCATCCTGGTGCTGATTAATTTGGGCGGGTCGCCTGTCAGCGATTACTCTCTCTCGCTTGATGCCAGTTCAATCGCGGCGGGCACATATCAACCATCAGCGTTGATAGGGGTCGCGGCGGCGTCCCCGCTCCGTGTCAACGCGGGCGGCGGCTTTACAGATTTCAAGCCCCTCGCCGAAATCCCGCCTTTCTCGATCAACATATATCAACTTAATCCATAAATCAATCAACGAGGGCCAACGATGCATACACCAAAATGGGTCACCGATTCCATCTTCTATCAAATCTTCCCCGACCGTTTTGCAAAATCGGAACGCGTACCCAAACAGGGATTAAATCTGGAAGCGTGGGATACGCCGCCCACGACTCACGGCTTCAAGGGCGGCGACCTGCGCGGCGTGACCGAACATCTTGATTACCTCAAAGACCTCGGCATTAACGCCATCTACTTTACGCCGGTATTTGCTTCCGCCTCCAATCATCGCTATCACACCTATGACTATTACAACGTGGATCCGCTCCTCGGCGGCAACGATGCACTGCGCGAGTTGCTCGATAAAGCGCATAAAAAAAACATCCGCGTGGTGCTCGACGGCGTATTCAACCATGCCAGCCGCGGCTTCTGGCAGTTTCATCATACGCTCGAAAACGGCGCGGCTTCACCGTATGTAGATTGGTTTCACTTTGATCCCGATCGCCTGTATGGCAAAAAACACTGGGGGGCCTATCCCTCGCCGCATGAACAACACCTCATTCAACAGGAAGGTAGTTTCAAAGCCATCGGATATCAAGGCTGGTGGAATCTTCCCGCGCTTCCCAAATTCAACACCAACACGCCCGCGGTGCGCGAATTTATTTTCGGCGTGGCCGAGCATTGGGTCAAATTCGGCATTGACGGCTGGCGGCTGGATGTTCCCGGCGAGATTGACGACGATTCGTTCTGGCGGGAATTTCGCCGACGCGTGCGCGCCATCAATCCTGAGGCTTACATCGTCGGGGAGATCTGGCACGACGCGCGACGCTGGCTTCAGGGCGATCAATTCGACGCCAGCATGAATTATCTCATCACCGCCGCGTGTCTCAGTTTCTTCACCGGCAAACATCTTGACCTGCACGAGACTCTCAAAGCGGGCGGATATCAAAACATTGTCCAACCGATTGATGCAAATGAATTCGCCAATCGGATCGATTCGATTCTGGGGATGTACAAACCGGATGTGACGCGCGTGCAACTCAATCTGCTTGACAGCCATGACACGCCTCGTTTCCTGACCTGTGCCGGGCACGACCTCAACAGCCTCAAACTCGCCCTGACGTTTCTGCTCACCTACCCCGGCGCGCCGTGCATTTTCTACGGAGACGAGATCGGTCTTTCCGGGCGGCATGACCCCGAATGTCGTCGGTCTTTCCCGTGGGACGAAAGCAAATGGAATCACAACCTGCGCGATTTCGTCAAAGGCCTGATCAAACTTCGCAAGTCACATAAAGCCCTGCGCTGGGGCAAATTCGAGCGACTTTATGCCAATGACGGGGTTTACATTTTCAAACGGACCCGCGCGGAGGAAGCAATCCTCGTCGCGCTGAACGCGGCTGAAGCGGCGCGCAAGGTTGATTTGACGGCATCCGCTTCGAGTCAGGGCAAGACGCGGGTTCTCCTCGGCGAGGTGGGAATCGAAAAAGAGAATAAAAGTATCCGGGTAACGATCCCGCCGCGCAGTGGTGTGGTTTTGAAAATCTGAAACAAGTATCGCTTTTTGTATCACAACATATATCGAAAAAAGCCTTAGACTGACGTCTATTCTCTGCTTTAATGTGGGCATCAGCGGAGTCTGCTCTGAAGAATGGAGGAAGCCATGAGCGAATCGCAACAGGAAGTCCTGGCAAGAATTTTGGAAGGTCTGAAGAGCGAAGACTCAACAGATCGCCTTGCCGCCATCCACGAACTTGGTCGCATCAACTACAGCAGCGCAGCCATCCTGGCGGAATTGGAACGACTGGCGCTTAAGGGGCCAAAGGCGGTTCGCCAGGCGGCGTTGGAAGCGCTCGACTCGAAGGTCAGCCAATATATACGTTCGCAGACATTGAAACATTTAAACCCCAATGAACGACTCGTAATCCTGGCGGAATTAGAGGATTGGGAAGAACAGGGATTAATCCAGCACGAGCAGGCGGAAGTTTTGGCGCGGCGCTATGACTTCAGCCGTAAGCCCATCGAACCCGAAAAATCCGTTGCGCCTGAGAGCATAAGGCCCACCAATGCGCCGGCACCCAGGGCTGCCTCTAAACCTGAGCCTGCGAAGATTCAACCCAAAGCGCCAACGCTTGCTGAATCTGCCGCGCCGCGCCTCACACTCACCGAACGGCTTCTTAGTCAGACCAGCATCAATATCTTTTTATATCTGGGCGCCTTCCTCGTAATCGGCGCCGCGGCAATTTTGGCGGCCCTTGTAGCCTCGACGCGACTCCCCATCCTATTGGGAGTCACCCTTCTCTTCGCGGCTGGGGCCGTCGCGATCAGAAAGCGTCTGCCGCAACCGAGTTTCACACTTTTTATTGTTTTCTCCTTTCTGCTTCCAATTGACGCAAATGTAATTTCGCAATCGCTCCATCTAGAGGGGCGGGCGGAAAGCGGATACTGGGCGGCGGTCTTTTTCACGATGGCCGTCATCTGGGGAGCCGCAACATGGTTCTATACCTCGCGGCTGTTCAGTGTCGCGGCCTTTGCATCGCTGACTCTGGCTTTTCTGAATTTTGGTGAAATTTTCGATGCGGCTGTCAACTGGAACCTTTTCAGCGTCGTTCTTAGCAACCTGATCGGCCTCCTGGGCGTCCGCGTCCTCAAGACGTGGAAAGACAACAAGTTCGCACTCCCTTTATTTTTTGCCGCACAGATCACACAGTTGATAATTTTGTTTATTTCCTTCGCGTCTGTGACGGTGAATCTGTTCTTCGATTCACCAACCCCGGCGGATTGGCTGACAAGTGGATTGACCTGGTTTGCCTCCGCCTCCTTCTACGCCTGGAGCGGAGCGCTGATCCCATTCGCTCTCTTCCCCTGGGCCGCCGCGGCCTCTCTGCTTCCCGTCTCGTGGTTAATGCTCAAATTCTTCAATGCCTCCAATTCTGTTCAAATCATCGGTCTATGGATTTGGGGCACACTTTTTGCTTCGGCCAGCGAATTTTTGTTTCGCAGAAAATCAGAATATTTGCAACACTTTAGCGCGCCTGCATTGTTGGGGTCTTTATCTCTATTCCTGGTCTCTGGAGTATGGGGATTGTTCGAGGACGTTTCCTACGGCTTTGCCTGCCTGATGGGAACTGCTGTCGTGTACACGATTCTTATGGTCCGTCGCCCGCGCGCGTATATTTGGTTCGGCGCATTGCTGGCAGGTCTGGCGGGGTATTTCACATTCTTCAATTTGCCGCTTATGGAACGAACGCACATTGAGGCGGCCTATCAATTTTTGGGCGCGGCTCTATTGTTAACAGTCCCCGAGCTGGCATTCCGATCTCCATTTAGTTCAAAACAGCCGTGGCGTTGGCCGCCGCTTACTATCGGGATAATTACAGCGTTTACGAACATCCTGGCAATATTTGCACAATCTCAAGATCCGAAAACATCCGCGATTGTCTTCGGTTCGTATGCGATCTTGTCCGCGCTGTACGCTTTACACTTCAAATCCCCCAACATAGGATATCTTGCTACTGCATTCACGGCAATTTCGATAGAATATGCACTTCAATATTTTCACTTTAGTTCGTGGGTCGCGGTATTTACCGGCCTTGCTGTTCTCTATTTTGTCAGCGGATATTTTCTCCGAAAAGAGAAAACCCAGGGCTGGGGAAGCATGCTCCGCATCAGCGGACTGGCCCTGGGCGCGATCATTTCATTGCTATCTTTGATCGCGCTTGAGCCGGGGAGCGGATGGTACGCGCTTGGCGTCGGCGGGCTGTTTATCTTTGAGACCTATCTTCGCCGCGCCGACCGGATGGAATCCAGCGGCTTGATTTTCTTCAGCATCGCCTCCATCCTCATTCTCAGAGATTTCAAAATCTACACACTGACCTATCACCTGTTGAGCGCCAGCCTGCTATGGCTCGGCGCGGACCTGATCTTCTCGAGGACTCTCAACCCGCGCCGCGTTGCAGGTCTCACTCGCGCTGTCGGCGGCGGGATTGCCATATTGAACGGGCTTCTTCTGCTTGTGCCGAATTTTTCGAGCGCAAGCCAGGGCGCATTCTGCTATGGCGCTTACGCGGCTTTCTTCGCGCTCTATGCCATAATTTATCGCCAGCCCAATCTTGGCTACGCTACTACAACATCCATCGCGCTGAGTAGCCTTTATTCATTGGAATATTCATCGCATCTTGATCAATGGCTTCCAGTTTTTACCGGCCTGGCCTTCCTGTATTTTGCCGCAGGACTCCTCCTCCGATTAAAAAAGGAGGGTCTTTGGGGAATGATGTTGCGCACCAGCGGCTTGATCCTCGGCATCCTTCTTTCCATAACCGCGTTGCTCACATTCAAAGCGACCGCGGGTTGGTATGTGCTGGTCATCGGCGCAATGGCTGTGGTTGAAGTATTCGTCCGTCCAGACGACCGTCTGGAAGCAGGCGGCCCATTCCTATTTAGCATCGCGACGGTTCTCATTCTGCATGATTTCGATGTCACTGCTTTTGTTTATACTCTCCTAAGTATCAGCCTCATTTGGCTTGGCGCGGATTTGATTTATGCGCGAGTACTCCCAAGGCGACGGCTGGCTTTGTTCACTCGCCTGGTGGGCGGAGCCGCGGCTGTTCTGAATGGATTGATCCTGCTGGCGTTCGCAAAGCCGGAACAATCCGCGATTTGTTTTGGAGCATACACAATCTTCTTTGCGGTCTATGCCTGGTTCTATCGCAAACCGCTTTTGGGATATGCCGCGACCGCTTCGTTCCCACTGAGCGCCTTTTTTGAACTGCGCTATCTGCATCAGCATAACTGGCTTTATACGATCGTCGCGATCGCGGGTTTGTACTACGCGTTCGGCTATTTTCTACGCCGCCGCGCAAACGCTGAGAACTGGAGCCGGATGTTATTGTTCAGCGCCCTTGGGCTGGGAGTCATTAACTCGCTCAGCGCGCCGCTTCAAGCGGGGTTGGAAGCGGCTATCCCCGTCTCCATCGCGGCTACATTATTCGCAATAGAGGCCTTCGCCCGCCGCAACGTCTGGCTGGGATTCCCCGTGAATTTGTTATATCTTGAAAGTTATTACTTAATTCTGGTGTGGCTCAAAGTGGATCAACCGCAATATTTCTCGATGGGCGCGGCGATCTTGGGAATGTTAATGCATTACTTGCTCACGCGCGCGGGAAGCAAAACCGGGGCGTTCCTGACCGGCATGTTTTCACAATTGACCTTGCTCGGCACAACTTATATACAGCTCTATGCAACGGAAAAACTCGGATACTTTGTCGTGATCTTTTTTCAGGCATTGGCCGTGCTGATCTACGGCATCATAGCGCGTTCACGCAGTTTGGTGATCGCGCCCATCGTTTTCATCGTGCTGTCGGTCTTCACAGTGATCTACGGCGCGCTGAAAGGAATCTCGACGGTTATTCTGATCGGTTGCACAGGCATTGTTTTACTTTTGCTTGGCATCCTGACAGTCGTGTTGCGGGAACGCATCATAAAGATCGGGGCGCGGCTAAATGATTGGAGCGCATAAAAGAGAACGACCAACCGCATGGGTTGGTCGTTTAAATTATTTCCATGTTGCTTTTACGAGTTCCGGCAAAATCTCACCCGACCTGCCTTGTAAAAAATAATCCGCTTTCGGAGTCAGCGGGGTAGGCTCTGCATTGATCTCGATGATGACCGCGCCGCGATTACGAGCGGCATGCGCCAGTGACGCCGCGGGCTGGACAACGCCCGATGTTCCAATTGAAAAGAAGACTTCGCTATTACGCGCGGCTTCGACTGCCGCTTCCAACTCGGACCTCGGGAGGGCCTCGCCAAACCAAACGACATGCGGCCTGAGCATTCCACCACAGACCGGGCAGCGCGGGACTTCGGCTTCATCGTCATCCCATTCATCTGCAAAAGTGTAACAGTCCGCGCAACGGACGCGTTGAATATTTCCATGCAGTTCGATCACGCGCGGGCTTCCTGCGAAGCGATGCAAGCCATTCACATTTTGGGTAATCAACGTGAATTCTGAAAAGTGCTTCGACATTTCCACGAGCGCATAATGCCCGGCGTTAGGACGCACGCCTTTGATGGCTTCGCGCCGCCACGCGTACCAGTCCCATACAAGTTTTGGGTCGCGGCGAAAGGCCTCCGGCGACGCTAAATCTTCCGGCTTGTATTGTTTCCATAAGCCGTCTTGCGCGTCGCGGAAGGTGCGGAGGCCGCTTTCTTGCGAGACTCCGGCCCCGGTCAACGCGGCGACGTGGGAAGATTCTTGAAGCAGTGAAAGAAGATCAGGAGAAAAATTCACAACAGAATTTTACGACAAAAATATTGGGACTAATGAGTGATACATTGTCAAGATTAAAAGGTTATCATTATTGGCGTAGCTCGGTTCAGATATTAAAAGGAGAACGTCATGAAGAACCATCTTCATTTGTCTGCGTTTCTCATCTCCATTGTCTCCGTGTTGGTCGGAGCATGTGAGTTACCGGTCACGCACCGCTACCGCATAGCCTACAATTTCATAGAACCGGCACATATGGTATATATGCTTGGCACTACCATCAATTTCGATTTGCAAGTCCTCGTTCCTTTTCCTCCAGGCTACCGCCCATACTATGGTCCCGGCGGCCTTCCTATCCTCAACGCGGTGGTATTCTTTGCGAATGCAACGGAGATTGGTAGAGCCACAATAATAAGGGCGGATTCCGTCGGTACGTTGGGTGATAGTACTAGAGCTGCTCTCTTCGAGGCCTCGGGCACTTGGACGCCGTCCAGCCACGGCATCTACTATATTCAAGCGCAGTCGATACTAATGCTTGGCGGGCCGGTGAATGGAGATTATTCAAATTCAATTCAAATCTGTGTGATTGCAGACATCAGTGAAATCCGAATGTGTACAACTGACAGGATTACACCCATTCCGTACAGCGCGCCCTTTACATTTTCCGCGCCAACACCCACACAAACACTTATTCCAATTCCTACCGAGACACCACAAGGATTATGCCCTCCCGGTACTTATTATTCTTCTACAACTAACAGGTGCATTCCGATTCAGATTGCGACTGCGAAGCCCGGCTCCGGCGGTGTGAATTGTTCGCAGTACACGACCGATACATCTTGCAACGCTGATCCTGCCTGTAGCTACAACTACGTGAAAAAGAAATGCGAGAGCAAATAATCACATATATTAATAATTACATCACACAGCGGACTTAAGTCCGCTGTGTTTGTTTTAGACCAGACTTTCCAACCAATGATTGTAAATGTTAACAAACACAAACAACAAGTGATTATTTTCAATTGTACTCCGCGTCATTATTCATACCAATAACCTATACCAATGATCAACATTTACGATAGAATGCGAACCGTATCATATTCCAAAGGAGGCATGAATGAAGGTCAGATCTATTTTATCGGTTGTATTTATCTTGTTGGCGGTTTTGGCGCTCAGCGGGTGTGCCCTTCGACACGAAAGCATTATCCGCATCACCGATCCCGGCAATGGGAACACGTTCCCCCTCGATCAGCCAATCACTATTCGAGTACACGTCAACACTGCGGTCCTCGCAAATTATCATCAGGTGGGCGGCTGGAGTTTTTATGAGTTTAACATCATTGACGGAGGCACCCGCACCGTCATTGCCCACGGAGGCCGTAGTATCAATTTTGATGAATTTGAATGGACACTGAGCGCAGGTTCCGCAGGACCACACTATATTAGTGTACAAGGAAGAGTGGGGCGGAATGTTGGATCAAACCAATTTGAATATAGCGACTGGATCAATTCAAACGAAGTCTGCTTCTATGTGGGGCCGAACCCACCAAGCGATTTCTGTAGTGTGCGCACGATCGTAGAGCCGCTCACGGTAACAACGCTCACTCCCACACCGCCTCCGACGGTTACTCCCGTCACACCAGTCATAATCAGGCCAAACCCCCACAACCCCGGCGGGACGAATCCAACCGGCTGTGCGGCGTTTACCGATCAAACCAGTTGTCAATTGGCCGGCTGCTCGTGGAATTATGGGTCGTGTGTTGTGAATCCATAAGCACTGAGATAAACCAAACAAAAAGCAGACTCTCAATCGAGTCTGCTTTTTCATCAGTTATACACACAACTTCACGGGCATGGCGCCAGCGAGATGTTGTTCAAATAAAGGCGGGTTGCTCCAATCCGATTCAACTTCTTATCGCTCGCCACGAGTTGATACTGAACCCAGGCGGATTTGAATTCGCTGTAGTGCGAAATATTCTTGTAGGTCAAAATATAAGTGAACGTTCCGTTGCCATCGCCGTCCATGATCGCGCCGCCGCCCCAATCGGTTGACTCATCACTGTTTTTATCCTGCAAACGAAGCCATAAAGTCACGAGTTGAACCTTGGGGTTTGTAACGCGCGCCTTGAATGTAACAAAATTCTGCTTGCACGATCCCCAGAATATCTGATTGCCGGAAACTTGAACCGAGGTGAACAGCCCGCTTTCAGGCGTACCCTGAGCCGAAACCTCCGTGATCAACAAACCAATCGTGCTCGTCGGTTGCGGAGTGTTCGACGGAGTCGCTGTCGGGCCGGAATAAATCAACGTGGGCGTTTCCGTAAAAGTCGGGGTCGGTTGCGTCGGCGTGACCGAGGGAGTCAGAGTAGGAGACGCATACACCGTCGCTGTAAACGTCGCGGTGGGCGGAGCGGGAGTCGGTGTGGGGGGAAATAGAAACGAAGTAGAACAAGATGACAATAGCAGACTCAGGAGAAGGAGGAACAATGGTTTTTTCATGGTTGACCTCGCAAATATCCCAAATATATGAATATATTTTAGTATGAAAGCATGATTTTGGGATAAGTGAAAATCATTTGTAAGTTTATTGGACGGCTCGGCATGCTACCATATTCAGGATGAAAGACAGCATCGAATTCCTTCGATTGGCCGATACCTTCTTCGACGGCGTTGTGCAGATTGACGTCAACGGCCTCGTGGTCTTATGGAACAAAGGAGCGGAGCGCATCACGGGTTATGCGGCCAGGCGAGTGGTCGGAAAGCCCTACAATAAACCGGCCATCCACTTATCGGAAAAAGGGGAGGAACTGCGCGACCACAGCATTCCCATTCTGGCAACCATCAAAGACGGCCGTCCGCGCGAATCGATTCTGTCGCTCCGGCATCATGAAGGCTACAGCATTCAAGCGCTGGTCAGAACCACGCCCCTCAAAGACGACAAGGGTAGGCTCGTCGGCGGTATCGAAATCTTTACCGACAACAGGGCTATCATCGCGGCTTTCCAATCCACTCAAAGGACCGAAGATACGGTGCTGTTCGATCCTCTGACCGGAATCGGCAACCGCTCGCACATTGAATCAAAAATCCGATACGCGCTCGGAGATTATCAACACAAAATAGGCCGGTTCGGAATCCTGTTCATGGATATTGACCACTTCAAGGATTTCAATGACACTTACGGCCATCTGGCAGGAGACAAAATCCTGCGCATCGCGGCTCAGACTCTGCGTCATAATCTCCGCCTCACCGATTCGTGCGGACGCTGGGGCGGCGAGGAGTTCCTCGCGCTGGTGTTGGATGTTGATACGTTGGGTCTCCAGAGAGTTTCCGAAAAAATCAGAATGGTTATCGGACAGACAAAGGTCGAGGAGGACGGAACGGAATTGAATGTCACCGTTTCCATCGGCTCCACGCTGGCGCGGCCAGACGACACGCTTCAAACCCTAATCGAGCGCGCCGACCATTTGATGTACAAAAGCAAACAGGGCGGAAGGAACCGGGTCACAATCGGGGACTAGAAAAAAGCCACAGAGAGCACGGAGTCTATTTCTTTGTAACGCAAAGGAGCTTTGTGTCCTTAGCGCCTTTGCGGTGAAACCCCTCGACTTGTCTCGTCTTCTTTTCTGGTATAATCTGCGCTCGTGACTGGTCCTGCCCTACGGTCCATTCCGCCAAAACACGCGGGACATAGGCTGTGGGCATGGAGACCTGCGAAGCGCGGCGCTTTTGCCGCCATAATCAAAAGAAAGGAAGCATACGTCATGCCGTTAGCAAAGGAAGTAAAAACAAAATTCATCACGGACTATCATCGCCACGAGAAGGATACCGGCTCGCCCGAAGTGCAGATTGCCATTATGACGGGCCGCATTCAGCAGTTGACCGAGCATCTGCGCTCCAATAAACATGATGAGTCCTGCCGTCGGGGTCTGCTCAAATTGGTTGGGCAACGCCGCCGAATGTTGGCGTACTTGCGCAAGAGTGATTATCAGCGCTATCTGGGAATCACCGAAAGCCTCAACCTGCGCCACAAATAAATTATCGAACGTCCACCCGTAGGGGCACGATGCGTCGTGCCCCTACAAATTATCATCCGCAGTCAGGAATTGAATAGCGCGAACAACCTCCGTTGCCCCCGCTCTTCAGTCCCTGACACAGGCGGAAAATTCAGGTGGGACGATTTACCTTGTCCCACACAGGAGACAAAATGAAACCCGAATCAAAAAAATACTCAACCACCGTTGGGACGCGTACCGTCACGTTTGAAACCGGAAAACTGGCCGGGCAGGCGGGCGGCGCGGTCACAGTGGGCATCAACGATGCCATCATCTTCGCGGCCGCCACCATGGGCGGCGTGCGCGAGGGCATTGACTTCTTCCCGCTCAGCGTGGAATACGAAGAAAGACTCTATGCGGGCGGAAAAATTCCCGGCTCTTTCTTCCGCCGCGAAGGGCGACCGTCAACGGAGGCGATTCTCACCGCCCGCCTCACCGATCGGCCTCTGCGCCCGCTATTTCAACGTGGGATGCGCAATGAAGTGCAAGTGATGATGTTCTCGCTTTCCGCGGACGCAGAGAACCCGCTGGATATCCTCGCGATCAATGCCGCCTCGGCCGCGATCATGATCTCAGACATTCCCTGGGGCGGACCGGTCGGCGCGGTGCGCGTGGGACGCGTCAACGGCCAGTTTGTAATTAACCCAACCTTCGCCGAAATGGACGCCTCCGATCTGGACCTGCGGATTGCCGGCACCAAAGACGCGATTCTGATGGTCGAATGCGGCGCGAACGAAATCCCGGAAGATGTGATGGCCGCCGCGCTGGAACTCGGTCATAAATCCATTCAGCCGCTGATTGATATTCAACTCAAGATGCAAGCCGAGGTCGGCAAGCCCAAACGCGAACCGACCATCGCGCTGGCAAATGAAGAACTGCAAAAGAAAGTCTTCGAGCGCGTCAACAAAGCGATGAACGAACTGCTCGACAAACCTTTGAGCAAAGTCGAGTTCTACACCGGCATGGATGAATTACAAGCCGCAGTCGTCGCAGAGATGTGCACGGTTCCGGAAGGCGGAAACCCCGCAGACTATCCGGCTGAAAAAGATGTGATCTCTGCATTCAGCGAGGCAGAACATAAAATCGTGCGTGAACGCATTCTGAGCATGGGCAAACGCCCGGATGGGCGCATGCCCACCGACATCC